>Ga0210404_10000792_pt1 | contig 14758 bp, 8 predicted proteins | sample IncBWH28MmetaG_FD_155455 | JGI IMG/M metagenome (GOLD analysis project Ga0210404, IMG submission 155455) | Forest soil microbial communities from Barre Woods Harvard Forest LTER site, Petersham, Massachusetts, United States - Inc-BW-H-28-M | ecosystem: Environmental > Terrestrial > Soil >... | reverse complement strand
GGTCTGATTAACTGCTACCCGAGGGCCGCCGGTCGTTAGCACACGATATGTCCGGTCTGATGAGCACACGATATGTCCGCTTTCTGAAAGCGGCCCGGGGAGCAAGATGCATGCCTGGAGATAGGCATGAACTGCTACCCGAGGGCGGCAGACCGGCCCCCCCGGGATGCTCGTTCATTCTTAGAAATGAAACCCTACCTCCCCGGCGACGGCGCGCGGCGTGACGTAGTGCGTGCCGCTGAACGTGGACAGGAAGTTGTACAGCACGTAGTTATTGGCCAGATTGATGACCGTCACACGAGCGCTCCATTTGTAACGGTCTCCGTGGAACAGATCGTCATCGCCTACGGCCAAATCGAACAGGTTGCGCTGACGGATTCGCGGCGGATTGGTGTCGTCTTGTTCTTTGTTGATTCCGGGCACGTTGATGAGTGTGGACCCGAACTGCGCTGCCGGGCAGTTGAATGGCAGAGGCACCGTCGGCGTGGCGTGCACGCCGTTGCAGGTGAACCCCGCTTCAAATTCCTGATCGGCGCTCAGAGGTATCGACCCCACGTTGCTCGCTACCATGCTGACGTTGGGCACGCCACCGATGAGGACCGATCCGGGGCAGGTGTTGGAAGTAAGCACGCCGAAGCACGGAGCCGCGCCGGCTACGAGCCCACTGTCGTAGCGCCAGTTGAAACCAAGATACGGCCCGCGCTTCCAAAACTGATATTGCATATGCGCAGTCTCGTTGTAGTGCTCGTCGTGGTCGATGCGGAAGGGCACGAACCCGGTTCCCGTTGTCAGGGGAACAGAACCAGCCCCGCCGATTTGGGGAGAAAAGAAGACCGCCGCCACGCCCGACATGACCACATAGGCGGTAAATCCGTGGATGTTGGTGACGTTGACGCGAGCCGCAAATCCGGGAATGTTGGAACTGTGCCACTCGATTGGAAACGTGATCGGCGTGTTGCCCAGCACGCTGAAGTCGTAGCCGTTGTGCGTTTCCTTCCAAATGTACTCGCCATCGAATACCACGTGGCTCCCGAACGCCTGCTGCAATCCCGCGTGGAATTCATTGCGAAAACCGGGCGACAATATCGAGTTCGCGCCCGGGGTGCACAGAAGAAGTACAGACAGCACGTCATTGTTGCAGCCGAGGCTGGATAGTACGAGATTCTCGTTGAATGGAGTCTCCAGCGTTCGCGCATAAGAAACCCGAAGAACCGTGTTGCTCTGCTTCACGTTGTAGGCGACGCCTAGGCGCGGCTCCGCCTGATGGGCGATGGCGATCCCGTTGTAAAGGTCGCCTCGGATGCCCACGTTGAACGACCAGTTCCCAGTCGTAATCGTGTCTTGCACAAAGAGCGCGGTTTCCTTCACGTCCGTATGCAACGGGAAAAATCCCTGAGTGGTGAACAGGCTTCCCCCTCGCGTCAGGTCAAATGGCAGCAAGACCGGATTGAATACCGGGAATTGAGCCGTATTGGGCGCATTGGGATTCGTAGAAATGTTCTCCAGGCCAGGTCCGCACTGGGCCAGACTGGTAAAACCTTGAACAGGGATGAACGCGTCGGAAATGTTGTACTGCGTGGGATCAACGTTGGGAGTCAAGCAGGGCGCGTTAAGGGTTGGATCGACGATCCCCAACCGGTCATGCTCCCTCAGGACTGTCTGCTCGTAGGTGGCACCCGCCTTGATGTTGTGAATGCCCTTCACATAGGAGAGGGTCGCGCGAACGCCGGCGTTCGTGAGGTACCGGAGCTGGGAGACGGTTTCCCGTTGAAGGCTTTGTGGACCGAGATCTGCGAAGGGGTTGTCGCTCGGATAGTAGTTGTATTGGTCGTGCCGCACGTATGCGCCGACGGTGAGCACCGTATTCGTGCTGATCAACCGCGTCCAGGTCGGCGCGACATTGTAGGTTCGGATCTGCGAGCGCTGGTCCGTTGCGCCCACCAGCAACCCATTGGGACCGATGCCGCCGTCGTTCACGACAACCCCGTTCCATGGCGTCGCGAATTCGCCATCAAGGGAATTGGGAGTCTGGAACCAGGAACGCGAAAATCCCAGGTTCAGGTGAAGCGAGTCCGCCTTCGTGAGCTGATAGTCGAAGCGATCAAACACATTCTCCTCGTTGCCCTTATCGTGGAACACGCTGAATTCGGGCGGATCGAGGAACCGTCCGCTGTTCAACCCGCTGGCGGAGATGAAATTCCCCCAATTCTGCCCGCCGTATCCAAGATTGAATCCGAGGTTCGAGGTGCCGAACGCGCCGTAGGAGCCCGTAACGGCTCCGTGAGGCGTGGTCATACCCTGCCCCGATCGCGTGGTCACATCGATTACGACGCTGGTCTTGTCACCGTATTCAGCAGGCGGCGCGCCGTCGATGACCTCGAGCGATTGAATCGAGTCGACCGGAATCTGGTTGGAGAAAACCTTGCTCTGCTGGTCGGTGATGGGCTGGCCGTCCACAGAAAACGAATTTTCCGCGTGATCGCCCAGGCCATGAAAGAGCCCGTTTGAATCCGCAGCGATGCCCGGCGATGCGAGAGTGACGAGCGAGCTAACGGACGAAGATGAGCTTTCGAGCGGCAAATCCTGAATGAGCTGCCGGTCCACGTCGGTATGCGCGGTCGAATCGGTTTCCAGCAGATCGCCCGCGGCTTCGACGGTTACCGTGCTCGTTGCCCCGGCGAGTTGGAGGCTGATCTTGACGTTGAGCGGCACTGATGAGCGGACGTCAATGTCCTGCGCATAGGCGGCGAAGCCGTGCGCGTTGACGCTCATGTGGTAAGGGTTGAACGGCACATTCTGAAAATTGAAATTGCCGGACGCGTCCGTCGAGGTCGAGCGCTCAAACTGGCTGACCGGGTTATGGATAGTGACCGTAGCACCCGGGATGACCGCACCGGTAGGATCGGCTACCGTTCCCGACACACTGGTTGAATTGCCGGCGTTCTGGGCCAAGGTGGCCGCTGCAGCTGCGAAAAAACATAGTGTGACCGACAGAATCCCAAGCCATGCACTTCTGATTCTCATTACGTTCTCCCTGTAGGAATGCGGTCCGCTGCGCGCTGGGGCGCGGCGGCGACGAATGCATTTGGAAATCCGCACGCGGGGCGCGACGAGCGCCGCCCGTGCTGGGAGATTTCGGTCTAATTGGCGAAAAAAAGGTTAGGCGGGAGGGGCCCGAGGAATGCTGGGACTGCCGACAAGGTCCAGGTACGGGACGGATTCATCCCCGATGGCGAGACGTGCAACGGGAGCCGGGGTCTGTTGTGTGACTGGGGAAGGCGGCTGTGGAATCGCGGCGTGGCCGACGTGGCAAATCTGGCAGTTGTCGTCCAGGTTTGTGTCATTGTGCCAGTGACTGACCGCATGCGTGGCGAGGAGCGCGAGCGCGAGAACAACCGAGACGCTCAGCAGCTGTGTGATGATTCGCTTACGCATCCAACCCCCATAGAGCCCTACAAGGATGCTAGCAGAGATGCATTTCGACCAGCAAGCGCTGCCTGGACGATCCTTGCTCAGAAAGCACTCGGGTTATGCCCCCGGCGAATCGCGGCCAGCGTGGTTCCACGCCGTGGCCTCCATGTGATCGTCGCAACTATGATAAATTCGTCGTGTTATGTCGCAAAAGAACGTCGTCGGGTGGATTGCGCTGGGCGCGGTGGTCGCCGCGGCCATCGTCATTGCGGTTCGCTACCCGCGAACGACCGTGCCGGCTGCGCGCCCCGATTCCTGGAACTCGAGCGCGATCCAAGGCACGCTGGCTGGCGTGCGCGTGCGTGAACTCGATCCCACACACGCGGCCGTGGTTTTTTCCTACGACCTCGACAATCGCACGGACACAGATTACCGGCTCTCCAGCGGTCCCAACGTCGTGATCATGAGCCGACTAGAGCCCAGCGGCAGTCTGAGCGGCGATCAACAGATCAACCTTGATACCAACGCGTTTGTCCCGGCCAAGAATCGCACCCGGATTTCCATCGAAACGAGCCGGCCTTTTGACTGGCCCTCCCAGCGCGACGCCGCCGCCGAGCGCCAGATCCGCCAGCTCGTGGCCGACGAAGTTTCGGGCCTTGAAGGGTTCGTCCTGTTCGATCAATCCACGCACTACGAAATCGACCTCGCCGCCCTATCCCCTCAATTGCAGGCCGAGAATGGCCCCGCGCGTCAAAACTGAAGCCTCTTAGAGTTTAGAGCTCCGATCCGCCGTCGACCGGGACGCTTGTGCCGGAAATCCAGCACGCCGCGTCCGAGGCGAGAAACGGGACGACGTCGGCGCCGTCTTCCGTCTTGCCGAGACGTTTAGGGCCGCGCCCAAGCGACCGAAGGTCAAGCGAACCGCTCTTGTATTGGCCAGCCGCGGGGAATACAATCCTTAAACCCATTGGATTTGTTGCGGAACCCAGGTCCGCCGCTGAAGAAGGACGTTTCCCGGTACATGTCCAACACTTTCGCGCGGGAACATGACCAGTTGCCGGGTTCCGATCGCCGTTCCTGCCTGCGGCAGCCGATCCCCAGTCTCGCTTACGTCGAGCTCGACGAAGGCAATGGGGGCATCATCCTCAACCTCAGCGAAGGCGGCCTCTCGGTTCAAGCCGTGACCAGCCTGATGGACGATTTTCTTCCCGGCGTGCGCTTCCAGCTCGCGGAAACCGGAAGCTGGATCGAAGCCCAGGCGCGCGTCATCTGGACTGGCCAATCCAAAAAATTGGCGGGTCTGGAATTCGTCGAGCTTTCCGAGGAGTCACGCGGCCGAATCCGCGATTGGCTGAACCGCGAAACGGTGCCGGGCGCCTCGAGTGAGCCCTCGGGGAATGCGAAGACGACGGAAACCGTGGAACCCGCCCTCGATCCTGGTGCCGCCATTGAGCGAGCGAGGGAAATCGCGCAGCCGATCGTTGAACCCACGGGGTCAGAGCCAATCGCCCTGCCTGAATTTGCTCTTCCCATACAGGCACCCGAGGAAGAAGCCGCTGAGCCCGAGTTCACGCCGCCGAAGTTCGAAGCGGCTTCATCCGCCCTGGCCGGTTGGCTCACTTCGGTTCCCGACCGCTCCCTCAAACGCGCACCTCAAACCGTAATTCCGCCGCCGGTTGAGGAGCCACCTGCCCCGCCGACGTTCTCTATCGACCGGTTCATTAAGAACAACTGGCCCGCTCTAACCGTGCTCATGTTTCTTGCTCTTGCCTCGCTCATCGCGGGGTGGGCCGCAGGCCAGGGATCGCTCGGCCGCTACCTCGCAAGAGTTCACCTGGCACCGCCACCAGGCAGCGCCGATCATCGCGCAGCGCCGGTGGCTTGGTCCGCGCCAGCCCCTCACCCGGCGGTAATTGAAGTCCTGAGTGTGAATAGCCAGCGCTGGACGATTTCCTTTGACGGGCCATTGAACGCCCCAACGGACAGCAATCGGCGTCAAGCTTCGGGGAGCAATTCCGATACGCCCGCGCGCAAGCCTGAAACAGGATTCCGCACCTGGATTGTCACGCCGCCCTCGCCCAGGCGCGCCGTAACGGACGAAGGCGCCTTGAAACTCCGGCCACCCGTTTTGTCGGAAACTCCTGCCGCAGGCGAGAATGTGCTGACGCCAACCGGTAGTCTCAGTTCGCACGCCGTAGCGGGTACGCCGAGCCTCCTGGTGCCCGCGCCGCCAACGCCCACCGGCATCGTCAGACAGGGACAGTTGATCTATCGGGTTGATCCAGCATATCCGGCCATCGCCAAAGAGCAGCACACGGAAGGCACCGTACGATTGAACATCACCGTTGGTACGGACGGCTTGGTGCGCGGCGTAGCGCTGCTGGGCGGGCCCCGTCTGTTGATTGACGCCGCCGAAAAAGCCGTCCGCCGGTGGCGCTACACTCCGACGCTGCTGGACGGCAAACCCGTGGAATTTCAACGCGAAGTCGACCTTACCTTCCGGTTTTCGACCGCCGCCCGTTGAGTGGATCTCGCTCCAGAGGCCATCGGCCATCTGACACCGCGGCCGTTGAAACCGCACGAGTTTCTTGCGGCGGTGGCACAACGACTCGCCGCGTCCCGGCGCCAAGGCTGCAACGGGGTCAAATGGTCCGGCTCGTACTACGCCGTGATGTTCGCAATCAGCAATTTGGATTGGACTTCCCGTGCGTAAGGCACCTAAAGTTGCCGCGAACGCCGGCGATTCGGGCGGTAAAGTGCTCCTTTTGGGCGCCTGGATCAGGCTCGGTTTCGAGCGATGAATTGGGTATGGTGCCTGAGGGGTCAGGCAGAGGGTTGGCTTCTCGGCAACGCCGGCCCGTGTGCGACCGCGCCGCGGCCGCGAACACATGAGATAAAAGAAGGACGACGCAATGGCACCGCAATCAAGCGTCAGACACAAAGCAGACACCGGGAGCAGACAGAAAGTGAGTCAGGGCACCGAAGAGCGCCGGGCAAGTTTCGTTTTGACTCTGGAAGAAATCGGCAACCTCGCGCAGGAGGGCGGCAAGCCGGCCGAAACGCTGATGAACGTGGTGGCGCTGATCGCCAAGCGTTTCGATACGGACGTCTGCTCGATCTATCTGCTCGGTCCCGACCGGACGAACCTGGTCCTGGCCGCCACCGTCGGGCTGCGGCATCAATGTATCGGCAACCTTCGCATGGGGTTACACGAGGGTCTGGCGGGACTGGTGGCCGAGCAGGTGCGTCCTGTCGCCGTCGAACGCGCCAAGGACCATCCCCGGTTTAAGTATTTTCACGAGGCCGGCGAGGACGACTACCAATCCTTTGTCGGCGTGCCGCTGATCGATCGCGGTGTCTTGCAGGGCGTGCTGGTAGTCCAGACGATTGAGGCGCGCGCCTTCCGCGAGGATGAAATCCAGGCCCTGGCGAAGGCCGCCACGCAGGTGGCGCCCGTGGTCAGCGAGGCGCGGATGCTGGACCGCTTTATCGCCCCGGCGCAGGAACGGCTCTGGATGCTCGCCCGCAACATCTGGTGGTCGTGGGATTACGATTCGACCAGCCTTTTCCACGACCTCGATCCCGTGCGCTGGCGCGAGCTGAATCACAATCCTGTGGCCATGTTGAGTGAAATCTCTCTAGCCGAGGTTGAGCGCCGCGCGAGCGAAATGGTGCTGCACAGCAGGATCAACTACGCCTACCGGCGGATGCTCGAATACATGGAGAACGACCACACCTGGGGGACTCGGTATGCGGGGGTGCTGCGCCCGCGGCCGGTAGCGTATTTTTCGGCGGAATTTGGGCTGCACGAATCGATTCCGGAATATTCGGGCGGACTGGGCGTTTTGGCGGGAGATCACATCAAGAGCGCGTCAGACCTGGGAATTCCGCTGGTCGGCGTGGGGATTTTTTACGGGCAGGGATACTTCCGGCAGTGGCTCGATGCCAGCGGGTGGCAACAAGAAGAGTACTTGGCGACCGAAGTACATCATTTGCCGATGGAGCTTGCGATTGGGACCAACGGCCAGGCCGTCACCGTGCAGATCGAGACTCGCACCGGGATGATCCACGCCAAAGTGTGGCGCATGAAAGTGGGCCGCTGCGATTTGCTGCTGCTGGACTCGAACGTGGCAGGAAACGCGCCGCAGGACGTGGAGCTGACGTCCCGTTTGTATGGCGGAGATTCGCGCGTGCGCATCCGGCAGGAGCTGCTACTGGGCGTGGGAGGGTTCCGCGCGCTGACGGCGATGGGAATCACGCCCGGCGTCCTGCATCTGAACGAAGGGCACAGCGTATTCGCGGTACTGGAGGCGATTCGCACGCGCATGCAGGAAGAAGGATTGAATTTTGACGATGCGGTGCACCGGGTCTCGCGAGAAGTGGTTTTCACGACGCACACGCCGGTGCCGGCGGGGCACGACCGGTTCGACGCGGAACTGATCGAGGAGCACCTGGGCCCCTTGGGCGAGTTCATGGGGCTATCGCACGAGCGGCTGATGTCGCTCGGTCGCGAGAATCCGAGCAACCACGACGAACCATTCTGCATGACGGTGCTGGGCCTGAAGCTTTCGCGGCGCGCCAACGCAGTCTCCACGCTGCATGGAGAAGTTTCGCGGGCCATGTGGACCGGCCTGTATCCCGGCAAGAGCGAAGACGCGGTGCCGATCGGACACGTGACGAATGGAGTGCACGTGCCGACCTGGCTGGCGCCGCAGATGTTCCGGCTGTACGACCGTCACCTGGGCGCGGGCTGGCACGATCACAGCAGCGAGGCGCGGATCTGGGAAGGCATCGAGAACGTGGATGACGGCGAATTATGGGAGACCCACCTGAACCTGAAATCGCGGCTGCTGGAATTCGTGAGGCGGCGGGCGGTCAAACAATCGGAGCGACGCGGAGAATCGCCGGAGGAACTGCGGCGGCTGTCGAATCTGTTCAGTCCCGACGCACTGACGATCGGATTTGCGCGGCGCTTCGCCACTTACAAGCGGGCGGACCTGATTTTGCGGGACATGGAAACGCTGGCGTCGATGGTGAACGATCCGGCGCGCCCCGTGCAATTCGTTTTCGCCGGCAAGTCGCATCCGCGGGACGATCCCGGCAAACGCATGCTGCAGGAAATCGCGCAAATGATGCGCAACCCGCAGTTCGCGGACAAGTTCGTTTTCATCGAGGATTACGACATCAACGTGGGACGTCATTTCGTCCAGGGCGTGGACGTGTGGCTGAACAATCCGCGCCGTCCGCTGGAGGCATCCGGAACGAGCGGGCAAAAAGTGGTGTTGAACGGCGGCTTGAATCTTTCCGTGCTGGATGGCTGGTGGGCAGAGGCCTATGACGGTTTGAATGGTTTTGCGATCGGAACGGGCCGGACGCATTCGCACATGGATGTGCACGACGCCCGGGACGGCGAGGATCTCTATCGTGCATTGCGCGACGAGGTGATTCCGCTGTATTACGCGCGTGATCGCGATGGATTGCCGCGCGGGTGGATCAAGCGAATGAAGCGGACGATCCGGACGCTGGGTTGGCGTTTTAACGCGGATCGGATGGTGATGGACTACACCGGGAAATGTTACGTGCCAGCGGCGGGCGGGACGTCCAGCGATATGAGCCATACGGTGTAGTTGCCGGTCTGGGGGGCGTTCCGCGGTTCCGGTTGTGCCGCACACATCCGCGGTCAAGCATCGCGCTGGCAGTTCCCTTCCGCTATAATTGAGGCTGGCCGTAACAAACCAGCGCAAACGAACTGATATCGGATGCCCTCATTTACATCATCCCCTTCCGGGCCGGCGACGATGAAGGGCGACCGTCCGGCGCGTTCTGCGATGGGAGGCCAAAGCAATCCCTCGAAACAGCCCTTCTGGAAATTACTGCCGCACGTCTGGGAATTGATCAAGCCGCGACGCGGGATCCTGGCCATCGGATTCCTGTTGATGGCCGTCAACCGAGTCTGCGGGTTCGCCCTGCCGATCACGCCGAAATATTTGATCGATGACGTGGTGACGAAGCACCACACCAAACTCCTGCTTCCGCTCGTGCTGGTGGTGCTGGGAGCGACGCTGGTGCAGGCGCTGACGTCGTACTGCCTCACGCAGCTGCTTTCGAAATCCTCGCAGCGGATGATCACGGAGCTGCGAGTCAAAGTGCAGGAGCACATCGGGCGGCTGCCGGTGGCCTACTACGACGCGAACAAAACGGGCGTGCTGGTTTCGCGGATCATGAGCGACGTGGAGGGAATCCGGAATCTGGTCGGCACCGGGCTGGTGGATTTCGCGGGCGGAATCATGACCGCGATTCTGGCGCTGGGCTATCTGGTGAAAGTGAGCCCGTCGATGACCGCGGCCGCGGCCGTATTTCTTTTCGTATTTGCGCTGAGTCTGCGCTACGCCTTCCAGACCATTCGCCCGATTTACCGCGCGCGGCCGAAAATTAATGCCGAGGTGACGGGGCGCCTGACGGAGTCGCTGGGTGGGGTGCGCGTGGTGAAGGGCTATCACGCTGAAGAGCGCGAAGGAAAGGTGTTCCAGTCCGGGGTGCAGAAGCTGCTCGACAACGTGCTCGAAACGCTGAACGCCACGTCTCTGATGAGCGCGTCGGCGACCGTGCTGACGGGTATCGTCGGCGCGACGATCCTGTATCTGGGCGCCCGGAAAATGATCGACGGTTCGATGACCACGGGCGGATATTTTTCCTACAACGCGTTCCTGATCATGCTCATTGCACCGGTCGCGCAGGTGGTGAGCATCGGTCCGATGATGACGGAGGCTCTGGCGGGACTGGAGCGAACGCGCGAAGTGTTGACGGAGAATCCTGAAGATCAGGATCCGAATCGCACAGTGGTCCTGAATCGGCTGGAGGGGCGCGTGGCGTTCGAGAGCGTGAATTTCTCGTATGAAACGGGCAAGCAGATACTTTTTGACGTTGGATTCGATTCGACACCGGGGACCGCGACGGCGTTCGTGGGGCCCTCGGGCGCGGGAAAATCGACGATCATCGGATTGATTGCGGCATTCTACGTGCCGTCTTCGGGACGCGTGCTGGTCGATGGAGTCGATCTGTCGAGGGTGCGACTGGAATCCTATCGCACCCAGCTGGGCGTGGTGCTGCAGGAGACGTTTCTGTTCGACGGCTCGATCCGTGAGAACGTGGCGTTCGCGCGCCCCCAGGCGAGCGAGCAAGAAATTCTGGCGGCGTGCCGGATCGCTCGCGTGGATGAGTTCGCGGAGCATTTCGAGAAGAAATACGAAACGGTTGTCGGCGAGCGCGGGGTCAAGCTTTCCGGCGGGCAAAAGCAGCGCGTTTCGATCGCCCGGGCGATTCTGGCCGATCCGCGCATCCTGATTCTGGATGAAGCAACTTCGAGCCTTGATTCGGAATCGGAGGCGCTGATTCAGGAAGGGCTGCGTTTCCTGATGCGCGGACGGACCACGTTCGTGATCGCTCACCGGCTCTCCACCATCCGGCGCGCGGACCAGATTCTGGTGGTCGAAGGCGGGCGAATCATCGAGCGCGGAACGCACACCTCGCTCTACGCCGATCAGGGCCGCTACTACGATCTCTACACCAGGCAGCACGGAATCGAAACGAATCTGTTTCTTGCCCCCGGCGAAGGCGATGCGCGGCCCGAGGATGATCCGGGCGGCAACGGAAACTCGGACGCCGAAAAGCCGGCCGGCGGGCCCCTGCCCGATGCCATCCGCATGATTCGCGAGCGGCGCACGTGAACCCAGCCGAATCCGAACATTTCAAATCCATCCGGGAGCAAAGTAAGCGACATGGCTGAAATCACCATGCCCGTTGCCGGTGAATTGCAGTTCACCGACGGCCTGCCAGCCGAGCGGCGGCGCTGGGCGATGGCGAGCTATCTGGTTGGCCTGGCCATGTCGGTGCTGGACGGCAATATTGCCAACACGGCGCTGCCGAGCATCGCCACGCAGCTTCATGCAAGTCCCGCGGCATCGATCTGGGTGGTCAACGCATTCCTGCTGACGGTGGGGATTTGCGTGGTGCCGCTTTCTTCGCTGGTCGACATCATCGGGTACAAGAAGGTGTATCAGGGCGGGCTGATTCTTTTCACCATCGCGTCGGCGGGCTGCTCGCTGCCGCATTCGCTAAGCGAGCTGGTGCTGGCGCGCGTGTGCCAAGGGGTTGGGGCGGCGTGCATCTGGAGCACGTCGGCGGCGGTGATGCGCTACACCTACCCGCGCGCGCTGCTGGGTCGCGGAATCGGTCTCGGCGGATTCGTGGTGTTCACCGCGGCGGCCGCGGGACCCAGTGTCGCCTCGGGAATTCTCGCGATTGCGACCTGGCACTGGCTCTTCGCAATCAATATCCCGTTCGGCCTGCTCGCGCTGAGCCTTTCCGAGCGCTGGCTCGCGCCGGCGCAGGGTTCGCGGCATCGCTGGGACATTTGGAGCGCGGTGCTGAACGGCATCACGGTGACGCTGCTGATCAAGGGCATCGACGGAGTCGGCACAGGCCAGGGCGTCGCAATTGTCACCTCGGAGCTCGCCGCCGCGTTTCTGTTTGGCACCGCGCTAGTCTGGCGACAGAATCATCTGGCCATCCCCATGCTGGCGATCGATCTGTTCAAGCGGCCGATTTTTGCTCTGTCTGTGGGAGCCTCTCTGTGCGCATTCGTGGCCCAGGGACTCGCGGTCGTGGTCCTGCCGTTTTACTTCATCGACGTGATGAACTACTCGCAGGTGATGGCCGGATTGCTGCTGAGCCCCTGGCCCGTCGCGGCGGGTATCACATCGCATTATTCCGGAGGGCTGGCCGACCGGATTCCGATTCGAGTGCTCGGCACGATCGGGATGACAGGAATGACGTCAGGCCTGGTCCTGCTGGCTCTGGTCGGGGCGCATCCGACGGCCTGGCAAATTGTGTGGCGCGCGGCACTGGGAGGGGCGGGATTTGGAATTTTCGGCGCACCGAACAACCGCGCCATGGTGGCCAGCGCGCCAAGGGAACGCAGCGGAGGCGCGGGAGGAATCAGCACGATGTCGCGATTGCTCGGGCAATCGATCGGTGTGTCGATCGTCGCCGTGATTTTCGAACTCACCGCACGCGGCGGAGTGTCGCTGCACGGCGCGAGCCTGGCCTTGATGTTCGGCGCGGGATTCACAGCCTTGGCAGGAATCATCAGCGCCGCGCCCCTGCCGCACTTTCACCCGGAATAGCCCGAGCGACCCATCCGCAAGGCCATCGCCTTTGCAAACCTTCAGAAACGCCCGTTTTTATTGCGAAAATGCGTCCTATTCAAATTTCTGATACATCACATTCAAAATATCTTGGGATGTGCAGGGACGGATTCACCGCCGAACCCGCGCGGCCTGAATGCTAAGATGAAAATTGCAGGAAATTTCAGGTGATGACCAAGAAGCGCCCGGAAAAATACTATCCAGCCGTGGGCTTGCCCGAAGCCCAGGGACTCTACCGCCCGGAACACGAACACGACGCCTGCGGGCTGGGTTTCGTCGCCAACATCGAAGGCCACAAATCGCACGACATCGTCCTGAAGGGGATCCAGATTCTGGTGAACCTCACGCATCGGGGCGCGTGCGGATGCGATCCAGATACGGGCGACGGCGCGGGAATCCTGATCCAGATTCCGCACGAATTGTTCGAGCGCGAATGCGCGCAGCTCGGCTTCACACTGCCGGCGTCGGGCGAGTATGGCGTGGGCATGATGTTCTTGCCGGTCGAGCAGCACGATCGCATGCTGGCCAAGGGAATCGTGGAGCAATCGGCGCGCAAGCTGGGACTGTCCGTGCTGGGCTGGCGCGATACGCCGATCGACGGCAACACCATCGGCCGCGTGGCGCGGAATTCGCAGCCCTACATCGAGCAGATTTTCATCCGCGGCAATTCGGGAATGGATCAGGACGCGCTGGAGCGCAAGCTCTACGTGCTGCAGAAGAGCGCCACGGCCGCGGTGGTGAAGTCCGATCTGAAGGAAAAGGAACTTTTCTACATCCCGTCACTTTCGACGCGGACCATCGTCTACAAGGGATTGCTGCTGGCGCCGCAGATCGCGAGTTTCTACAAGGAACTTTCCGATCCGGAAGTGATGAGCGCGATCTGCCTGGTGCACCAGCGGTTTTCCACGAACACCTTTCCTAGCTGGAAGCTGGCGCATCCCTACCGCTACATTTGCCACAACGGAGAGATCAACACGCTGCGCGGAAACATGAACTGGATGTACGCGCGGCAATCGGTGCTGGCCTCTGGGCTTTTCGGGAAAGACATCGCCAAGTTGCTGCCGATTATCACCCCAGGCGGAAGCGATTCGGCGATGCTCGACAACGCCGTGGAGCTGCTGGCGCTGGGCGGGCGCTCGCTGCCGCATGTAATGTCGATGCTGATTCCAGAGGCGTGGGACAACGCGCCGGAGATGCCGCCGGACGTGAAGGCCTTCTACGAATATCACGCGTCGCTGATGGAGCCGTGGGACGGGCCGGCGGCGGTGGCCTTCACGGACGGGCGAGTCATTGGCGCGAAGCTCGACCGAAACGGATTGCGTCCGGGTCGATATGTGGTGACCCGAGACGGGCTGGTCATCATGGGATCGGAAGCCGGCGTGCTGCCCGTGAAGCCGGAGGAAGTCCGCATGAAGGGACGGCTGGCGCCGGGGCGCATGCTACTGGTGGACACCGAGCAGCAGCGGCTGATCTCGGATGAGGAAGTGAAGAAGCAGCTGGCGGCGCGGCGGCCTTACGCGCAGTGGCTGAGGGAAAATCAGATCACGCTGGACGATCTGCCGAGTCCGACGAACGTGGAGCCGACCGATCACCAGACGATTTTGATGCGGCAGCGCGCGTTCGGTTATACGGACGAGGATTTGAAGACGATTCTCGAGCCATCGGCCCTCAAAGGCGAAGAGCCGGTCGGCTCGATGGGCATCGATACGCCGCTGGCCTGCCTGTCGGACAAGCCGCAACTGTTATTTAACTATTTCAAGCAGACGTTCGCGCAGGTGACGAATCCGGCGATCGATCCGATTCGCGAAGATCTGGTGATGTCGCTGAACAGCTACATCGGCCGCGAAGGGAATCTGCTGGACGAGACCCCGAAGCAGTGCCACACCCTGAAGCTGCGGCATCCGATTATCTCCAACTGGCGGCTGGAAAAGCTGCGAGCGGTGGAGTGGGGCGACTTCCAAGCGACGACGCTGTCGGCGCTGTTCCCGGTGCGGCTCGGTGAGCAGGAGCTGACGATTGCGGTGGAGACGTTGTGCATGCGGGCCTCGGCAGCGGTGAAGCAGGGTTACACGCTGATCATTCTTTCCGACCGCGGTGTGGATGCCAATCATGCGCCGATTCCGAGCTTGCTGGCGCTTTCG
>Ga0210404_10000789_pt1 | contig 14786 bp, 29 predicted proteins | sample IncBWH28MmetaG_FD_155455 | JGI IMG/M metagenome (GOLD analysis project Ga0210404, IMG submission 155455) | Forest soil microbial communities from Barre Woods Harvard Forest LTER site, Petersham, Massachusetts, United States - Inc-BW-H-28-M | ecosystem: Environmental > Terrestrial > Soil >... | reverse complement strand
CAGCGGCTAGTTCTTGTCGCATCTCGCACACTTCATTCAAAATAACTCGTGACATAATCGCCGCATAGAAAGCAAAGCCAGCGATTAGTCCCAAGCCTAAGGCGATCATTTGTTCCCTCGTATGGCCATCACGAGTCGCGCTATCCAAATCAGACAGAATCCCAACGGCGTACAGGACATCAAAAGCAACATGGGGATGTCGCCGTCGTTCAACGCACGTTCGGCCGGGTCACTGGATTGCCCGATATAAACGTACCAGTCTGGCGGAAACCACTTCAACATGGCGGCTTGTTCCACGAAATAGCCGAATCCTGCTGCGAATATCAGAACCATGATTGCGCAGCCTCCAATCCAAATCCGGCGCCAGTTCATTTGCTCTCCCGTACGGCAGCGGCCAAAAACAGAATCGAAAGCAATCCCAAGAATGCGCTGGCGACGTAATAATCCATGCGGTGAGGCGGAGTCGCCATCAACACTGCTGAAGCGCACAATGCTTTGCTCTTTTCGGTCATTTCTTCTCCTTCTCCAGCGCAGTGACCAGTTTTTCAAGAGGCACAATGACTACGCCATTTATCTGCCAGCGCCTCACTTCTGTAATTGTGGTCTCCAGCGCCTTGTTGCGCTCACTCTGGGCGTAGGATGAGAGGAGGGCAATCAGTTTGTTACCCATCGGGATACGCTGGGCTGGAGATATACCGCGAATATCGTTAGTAAACTCGTCTATAACCTCCCACGTCTTCTCAGCCAACTCCCTCGCTGCATCCGATGACATCTTCGGCCCATCTGTGCCTTTCATAATTTCCGATGCCTCAGTATCGCTTGGACACAGGCCAGCGTGGATGACTCCATGTATCTTGCAGGCAAGCGGATGGTTGAGTCTCATTCTACGTCCCTCCCGTTGCAGCCGGTTTCGACATGCCGCACGTAGCAATCAACGCAGAAGCACTGCCCGCACTTTTCACACCACGTTGAGGCGTAGCGTGGATAGGGATTGGTCGGATCGTCGCATCCAGCGCAGCCCTTCGAGCAATGAATGTGGCTAATGCTTCCACAAACCGGACATTGCTCTGGTAATGGGCTTCTCACTTGCGCTCCCTCGCTGCGTCTGTCAGGACTATTGGCCCAGGATCATCGTGCCATTTGTCGGGACAGAGTTCGTCCACGTGAACGTAGGAAATGACACCTTGAGCTTTCTTGCCCTTTCCCTTGCATGTTGGGCACCTCGCTGCGTCTGTCACCGGGTGGGTCATGGCGCAAAGTCTTTCGTTTTGAGCTTCACGATTAACCGTGCACCCTTCTTATCAAAGAGCGCTTCAAGAGGACGACCCACCAACCCTTCCGCATCCTTTGCGGCATTCACGGCGCAGCGTGACTTGAAGCCTTTACGCACCATCTCTGTCGCTTCTTCAAGAGTCATTTCGCCAAAATCTGGCACAACTTCTAGGCCGAGTTTCGCAGCCACGTCGCAAACATCCTCATGCGCTAACCACCACTTGTCTCCGACGAGGACATCAAAGACGATTATCTTTTTCTCAGGCGTGTAATCTCCTCCGCCTTTCTGGATTCCAGCGCCATAACCTTCTCCGTAAATCACCGCGTCCACGTCGGGGAACACTTCGGCCATTTTATCGGCGCTTACATGGTCATATAGCCATTTGATTAGATCAGCGTGAATCTGAGCGTTGTCAGACTTACCGCCAAACGTGAGACGCTTTTCTTTCCAAATACAGCGGATGTTTGTACCGTCCACCTTCTCAGTCCAGCGCCACGATTTGAGAAGACCGTAGACTCGATTCTTTAATGCGGCCGGATTCACCTTGAAGGTCTTCAGGTCACGCTCGTACAGTGTTTCAATCTTGTGGTACTCGCTCATTTGCGGTCCTCCTTCGGCTGGGCGTGTCGTAGAAACGCCTTAGCCCTTGCAACCCATTTGTGGTATTTGCAAACATAACGGGGTTTGAAATCATCGCATGGAGTTCCCGCAACATTGCCGCACGTTTCATCCGCAAGATGTGCGAATAGCAGCACCGCCTGTCTCAGCAGTTCCTCAGATTCATTCATCACTTTTCCTCCTTCGGCTGGGCGGGCGGCTCGGGCTGAGCGGCGGCGAGTGCGAACCGACCCTTGAGGGCACGGATTTTAACAAGCAGCCTGTCCTCAAAGTCCTCGCGCAGCCAACTTCGGAAGTTCTCGACTATCGTGGCGCATGCTTCGATGATCTCGTCGGCAGAGGCTGCCTGCGCCTGAGCGGGTGGGGGCACACGAACATACTCAACGACATGCCAGTTCTCACGCGGGCGAAACAATTTGTGTGTCGCAAGGATTTCTTCTGCATTCTTGCGCGTCTGGCAGATGGCCGCCGAGTAGACCGTACGAGGTATATGCTTGGATTCGATTAGAAATATGCTGCCATCGTGTGCCGGGGCCTGCGCCTGAGCTTTTTCAAGGAGAGCACGCACGTCAGCGAATGCGTAGACCAATCGACAGTGAACGCAGTATTCCGTTGGGATCATCCCCTGGACTGGGTTTTCAGTCTGTTCATGGGGGATGCAATCAATTATTTTCTCCATCACGGTCAATGGCTCGGCAGGTGTGGCAGACAGCTCGGCTGGTGCGGCAGGCTTGTCGGTCATCAGAAAAGTCTCCTCTGTCCAGTTTCGCGCTCTTTGCGTTCGCGCCGATGCTGGACGTGAATCTTGACGTCGTATCGAAGGTGGCAGCGGTTGCACATCGCCTTCAAATGTTTCCGTCTCGCACATCGCGGGTTGTGGCAAAGGTGCGCGGTCGTCAGCGTCACGATTCCGCGGGCCCAGCGCGCAGGATGCCGATGAAGCTCCACGCAACGGCGCTGGCCGCCCGTGGTTCGATGCAGGCCGCACTCGCCAGTACACTCGCACTGCGGGATTCCATCCGCGTTCTTGGCGCGCTCGCGAATCTCGCGGCTGATCGCCTTCCAGTTCTTCGGATAGGCGCTGCGGTTAACTGGCACGTTCGACCTCTTCTGGTGTCAGGACGCACGGCAGGCCCTTCTTTTTTCCCGCTTGGCCGATGTGCGACAGTAATTTCCTCCCGGTCTCGCTGTTCGGATTCGGATGCGCCTGCAGGTAATACGCGATCTGGATCAGGCGCGTGCGCGCGGCCGGACTCATTTTCATCAGGCGCCGTTCGATCTTGCGGATCTCCGAGGCTTCGCTCACGGCTTTACGCAACCCCAGGGCGAAATGGTGGTAGCTGTCGTGGCTGAGCTGCTCAGGACTTCACCGGGATTACACGCAGCCGTGATGGCGATCCAGGCAGTCGATGTGCCGATGGTGCACGAGGCGATTCCCGATGGGTAGGTCGCGATGCTAGACACAACCACGGGCGGCGTTGGCGTTTCAATCACCGCCTGGAATGTGACTGCATCGAATGCCTCGCGCACCTCATGCAGCGCCCAGAAATTCACCGCGAGGCTGGCGAGCAACAAAACGATTGCGACTTTAAGCTGCTTCATATTTCCTCCATCAGATGCGTGCCGCAAACCTGGATCTGTTTTCCGCTTGAATCCATGAAGTACACTCCCTGGCCGGCTGCATCGAATCCAGGATCCTCGACGTTGTCCCACGTGCCGACTGCGGTGCCGCCGCTGTAGAGAGTGATGCGATATTTCTTCGGGGGAATTGGGACGTTAGAACTTTGATCAACGACCATCGTTCCCGCATCCTGATTTTTAGTGGCGACGGCCGCGCCCGCCACCGTTGCCAAGAATTGCCGGCGACTGCTCATGGTTTCCTCTCTTTCATCGGCACGATCTTCTTGCGGCACTCGCCCGTCCAGTGCGGATACAGGCTCGCCATCGGCTTCAGCGAATTGAACTCCGTCTCGCAGTTCGGACAGCGCATCGCGTTGTTGACCGCCCAGAGCTGGATGTTTGTGGGTGCCCAGTCTGCGATCATGCTTCCGCTCCAGGTTCGCGCTGGACCCTACCCGAGCGCCGCTGCTCGCGCGTCCTCGGCGTCGGACAGACATGCCCGAAGAATTCTTTCTGCTGGTAGCTCTGATGGCAATCAGGGCACTCCGTAGTTCCGTACGGTCTCTGGCCGCGCGCTGCATTCAGAGCCTTTCCCGTACCGAGGCGATGGAGCAGCGACAGGAATTCTTGCCCCTCGGGACAATCGGCAGCGCGATACGCTGGCACGGTCGGCGCGTCACTCCAGTACACACAATCCACTCCATGGCTGTCCACGCCAGCGGTAGCGAAGGGCGTGCGGCTAGGCGTCAGCTCGGGATGCCGCTCATACGTGAGAGTGATCGCCTTTGTCAAATGCCCCGGACTCGGCATTCGCTCGGAGTTTACCGTCACATATTCAAGCGCCAACGCGAGAACGCGAACCGGATGCCTAGCGAAAATCCGCATCCACTGCTCGACCTCACCCTCGCTCAGGGTGCGTCCGTAGAGCAGTGCCCAGTCAGTGAGCGTATTTCGCAGCAACTCGGTCGAGGACTCGTTGATTGTGTTCTTTTCTTCTCTCTTCGAAGGATCCCACCAATTGCTTCCCTGTCCCATTTCCATTACCCCCGCTGAATTCTGGCTCGCGCAAAACCCAGGTGTACCAGGCGCGATTCCAGTTCGAGAACTTACTGCCCTTTGATCGATGGTGATTTTCGAATCGCTCCCACACAGCATCGGGAGCGGTTACGCCTTTCTTGGCGGCATAGTCTCTAAGCTCTTCGTTGAGCATGAAACCCTCGGGCCACGCTGTCGGGCGAGCGCTGGTTTTGGGCTCTTGTTGTGGTCGCGCTCTACCTAGATTAGTGAGATTACTTTCGTTACCTGGCTCGGAATCAAACCGAAGAGACGGGGTGCTTGGGGGTTGGGGGATGGAGGGTGGGGAGCTTTTTTCTGGGTTAGGGGTTGGGTTTCCGCCAGATAACCCAGTGGGTTTTTGCTGGGTTCTTGGCCTACCGCCCTTGAGGCCGTTCTCTCTAGCCGCCAAAATCTTTGCCCGTGCGGCACTTAGCTCTCCCTCGACACGCTTATTGACATATCCCCTACTCGTCCAACGGAAGAATTGCCGTAGTATCGAGTCAACCGCCTTGCGATCTTCTCTGTTGTGTGCGCGTGCTAAAACGTAGGTCTTTTTGCGGTCTCGCGGTAGTGGTTTCTCGGTAGTGTAGCAGATGTCAAGCAGGCGCCCGTAGGCTCCATCCTCGGCCATTGTAAGGTGAAGCGTGTCTCTCAAATAGTCACCCGTGAAGCGCCTGTAATAGTTCATGTCCCCTTGATTCGCCCGGGTCCTACCTATTTTCTCTCGGGTGCTGTCGCGGGGGCTGACCCGGGCAGGACCAACGTTGCCCGCAAGCCAGCACCCAAGAGTCCGTATTGAAAACCGGTGCGCGCACCTTACCTCGGGTCGCGCGACAGGTCAAGTTGATTTCACTGCTTGATCGCGTACTGACCATGCCCGACTTTCTGCACCCAGTTGCGCGCCATCAATTCCGACAACCGCGCGGAACCGGTTCGCGGATCGCAGTGCGCCGCCCGTGCGACTTGCGAGAGAGTCATCGGCCCGGCGCCGTCAATCAGGACTTGGAGAATGGCCTGGGCCTTTCCGCCGAGCTTCGCCACGCGGTCCGGCCAGACGTCTCCGTTGTCTCCGCCGGCTGGCGTTGCTCGGGCAGCCTCCGCATCCACGCGCAGGATCTCGCCGAAGACCATTTTCATCGCGGTGTACATTGGTTCAAGAGTTTTCCGCAGCGTGCGGATCGCGTGGATGGCATCGGCGCTGGCATGCTTGGCTTTTTGCGCCTCGTCCTTCGCCTGAGCAAGTTCTTGCTCGAGGCCGGCGAGCTCGCGCTTCAGGCGAGTGTTTTCTTCGACGAATGAATTGTTGTCGCTAGTGAGCAGCGGCCGCGTGGACATTGCTTCCCTCCGTGAGCGCGGGCCGGAAACCTTCCATCGCCCGCTCCAGTAGCCTCGAGGTGCCGTCGCGTTCCATCTGCCGCAGAGAATGGATCGTGTGGCAGATCGCCGTGATGTTCCAGCGCGCCTCCTTGAATTTGTCGCAGGCGATTACATAGTCGTGCGCGGCTCCCGACAGTCGCATCACGTACGCGATCGCCGCCTTCTTGTGGCGCGACAGAGCGTGGAACGTTTCGATGTCGCCGCCCTTGTCGGGATGGTGCTTGCTGGCGAGTTGACGGAACGCAGTCTCGATCTCATCCAGCGACGGCGCCGGGTTCGAAATGCCGAGCGCGCCCTGCCAAGAAAAATCATCATCCCGCTTCCGCGAGAACTGAACCGCGATCGAGGGATCTGGCGCCGTGCGGATGTCGGTCGGGTCTTTCCGGGTGACGCTGACCGCCAAAACGCCGAAGCGCTTCAGTTCCATTTCAAGAGTGTCGATCGCTTGGCGTTCTGTTTTCTTCCACGCAGGCCGCGCTTCGCGGTCCTTGATTGCGGTGCGAGGCCAGCCATCTGGCCACATCAGCGGACTTGTCTCTCTCATATCGTCTCCTCTACACGCTTTTGTATGAATCGGGGTGCCGAGCCCCAGATCGCTCCGGATTGGCTCGTGCTTCCGAAGTGTTCTACCCGGGCACCCCGAACTCGCCTAATCCATCTTGAGCGAGGCCTGCGTCGCCTCCATCGAGATCCAGCACGAGTTGCCGTACTGCAGATCAGCCCACTCGCGGATCTCATCGGTCAGTCCGCAGATCAAGCGGAAGGAAAACCGCGTCACATTCTGCGCGGCGCCGGCACCCTTCTCCTCGATGAACGCCAGATTCGCCTTCCCGACTGGACAAGAATCGAGTCGCAGCTTCGCGGCCATGTCTGGCGCGATGTGGATGGCGACGGTCTGCTCCTCGACATCGATGTCCAGCATCTTGGTATTGACCTTTTTGCCGAGGAACTTCCATGCGGCCTCAACGTTGGCCGGTAGCATGCCGCGGTGCTTCTCTGTCAGCGGGAAACTGAATTCCATCTCGACGAAGCGCGAATCGTCGTCTTTCGTATAGTGTGGACGGATGTACTCGCACAGCATCAATTTCCCACGCACCGGCTGCGGCACCTTGGGCTTGTCGCCGTCGGGCAAGAGCGCACCCTGGCCGTGCGCCGCTACGACATTAGCCTCCCGATCGGCAATCGACATGGATTTGACTTCGACGCCTTCCTTCTTCGCCTCGTCGACTACGCGCTCGTTGAAATTACCGGGCCCTCGTTCCGCTGCCTTGCCTTTGACTGACATTCGCTTGTTCCCTCCTCTTTCTTTCCTGAACTAAAACGTGGCCCTCGATGCGCCAAGCCGACCAACAATGCTCGCATTCAAACCAACGCAGCCAATTCAACGTAGGCTCGTGCTCCCGTAGATCGTGGCCACACCGCGGGCACTTCATTCGCCCGGCTCGCGATCGGGATGACCGCCCTGCTTCACCTCGTCGAGGATCGCGGCGTACTTATCGACGGTGACGTCGGCCGCACGCTCGAACCCGTGCTTCTTGCAAACCTGCTTCACGAGCGCTTGCGTGTCGTCATAGCGCGGCGCGATGTCAGCGGCCGCCCGGAATAGATCGGTGCGTTGTTTGTCGGTGATGGGCTTTCCTTTCGGAATCGGCTGAGTCTTGGCCGTAGCAGGCTTGCTACCGCTCGGTTTATTCTCCGAGCGTTTCCCAGCATCCCCTCGAGATACCTCAGCGCCCTTACCATTCGCATCGCTCACCTCCACGGTCCTCGCACCCTCCAGCGTGCTCGCTGCTTCGTCGCTCGTCGGCTGGAATTGGTTCTCTGTCCCGAGGTCGGATAGATCCTCCGATCGCTTCACGAGCCCGCGCTCTTTCAGATCGTCGAGCAAGGCCACGCGCTGCGGACTCTGGCGCTGGTCGGTCACCGAGAGATCGGTGCGGTGCATGAGCTGGCGGATGGCCGTCTTCCTCCACATCCACTCCGCGTCGCTCACCCACGGGCTGCTCTTGCCGTCGCTCTTGTAGCTCCGATAGCTTGCCGAAACCGCCCGGATCTTATGGACCTTGGCCGTCTCTACGTATTCGAAATCTGCGTACTTCGCGCTGTTCCGCTGCAGGCATGCGTACGCTCCGATCCAATCCTTCTCGTCGAGCGACTGGGGATACTTCAGTTCGTGGTGGAGTTGGTGGAGCGTGCCGCCGAGGACCTGGAACGGCTCGCCGCTCCGGACCACCTCGGCCCAGACAGCCGCGACGTCGCCGGTGCGCATCGCCAGAGTCACGTAGCCTTTGTATCCGCAGATCATCGTGCACTCGCCCTTGAACGGCACCAGGTAGGCTTGCCCGCGGGTCTTGTCCAGCTCGAGGCCCAACTGCGCCACTTCGACCAGCGAGCTGAGGACGCTCATCGGATTGCATTTCTGAAGCGCCGCGCTCTGGCGGAAAACGATCAGCGCGGTCTGCGCCATCTTGGCAACGGTGAGATTCGGCGGAAGCACGCGCTTGAGCTGCCCGATCACGCGCGCGTCGGACATCATGTCCTGAAAGCTGAGTTCGTGAAGCGGTTTGTGGATTACAACGGCGGTCGACTGCGCTGGTTTTGTCATCGTCTTCCCTCCCGAGGAAGTTTGGTATGGGTGCTGTCGGCCTCTCAGCCGAGGGCTTCTCGCTACCAGACCCGTATGCGATCGCTCGCGCTAGGGCCCCCTTTCACGCCGGTAAAACTATCGAGGGGAAATCCGATCACTGGTGACCGGCAAACCCTCGACCCTCCAACGATCCCGGACGGCTACGGCACCCGCGTACGCGGCTCAGCACCCATCGTTTGCTACTTACTGCGCTTGAACTGTTTGTTGACGGCCTTGCACCCGGGCACGCTGAAGGCTTCCTTCTGCGCGTCCGCCATCAGGTCCAGCTCATCCTGGTCGAACGTGATCAGCTTGGCGAGTTCCGGGTGCGCGAGTTCCTGCTCGGCTGGCACGCCCACGATGTATTTAATCGTGGCCCAGACGTTATCCGCTTCCCCGACCCAGTTGTCAACCCAAGTCACGGCCGAGGAGGACGTGTCGATCCTCGGCGCCGCTGTCCTGGTCTCGGTGATGATCGGCTCTTCCCGGAGCGCGGACTTGATTTCGGCCTCGGATTGCGCCGTTTCGGCCTTAACCTCTAGCCTGTCGGCCACATTGGCCGCTTTCTCGGCCTCTTTGATGGCCGTGGCGTCTTGGGTGTCCTGTGCCGCCGCCAGGGCCTCGTCGGCCTTCCTGCGCGCTTCCGCGGCCTCGGCAGCGACCTTGTCGGCCTTTTCCTTGGCTTCGCGCTCCTCTTTCTCGCGCTTCTGGCGCTCCCGGGCAGCCTCCTCCTGCGCCTTGAGCTGGACCTGCCTGTCGCGCTCCTCCTGGTCCCGGCGGATCTTATCGTCGGCCTGCCGCAGCACCTCCGCCAGCTGATTCTGGTTTGATCGCGCCAGGTCCGTGCACTGCTTCTTCGCGCCGGTCAGGCCTTTGTGGAGGTTGTTCGCGAGGCCAATCAGCGGCTCGATCGGCTTCAGCCCCTCATCGAGGTAGCCTTTGATGTCGCGGTACAGGTCGTTCGCCCGATCGTAGGCCTTCTGGTCGGTGGCGAGCTCGCTGATCTTGAGCGCGCCGATTTTCTTGCTGAGATCCTGCTGCTTCTTGACCGAGATGCCCAGCCTGATCCGGACGCGCTGAATGAAATTCGTCACGCGCTCTTGGGTCAGCAGTTCCTTGCCGGCGCCACCGCTTTTCTGGATGGCGTCGTCCTTCCTTGCCAGTGCCGTTGCCATGTCTTTATCCTCCCGAGATAAAGTTCGCTACGGTTAGTGACGCATAGAACACTTGAAGGTGGCGCACGAGCGTATCGACGCCGTACACCTCGATGTCATAGTTGCGCCCGCCGCGCAGGCCTTCGCCGAGGCCCACGGCCATGCGGAGCATCGGCTCGCCCTTCGTGTAGGCGGCCGTCTGAATCTTCGTCCAATCGCCGATCGTTCCCGTTTTGAAATCTACAACGCAGCGCAGCCGTTGCCCGCGCATCTTTCCCTTCACGTCTGGCGTGCCAGCGTAGCGGTGGAACCGATCGTAAATTGGCGTTTCCCATTCTTCTGGCGTGAAGCCAGTCTCGGCCACGAAGTTCTTCACGCCGATCAGGTAGGGATTGAGCCAGTCCGGCAGATTATCGACGTCGAGGTTTCCATCGAACCAGAATTTGATCATTGCGTGGACGTGTGTGCCGCGCGCCAGGTCCGTCTCCGATCCGAACGCGCGCAGTACGCCAGCGGCCTTGAGCACCGAGGTCACGCCCGGGACCTTCGATCCGTTGAATTGATAGACGTGCACGCCCTTGAGCAGCTCGATCACATTCCCACCACGCGCACCAGTCGCTTGCTTTCGAGGTAGTTCTTCACCGCCATCTCGACATCGGCCACCGAGCGCAGGGCCGATGCGTAGAGCGTCAGCGTCAATTCGTCCGCAGCGGCCTTGAAAAGGACGACCGGCTGTTTGGCAATCTTGTTCTCGTACTCGACGCCGACCCAGACCGCGCCGACCGCCTCCACCATCGCCTTCCAGAGAAATTCCCGTTCATCCATTTCACTCTCCTGTTACCCACGACACATACGCTGCGATTATCAGCGACGCCACAAACAAAGGCACGGCCACGATTAGCAGCGCCGCCAAGATGCTGCGGACTTCGAAGGTTCCGCAAAGCGCGACCAGGCCAGCAAAAGCGTATAGCTTGCGCCTCACGGCGTTGGATTCCATTCGCGCAGCACGCGCTCAAGCTGCGAAGTCAGCGTGCGCCCTTGCTCGTCGGCCACGCCCTTCAGTTTGTCGTACAGCTCGCAGTCTATCTTCACTGGCAGAGCCTTCTTGGTTCCGTTCTTTGGTTTCGCCATCCCGGTCCTCCGTGGTCCCAATCTACGCCTGTATAGATTAGTATGTCAAGAGCAATATTTAGCTTGACTCGTATGGCACACGATGGCACCATCTGGGCCATGAAGCCTCTGTGCATTGATCTCTATTGCGGACTCGGCGGATGGGCTGAAGGATTCCTCGCCGAAGGGTACGATGTCATCGGCTTCGATATTGAGAAGCACGAATACGGAGACCAAAAGTACCCAGGTCAGTTGGTGCTCCAAGACGTTCTGGACCTGGACGGAAAACAATTCGGGGACGCGACCGTCATTGTCGCGTCCCCGCCGTGCACTGAGCCGAGCTATCGCGCGATGCCCTGGAAGCGAGCCAAGGCGCTCAACGTGCGGCCGCCATCGAACTTCCTTTGTCTGTTCTACGCATGTTTCAAGATCGCGCACGATGCTGGAGTTCCAGTCATCGTAGAGAATGTGCGTGGAGCGGAATGTTGGGTGGGACCGGCCGCATGGAAGTTCGGAAGCTATTATCTCTGGGGGGACATTCCTGCGCTCATGCCGATCACGGTGAGGCGTAACTGGAAATCGAACAGCGGGACGCATGAGAGAACCTCGGGCCCAGGGCGCCCGAGGTTCATTACTGAGTCCAAAGTGCCAGGTCAGAACTGGAGTCGCTACAAAGAGACGGGCGAAACGTCACCACATTGGCGCATGCAGGGAATCAAAGTCGGAGGCAGTTGGTTCGGCAAAGACAATAATCAGTCGTTGATGCGGTGCTACAGTTCCCATTCTAAAGCGCGGAAGCAGGCTTCCGCGCTGATTGCCAAGATACCATTTCCTCTGGCCAACCACATCGCAAGGTGCTTCCTATGAGCTACGAAGTCAAGACTCGCTGCGCCATCTGCCCGAAGTGCCGCAAGACGTTCTTCGGGCGATCGCGCCAGATCGTGCGGGAGATGCGGGATAATCACGTTTGCAAGAGGAGGAAGTCATGACAAGAATGAAACTGCTGCTTTCCTTACTAATCGTATCGGCCACGACGCTCAGCGCCCAACAAACATTTCCAACCCCGAAGCCCTTCGGCTTCGAAGCGGGAATGACCAGGGAGCAAGTCCTCAAACTGGTTGGCAAGGCAGCAATCGCCGACGATAGCAATCCCGAAGGGCCAATCTTCAACACCGCGCCGTCGCCGCATCCTGACTTCGGGATGTACAGCGTGGTCATTTCTCCAACGCACGGGATCGTAAAGGTTATCGCCATCGGCAATACAATCAAAACAAACGACGAGGGCGATGAACTGCAGGCCAAGTTTCAAGAGATCGAAAGCGGTCTGATGGCCAAGTACGGTCCTCCGACGGTGACCATCGACTCCGTGCAGGGCGGCGACGCAAACAAAGAGCCGCAGTACTGGATGTTGATGCTGTCTCAAGGTGAGCGGACTCTCGAGGCCATCTGGAATCCAAAGACAGGCGGAGGCAGTGAAACTGGAATCACCTTAACGGCAAAGGCTGGAGGGTTGAACGAAGGCTATATCGGGCTCGTTTATTTCTTCCCTGGTTTCAACGACTACGTGTATTACAAACGGGCGCAGCATAACGCTGTGTACTGAAGCGTCGGAGGAAACGATGAACGCCTTCGAAGAATTCGCGGATTGCTATTGGCGCCGAGTTCGACACCTGAAGGCCGTCGAACCCTGGAGGGCAGTAGATTTCCGTTGGACTCTTTTTCTCGACGCGCTTGACGGCGGAGTTCCGCAAGGGCCACATTATCCGAATCCACTTGACGAGGAGAATCGATGACCGCAATCGAATTGACGAAACTATGCTGTTCGCTAGGTGCCTGCACCGAAGCAATAGAGTGGGTAAAAGGGAAGTCGCTCGCCGAGGCCTGGCAAACGTGCGAGCGTGCAGACTGGATGCTTTGGCTGTGCGGCAGGATGAGCGGCAAAGACGGATGGCCAACACGAGAACAGATCGTTCTCGTCGCATGTCTATGTGCTGAACGCGCTCTCCCTATTTTTGAGAAGAAATATCCCAACGATGATCGTCCGCGTAAGGCAATAGAGGCTGCCCGCGCGTGGGCCAGAACTGGCGGCGATATTGAAGAAGTTCGCAAGGCCCGAAGGGCCGCCGCCGCCGCCGACGCCGCCGCCGCCGCCGACGCCGCCGCCGCCGCCGACGCCGCCGCCGACGCCGCCGACGCCGCCTACGCCGCCTACGCCGCCTACGCCGCCTACGCCGCCTACGCCGCCTACGCCGCCGCCGCCGCTAGGCCCTTTGGGCTTACGCGCGAGACCGAATTGCGCGAAATGGCGCAAATTGTAAGGCGTGAATTGTCTGTTCCGGTGAACGTTAATGTTTGATGGACTCCGCAACGTCTACGCTGTGCTGGAGGAACCCGTGCTCACGTTCTGGAACGATCACATCCGGTATCGCTTGCCGCACCGCGATTCGTGGGTGTGGCTCCTGATCGCGCTTGGGCCAGCGTACTTTCTCATGCGGCTGGCGATCCACTTCTGGGAACGCCGATGAGCGCACGCCAGTTGATTTTCTGGACGATCCTATGGATGTGCCTAGCAACTGGCTCCATCTGCGCGTTCTTCATCTACGGCCTTGCCGGCCACTGGCGCGTGGACGTGCTCTGCGTGGCTTCGCTGGCCACCGGGATCGCGGCGTGGCACCTGGCGGAGTTTGAGCGGAGAGAGCCGTGAACGGCAAGCGTCTCCTAATCCTTCTGCTGATCGACCTGGCGTTGGCCATCCTATTGGCGTGGCTGGCTTGGCGGAACTAGGCGGCGATCGCGTCCACGTAGGTAATCTGCCCGCTGTCCGGTAGCTTCGCCATCAGCGCTGCGAATTCCACGTCGCTGTGGCCCACGAAGTCTTTGCCCTCGATCGACCCCACGATTGTGCAACCATGCGTGTCGGCCGGATAGTTTCCCGGATGTATCTCGACCCCGAAGAATCCTGGCACGTTCAGAATGGCGATGACTTCGAATCCGAAGTGCGGACTGAAGTACTTCACCCAATTGTAGACGCCAGCGGGAATCGCTCGAGGCTTTGTCGGCGCCGGCAGGATCGGCGGCTCCAGCGTGTAGCATTCAAAGAGCCCGTCAATGAACATCTGGCCCTGCGTCGCGACCGAATCGACCGGGCCTCTCTGGACGGTCAGCACGATCCTAGAAGATCTTCTTTAGCCAGTCGACGAACGCGTTGCCATGCACGCCCTCTTCTGGCGCGCTCAGAACCACGGGTTCGACGACGGTGGCGACAGGCGGCGGCACTGGCGGATCTTCGATCTCCAATTCTACGATGTGTTTGTTCGGCTCGACCGTTGCGACTTTCAGTAGCCGCACCTTGTTCGCCTTCTTATTCTTTTTCTTCAGAGTCACGCGATCCTCCTACGCCTTCAGTGCAGCGAGATCAGCGATAAGCGCATCGATCGGGAATCCGCTTGGCGTTAGGCCATCCGCATTGTTGATCCAATCCTTCGTGATGACCACGCACGATTCGGACAGGTATTGCTGCCACCAAGCGGTCCCGCCCTTCTGATCCGTGGCCCAAGTGATACAAGCGAATCCATCCGAGCCGTATCCGAACCGCGGAATTGAATGGCCACCATCGATCCCGCCATCGTCCGCGACGACGTCCCACGGCTGGCCCGCTTGGAACTGATCCATTGCTGAGTTAGGCAGGTTCACGGCATCATCCGTGCCGCCAAAGATGTGAATACCGTGCTTCTGATTCTCGATGTTGGCTGGGTCGATGTCTCCCCACTGGTCGATCTGATGACCAGAAAGACCGACATCGCGCCAGCGGTTGAGCACGGTCGGCAGATCGGAGCCGTTGTCGTTCGCGCCCGTGACAGGATTGTATCCGCTCACCGCCGAATAGAAGTCGATCACGTCGGCTTCCGCTGGTACGACGAGAGTCCCGGTGTGGGCCGTCACCAGCATCAGC
>Ga0210404_10000787_pt1 | contig 14827 bp, 11 predicted proteins | sample IncBWH28MmetaG_FD_155455 | JGI IMG/M metagenome (GOLD analysis project Ga0210404, IMG submission 155455) | Forest soil microbial communities from Barre Woods Harvard Forest LTER site, Petersham, Massachusetts, United States - Inc-BW-H-28-M | ecosystem: Environmental > Terrestrial > Soil >... | reverse complement strand
GCGGGAAATTGGTGGTGCGCCGTATCTCGCCAGCTTGCGAATGGACCAGACGCATTCTTGGGACGAGTTCCTCGACGCGTGCAGCTATAGCCGTATCCCCGCGGAAAATATGGTTTGGGCAGATTCCGCCGGCAACATCGGCTATCAAGCCGTAGGCATCGCGCCGCTGCGCCCCAATTGGAGCGGCTTGGTCCCTGTCCCCGGCGACGGCCGTTACGAATGGAATGGCTACCTGCCAATCAAAGATCTCCCTCACGTGCTCAATCCCGAAAAGGGTTTCTTCAATACCTCCAATAATTTCCTGATCCCTCCCGGTTGGCCCTACAAGGAAGCTTTGCACTACACCTGGGCGGACCCCTTTCGCGCGGACAGCGTTGCCGAGTTTCTCAGCTCGGGTCGCCGCTTTACGGTCTCGGATATGATCGAACTCCAGAACAACGATCTGTCGATTCCGGCGCGCAATTTAGTTCCGCTCCTCCGTGATCTGCCCATCGCCGGCCACGTTTCGCAAAAGGCGCAAACGCGGCTACTGCATTGGAATTTTGTTCTCGACAAAGATTCCGTGGAAGCCGGCATCTATGAAATGTGGCAGCGCCGGCTCGAAGAAAATGTTCGCGCCGTGTTCGTGCCCAAGGAAGCGGAACCCTACATTTGGGGCCCGCCTCTCAACAAGATCGTCGGATGGTTGCAGGCGCCTGACGGACGCTTTGGGGCCGACCCCGTCGCGGGCCGCAACGCGCTTTTCGCGAAAAGCCTCGATGAAGCTGTGGCCGAACTTACCAAGCGTCTTGGCCCGGACATCGAGAAATGGAACCTGGGCGCTTATCACCACGCGCTTATTCACCATCCTCTCTCCGGCATACTTAGCCCTGAACTGCGCGCGAAATTCGAGGTCGGTGACCTGCCGCGCGGCGGCGACAGCAATACCGTCTCCATGACCACCGGCGGCGACAATCAAGTTGGTGGCGGTTCTTTCAAGATCATCGTGGACACCGAGGACTGGGATAACTCCGTCGGTCTGAACACCCCGGGGCAGTCAGGTGACGTCAACGATCCACACTATCGGGATCTCTATCCGCTCTGGGCGCGTGGAAAGTACTTCCCTATTTTCTATTCGCGCGCAAAAGTGGAATCCGTTGCCGAGAAGCGCTTCGAACTCAAACCAGCCACGGATTCCGCATCCGGTAAAGGTGCCAATCACTAGCCGTAGTTCTTTTGCATCGCATACTCGGAAGCTGGCCCGTAGCGACTACCATGGCGGACAACAAATCATGAAGAATCTGACGAGCGCGAGCTGGATCAAGACAAAAGGAGTTCTCTTTCTGCTGCTAGGGTTGCTTTCCGTGACCCTGTTGGTCTTCGAACATCCCGCACTCAAGACGGGCTTTCTGATAATAATTGCCGTGTGGTCCTTCTGCCGCTTCTATTATTTTGCGTTCTACGTGATCGAACGCTACGTTGACCCCAGTTACCGGTTTTCGGGGCTTTTGTCGTTCGCGTTCTACCTGTTTCAGAGGAAACCACCAAAGACTCGCGCTGGCATGTGAAGGAAATGTTGCGGTGTTCCACACTCTTCATTCTGCTCGAAAGTGAGATCCTGGCGGCTCGATGCGTTCTGATTGCGTCAGCATCCCGATGAGGCGTTCCTCGAAGGCATCGATGTCACCGCCCATCTCACGCGTTGCACCCGTGTGAACAAGCCTGCCCCTGGCGATCACACTGATCTCACTGCACAGGGTGCGGATTTCTTGCGCGTCATGGCTGCTGAGAAATGTTGTGACGTTTTCCGTGGCCGCGAGCCGGCGCAATAGGCTCCACATGTCGCGCTTGGCCGGCAAGTCCAGTCCGCGCGTCGGTTCGTCGAGAAACAGGACTTTCGGACGGCCCATGAGCGCCCGGGCGATTTCTACCCTTCGTTTCATGCCCGTACTATAGGTTCGGATCAGTTTGCCTCGAAACTTGGCGTCCAGGCCGACGTCATTCAGGATGCGCTCGACTTCCTCATCAGGATTCGGCATGTGGCGGACATGCGCAAAGTACGAAAGGTACTCGCGTGCCGTCCACGCCGATTGACTTTCGCTCGTCTCGTCGCTCACCAGCCCCACAAGCTTGCGAACCGCAAGAGGTTCCTTCATCACGTCGTGTCCCCAAAGTTTGGCAGTGCCTGCGCTCGGCGGGAGCAACGTTGGGAGCATTCGAATGGTCGTCGTCTTTCCCGCGCCGTTGAGTCCAAGGAATCCGTAGAGTTGTCCCTTCGGGATTTTCAACGTGACGTTGTCAACCGCCACGAAGTCGCCAAAACGGCGCGTGAGGCTATCCATCTCGATGGCGTATTCCGTTTCGGCAGTTACGGTCGCCGCGCTCATCGCGTCCGCCTCCAACGCTTGAACGATGCTCCAAAACACACCAGCGGCAGAATCAACGAAGCTATTCCCATTTCGTAGATGGCCTTCGCCACTTGCGCGTCCACGGCCGCCCTCGCGCTGAACGTCCGGCCCTGGCTTTCGCCTGCGACTTGATATGTGCCCGTGACTTTCAAGGGGTAGCGCACGCCGCCAATATCCCAGGGCTTTGTCGGAGTCAGCGTCACAGGGATACGCGCCACCCAGCCGTTTACGACGTGGTGCCCGTCAGCCGCCGCCGGGCCCAAGTCATTCGCGTAAGTGTGCGCCTCAAGAGCTTCCGGCGCAGGAGCAAGCGCTTCTGGAGAAGCACTCGCTTCCAATCCGTTTTCCCCGATCACCTGGAGGTGCACGTCCGAAACGCGCTGTGTGGCTTCGACCGGCAGCAACACCAGCAAATCCCGCCGCGTCGCCTCGTCTGTTCCAAACGGAGGCCATTCATCTCGATTAAGGATCGTGCTGCAACACCGCGCGGGTACTTGACCGCCGGGCCATGCTAGAGCGAGGCTGCTGCCGGCTCGAGAGAAAAGTCTCTGAATCGATGGTGCATTGGTTGCGTGGGGAGCCGGCTTGTCATAGTTCGTATCGGCCATCACCACCGGCAGCACGATGATCGCGAAGATCCCCAGCGCAATAATCCACCGTTGGCTGCGGCTGGCTTCCCACGTCTCCACGCCCTGCGCCCGCAAAAAAGCCCACACGGCGAGCGCGAACGCCACGATGACTACGACGGCCAGACTGATCCACGTCCGCGTCGTAGTAGCTGGAATACTTCCTACGGCCAGCGTGAACCCAAAAGCGTTTTTGAGCAGTACCGCGGGACTCATCAGAGTGAGGTGGCCCGTGCGTGTCGCGCCGTTACCTTGCGCAACCAGTAGTTCCTGCAGCGGAACGAACCCTGCGTACGCCAGCAGGACGCCCATGCCCGTTGCCGCAGGAGCGGCGATGCTCTCGCCGATAAACAGCGCGCCAATCAGTATCCCGATCGCGATACTCACGAGTAACAAGCAGGGCGCCCAGATCAGCAACTTCTGCAACAGCAGCGGCACGCCGACGTGATGCGTATAAACCAGCACCATCGGGACAAGCGCCACGTAATACGCGGCGGCCATCGTGCCGACCACCAGGATCTTCGCCGTCAACCAGTCGCGCCGTTCGACTGGGGCCGTAAAGACGCTCTCCACGAAGCGGTTCGCGCGCGGGCTGGCGACGAACGCCGCTGAAAGTGGGATGAAGGCCAGTGGCACAAGGAAATACGCGATGATTCCGTACCCGTCCAGCCACGTATCCTGAGTCCCAACTGTCGCCACGCAACCGACGGCCAGCAAGATGACGCCTGCACCGATCAACGCGAAACGGCCGCGCATCGTGGCTCTGAGTTCCTCGACGTACAGAGTTCCAATCGCCATGTTTATGCTAAGCCTTGATCGTGACGCACGGAGGTATCGGGCGAGCAGCTCTCCGAACGGCCATTCGAATCCCGCGGCGGAGAATACCACTCCATCCTAAACCTACGATTAACATTGATTCCGACGTTTGCCACCCAGGGTGATAGTCCAACTCATGATTAGCGCATACTCGCAACTTGAGCACTTCTCTCGGCTTGCATTGGCAAGTCGCAATGGAAAAACAATTCTCCTGTGTTTCGCCTGGTCTTCGCTGACGAATGTCCTAGAACGAAAGGGGATAACTGCCTGCTCACACGCGGTTCTGCGTTCGTTGACTTGCCTTTTTCCCCCCTGTTAGCGTTACGAAGTAGCGTTGCGGCCTGTTCTACGCCCGCAGCGGTCAGAGGAGAACGTCTGGGTCGGACTCCCCGGGGAGGTCTGTCCCTGTTCGCGCATGGCTTATAACAAGAGCAAAAACGTCGAAGCTGCACAAAAACTGCTGAACCAGGGCAAAGTCGCCCAGGCCATCGCGGAATACCAGAATATTCTGAAGTTCGAGCCTCGCGATCAAGTCACCTTGATGACCATCGGCGAGCTCTACATCCGCCAGGGCGAGACTTTCCAGGCTATCGACTATTTCGAACGCTTGGCACAGATTTTTGTTGGCGACGGTTTCCTCACCAAAGCCATAGCCGTTTACAAACGCATCGCCAAGCTCGCTCCTGAAGAGATTCGCCCGCTCGAAAAGCTTGCTGACCTCTACGTTCAGCAGGGCGTGATGAGCGAAGCCCGGCCCCTTTTCCTCCAGTTGGCCGAAATGCACCTGAAGAACAATCGCCAGCCGGAAGCCGTGAGCCTCCTGAAAAAGCTTTTGCAGGCTGAGCCCGATAATCTCCGCATCCAGATCCGCCTTGCCGATTTGTATCAAGCCATGGGCCAGACCCGCGAAGCCATCGAAGCTTATGTATCCGCTTCTCAGCGTGCCCTCGCGCGCGGCGACCAGGCGGAAAGCGAAAAACTGACCGACAAAGCTCTGAAGCTTGAGCCCAACAATCTGGCTGCGGTCATCATTCGCGCGCGCTCGTTCACTTCGCAGGGAAACTTCACCAAAGCCGCGCAGGTCCTCGAACAAGTGCCCGATCTCGAAAAGGGCGGCGAGCAGACCGAACTCCTGCTCGATCTCTATATCAAGAGCTCCAACTGGGACCAGGCCAACGCCCTCGCTGTCAAGGTATTCGAAGCCGACCAGAAGAATTTCGGCCCAATGCAAAAGATCGTCGAGTCTCTGTTGCAAGCCGGGCAGAGCGATAAAGCCAAGGGCATTCTGGAGCAGTCGCGCCTCCAGATGATCGACGCGGGAGAGCACGAAGTTGTAGGAAAACTGCTTACCGAGCTGGCCGCTGCCATGCCCGGCAGCATCGAGCCGCTGGAATGGCTCGTGGAATTGTACGGCCGCACCAGCGATTCTTTCCGCCTGCCGGACGCGTTGGCGCAGCTTGGCGATGCTCTAGCCGCCGATCACCAATTCGAACAAGCAAAGAAAATTTTCGAACAGCTCGTCGACCGCCAGCCCGAAAGCGATTCAGCCAAGCGCAAACTCAATGGCGTGCTGCGCAAGCTGGGTTTGGCAGCTTCTGGAGAGGAGCCGGAGCCTCCCCAGGAAGATTTGCAGGCGGAAATTCCCCAAGCTCCCGCCCCCAAGTTGCGCGCGGATGTAAGTGATTTTGCTCCGGAAGTCCCGTCGAAGCCCGCGGAAGTGCCCGGTGAACCACGGCTCGACGACGAAACGCAGAAATTCATCGCGCAATCTTTGACCGACGTGGATTTGTTTGCCAGCTACGGCCTCACGCAGAAAGCTATTGGATTGCTCGAGGCCATTCTGCGCCGCGCGCCGCGTCACACTCCCACACTTGAAAAACTTCTGGACTTTGTTCTCGGCGCAGGCGATGACCGGCGAACTGCCGAGCTTGCGGCACAACTGGAACAGATTCATGGCGAGGCAGGCGACAAGCGCAGTGCTGAACGCTTCGGCGAATTGCGCCGTCGCTTCCAGCGCGCCGCTGGTTTGACGGACGCGGATTTGGCGAGTGCTGCGCCCGCGGCGCAAGCCGTTCGAACGGATACTGCCGAAGCGGAGCCCGCCGATCTCCCCATTCCGGAGATTTCGGCCGTGCCGGCCGCGGAAGAACTTCCTTCCGCTCCTAAGCCGGTTCCCAAAGCTCCTGTGGTGAAAGCGCAACCCGAGCCGGTGGCGGTGGAAGCCGCTCCTCCCGAGTCTGAAGTGCAGGAAGTGGACTTGTCCGCCGAATGGGACACCGAGGTAGCCGAAGCACCGGTTGAAGATGTTCCCTCGGCGCCTGCCAAGACGCCGGCAATACCTGCGCCTTCGCCGAAACCGGCAGACGTGGAAGAATTTCAAATCGCTGAGGAACCTGAGATCCTCTCTCCGGCTGAGGAACCAGCCGCAGCGGCCGTCAACACCGCTCCGGTGATTCCGTTGGAGCCGGAACCTGTTGCCAAAGCGCCTGCAGAAGTTCCTGCGGCAAAGAAACCGAAAGAGAAACCGGCGCCCGAAGTTTCGAAAAAACCTCCCAAACCGGCCGAGCCCGAATTCGAATTGGAACAAGAGTACGAACTTGTGCTCGAGGCTGAGCCCCTGGTCCCCGCTTATGACCAGAAGCCTCCCGAGACGCCGATTGCTCCGCCTGAGCCGCAGCCTGTCGGGCAAAATGCAAAAGCTTCTCCGCCTGCGGGCAGCGGTTTCGATTCCGATCAATTTCTGGCCGATCTCGCAAAAGAAATTGATGGCCTCGGCGGCATGGACTCGCTTTCGCCGGGTTTTTCCGGCGCGATGCCGAACGCACAAGTTCCCGCGGCCGCAAAATCGGAAGCGCCTGCGGCTCCTTCCGGCGAATCCGGCCCACTCAAGGAAGTATTTGATGAGTTTCGCGCGGAACTCGGCGAAATGGGCGCCGAGGACGAAGATCTCGAAACGCATTACAACCTGGGAATCGCGTTCCGCGAAATGGGGCTCCTCGAAGAAGCCATCAGCGAATTTCAAAAGGTAGCCAAGGCCAACGATCGCGGACGCGCGTTCCGCTATACCATGCAGTGCTGCACGCTTCTCGGTCTGGCCTTTATGGAAAAAGGACAGCCGTCCATCGCGGCCATCTGGTATGAACGCGCTTTGAAAACTCCCTCCATGGATCCGGAAAGCGTGCTCGCCTTGCGGTATGATCTGGGTGTGGCTCAGGAAACGGCGGGGGACGCTGAAGCGGCGCTAAAGAGTTTTTCCCAGGTCTACGCGATGAACATCGACTACCGTGATGTGGCCGAACGCATCGCAGCCCTTCAGAAACCGCTCCGCAAATCCTGAAGTTTTTCTGGCAAGACGGGATTCCTCTCATCCATGAATAAGGTGTACCGCGCACTCTTGGTCGTGCTGGCGTTCGAAATGGGCGCGATGCTTCTTTATTTGCCGTGGTCCGTCTATTGGGAGAAAAACTATTTTCTCAGCCATTATCCTTCGCTCATGCACATCGTGCTTCATCCGTTCTTTCGCGGCGGGGTGAGCGGCGTCGGCGTTTTGGATATCCTCCTAGCAATCGGGTGGATTGGTTCGCGCCCTGGTCCGGATCGTGTTCCCCCCCAGTAAATCAAATCGCGCGCCGATGCTCTGCTATGTGACGGACCGGCGCAGCCTCGCAGGAATCGCGACCGTGGAATCGCGAGCGGCGTTGTTGCAAAAAATCGAAGCGGCCGTGGCGGCTGGAATCGATTGCATTCAGATTCGCGAAAAAGATCTCTCGGGAAAAGAGTGTGCCGCGCTCACGCGCGAAGCGTTACAGCGTGCAGCGCAGGCTGCGGCGAGCAAAGAAAAACCTCCGCGCATCATTGTTAATGATCGGCTCGATGTGGCGCTCTCGGAACGCGCGGGTGGCGTGCACATTGGCGAGAACAGTCTGCCGGCGCAAGATGCGAGGCGTCTTGTGAACGCCCACGGCGAAGTGAAGGATTTTCTCATCGGTGTTTCCTGTCATTCTCTGGATGCTGCGCGCTTGGCCGCGGAAGGCGGCGCGGATTATCTTTTTTTTGGTCCTGTGTTTGCCACGCCTTCGAAATCCGTTTACGGTGCGCCGCAAGGGCTCGAGCGGCTCGCTGAAATCTGCCGCACGGTTTCTATTTCCGTGTTCGCCATCGGCGGCGTCACGCTGGAAAATGCTTCATCGTGTTTCGCTGCCGGCGCCTCCGGCATTGCGGCCATTCGGCTTTTCCAGGATGCCGAAGACATTGCGGCGCTGGTGCAAGCGTTGCGAAAAATGGCTGGTTGATCAGCGCTCCACCCATCTCCGCAGAAGCCGGATTTGCCCGGCGTGGTAAACGTCATGAAATGCCACACCGTAGAGTTGGTACAATTGTTTTGGACTTTGCGGCGTACGCAACACGTTCGCGATTGCCGCACGCATCGCTCGGTGCTCTCGGTCCAACAATTTTTTGTCTGCGGTCCACGCGGCTTCGTTTAATTTGCCTTTTTCGGGCCGCGCGAAAAAATTGCTTCCTTTCAGGATAAACGAGCCGCGTTTTCCGCCTTCGATCCTTCGCCGCACCGCGTATTTCCAGTACGCGGCGTGCAGGGTCAGTTCCCAGATGTTGTGCCGGCCTGGTCCGGGACGCGATGCGGCTTGCCTGGCGGTGATTCCTTTTATGGATTGCCTGAGATTTGGTCCATGCCAGGTTTTTTTCTCGTAAGCTTCGTCGATCAGAGCGAGAACAAGTTGTGTGGAGTTCACGGCTCCCTCCTCGGCGTAGCTTACCATTCGGAAGCGGCACGCACCGACACACCAGAAGGTGGGAGGGGGTACACCCCCCCACCAATTTGCATGAATATCAAAAGAAAGGTGTTGCAAAATTTGCAATTTGTAAGCGGTTGAAAACAAAGGATGAACAAAGTGGCGAGGAGAGAAGGACCTTTGGATTGAAAGACGTATCGCTTGAGAGATGTGACCCCCACCCCCCGGGTGTTTTCACAAAAGAGTTTGGATTTGCTTGAAAAGAAAAGAGTTGAGTTTTTGCGGAGTGCAAAAGAGTTTGGAACATTATCAAACGAAAGGGGATAGTTCGCGCAGAGCAAGGAAAGAGAAAAACGTTTGGTTTGAAAGATGTGACCCCGGCAGTTTTCGTAAGAGTGGCCCGCCACGGCGGGCAGGCAAGCAAAGGACTTGCGGCCTACGGAAGGTGGAAGAGTGTACGGAGAATGGAAAGTCCAGGGATGGAGTGGTCGCGAAGGAGTTAGAAGGACCGCGAGGCGGGCGAGCATGGCTCGAAGGACGGGAGAATCTTTCCGACCTAACAAAGCTATTATAGCATACTGGTAACGTATGTCAAGAATTATTATAAATGGCCTGTTTTCCGAGGGATAGGGAAACGCGTTCCAAAACGGGACCGGGAACTACGAAAGAAGAGCAAAAGCCGCACCCCTCCTACGGCGGGCAAGCCTGAGAACCGTAGGGTGCGGCACTTTCTGAAGTATTCAGTGCACAATGAGAGGAACAGGAAAAAGACAAAGTCAAAACGCGCACCCTTTGGTGGGCCAAACCCCAAAGGGATGCGGCACCTAAAATCGTCTCAGCGCGTTAGGGGTGCTCCACGCAGCATCACTGCATGGCCAGGATCGCCATCAGGCATGACGTGTTGTAACGCGGCTCGCCGTTGGGACAGGAGGCACTGGCGCCTAGAGGGCTCACCAACAGAATCGAACCCCTCGCGCTCAATTTCATATCGTAGTAGCCAAAAACCGGACCATTGTTACCGGGGCTGCTGGAATAGGTGAGTCTTGCTGAAAAAGCGTTGCCCACGGCATTGCCCGTCAGTGTGAAGTTGCCAAGTTTGGTGTCGCTGCCGTCCCCGGTCAGAGAGCCGCTCACGCTGGTTATGGCCATGACGATGTTGTCGGTGTTATCCGCAGCATTTGTTCCAGCGTAGTTGCCCGTAGGCGGGATACTGGCGGGATACTGGCCGGTCACGGTCGCGGTCCCGCCTCCGCAAACACCTGAGCTAGTAAGCGTTCCAGTAAAAGGAGGCGAGGCAGAGTTGTCCAGGGTTCCGGTGATCGTCGCGACCGCGGTGCCTCCCACATCTTCGTTGAGCGTCACTTGGTTCGAGGAATTGACGGTTCCGGTTATGCTGCGGTCCCCGCTATCGGTGCCGTTGCAGGTAAAGCCAAGATAGTCCACCGCAATGCCATTGACGGTGGAAAGAGAGGAACCGAAAATGAACAGGTCAGACACATTCCCTGCCGGTCCATCGGCCGTCACTGAGCCCGTGGCTGAAATATTTCCGTGGTGGTCTTGATTCAAGTTGGCCTCGATAACGAACGGGACGCGGCCTTTCGCGTTAGTCACGGTGAAATCCCACGGTCCGGTCATGTAACCGTTTATCGACGAGTAGCTGGGGCCACCATAGCCCCCGCAGGCTACCAGTCCTAACGACACTGCGAAAACAAGCCAGCACACTGAGAGTCTGAATCCAAAGAATTTCATTCGCCGCCTCCGCCATTGCAAAAGTGCGTTGGCCGATGCTTGCAACAGTTCGTACTCCAGTCAATGGGTCCGGCGTAGAGATGATATGAACTTGGTATGAAATCGTGGACGGTTTCAGTGTGTTTCGGCGACGAACCTAATCCTGGGCCTTCGTCGCAGCAGTAGCGCGGCTGACGCGGATCTTTTGTTCGCCATCCACTTCTGCGGTAAACGGGGATCCGGCGGGTATCGCAAAACCACCTCCCGTAATTCCAAGCACACCCGTGCCAAAGGCCACGGTTCCGACAATGAGGGCGGTTTTGCCCCACTTCTCCCCCTGGAGGTCCACGATTCCGCGCAGACGCAGCCGTGTGCCATCCGGCAAGGCAAGAAACGTGAACCGAAGTTGTGCCTTGGCGGCCCGGCCATACTCTCCCAGGTCGCTGGACTGCTCCACCGACGCCACGACCAGGGAACCAGCTGGGATCACGGTCGAATCGTCAATGACCACGTCTTCGGCAGTCTCGAAAGGAACGACCTGTTTCGGCTTTAAGTCTGTGTTGAACAAGAAATGCCGGGACCGCACCGGCACCGAAGTGGAATCGGCGACCCGGACTTCCGCTCTGTCTGCTGGGGGCGTCTCTATCCTGGGCCGGCGGGAAGGATCATCCAGGCTCAACAGCGTCACCAGGCATTCGGCTTGATCCAGAACGGCGGCCGACCACGCGTGCTTAGGCACACCTTTCTTGTTGCTACGGCGGAGTGTTTCCACGCGAACTTGAGTGCCAACTCTCCCATCCTGAATCAGCGGAGTTAACTCAGCACGAACGGCTTCGTCGCCGCGGGGAAGTCTCAACACCCCCACTCGCTCGCCCGTTCTCTCTCCTTCTATGAGTTGTTCAGTATTCTTGAAAAGCGATACGCCTGCAGCTTGCATTGCGTCAGCCATGACTTCGCCTGCCCTGGGCAGGGGAGCGGCTATGAAGCGAGTTACGACGAAGTCTCCACCCTGCGAAACCCTTGGCAGGACGCAAGGCGGGGTAGCCGCGGAGGCGGAAACGGCCGTGCAGATTACGGCAAGGTATCTGAGAATTCTCACGTTAGCGCCCGGTTTGCACAGTGTGTTGACCAGACACCTCGATGTCGTAGGCCGTTCCCGCACGGATAAACACATCGGTTCCCTTCACGAAAAATCCAAAAACTCCCGCTTGCTCAACGTTGGACCACGTCTCGCTATGCCGGCCGCCGCGAGCTTTCTCGCTGGCGCCAGAAACTTGTATTTCCTGGCCGTCCACTGCGGTCACCGTGTCAAATGCGAAGCCAATCTGTGCATGGCGACCGGCCATTTTGGTCTTCTCCAAATCGGTAAAATGACCTTTGGCAAGCGCCCCGCGACGGACGAGAATGGCCCCGTCCACCACTACATCTTCCGCCACTTCGAACTGTACGGTTTTGCCGACGCTGTCTTTTTCTAATTTCTTCGAATACACCGGGTCGCGCAGCAATACCTTCAGCGGAGTGGCGTCGGGTAACGTAACCGCGTGCGGCGGACCTGCATCTTTCACTTCCAACCCTCGCGGATTGGTGGCGGGGTCGTTCGTGCTGAGCAATTTGACCAGGCAAGTGGTTTCCTCCGCCAAAGGCTGGGCATAACCCTCACCGCCCATGCGCCCTACGAAGGCGTTATGGTGAAACTCAATGTGAAGCAGGGAACCTCTCACCTCACCTTGTGTCGCCGGGCTAATGTCGATCTTGAATTCGCCCAGGGCGCCGAGACCCGCAGTGCGGCCGCGAACACCCGCGTCTTTGTTCGTCTGAGCTACAGACTGACGCAGGCCCGTATCGGTTTTGCCTTCGATATGGAACCCTTTGTCTTTGACCACCTTTCCATCTACTGCCGGGAGCGCTCTCAATAAGGCGAATTTTACCTGCTCGGGAGGGGCCGGTAAAAAACGCTGATCCATTTTCGGACCCTGCGTTCGGACGATTGCTATACCGCAAGGAGGGGTTTCTGCCTGGAGATAACATGGAATTACGACCAACAGGAAGACGTACAGGAGGAAGCAGAGGAAATGACGCATCCTGCCAGGGCCCAGTTCTCTTCGGGCGGAAACGCAACTCTGAAAAACGGAACGAGGAGAAGACAGAAACCTTCGCATTGACTCACCCCCAACACTGCTGCAAAAAGAGGCACCCGCAGTAGGCTGATGCTGGCAACAGATCGCGGTCGTGTCAATGGGTTCAGGGCAGAGATGATATGAAATTGGTATGAAATCGGGCGGATTTCACTTTATTTTGAAATTATGCCAGTTGGGTGCGGAATCAGGGAACCAGGTTCCCGACGGGAACGAACTCCGATTTGCACCCCACCAGGCATCGGACTTTTTGGAACGCCGCTTGTTCTTCGGCGCTAAGGGGATGCACATCTTTGCTGTTTTCATAGAACCGCGCATGAGCGCTGCGAAATTCGTCTCCCCCAGCAAAAGCCGCAATCAGGCGAAAGTTTTTGTCGAACTCGTAATAGATGTGGCAACCCGGAGGGGTGATGCACTCCAGCACCGTAAGACGAAGACTGCCATGCTCGAAGGTCGGATCCGTGGCCAGATTGAACTGAAACAACGCTTTGTTCAAATCACTCCGCGGAAACAACAGGCGCAATCTCTCCTTGGCAATTCCCATTCCGTGGATTTGAAACTCTGGCCGCACCTCGGTGGAAGCGCCAAACACGCGGTCAGGATCAAGGACCACCAATGTCGCCTGATGATCGTACCCGTTAGCGATTCCCGTGGCGATGATCTCCTCTCTCCCGTCGCCGTCCAGGTCGGCCAACACCATGGAACCTAAGCCTCCGGAATGCCAATACTCGGAGATTGTTTTGCCATTGGAATCGAGGATCGCGATTTGGCTGGGCCACCAGGGATAATGCTGACTTGAAACGACGATCCGGGGAGGTCTTTTTTCCGTAGCTTTCATTACCCGAAGGGCATGAGTCGTGTAGGTCGCCGGACTCCCCGCGAGCTCCGGCAGGTTTCTCCCGGGAGTCCAACGCCATTTTTCTTTGCCTCGGTCCGAGTAGCAGATCAGCGTCGACGAGTGCTGCGACTGGTTAGATGCGGGCGAATTAGCGAAAAGAACGCTCGCCTGGCCTTTCCCCTCCAAATCCCCGACCCAGATGCGGTTAGCCACGCCTTGCGCCCAGTACCAATCGGACCCGACTCCCTCGGGAAAGACCTTTCTCCAAAGCTCCTTTCCTTCCGCATTCGTAATCGTAAGGGTTGAACCTTCGGACCTCCCGAACTTAGGCTGGTCATGCACCGCCAGCACCCTGATGGCGGCGTAACCCACAATGCCAATCGCAACCATCGCCGCTGCTAGCTTTACGCCCCTGCGAGCGCTTACTTGCGAAGTGGGCCGCTGATTTTCGCTGACATGGCGCGATCGGCCGGTTTCCTCCTCACGAAGTTTCGCCACGATCCAGCGTTTTTCTGGCGTACCATCGGCAGCGGCGAGTGAGCGATTGGGAAGGATAATCGTGATTGGATCGGTCTTTCCTTCCCCGCTGTAATAGGATTCCAGTGCATGCCGGAGCCTATTTATCTCCGTGGCGACGTCTGCGGACCGCTTGGTCCTGGTCTCCGCCGGCCACAGTTCCCTAATCACCAAGTCCGGGCTCAGGGCGGTTTGCAAATCCATGTTCTTCGACAGGACTTCCAGCAGCTTCCTGAGCTGGCTCTTGCTGGCGAAGCTCTGGCTGCGCAGGATTCTTTCGATTTGGTCGCTGATGGCGGTGGGATCCATAGGCTCAGCGAAGCGGCAATAAAGCGACGGCGGAAATAATAGCACGTAGCCTGGAAAGAACTTATCGCGTTTTCCTAGCACATCGGAACTAAACCAAAATGGGAAGAGAATCATGGTTTCTGCGTGATTGCGCGCCAGACGGGCATAGCTGTAGAGATGAGCAAGAGCACCGATCTGAAAACCGTCCACTACAACAGATGTGGGACCAGGAGCTTGGATTCAGCGGAGATGCGCGTCGAACCAGGCGACGGTGCGGCGGATACGATCGCGCTGGTGGGCAGGATTTACGAACATGTGGCCTTCGTGTTCGTAGACGACGAGCTGAGTTTCGACGCCGAGAGTTTTCAAGGCGTGCCAGAATTCGTAGGACTGCGGCGTTGGGCATTCGCCGTCACTGTCGCCGACGATGATGAGCGTCGGAGTTTTCACGTTTTTGATGAAGGTGATGGGGGAGCTTTTGGCGTAGACCTCGGGATCGTCGTAGACGGATTTGCCGAAAAAGGGAATCATCCACTGATCAATTTTGTTTTCGCCGTAGTAGCTGAGGTAGTTGGCGATGCCGGCGCCGGCCATGGCAGCTTTGAAGCGATTGGTTTGCGTCACGCCCCACATGGTCATGAAGCCGCCGTAACTCCAGCCAGTGAGGCCGAGGCGGTTCGGATCGATGGGAGCGACGCGGAGGGCTTCGTCCACTCCCGCAAGGACGTCGCGAAAATCTCCG
>Ga0210404_10000786_pt1 | contig 14834 bp, 14 predicted proteins | sample IncBWH28MmetaG_FD_155455 | JGI IMG/M metagenome (GOLD analysis project Ga0210404, IMG submission 155455) | Forest soil microbial communities from Barre Woods Harvard Forest LTER site, Petersham, Massachusetts, United States - Inc-BW-H-28-M | ecosystem: Environmental > Terrestrial > Soil >... | reverse complement strand
CAGCCCATCAGCGACATATCGTGCGTTTGCACGAAAATGTATCCGGACTTGGGATCCACAGAGGTGCCGCCCCAGTTCGAGCCGCCCGTGCCGCCGGGGAATTGAATCGTGCTCTTCGGTGGCGTGCCGTCTTCGTGGAAATTCCAGGGCGTGAACGGGCCCTGATTCAAAAATCCGCCGCTCTTCTCGGCGAGATCGTGGCAGGCCTTGGCGTGATCGGCGTTGGTATCGTCGGCGGTGACGATGTCGCTGTCCTGATAAGTAGTGCGCGCTAGGGCGGGCGGTTTCAGTGGGAACGGTTGCGTCGGCGAATACCACTCGCCGGGAACACTACCCTTGGGAACAGGTCGCTCTTCGACTCCGAACACCGGCTTGCCGGTGTCGCGATTGAGAATGAACATCCATCCGGCTTTGCCAATGATTTCGAGCGCCGGAACTTTTTTGCCCTTCACCTTCAGGTCGATCAGGCTCGGGCCCGGCGGGAGATCGGAGTCCCACAAGTCGTGATGAATGGTCTGGAAATACCATTTCAGCTTGCCGGTATCGGCGTCGACGGCGACCACGGAATTCGCGAACAGATTGGCGCCCGGGCGATCGCCGCCGTAGTAATTCGGCGAAGGGCCGCCGATCGGCATGTATAGCGTGTTCGTCTTTTCGTCGACGGTCATGTACCAGCCCCAGACGTTGGTGCCGGAGCGGCCTTCCCAGCCGTTGTCGAGCCAGCTATCGTGACCCACTTCTCCGGGGCGCGCCACGGTGTGAAAGGTCCAGGCCAACTCGCCGGTGATCGCGTTGTAGGCACGCGTATCGCCGGAAGGTCCCCTGGGAAGTTCGCCGACGCTGGCGCCGAGGAACGCCAGGTTCTTGTAGATGGTGGGGACTCCGTTGTAGCCGACATCGAGATCGCTGATTCCGCTTTTCCCGAACGTGGGAACGAGTTTCCCGGTTGCGGCGTCCAGCGCGATGAGCTTGCGGTCAAACGTGGTGAAGATGATGCGGGGCGCGTTCTTGTCGTCGCCGGGCCAGTACGCCACGCCTCGCGTGGACGCCTGACCGCCCACATCGTAGTGCCAGATTTCCTTGCCGGTGACGGGATCGACGGCCAGCACCTTATTGCCGGCCGGCAGGTACATCACGCCGTTCACCGCGATCGGCGTCACTTCCAGCCCGCCGCGATCATTCAATCGCATGGTCCAGGCCTGGGCCAGCTCGGTGACATTCGTCGTGTTGATCTGCGTCAGCTCGGAATGGCCGGTGCTGGCCGGATCGTGCCGGTACATCGGCCAGTCGCCCACGGCTTTTTGCGCTTGAGCCGCCGCGGTGAGGGACGCGGCGAGCAGCGCGAACCCGACCAGTTTCAAAACACAGTTGGAGCGCATCAGTTGAATTCCCCCTTGGAACCTGCGGTGGATAATATCAGTAATTTCTCTGTGACGCGCGAGGAGTTGCGCTGGTTACGAGGACTTATCGCCATCGGAAAGGCAAGAAGGCGGGAACGGTCCGCGCGTAGTCCTCGAATTTCAGGCCGAAGGCCGCGCGCAGCAATTTTTCTTCCGTGTGAATGCGGATCACCGTGCCGATCCCGAACACAACCACAGCGATCGCCAATGCCTGCCAGCGGCTCACGTCGAGACCGATGGCAATCAACATGATGAGCATGGACAGATAGATTGGGTTGCGCACCATGGCGAAGGGTCCCTGGCGGATCAATTCGTGGCCCTCGATCAGGCGCGCCATCAGCGCCCAATGCTTCCCGAGCGCGCGTGCCGCCGCATAGCAAAGCCAAACCGACCAGAGAGTAATCGCGATCGAGAGCGCCGCTAGAATCGCTTCCGCGGATACCGGCATCGGAACGATCGGAGAAAAATAGGAGCGATAGAACACGAAGCAGATTGCATAGGCTGTCAACTGCAGCAGGAAACCGAAGGCTGACCGGATGTCGCGGTTCGCCGATCCTTTGGCCGCGCCACGCTTGCCTAGGACGAGGATCACGCCAAAGGCGGCCCAGCCCACGGCCATCACCATCGTGGCGATTTCCGTGGGCTGGCCCGGACGCAGGATCGTCAGCATGCCACGAGCTTTATGAGGCCAGAGCTTTTTTCAGCATGACGATTTGCCCGGCGTGGTAGAGATCGTGCTGGATCACGCCGTGTAGGACCACGTAGCGGGAATAGTCCGGTCCAGCCGCTTTCCCTTCGAGAAGTTCGTTGCTGAAATCCTTGATCGAATCACGCAGGCGCGCGCGGCTTTCGACGAGACTCTCCATCGCGCGCTTCCAGGCCGCGTCGCTGACTTCCCAGACCGGAGGCCAGTCGCGCGCGGGCGTGATTTCGACCGTTTCGCCCGCCAGGCGGTGCTGCGAAATCGTGTTCCACGCTCCAATGTGATGTACGAGCTCCCAGATCGAGTGCGCTCCGCGGATCGGATGCTTCGACGCGTCTTCGGCGGAAATTCCTTCGAGCACGCTCATGAGACTCGGGCCGTGCCAGGCGTCGCCGGAGAACGCACGATCCATCTGATCGAGAATTCTTTTGATTTCGCTCATCCAAAAAACTCCGATGAAAAGCCTAGGGCAGTGGGCGCGAGATAGCAAGCCGCGTAAGGGCTCAAAAAAGTTTGTCGGAATCGAGCAAGATGGTGACCGGCCCGTCGTTGACGATCTCGACCGACATATGCGCCTGAAAGACTCCCGTTGCGACAGGGACCTTCAACGCCTGCAGCGCACCGACGAATTCTTGGTATCCCGCTTGGCCCTGTTCCGGAGGCGCGGCGCCCAGAAAGCTCGGGCGGCGTTGCCCGCGCGCGTCGCCATAGAGCGTGAATTGCGAAACAGCGAGCACGGCGCCGCCGACATCAAACAGCGAGCGATTCATTTTTCCGGCCTCGTCGTCGAAAATCCGCAGGTGAACAATTTTTCGAGCCAGGGCGGTCGGCGTTTCCGGCGAATCTTCGCGGCCGACGGCGACCAGCACGACGAGACCCGCACCAATTTCGCCGGTCACGCGCCCATCGACCAGAACCCGGGCGCGCGACACTCTCTGAATGACGGCTCGCATCGACCAGATTTTACATGCTCCGGCTGGCCGGTGTACCGGCCGAATCGTTGGCTATAGAGGCAGTTGCAGCGGCGTGCCGCGCTCTTCGTTGACGCGCACGGTCGCGTCGGAATTGAGGTCGGTCGCCGGAAACGTCCGGCGATTCCCGTCCGCGGTGATGTACACAATCTCGTCATGTACGTGGCTGAAGGCCACGGCCTGAAGCTCTCTGCCATTGCGGAGAACCAGCGTGAACTGGCCAACGTCCGGCAGCGGCGCCTCTTCATCGGCGGAGGAATTATCGCTCGACTGCTGCGCGGGCGGCGCCTGCACCACGATTACTTGCGGTTGCTGCTGCTCGGCCTGATCGGGCGGCGCAGGCTGATCCGAAGCGGCGGAGGAATCATCGGAGACCGGATAATACGCGCCGCCGTCCCAAATCAAATAACCCGGGCCGCCGAGGCCTGAATGGCGCAGGAATCGACGGGCGGCAGCAAGTTTTAGTTCGGTCACCGGATCGATAAACGCCTTGATGGCCAGATCCGAATTGATTACGGAGAGGTGATGATAGTCGAAGCCCAGGCCCGGGACGGGATTGAGAAGGTCCTGGAGCGAAACGAAAGAGCCGTCAGCCGCTTGAAACGAATTCGTCTCCGGATTGAAATGAACCGCTCGACGCACGACCGGAGCGGTTCTTCGGGCCGCCGGCGCGCGGGACACGACATGACTGGCAACGGGACGCGCGCGAACCGGGATCGGTCTGGCAATCGCTGACGAAACTCGCTGCTGGGCATTCGCCGACAGCGTGGCGACGGAAGTGACTACAAAGAGGATCGCGGCGCCTACTCCCACGTGGCTTTTCGCTTTCATGGCGGCCTCGCTTCTACCGCATTTGACGCCCGTCCCTTAGGGACGGTTGCACGGATCATACCCCTGGGAGGCCTCCAAGCAACGTGAAACAGGCTTCGCCGCAAGCGTCGGACAGAAAAGTCCTTTGCTTTGACCACTGGGCTGGATGTGCTATAAACGACGGGCCGAGAAGGCGGAGATGACCCAGCCCGATTTCGTTTTCGGATCATCCCAGAAAGCGGCAGGCTCGCCCGCCCAGCCACGCCAGGCGAATGGGGACGCGCACACAGAGCCGGCGCTGGCCATGGACTACTGCCCGCGCTGCTCGGCGCGTCTTGCGGCGAGAAGTTGCAAGCTGATCTGTCCCGATTGCGGCTACTATATGTCCTGCTCGGATTTTTACTGAGAAGAGCACGGCCGGCCGAGGCACCGGAAGCGGTTGATTGGAATTCCATAGTGAACTGGACGATTGTCAGGAGGCGTGAACGTGGCACTGCGAATGACGGACCGGCAAGTAGGTGACGTGGACGTGCTCGACATCGAAGGGCGGATTGTATTGGGCGAGGAGAGCAATGCATTCCGCGAGAAAGTAAAAGGGCTGCTGGCGGCGGGAAAGAAGAAGATCATTCTGAATCTCGCGCAGGTCGGCTACATCGACAGCGCCGGGCTGGGCACCCTGGTTTCGACTTTCCACAGCGCGCGATCGCAAGGCGCCACGCTCAAGCTCGTAAGCCTGGGCTCGAAGTTCAAGGAAGTGCTCCAGGTGACGAAGCTGATGACCGTGTTCGATACCTACGAAAACGAAGCGGCGGCGATTGCCAGCTTCTCGAAGTAAGGCGTTTCGGAAATTCGACGCGCGGCTGGGGTGAGACTCCAGGCCGCGCGTTTTGATTTTCAGAGATGTGGACGCGTCAGCAGGCGATCCGGCCTTCCACTCGAAAGATCGCAATCCCACTGAGAAGCTTTGGATAAAAGTCCGTGGATTTTTGCGGCATCACGTCGCCGCCGAGCGCGATCTGGGTGACCTGCTCGACGCGCACCGGATTCAGCAGAAAGGCCAGCTGCGCTTCCTCGCGATCGACTGCCGCGATGGCCACATCCATCTCCCGCTCATAGGTCAGGTTTTTTTCGCCCGCCACAGCTTCCAGGGTGATACCCAAACCCTTTTCGAGAATCAGGCGATGCAGCAGAACGACGTCCAGCTCGCGCTGCGCTTCGGAAATGTTGGGCAGTAGAGTTTCCAGATCCGCGTCGCGCCGCAGAACGAAAAGATAAAACGCGCCGGCAGAGTTGCGAGCGCCGGGATAGACGCCGATCGCGCGACGGCCATGGTTCGGGCGGGCGAGATCCTTGCGAAATTCGACGTACGCGGCGTCGCGTTCATCGGCGTTTGCGAAGGGATAGGAATACCAGTCGAAAGCCGATGACAGATTCCTGCGAAAGCGATCGAAATCGAAATTCGCCAGGTGCGAGACGAGCCGGTGGGTCGGCAATATCGTCAAGCCGCGCGAATGCGTATTGATAAAGGTCGCCATGGCGAATTCTGAGGCGGCCATGCGGTCGATCTTGCCGGCGCGCTCGCGGCATTCGTTGCGGTAGTTCAGCGCGGTCTCGTAGCGGTGATGGCCGTCGGCGATGACCAGCTTCTTCTCCGCCATGGTGTCCTCGATCCGTTTAACAAATGCGGGATCGGTGACCGGCCAGAGGCGGTGCGTGACGCCAAATTCGTCGCTGAGTTCGTTGGGGGCGGCGGTGCGGGCGATCTGTTCGAGCCAGGTGTCGATTTGCCGCGCGCGGTCGTCATAGAGAAAAAACAGCTGTCCGGTTTGCACGCGGGTGCGGCGGAGCAGCTCAATACGGTCGGCTTTGGGCCCCGACAGGGTGTGTTCGTGGCGGAAGACGACCTTGGCGTCGTAGTCCTCGACGCGTGCCAGCGCAACGAACCCGATGCGCGTGCGACGCGTGTTCGTTCCAGGGACCAGAAACTCCTGCGAGTAAACGTAGATAGCCGGCGTGGCATCCGGCTTCAGGATTTTAGCGGCGATCCATTCGTCGACCTTGGCAGCGGCGCGGGTGTAGACGTTGTTCGCGGGCGTGTCGTCCGGGGAGGTACGGCCCTTTTCAATGGCGATCAGGTTGTAGGGACTTGCGGCGTAGTAGGCGTCCTGCATTGCGGGCGTGATTTTGTCATACGGCTGGGTGAGCACGTCTCTGAGCGCGACGAGGTCTGTAGCGTAGCGGTATGCCCGAAACGGTTGGAGTTCAGCCATGCGGTTCCCGGGATGGATTGATGTGCTCGGCGAAACACGACATTGTAGCAGCCGCGGCCGCGGCCGCCAAAATGGGAGGGAAAAGATTCGCGATAATCCAGCGGGTGCGTGGCGATCCATGCGCTGAGGATTTCGCGATCTTCCGGCGCCAATTCGTGCGCCTTGTCAATGGCCGCCTTGGCGCGCTTGGAATTGAACGAGGTGAGATGCAGAGGTTGTCGCCCGAGATAGGAACGACCGGGTCGGCTGATGTCCAGCCGACCCGGCTTCCAGCGGTTGATTCAGCTTTCCGGCTGATGAAGCTAAGCGGAGTATTGATCGAGCGACTTGATCAGGCTTCGGGCGGACGCAGGCACGGCGACCTTGCCACTGAGAATTTCGTGGCGGTCCACGCCGCGACCATACATCGCGCGGTCGCCGCTCTTGTCGGCCTGAACGACAGCGCCATCCAAGCTGACGCCGGCAAACACGCCATGGGTGCGCGAATAGGACAGAATTTCCGCCCTTAGAGCGACGTCAGTGGCGGCGGTGGCATTTCGTCCTACCGGTCCGGCCGCTACCGAGGCCTCGCCGCCCAACTTGAATTTATCCGCGAGCAGGCTGTGCAGAGCGTGATCATTCATGAAGAGCATGACGAGGTCCGTCGAAGAGCCGCCGATTTGATACCCGATGCTGCCGCCATCGACTGCCACGAACATCGGAGCGCTCCAGCCATTGCCCATGCGGCAGGTTGCGACTCCGCGGCCGTAATTTCCGCCCAAGATGAACGCGAACTTCAGTTCACCCGGGATGATCGCAACGCATTTCGCCTTGTTCAACAGATCGTGGGGTATGCCGTGGTCAGGTGCGCTCATGATCTCGTCGAATACCTGCGCGGCCTTGCGCACGCGCGTCACGTCGTCTTCGCGATCCGACGCAACGGCGGTCATCGAGGCCAACAGCGTCAACGTTGCTAGAATCAAAAATCGCTTCCACATAAGTGTGTCTCCTCCTGAATTCGAGTTGCGAATCGGTGGTTAGAAATTGCCGCTCCCAGTCGACCAGCAAGGTTTGAATTCACCAATACGGTGATCGCCTTAAGAAGGGGAGGGTGAAAACTCTAGGTGCGTGGGTCTAAGCGGGACGCCAGAACTGCGGTGTAGGTACAACGAATTCGATTCCGACCCGGGCCTTGCCGTGGGCGCGCTTGCCGACATGGACGACCCGGCATTCCTGCTCGGCCTGATTGCGCATGTTTGTAAGGAACAGCCGCTGGCCGCGGACGACGACGGTTTCCATGTTGAGGGAGCAGCCTTTTTCGTGCGCGTCGAGTGTTTCAGCTTCTTCGTGGAAGGGCTGCTTGTCCGCGTCCGAACCGTAGATGAGCAGCGAGACCTGGTGCGTGTGGCGCAGGCCTCCGCGACGGTCGGCTTTCTCCTGCGGCGACTCGGCCAGGCGATCGGCTGAAGCGCTGGGGTCCTGCGAGCGCAGCCTTTCGCGCTCCGCTTGTTTCAAAGCTTGCCAGATGCGGCTCAACGCAGTCTCCCAAGTACTGCCGAATGCGACTCGTGGGGCAACGATAGCCTCGATCGGGCGGCGGGGGTGAAATTGGCAGGCACCGCGTATCTTCTTAGTTACGGGACGGACAGGCGCGGATTCAACCGCGCTGGATGACATCGCCGCACGCGCCTTTTACAATTGATCTGATCGATCGTTTGGAAGTGAAGGAACGAATGAACGGAATCGCGGCGGGCGGGAACGGAACATTCGCGGGTGTGCGCGCGTTGGTGTTCGATCTGGACGGCACGCTCATCGATTCGAAACTCGATCTGGCGCTTTCGATCGACGCGACGCTGAAGCACATGGGCCGCGCGCCGCTGCCGCACGAGACCATCTATAGCTACGTGGGAAATGGCGCAGCGGTGCTGGTGCGGCGCGCGCTGGGCGATTCGGTGACGGATGCCGAAGCGGAGGAAGGGCACCGATTTTTCCTGGGGTATTACCGCGAGCACATGCTCGATAACACGGTCACCTATCCCGGCGTGCGCGAAGCGCTGGAAGCGCTCGGCGACCGCCCCATGGCGGTGCTGACGAACAAGCCGGTGCGATTCAGCGAGCGCATTCTGGAGGGGCTGGGGATCGCGAAATACTTTCGCTATGTCTACGGCGGCAATAGTTTCGAGACGAAGAAACCTGATCCTGAGGGGTTGAAGAGAATTCTGCGCGACCTTGCGGTGGCGCCGCGCGCAGCGATGCTCGTCGGGGATTCCGATGTGGACGTGCGCACGGCGCGCAACGCGGGCACCTGGGCCTGCGGCGTCAGCTACGGACTGGGTTTCGAAAGCATGCGCGCGCATCCGCCGGATCTGATGCTGGACAACCTCTGTGAACTCCCCGCGCAGTTGAACAGTCGTCGCGAATCAATCAAAGGGAATTGAAAATGATTGATTCACAACGTCGACTGTGGGTTTCTCGAGCAGCGGCAGACCGTCAATATCCAGTGGCCCGACTTGATTTTCAACGACCAGCAAATTCGACCTTAGTGAGAACGATCCCTTCCCGACACCCAGCGCCAGGTCTCCCAACTCGCTGCCGGTATTGCTTGGGAGGATTCTGCGACCCGGGGGCGGTCTTGCGGTTTGGAATCGATGAAAAACGCGGCACGAGAGTAGGGTTGCCGTTCAACAGATCCTGGGGACCGGGACTTGCCGGGCTATCGCTGCGGCTGCGCGCGAAAGTCCGCGCGCTCCGTTTAGACCCTGCGGCGCGGTCGCGATTCGCCGGTTCGCGATGGTGGCGAGCGGTGTAGAATCTTTTTCAGCTGGGCGCGCGAACGGACGATTTGACGTTAGGGGAGCGGGAATGCGAATGATTCAAGTGGTGGTGGCGCTGGCAGTTTTCGCGGCTGTGCTTGGAAGCGCGGTTTTGCGCGCGGAGGAGAATCAAGTTTGGACGGGGTCTCTGGTGGACGCGAGCTGCTACCTGACCGACAACACCCAGACCGGCAACGAGCATATGGGAATGAAGCAATGCGGCATGGCTTGCCTGAAAATGGGGCGCCCGGCGGGAATCGTGACGTCCGACAAGAAATTCTTCGTGCTGATCGCTCCGTCTCCGGATATCGCCGATTATGTCGGGCAGGGGATTCGCGTCACGGGAAAGCTTCGGAATAGCTCCATTCTGGTGGACAAGCTCGAGGTGAAGAAATCGGGCGCTTGGGTGGCCGTAAAGCTCAATGCCATGATGTAATCCGCACGCTGTGAATCACGTCAAATAAGATTGGGGCGGAGACTGGATGAGTTTACGCGCTAAGTTTCTGTGGGCGTTTGCGGTGTTCGTCGTCGCGGCCGCCTGCGCGGTGGTCTACATGAGGTTCATCCGCATCCCCACCAATGTTGCCTACGTCAGCGAGGAAGACGGCGGAATCGTAGTCATCGACTTGAATTCCCTGCGCGTTTTGAAGCGCATCCACCCGAAAGACACGGCCCCGCGTGGAATTGGGATCACCTTCGACGGAAAATACTTGGTGACTGCGAACAAGGACAGCGCCGACGCGAGCGTGATCGACACGCGAGGAGGGCGACTGATTCGGAAGGTTTCCGTGGGCGACAATCCCGAGTTTGTGAAGCTGAACCCGAGCGGCACGTCCGCGTTCATTTCCTACGAGCCGGGTTCGACGGCCGGTCCTCCCGTCGAAGGCGCTGGGTCGGGGGATGAGGACGACGATACGGACGAACCGCCCGCGCAGATCATGGAATTTCGCGTGAGCGATTGGTCGCGGGTGCAGAGTTTCGTTGCCGGAAAGGAAACGGAGGGGCTGGAATTCTCGCCCGACGGACACGAGCTAATCGTCGCCAACGAGGCGCAGGATACGCTGGGCCTTTACGACGTGGCGAGCGGAAAACTCGAGCGCGAAATCAATGTCGGCTCGTATGGGAAGCGCCCGCGGGGCGTAAAAGTGTCGCCGCGCGGAAATTCCTACGCCGTCACCATGGAAGGATCCGGCACACTGCTGTCGCTCGATTCGAATTTCAACGTGATTCGCTCGGTGGCCACGGCCGCCAAGCCCTACGGACTCGCATTCGACCGGCAGGGAAGCCGCATCTACGTCGCGGCCGCCGCGGCCCGAAAACTGCAGGTTTACTCCGCCGATTCGTTGCAGCTTCTCGGTGAAGCACCCATCGGCCAGCGCTGCTGGCATTTCACGTTCACGCCGGATGATTCAAAGCTTCTGCTGGCCTGCGGCCGCTCGAACAACATCGATGTGATTGACGCAAGAACGTACCAGCCGATTCAAACGATCGAAGGCTTTCATCTTCCGTGGGGGATCGTCACGTATCCGCGCTCGTTCGGCAGTCTCGGCCTGCCCTAAGCCAATTGTCCCGAACGTCACGGCGCTTGACAGCGCAAAACCGCGTGTAATAATCCCGACCGAATCGACCACATTCCCGGTGGGGGGACTGAGATGAAATCGATTGGGGCCCTGCTGGTTGCCGCGACAGCCATCGGTATGCTGGCTTCGGCGGCGCAGGCGCAGATCCCCCGCGATCCCACGCCGATTGTTTCCAAGACATCGCCTGCCGACATTGCCAACGGGAAGAACCTCTACGAAGCGACCTGCTCGAGGTGCCACGGCCTGGATGGTGGCGGCAGCGACGGACCGAGCCTGCAAGGCGTACCCGATCGCCTGGGTGACCAAGCGATGGGCGACATTATTCGCGGCGGAATTCCAGGCACAGGCATGAACGGGGTCGGCTCGCTTAGTGCGGAGGAAACCGGGCAGGTGATCGGCTATATCCGCAGCCTGGGCCACACGGCCGATGCGGAAGTCGCCAAGGGCGATCCCACGCGCGGCAAGTCCGTATACGAATCGAGCGGTTGCGCGACGTGCCATATTATTAAAGGTGAAGGCGGCGGCGTTGGCCCGGAACTTTCTCGCGTCGGCGCCATGCGCGGCCCGAGTTATCTGCGGACCACGCTGCTGACTCCCGGCGCGATCCTGCCGAAAGAAGCGGGCGCGATGGAACGCGGCCGCTGGACCCAGTTTTTGTTTGTGCGGGTAGTCACCAAGGACGGTAACTCGTTCGAAGGCACGCGCGTCTACGAGGACTCGTTTTCGATCGAGCTGAAGGACGCGACGGGGAAATTCCATTCGTTCCAGAAGCTCAAGCTGACTAAACTCGAAAAAGTTCCGGGCAAGAGCGTGATGCCGAGTTTCAAGGATACCCTGTCCGCGACGCAGCTCGACGATCTGGTCGCCTATCTCGCGAGCCTGAAAGGCGCGCAAGCACAATGAAAGCCATGCAATTCGCAGCCGTGCTTTTCCTTCTGGCCGCAGCACTGCCGGTCGCAGCGCAGGTTCCCTACGACCGCCTTGTGAAAGCCGACAGCGAGCCGGGCAACTGGCTGACGTACGGCGGGAATTACTACGATCAGCGCTTTTCGGGCCTTAAGCAGCTCACGCCGCAAAATGTTGCCGGGCTGAGAATGGCTTGGGCGTATCAACCGACGCGCCCCGCGGGCAACGTGGAAACTTCGCCGATCGTGGTCGACGGCATCATGTACGTCACCGAGCCGCCGAGCACGGTGACGGCTCTTGACGCGCACACCGGCGCGAAGCTTTGGACCTGGTCGCCGATTTTGAAAAACGTGGTCGCCATCGGTCTGTTCCAGACAAACCGTGGCGTCGCGGTTCTCGACAATCGCCTGTACGTCGCAACCATCGACGCGCACCTCGTGTGCCTCGACGCGAAGTCCGGCGCGGTGATCTGGAACACGGTGGTGGCCGACAACAAGATGGGCTATGCCATCACGGGACCGCCGCTGGCGATCGACGGCAAAGTCCTGATCGGCACCGGGGGAAGCGAGGCCGCCGTCCGTGGCTTGCTCGATTGCTTCGACGCAAAGACCGGCCAGCGCCTGTGGCGCATCTGGACCGTTCCGGCGCCCGGCGAACCCGAAGCAGCTACCTGGGGCAGCACCGTGCCGGCCGGCGGCACCACCTGGAACGCGGCGGCCTACGATCCGCGATTGAATCTCGTCTATTGGGGCACGGGAAATCCGGCGCCGGACTGGAATGGTGACGAGCGCCCGGGTTCCAATCTGTATACCTGCTCGTTGCTGGCGATCGATCCCCTGACGGGCAAGGTCAAATGGTATTTCCAGTTTTCACCGCACGAGACGCATGATTGGGATGCGTCCGAGCCGCCAATTCTTTTCGACGGTATGATCGATGGAAAACCGCGCAAGCTTCTCGGTTTCGCAAATCGCAACGCGTTCTACTACGTGCTCGACCGCGAGACCGGCAAATTCGTGGCGGGTCAACCGTATGCGAAGCAGACTTGGGCCAAAGGCCTCGATGCCGATGGCCAACCGATCGTGATTCCGGACACGGGTCCGAGCCCGGAGGGCAATCTCGTTTTCCCCAGCATCACCGGCGCGATCAATTGGACCAGCAATTCCTACAGCCCGATCACCAAGCTTTTCTACGTTGACGCGCGCGAGATGGGGTCGTACTTCGTGAAGGGCCCGAACACGCACTGGGAGATGGGCAAGTTTCCGATGGGCGCGGGCGGCGAGCGGGCGCTGAGCGGAGACGACGCCTACGGGGCGATCCGCGCCCTCGATGCGGCCACGGGGAAAATGAAGTGGGAGTTCCGGCTGCACTCCCCCTCGTGGGTCGGCACGCTGGCGACCGCCGGCGGTCTGGTTTTCTCCGGCACCGATGAAGGCAATTTCTTCGCGCTCGACGCCGTGACGGGCAAGCCGCTGTGGGACATTTATCTGGGTTCTTCGCTGCGTTCGAATCCGGTCACCTATGCGGTTGATGGCAAGCAGTACGTGTTCGTGACGGCGGGCACGACGTACTTCGTCTTTGGATTGCCCTAGCGGGTGGGCGCACGAGTCATTTCCAGCTGTTCCTCCGTGAGATCATGATGGGAGCAAACCAATGAAAATGAATTTCGTGTGGAGCCTGGCGATGTGTGTCCTGGCGGTCTCTACGGCAAGCACGGTAGCCGCGCACCCAGCGAAGGCTGCTGACGCAGAATGCGATCGCGCCTGCCTGGAAGATGTTGTCAACAAGTACCTGGACGCGCTGGCCGCGCGCGATCCGTCGAAGGTCCCGTTTGCCGCCGACGTCAAATTCACTGAGAACACCGCGAAGCTGAAGCCCGGCGAAGGATTCTGGCAAACCGCCAACGGGCGGGGCACGTTCGGGCTGTATTTCGCCGAACCAGAAGCCGGTGAAGCCGGTTTTATCGGCACGATGCGTGAGTGGGACAATCCGGTCATCTTTTGCCTGCGGTTGAAAGTCGGCGCCGGAAAAATCACCCAAGTCGAGGATTTCGTCGTTCGCGACGCCGGCGCGGGGAAGGATCTCGAGACCAAGGCTCCGAATCCGCTGTTTTCACAGGCCGTTCCCGCTGCGGAGCGACAAACGCGCGAGGAACTGGTCAAAGCCGCGAACATGTATTTTTCTGGTCTGCAAAATAACGACGGCAAGGGGGTCTATCCCTTCGCTGACGACTGCAACCGCATCGAGAACGGCACACAAACCACGAACAACGCGGAAATCTACAAGACGCAATCGCCCAGCGGCGGCTATCGGATCATGAGCCTTGGCTGCCTCGCGCAGTTCAAAACCGGCTTCTTCAAGGTTGTCACACAGATCCGCGAGCGCCGCTGGGTGATCGTGGACCGCGAGCGCGGCCTCGCGTTCGCTTTCGCGTTTTTCGATCATGCCGGCACGGTGAAAACGATTACGCTGACCGACGGCAGTACGTTCCCGTCGAATCTCCGCCACCCGCTCACATTCGAAGTCGGCGAGCTCTTCAAAATCGAGCAGGGGAGAATCCACGCCATCCAGGCCGTCCTCACCCAGGAACCGTATGGCATTTCGTCCGGCTGGGTTCAGGCGCCCGCGCACGCCGTGGTGGCAGTGCCTGCCACGACACCGAGCGAAACGGCGGCCTCCCATTGCGATCGCAAGTGCCTCGACGGCCTCGTCGACGCGTATCGCGCGGCGCTGATCGAGCACAGCGCTTCGCGGCTGCCGCTCGCTCCCGGCGCGCGCTACACCGAAAACGCTCAAGACTTGAAATTTACCGACGGTTTGTGGGGAACGCTCACCGGATGGGGCAGCTACAAGCTTTATATCGACGATCCCGAACAGGGCGAGGCCGGTTTCGTCGGCGTCACCGATGAAGCGGGTATGTCCGGCCTGCTCTGCACTCGCATCCGCGTGGTGAACCGCAAGATCACTGAAATTGAGGCGCTCATCACGCGCAAGGAAAGCGCCGCGGGGTTCACGCGTCCCGATGGCTTTACCGATCCAAAAGTCGCACCACGCCTCGCCGGATTCTTGGAAGATGTGCCCGAATCGGAGCGCGAATCGCGCAAGGATCTGATCGCGCAGACCGATCTGTATTTCGACGGCATCGAGAAAAGCAGCGGCAGCATCGTGCCATTCGCGCCGGACGTGATCCGCGTCGAAAACGGCACGCAGACCTGCCCGTCGACTTTCGGCGCGCTCTCGAAAGACGGCCAGCCCACCAGCTGCGCTGCCGGCCTCGATTTCGCACGTCTTTGAGTACATTTATCCGATCCGCCCGCGCCGCTACACGGTCGTTGATCGCGAGCGGGGCATCGTGATGGGCAATTTCATGTTCAACACTTCCGGTAAAGTGAAATCCGTCGACGT
>Ga0210404_10000783_pt1 | contig 14889 bp, 14 predicted proteins | sample IncBWH28MmetaG_FD_155455 | JGI IMG/M metagenome (GOLD analysis project Ga0210404, IMG submission 155455) | Forest soil microbial communities from Barre Woods Harvard Forest LTER site, Petersham, Massachusetts, United States - Inc-BW-H-28-M | ecosystem: Environmental > Terrestrial > Soil >... | reverse complement strand
GCGTCGTTCGAACGCGCCACTGCACTAAACGCGGCCGAATGGCGACGCGAGCTGGATTCGCACGCGGAATTCTTCACCCGGATCGGCGAGCGCGTTCCTGCCGCGCTGCATGCGGTGCGGCAGCGGTTGACCGCGCGTTTGCCCGAGTGACCCTCGCGCCTAACCGCGAGGCGCGGATACGGTCCATCAGACCGGCCCGTCTTCCGGATGGCGCAGAAATCCTTCATGATGTGTGGTCATCGGCGCAGCTTAAGCGGTTCTATTGGGTGTTTTGGTACGGGTAGCGCGGCCTGCGACGACCCGCTCTGGTGGGCGCTTACTTCCGGGACTGTTATCGTCGTACACTTTTGCCGCACTCTTTGGCTCCAGCCTGGACGGCCCTGGTCCTCGATACACCTGAGGCTGGGTCGAATGGTTGCCCAAGAGAAGGCGAGCGCTCGCTCCCAAGAGTAGTCCATGCCGTTCCGCCATACCGACTCCCCTTCCACTGACTTTGCGATCACCTCGGTCAACGTCCCGGACCGTCTGGATCAGCGCGAGGTCGATGACCGAAAGCAGCAGGACGAGGCATCGCTTTATGCGAGGCGAAGCTCGGCGCTCCTGTTCTGGTGGAGGCGGCTGCTGCCCTATGTCGTGCTGCTGGTCGTCCTGGCGCTGGCCGGGTTCTGGCTCGCGGCGCAACGTCAAAATCTGGCGGCGGGTCGTATCGCGCAAAGCCTGTCGGCCGCGCTTCACGTTCCGGTACGCGTGCAGGACAGTCGGCTGCGAACGACGCCGGCGCCTGCGCTGGTCTTGAGCGGCGTCGACCTGGGCGGACAGGTGCAATTCGATGAGGTGATACTGGAGTTCACCGCGCCCAGTCTGTGGCAGGCCGTGATGTCGGGTCAGCGCCGCTGGGGCGATATCGTGATCTCCTCCACCACGTTGAGATTCGAGCAGGCGAACCAGCTGCTGACCTGGCTTGCCTTGCTGGACCGTGTGGTGCCGGACAGCGTCACCCGGGTCCGGTTCGCCCAGCTGCGCTTCGGCGGCAGCGCCCTGTTGCCGGACCGGTACGAAGCGGTTACGCGGCGGGAACCCGGCGGCCAGTTCACTTCGGTCGTGCTGCGCCGCCTCGATAGCCCCGGCAGTCTGCAGTTGCAGTTCACGCCTGACCGCGCGGGCGGGCCGGTATCGTTTCAGTGCGATGCGGTCGACTGGCAGCCGCCGTTTGCGCCTCGGGCGGCCTGGACCGAAATGGTTGGAACGGGCCATGTAAGCGCTGCGTCGATCGAGCTCGACAAATTCACCCTCGGCTCGGCGTTTGGCGCTTTCGAAGGGCAACTGTCGGTCCGCCAGCAAAGCAGCGGCGGGGCCGCCTGGACGGCCGAGGGCCAATTCAGCACCGTCGGAATCGACGTTCCAACGGTCATCCAGCAAATCTCGAATCCTGGGAAACCGCCCCCCGAGGCCGGGGAGAACGTTGCAACGCCGATGTCCGGCACGGCCTCGATCGACGCGCTGGTCAAGGGTACAGGTGCCACGCCGGAGGAGGCATTGGGGAGCCTGATCGCGGCGGGCGAAATCAAGGTGCGCAGCGCTGCGCTGAACGGAATCAATCTCGGATATGCGGCCAGCCGGCCGGCCGCCGGCGGGTCCAGCAGCAGCACCGCGTTCACCCGCTTTACCCGGTTCGAAGCATCGTTCCTGGCCAGCAATAACGGAGTCTCGTTCCGTAACATCCACGGATCCGCCGGGGCTCTGGCGACCAGCGGCGACTTGACGGTGACGCGCGAGCTGGGTCTTGACGGCCTGCTGCACGTTAATCTGGGTGGATCCAGGGTCCAGGCGCCGCTTCGAATTCACGTTCGCGGGACCGTCGCGCACCCGCAGTTCGGGCGCTAGGTCCGCCCCGCACGTGCACTCCGCGGACCGAGGCAGCGCTGTTCCACGTGAAACATCCGGCCGCAGCCGCGGCGGCCAACAGCAGCAATCCGGACATTTGGTTCCACGTGGAACGTCAGGTGCACCTGGCTTAAGCGGAGCTTTATACTCCGGGTATCAGCGGCCACCCGCACCCTCCGCGTACTTCTCAGAAATTCCAGATGGCCTTTGAAAGCGATTTCGACGTGATCGTGATCGGGGGCGGTCACGCCGGGACCGAGGCAAGCCTCGCGTCGGCACGGCTCGGCGCGGCCACGTTGCTGGTCACGCACAATCTGGAGACCCTCGGCCAGATGTCCTGTAACCCTTCGATCGGAGGCATCGGCAAGGGTCACTTGGTCAAAGAGATCGATGCGCTGGGCGGCGCAATGGCCGCCGCCGCAGACGAGGCCGGCATCCAATTCCGGATTCTGAATGCATCGAAGGGTCCCGCGGTACAGGCGACGCGCGCGCAGGCCGATCGCGTGCTGTATCGCAAGGCGGTCCGAAGCTGCCTGGAGCGGCAGCCGAATCTGCGACTGTTTCAACACCCGGTCGATGACCTGCTGCTGGAAGGCGACCGAGTGATCGGCGTCATCACGCAGTCGGGGATCCGGTTCACGGCTCGGTGCGTCGTGTTGACGACCGGAACGTTCCTGAACGGCTTGATCCATGTGGGGCTCGAGCAGCAGTCGGCCGGCCGCGCCGGGGATCCGCCGTCGATCATGCTGGCGCGCCGCTTGGCCGAACTGGGGCTGCCGCGCGGGCGCCTGAAGACGGGAACGCCGCCGCGGCTGGATGGTCGCACGATCGACTTCGCCCGCACCGAAAGACAGCCCGGGGATTGCGATCCCGTGCCGGTGTTTTCGTTCATCGGATCAGCCGCCTGTCACCCGCCGCAACTGCCGTGCTGGATCACGCACACCAATGCCCGGACGCACCAGATCATCCGGGCCAATCTGGATCGCTCTCCGATGTACTCAGGTGTGATCGAAGGCATCGGGCCGCGTTATTGCCCCTCGATCGAAGACAAGGTGCACCGGTTCGCGAGCAAGGACTCACATCAGATCTTCCTGGAGCCCGAGGGCCTTTCAACCAGCGAGTTCTATCCGAACGGGATCTCGACGTCCCTTCCGTTCGACGTGCAACTGGAAATGGTGCATAGCATCCGCGGTCTGGAACAGGCGCATCTGCTCAGGCCCGGCTACGCGATAGAGTACGACTATTACGACCCCCGCTCGCTTCTGGCGACGCTGGAGACGCGCGCCATTTCGAACCTGTTTTTCGCTGGGCAAATCAACGGCACCACCGGCTACGAGGAGGCGGCCGCCCAGGGATTGTTGGCCGGACTGAACGCGGGCCTGCGGGCACTCGGCCGTGACGGCTGGTATCCGCGGCGCGATCAGGCTTACATCGGCGTACTGGTCGATGACCTGATCACGCGCGGAGTGACCGAGCCGTATCGGATGTTTACAAGCCGTGCCGAATATCGGTTGTCTCTGCGCGAAGACAACGCGGACATGCGGCTGACCGAGATCGGCCGTCGGCTCGGTTGCGTCTCGCAGACTCGGTGGGATCAGTTCAACCGCAAGCGGGACGCCGTGGCGCGCGAGCTGGAGCGCCTCAGATCGACATGGGTGAACCCTCGCATACTCGGAAACGCTGATTCAGAGCGGGTTTTCGGAAAGGCGTTGGAGCGCGAATACACACTGTTCACGCTGTTGAAGAGACCATCGGTCAGCTATGCCGACCTGCTCGGCCTGAAGTCGGTCGAGGGAGGCGCACTCGGCGAACCCGCCGACGGCATCGCGCTGGACCCGGCGGCGGCGCGCCAGGTCGAAATCGCGGCCAAGTACGACGGTTACATAGCCCGTCAGCAGGTCGAGATTGCGAGGCACGAATCACACGAGACGACGCAGATCCCGGACGGACTCGATTACTCGGCCGTATCCGGGCTGTCCATCGAGGCCCGCCAGAAACTGACCCAGCATCGCCCGGCCACGATTGGCCAGGCAAGCCGGATCTCCGGCGTGACCCCGGCGGCGATTTCGCTGCTGCTGGTGCACCTGAAACGGCTGCGCCAGCGCCCGGAACCCTCGAGCGAGCCGGACCGCCCGGGCCCGGTCGACGCGACTCGGCCCGCCCGTCGTCGGTTGGCCGCCTGATCCGAACGGAGTGAACCAGCCTCTCGTGCACCAGACCCCAGTCGACTCCGCTCCCCCCGTAAGCGCCCACTCCGTCGGCGCACACGCGCAGCAGATGGGCGTGTCGCTGTCAACCGCGCAATGCGCGAAGCTGGAACGTTTCGTGGGCCTGCTGGCGCGCTGGAACCGGATTCACAATCTGACGGCGATCACCCGCAGTGAAGAGGTACTGAGCCACCACTTGCTGGATAGCCTGAGTCTGGTCGACGAGCTGCCCGCCACCGCGCCGCTTCGGATTCTGGATGCAGGCGCTGGCGCTGGACTGCCCGGCATCCCGCTCGCGGTGGCGCTGCCCGGCCATCAGTTCACGCTGGTGGAAGCAGCGGCCAAGAAGTGCGCGTTCATCACCCAGGCGCAGCTCGAACTGGGCCTGTCCAATGTCCGGGTCGTCCACGCCCGGCTGGAGGAGCTGCGCGGCCCGCAGCTGGACGCGCAGTTCGACGTCATCGTGTCCCGGGCGCTCGGCTCGCTCGCCACGTTCGTGTCTTTGAGCGAGCACTTACTTGCTGCGGATGGTCGCTGGATTGCGATGAAGGGCCACCGCCCCGAGGAAGAGCTACTGCACTTGCCGCCGGGCGTGATCGCCTCGCGCGTGGTGCCGGTTCGCATCCCGTTGCTCGACGAGGCGCGCCACCTTGTCGTGCTGCAGCCCGTGGCGCCGTCGCACTGATTGGGACAACGCCTGTGACCCGGCTCTTTTGCATCGCGAACCAGAAGGGAGGCGTCGGCAAGACGACGACGGCGGTAAACCTGGCTGCCGGGCTGGCGGCGCAGGAGCAGCGCGTGCTGCTGATCGACCTGGATCCGCAGGGCAACGCAACCATGGGAAGCGGCGTCGATAAGCGCACGCTGAGTCGAACCGTCTACCACGTGCTGCTGGGTCTGGCGACCGCGACCCAGGCGACGGTACGCCCGCCCGGCGGAACGTACGATCTGATAGGAGCCAATCGCGAACTGGCCGGCGCCGAAATCGAGCTGGTCGAACTGGACCGCCGCGAACTGCGGCTGCGTGACGCGCTGCTTCCGCTGGTCGACGCCTACGACTTCATGCTGATCGACTGTCCGCCTTCGCTGTCGCTGCTGACGCTGAACGGCCTGTGCGCCGTGCAAGGCGTCATCATTCCGATGCAATGCGAGTACTTCGCGCTGGAGGGACTGACGGACCTGGTCAACACGATCAAGCGGGTGCACGATCCGAGGATGACGCTGCAGCAGCAGGTATCGGAGCAGCTCGAGTCGCATTTCGGAGACAAGGTGTTCCGCACGATCATCCCGCGCAATGTGCGGCTGGCCGAGGCCCCCAGCCACGGCGTGCCGGGAGTCGTGTTCGACCGCAGCGCGCGGGGGGCGCAGGCCTATGTCTCGTTCGGGGCCGAAGTGATCGAACGGGTCAAATCGATGCGGGCGAACTGACGATGATGCGAAGACCCAAGGGACTCGGGCGCGGACTGGACGCACTGCTCGGCGACAGCGCAGCTGTGCTGGAGGCGCCAAGCGGCTCTCCGCAGATGCTGGCGCTCACTCAGCTGCGGCCCGGCCGCTATCAGCCTCGCACGCGGATGGACCCGGATGCCCTGAGCGAACTGGCCGACTCGATTCGCGCGCAGGGCGTGATCCAGCCGATCCTGGTGCGGCCGGTCGGCGACGACTCCTACGAGATCATCGCCGGCGAGCGGCGCTATCGCGCCGCGCGGATCGCGGGCCTTGCCGAAATTCCGGTACTGGTCAAACCGGTGGCCGACGAAGCGGCGCTGACCATCGCGCTGATCGAGAACATCCAGCGCGAGGACCTCAATGCACTCGAACAGGCGCAGGGCGTACAGCGCTTGATCCAGGAATTCGGTTTCACCCACGAACTGGCCGCCGAGGCGATCGGGCGCTCGCGCAGCGCTACCACCAACCTGCTGCGCCTGCTGAACCTGGCCAGCCCGGTGCAGCAATTGCTGATGGACGGCGCCCTCGAGATGGGGCACGCCCGCGCGCTCCTGCCACTGCCGGCCGCGGAGCAGATCCTGCTCGGACAGCGGATCGCCGCGCGAGGCCTGTCGGTGCGCGAGGCCGAGGCGTTGGTTGAGCAGGCGCTGCGGCCGGCGCGCGCCCGCGCAGCTTCCCCTGCGGCCGAGGACCGCGACTTGACCCGCCTGCAGGAGGAGCTGTCCGATGCGCTCGGCACCGTGGTCGCGATACGCGTGGCTGCCAAGGGCAAGGGGCAGATCAGAATAGACTTCGCAAGCCTGGATCAACTGCAGGGCCTGATCGACCGGCTGCGCCGTTAGCGGTTGGCCGCTTCTTGAGAGACATCAAGCGTTTGGCTCGGGCCGACTTGCTCCCGATGGCACCGCGCCGTAAACTTTCGCGGCTTTGGGGGAGACGGCGGGGAAGAGACGCTGCGGTCAGGGTTCCGGTAATGTTCCGGGTCGTCGCGGCGCAATTCCTCACCTCGCTGCTCGTCGCGGCGGGTGCGTGGCTGATCGGGGGACATCGTGCGGCGGTTTCATCGTTGCTCGGCGGCCTGGCCTGCGCCCTGCCCAATGGTTTGTTCGCGTTGAATCTGGCGTGGCTCGGGCATCCGCCGCAGTCGCGCGCGGTCGATGGCGGATCGGGACGCGCAAGGACGTACGCGGTCGCGCTCCTGGTCGGTGAGTTCATCAAGGTCGTTCTGACGATCGGGCTGCTGGCTCTGATCGTCCGAACGGTCCGGGGTCTGGTCTGGTCGGCGCTGATTGTCGCGGTCATCGCCGTGTTGTTGATGCAAGCTGCCGCGCTTATCCGGCGTTGAACGTACCGGCAAGGCCGGCAAGAACTCAAATCGAACGATGGCACCCGCCGACTCCCCCTCAGGCTCCGAATACATCGCGCACCACCTGCGCCAGTTCGCCAGCGCCCCGCAACACGGGCTGTTCGACCCGTCCGTGATCCATTACGACACGGTCGCCTTTTCGCTGCTGACGGTGGCCATTGTGCTGATCGCATTGCGCCTGGTCGCCCGGCGGGCGACCTCCGGCGTGCCCGGGCGCCTGCAGGCCTTCGTGGAGATGGTGGTCGAACTGGTCGACGAGCAAGCCAAGGCGGTCGTGTCGGTCGATCGCACCTACGCCGCGCCGCTCGCGCTGACGGTGTTCTGCTGGGTCACGCTGATGAACGCGATCGATCTGATCCCGGTCGATGCGATCCCGCGCCTGGCCCGTCTGTTCGGGGCCGAGCACCTGCGACCGCTGCCGACCGCGGATCTGAACGCACCGCTCGGAATGGCGCTCGGCGTACTGGTGTTGTCGCTGTACTACGGCCTCAAGGTCAAGGGGCTGTTCGGGTTCGTCAAGGAATTGTTCATCGCACCGTTCGGGCAGGTGCATCTGAGCCTGAATCCGCTGACCTGGATCGCCGCGGTTTTCCTTGCGGCCGCCAATTTCGGGTTGAACATCATCGAGTACGTGTCCAAGACCTTCTCGATGGGCATGCGGTTGTACGGCAACATGTACGCCGGCGAGCTGCTGTTCTTCCTGATCGCGCTGCTCGGCGGCAGCTTCACGTTGTTCGGCGTGGCCCTGCACCTGTTGACCGGCACCGTCTGGGCTCTGTTCCATGTCCTGATCATCCTGCTGCAGGCGTTCATCTTCATGATGTTGACCCTGGTTTACATCGGGCAGGCGCAGGAATCGCATGCCGGGCACTGAGGCGCCAGCAAAGATTTCGCTTACCACTCAATAGAGATATAGGAGACGCAATGACTAACATCGGCCTGGTCGCCATCGCGTGCGGCCTGATCATCGGACTGGGGGCGGCGGGCGCCTGCGTCGGCATCGGCATCATGGCCGGCAAGTTCATCGAATCGTCGGCGCGCCAACCGGAGCTGATGAACACGCTGCAGACCAAGGTGTTCCTGCTGCTCGGCCTGATCGACGCCTCGTTCATCATCGGCACCGGGATCGCGCTTTGGTTCGCGACCGCCAATCCGTTCACGGCGGCCGGCTGAGTCCCGCGAGCGGACGCACCAACCTTCTTCCGACCGCCGCGCGGGGCCCTGGCATGCGGCCCGGCGCGCATGGGAGTGCCGTATGAATCTGAATGCCACTCTGTTCGTCCAGGCAGCGGTTCTGTTCATCGCCGGCTGGGTGACGATGAAGTTTCTCTGGCCGCTGCTGATCCGGATGCTGGATGAGCGCCGCCAGAAGATCGCCGACGGCCTGGCCGCCGCCGAGCAGGGAACGCGCAGCCTGGGCGAAGCGCAGCGCCGCGTCGCCCAGCTCGATGCGGAGGCGCGCTCGCACGCGCAGTCGCTGATCGCCGAGACCGAAAAGCGCGCCCAGCTGATCATCGAACAGGCCAAGGTGCAGGCCAAGGCCGAAGGCGACCGGCTGATCCAGGCCGCGCGCGCCGAGGCCGAGCAACAGATCGTGCGCGCCAAGACAGTGCTGCGCGACCAGGTCGCCGCGCTGGCCGTGGCCGGTGCCGAGCAGATCCTGAAGCGCGAGGTCGACGCCAAGGTCCACGCCGAGCTGCTCGATCAATTGAAAGCAAGGTTGTAGCCATGGCGGAACTGTCCACCATCGCCCGGCCTTATGCGCAGGCCCTGTTCTCCGCGGCCTGCGCCAAAAGCTCGGCCGAAGCCTGGCTGCCGCTGCTCGAAGCGCTCGCTCAAGCGGTGTCGCGGCCGCAGATTGCCAGCCTGGCCGCCGATCCACGACTGTCCCAGCAGCAGACGTTCGATCTGATCAGCGCGGTCGCGCGCGGCGGCCTGCCGCCGGAACTGGCCGCCTTCCTGAAGCTGGTGATCGAGAATGACCGGCTGGCCACGCTGCCCGAAGTCGCCGCACAGTTTCGCCGGCTGAAAAACGACGCGGAGGGCACGGCCGACTGCCTGATCGAAACGGCCTTTGCGCTGAGCGATTCGCAGCTCGGCGATCTGATCAACCGGCTCGCGCGCAAGTTCCCTCGCCGCCTGAAACCGGAACTGCGCCTGCAGCCGCAACTGATCGGCGGCGTGCGCGTGACGGTGGGCGATCGCGTCCTCGACGGTTCGGTGCGAGCCCGGCTGGACGCGATGCGCGCCCAGCTGACCGCATGACATCAACGCCTCGGAGTCCAACATGCAATTGAACCCATCCGAAATCAGCGAACTGCTCAAGAGCCGGATCCAGCAGCTGGGCGTCGACACCGATGTTCGAACCCAGGGCACCGTGGTCACGGTGACCGACGGCATCTGCCGCGTTCACGGCCTGTCCGATGCAATGCAGGGCGAGATGCTGGAATTCAAGGACAACACGTTCGGCCTGGCGTTGAACCTGGAGCGCGACTCGGTGGGCGCCGTGGTGCTGGGCAATTACGAGCACATTTCGGAAGGCGACATCGTGAAGACCACCGGGCGCATCCTGGATGTGCCGGTCGGACCCGAGCTGATCGGGCGGGTGGTCAACTCGCTGGGCCAGCCGATCGACGGCAAGGGTCCGATCCAGGCCAAGGCGCGCGACGTGATCGAGAAAGTCGCGCCGGGCGTCATTTTCCGCAAATCGGTGTCGCAGCCGGTGCAGACGGGACTTAAATCGATCGACGCGATGGTGCCGATCGGCCGCGGGCAGCGCGAGCTGATCATCGGCGACCGCCAGACCGGCAAGACCGCGGTCGCAATCGACACGATCATCAATTCGAAGGGCAAGGACCTGATCTGCGTGTACGTCGCGATCGGCCAGAAGGCCTCGACGATCGCCAACGTGCTGCGCAAGCTGGAGGAGACCGGTGCGATGGCCTATACGATCATCGTGGCCGCCGCCGCCTCCGAGCCGGCCGCGATGCAGTACATCGCCCCTTACTCGGGTTGCACGATGGGCGAGTATTTCCGCGACCGCGGCCAGGATGCGTTGATCATCTACGACGACCTGACCAAGCAGGCGTGGGCCTACCGGCAGATCTCGCTGCTGCTGCGCCGGCCGCCGGGGCGCGAGGCCTACCCGGGCGACGTGTTCTACCTGCACTCCCGTCTGCTGGAACGGGCGGCGCGCGTGAACGAGGAATACGTGGAGAAGTTCACGCAAGGCGCGGTCAAGGGCCGCACCGGGTCGCTGACGGCGCTTCCGATCATCGAGACCCAGGCCGGCGACGTGACGGCGTTCGTTCCGACCAACGTGATCTCGATCACCGACGGCCAGATCTTCCTGGAAACGGACCTGTTCAACGCCGGCATCCGGCCCGCCATCAACGCCGGCATTTCGGTGTCGCGGGTGGGCGGTGCGGCCCAGACCAAGGTAATCAAGAAGCTGGGCGGCGGCGTGCGGCTGGCGCTGGCGCAGTACCGTGAGCTGGCGGCGTTTGCACAGTTCGCCTCGGACCTGGACGAGGCGACCCGCAAACAGCTCGAACGCGGCCGCATGGTGACCGAGCTGATGAAGCAGCCCCAGTATCAGCCGCTCGCGGTGTGGGAGCAGGCGGTGGTGCTGCTCGCGGTCAACAGCGGCCAGTTCGACGACGTTGCGGTCGGCGACGCGCTGTTCATGGAAAAGGCCATGCGCGAGTACCTGAAGACCAAGCACGCGACCCTGATCGAACGGATCGAGGCGACCAAGGACCTGCCCAAGGACGACGAGAAGGCCCTGCTGGACGCGATCGAGGCGTTCAAGCGGGGCAGCCGCTGAGGCGCGGGGACCCAGGACCGCTGACATGCCGAGCACCAAAGAGATCCGCCTGAAGATCAAGAGCGTGCAGAACACGCGCAAGATCACTAAGGCGATGCAGATGGTCGCCGCCTCCAAGATGCGCAAGGCGCAGGACCGGATGCGCGCGGCGCGCCCGTACGGGGACAAGATCCGCAACATCGCGGCGCGGCTGGGCCAGGCCAACCCCGAGTATCGCCATCCGTTCGTGGTGCGGCGCCGCGAGCTGCGCCGCGTCGGACTGATCCTGGTGTCGACCGACAAGGGCTTGTGCGGCGCCCTGAACACCAACATCCAGCGCGCGGTGCTGGCGCGCATCAAGCAGTGGGACGCGGACGGCATCAAGCTGCAGGCGACCGCGATCGGCAACAAGGGGCTGGCGTTCCTGCAGCGCCTGCGCGCCAACATCACGTCGCACGCAGTCCAGCTGGGGGACCGGCCGATCCTGGAAAAACTGATCGGCCCCGTGAAGGTGCAGCTCGACGCGTACTCGGGCGGCCAGATCGACGCCGTGTACCTGGCGTACTCGCGTTTCATCAACACGATGAAGCAGGAAACGGTGATCGAGCAGCTGTTGCCGCTGTCGAGCGAACGCTTCGCCCAGAGCGAACAGGAGCGCCACGCCCACGCGTGGGACTACCTGTACGAGCCGGACCCGCAGCGCGTGATCGACGAGCTGATGACGCGCTACGTCGAGGCTCTGGTGTACCAGTCGGTCGCCGAGAACATGGCCTCCGAGCAGAGCGCGCGGATGGTCGCGATGAAGGCAGCCTCCGACAACGCCAAGAAGCTCATCGACGAGTTGCAGCTCATCTACAACAAGACGCGCCAGGCCGGGATCACGAAGGAGATCTCGGAGATCGTCGGCGGCGCCGCCGCGGTGGCCTGAAGCACCGTTGAACCGGATGTTTAGCGCCCGCCCCCTCACCCCGTCCCACGCCGCGCCTTGCAAGGCGCGGCGGCTGCGGCGGCGCGAAGCAGTGCTTCGCGAAACCCCGCCTCCGCCCCCCTCTCCCTCGAGGGAGAGGGGAAATTTTGTGCGGCAAATGGCCGTCCGCCATTTGCCGAAAGCTCAATAGAGGTCAATATGTCCACCGCAAGCGGAAGCATCGTTCAATCCATCGGCGCCGTCGTCGATATCGAGTTCCCACGCGACCAGATGCCGCACGTGTACGACGCGCTGGTACTCGAAGCCGATCCGACCAATCGGCTGGTCGAGCAGGGCTTGACGTTCGAGGTCCAGCAGCAGCTGGGCGACGGCGTGGTCCGTACCATCGCCATGGGCTCGAGCGACGGTTTGAAGCGAGGCATGAGCGTTCGCAGCACCGGCGAAGGCATCAAGGTGCCGGTCGGCGTAGGGACGCTGGGCCGCATCATGGACGTGCTGGGGCGGCCGATCGACGAGGGCGGCCCGATCAAGACGCAGGAGCGGCGCGAGATTCACCAGCCATCGCCGAGCTTCGAGGAGCTGTCGCCGTCGGTCGAGCTGTTGGAAACCGGCATCAAGGTGATCGACCTGATCTGTCCGTTCGCCAAGGGCGGCAAAATCGGCCTGTTCGGCGGCGCCGGGGTCGGCAAGACCGTCAACATGCTGGAGCTGATCAACAACATCGCGACCCAGCATTCGGGCCTGTCGGTGTTTGCCGGAGTCGGCGAGCGCACGCGCGAGGGCAACGACTTTTACCACGAGATGATCGAAGCCGGGGTCGTCAAGCTCGACAACCTGCCCGAGTCCAAAGTCGCGATGGTGTTCGGCCAGATGAACGAGCCGCCCGGCAACCGGCTGCGCGTCGGCCTGACCGGCTTGACGATCGCCGAGCGCTTCCGGGACGACGGGCGCGACATCCTGTTCTTCGTCGACAACATCTACCGGTACACGCTGGCCGGCACCGAGGTGTCGGCGCTGCTGGGCCGGATGCCGTCGGCGGTGGGCTACCAGCCGACGCTGGCCGAGGAGATGGGCAAGCTGCAGGAACGGATCGTATCGACCAAGACCGGCTCGATCACCTCGGTGCAGGCCGTTTACGTTCCGGCCGACGACCTGACCGATCCCAGCCCGGCCACCACGTTTGGCCACCTCGACGCCACCGTGGTGCTGAGCCGCGACATCGCCTCGCTGGGCATCTACCCGGCCGTGGACCCGCTCGATTCGACCTCGCGCCAGGTCGACCCGAACACGATCGGCGAGGAGCACTACACGACCACGCGGCGCGTGCAGGCGACGCTGCAGCGCTACAAGGAACTGCGTGACATCATCGCGATTCTCGGGATGGACGAACTGTCGCCGGAGGACAAGCTGGCCGTAACGCGCGCCCGCAAGATCCAGCGTTTCCTGTCGCAGCCGTTCCACGTGGCCGAGGTGTTCACCGGATCGCCGGGCAAATACGTGACGCTGAAGGAGACGATCCGCGGCTTCAAGATGCTGGTCGACGGCGAGTGCGACGCGCTGCCCGAGCAGGCCTTCTACATGGTCGGCTCGATCGACGAGGCCATCGAGAAGGCCAAGACGCTCAAATGAAAAGAGTGCCGAAGCTGGGGCTTCATTATTTGGTAAGGCTTACATGATGAGCACGATGCATGTCGATGTGGTCAGCGCCGAGGAGTCGATCTTCGGGGGCGAGGCCGAATTCGTCGTGCTGCCGGGCGAAGCCGGGGAGCTGGGCATTTACCCGCGCCACGCGCCGCTGATCACCCGGATCAAGCCCGGTGTCGTCCGCATCCGCGTGCCCGGGCGCACCGAAGAGGAGCAGGTGTTCGTCGCCGGCGGCATTCTCGAGGTGCAGCCGAACGGGGTGACGGTGCTGGCCGACACCGCGATCCGCGGGCGCGACCTCGACGAGGCCAAGGCGAACGAGGCATTGAAGCGGGCCGAGGAGGCGCGCCGGCACGCCACCGACAAGATGGAAATCGCGCAGGTCGAAGCGGAGATCTCGATGCTGGCCGCTCAGCTAGCGGCAATCCGCAAGCTGCGCAGCAAGTAGACCGGCGCATCTCGTTTCCCTGCCCCGCCCGTTATTGATTCAGGTCGTACGCCCCGTCTGCGCATGAAATAATCCCGCCCGTTCGGGGGGTGCAAGGGCCGCACAACAGGCCCGGGGGCGTTTCATGCTCGCACATCGTCAATTCCGGTTGACGCCGGTTGCGCTCGCTCTGACTCTGGCACTGTGCGCCCCGACCCGGGCCCAGCAACCGCCCACGGAACCCGCTGCGGCCGCCGAGTCGGCGCCGCCGACCACGCAGGTGATCGTCGTGACCGCCACCCGCACCGAGCGCAAGGCGCTCGATGTGCCGGCGTCGGTGGACGTGATCACGCGCGAGGATCTGCGCGACGCCCAGCTGCGCGTGAACGTCTCGGAAACGCTGGACCGGATCCCCGGGGTGGTCGCGCTGAATCGCCAGAACTACGCGCAGGATCTGCAGATCTCGATCCGCGGTTTCGGCGCGCGATCCTCGTTCGGCGTGCGCGGGCTGCGGCTGTACGTGGACGGGGTGCCCGCGACGCTGCCGGACGGCCAGGGACAGGTGTCCAACTTTCCGCTGGACGCGGCCGAGCAGATCGAAGTGCTGCGCGGACCGTTCTCCGCCCTGTATGGAAACTCCTCCGGCGGCGTGATCGTGCTCACCACGGCCCTGAAGCCGCAGCCCACCCACGGCGAGGTGAGTTTCGCGGCCGGCACCAACAACACGCAGCGTACGGCCGCGAGCCTGGCCGGCGGCACCGATCCGTATGCCTATGCGATCGATGGCGAGGCGTTTCATACGGGCGGCTTTCGGCCGCACAGCGCCACCGGGCGCGGCATTCTGAATTTCCGCGCCGGCTTTCTGGACACGCCGCTCGGGCGCTTGCGGCTGTCGGCCAACTCGCTGGAATCCGACAATGCCCAGGACCCGCTGGGACTGCCGCGCAACCTGCTGCAGGCCAATCCCGATCAGACCTTTTCGGATGCGACCACGTTCAACACGCGCAAGAGCACGCGCCAAGGCACGATCGGAGCCGATCTTCGGACCGACCTCGGTGTGGCACAACTCGAAACCTCGCTGTGGCTGGGCGACCGGGCGATCCGGCAGTTTCAGGCGATCCCCACCACGTCGCAGAGTCCCCCCACCAGCCCGGGTGGTATGATCGACCTGGGCCGCCA
>Ga0210404_10000782_pt1 | contig 14920 bp, 13 predicted proteins | sample IncBWH28MmetaG_FD_155455 | JGI IMG/M metagenome (GOLD analysis project Ga0210404, IMG submission 155455) | Forest soil microbial communities from Barre Woods Harvard Forest LTER site, Petersham, Massachusetts, United States - Inc-BW-H-28-M | ecosystem: Environmental > Terrestrial > Soil >... | reverse complement strand
TAGGTATTGGCGAACTGGCCGAGCGCCCGAAACTGTTCGGCCTTGAGCGCGTCCTGCAATTCGTAGGTTACGGTCATGAATGTCATGTCCGCATTATAGCAAAGGGCTTGCGGGATTCACGTGCGGAGCCGAAGTTAGAGTTTCACGGTGCGCAGACGAAGAGCGTTCGCAATCACGGAGACCGAACTCACCGTCATCGCGGCGCTGGCGAGAATCGGGCTGAGGAGCCATCCGAAAAACGGGTAGAGCGCGCCCGCTGCGATGGGAATCCCGATCGAGTTGTAAAGGAAGGCGAAGACTAGATTCTGGCGGACGTTCCGCATGGTCGCGCGACTGAGCGTGCGGGCGCGCGCGATTCCGCGCAGGTCACCGGCCAGCAGTGTGACACCTGCGCTCTCCATGGCGATGTCGGTTCCGGTTCCCATCGCGATTCCGACGTCGGCCTGCGCCAGCGCTGGAGCGTCATTCACTCCGTCTCCGGCCATGGCCACGATGCGGCCTGCGGCTTGCAGCTTCTTGACGACTTCTCCCTTTTGATCCGGGAGAACGCCGGCGATCACTTCATCGATGCCGAGCTTGCGGGCGACGGCATCGGCGGATGCCTGCGTGTCGCCGGTGAGCATCACGATGCGAATGCGCTCCTGGTGCAGCCGATCGATTGCCTCGCGCGCGTTGGCTTTCACGGGATCGGCGACGCCGATGATTCCAGCGAGTTTTCCGTCCGAAGCGACGAACACCACGGTTTGGCCTTCGGATTCGAGCGCTTTCGTTTTTTGGTCGAATTCACCGGGTGCGATTCCGAGGTCGGCGAGCAACGCGCGATTGCCGAGTGCACTGCTTCGTCCATCGGCTTTTCCGGTGACGCCTTTTCCCGTCCGGGACTGAAAATCGGCGATGTCTCCCGGCGCGATGGAACGCTGTTTTGCGGTGGCCAGGATGGCGGCCGCAAGCGGATGTTCGCTGCCGCGCTCGAGCGTGGCAGCAATGCTCAGGAGTTGTGCTTCGCTCCAGCCGGGCGCGGCGGCGATTGACGCCACGCGTGGCCGGCCTAGGGTCAGCGTGCCGGTTTTGTCGACGACCAGGGTGTCGGCCTTCTGGAGAATCTCGAGCGCCTCCCCGTTCTTGATGAGCACACCGGCAAGCGCACCGCGTCCGGTGCCGACCATGATTGCCATCGGTGTTGCGAGTCCAAGGGCGCATGGACACGCGATGATCAGCACAGCCACGGCGTTCAGCAGCGCGTCGGCCATTTTGGGCGCGGGTCCGTAGGCCGACCAGGCAGCGAAGGTGAGCACGGCGACCAGAACGACTGCCGGGACGAAGTACGACGAGACTTGATCCGCGAGACGCTGCACCGGCGCGCGGCTGCGCTGCGCTTCGCCGACCATGCGCACGATCTGCGCAAGGAGCGTTTCGCTGCCCACGCGCTCCGCGCGCATCACGAGCGTGCCCGTACCGTTCACCGTACCGCCCGTCACGCGCGCGCCGGCGCTTTTCTCAACCGGCATCGGTTCGCCGGTGACGAGCGATTCATCGACCGAACTTGATCCGTCGCTCACTGTTCCGTCGACCGGGATTTTTTCGCCGGGACGCACACGCAGGATGTCACCGACAGCGATGTGCTCGACAAGAATGTCGATTTCCGTTCCGTCCGCGCGAATCAGGCGCGCGGTTTTCGGCGAAAGCTGCAGCAGCGAACGGATCGCCGCCGAAGTTCGGCTGCGCGCGCGGAGTTCGAGCACCTGGCCAAGCAGGACGAGCGCCGTGATGGTGGCGGCAGCTTCGAAATATACGGGGACGCTTCGGTCCGGCATACGGAACGAAGCGGGAAACAGGCCGGGCGCCAGAACCGCGATCGCGCTGTCGATGTACGCCGTGCCGGTGCCCAGAGCGATCAGTGTGAACATGTTGAGGCTGCGGTTCACGAGTGATGCCCCGGCACGCTCGAAGAATGGCCAGCCGGCCCAGAGTACGACTGGAGTCGTGAAGACCAACTGAATCCAGCCGATCGCGCGCACGGAGAGAACCTGTCGCACGAATTGGCCGGGAATCAGGTCGGACATGCCGAGCACGACGACGGGAATTGCCAGCCCGACGCTGGTCCAGAACCGGCGTGTCATGGAGACGAGTTCTTCGTCGGGGCCCTCGTCCCGAGCGGCGGTGCGCGGTTCCAGGGTCATGCCGCAGAGAGGGCATGATCCCGTACCCGGACGCACGATTTCCGGGTGCATGGGGCAGGTGTATGGGCCGGGCGTCGCGGCGTGCAATTCAGCGGCGGGTTTTACTGCGGCGGTGGTTGCGCCGCCGAGTTGCACGAATCCACCGTGCGCCTGTGGCCCGATGACGGGCTGGGTGCTGAGATATTTGGCGGGATCGGCACGAAATTTGGCGGCACATCCGGTCGAGCAGAAATAATGGGCCTTGCCGGCGTGTGCGGCGGTTGCCGCGGCGCGCGCAGGGTCGACGGCCATTCCGCAGACGGGGTCGCGTTCCATAGTTTCCATTATGGCCTGGATGTCAAAGGAGTCCAGGGTGCGCGCCCAGCAGCCGGAGATGTATGGCTGGTCGCACGCCAAGCATATTCGTCTGGCACGATCGATCGGGCCCTTACGAAGAACATCGCCGACTGGCGGAGTGGCTGAGATTCGCCAAGCATCCCCGAAGGCGCCAATCGGGAGTTTGGCAGGCCCAAGCCACGGAACATTCTTGGCGGGGCTTACGTATCTTTCCATGGATCGTCGAATACGGCAGGAACGGGGGCGTCCGTGAGCACCAATGGCGGTGACGGAAAAAACGGTCGGAAGAAACGCAGGCGCTGGATCCTCCTGGGAAGCGGAGTGCTCGCGCTGGTCGCGGTTGTGATGGTCGCTGCGGCGGCGCTGCGTCCGGCGCACATGATTGACCCCGACAAGCTGGCCACCGCGGAACGCGGGGACATCGCGCGGTCCGTGGTCGCGACCGGCAAGATCGAACCCCTGACGAAAGTCGAAGTGAAATCGAAAGCCAGCGGAATCGTCGAGAAAATCTATCTGGACGCGGGTGACAAGGTGAAAAGCGGGCAGGTGCTCGCGGAATTGGATAAGGAGCAGCTGCAGGCAAACGTGGCCGCGGCGCGCGCGAACCTGGAAGCGGCGCAGGCTGCGCAATTGGCGGCCGAGGCGACGTACCAAAAAAATATCGTAGACGCGGAAGGGCCCGACGTGCCCTATCTGAAGGCGGACGTGGATCGAGCGCACGATCTTTACAAGCAGGGGCTGATCGCGCTGAACGTGATGCAGGATTCAGAGAAAAATTATCAACTTGGACTGAATCATCAATCCTCCGCGGTGCGGGAGGTGCAGGTGAGCAAGGCCACGGTGGCACAGTCGAAGGCGCAAGTGGCGCAGGCCAAAGCGGCGCTGGACGATGCGGATGAAAATCTGCGGTATTCGACGATCACCAGCCCGATGAACGGCGTGGTGCTGTCGAAGGATGTGGAAGTGGGCGATGCGGTCAGCTCGATCCTGGTGCTGGGTTCGCAGGCGACGCTGGTGATGACGCTGGGCGATACGAGCGAAGTGTATGTTTTGGGAAAGGTGGACGAGGCCGATGTGGGGAAAGTGTACCTGGGGCAGCCGGCGCGGATCGTGGTCGAGTCGTTCAAGGACAAGACGTTTCAGGGCCAGGTGACGAAGATCGCCCCGCTAGGGCAGGAAAAGGACAATGTGACCACCTTTGAGGTGCGCGTGTCGATTCAGAATCCGGGCGGAGAGCTGCGGGCCAACATGAGCGCCAATGCGGAGATTATTCTGGAAGAAAAGAAGAACGTGCTGCTGATCCCCGAGGGTGCGGTGATTTTCGACAAGGACAAGAACGCGTCGGTGGAAGTGGCGGATCCGAAAGGGCCGGAGGGGCGGACGAAGCTGGCGGTGAAGCTAGGGATTACCAATGGCGTAAAGGCAGAGGTTTTGACGGGGCTCAATACGGGACAGAAAGTGATTTTGCAGTAGGCCCGATTCAAATCGAAGTCCGCAAAGAGCCGGCCAGACGCCGGCGCTACGAAGATGAACCTCAGCGATCTCTTCAAAGACACGATTCAGACGCTTTGGGCGCACAAGCTGCGGACCTTTCTCACCATGTTCGGAATTACCTGGGGAATCATTTCCATCACGCTGATGGTTGCGGCGACCGAAGGCCTTCGCGTGGGGTTGAAGCGCAACGCCGAGAGCTTCGGCAAGGACATCATGATATTTTTCGCCGGGCGGACGAGCCTGCAGGCGGGCGGTATGCGCGCGGGGCGGGAAATTCACTGGTACCAGGGCGACTACCTGGCTATCGACAGCCAATCGCCGGCGTGCCGGTTCGCGCTGCCGGAGATCGGCAACCAGGTTCCCTTGCGCAGCCGGTACAACAGCGGCAACCTGCTGGTGGTCGGATCGTTGCCGCCATTTTCCGAGGTTCGGAGCGTCGACGTGGGCGAAGGAAGGTTCTACAACGACGCGGATATTGCGAATGTGAACCGCGTGGCGTTTCTCGGCAGCGACGCGAAAAAACAGCTTTTCGGCAGCCGGGCGGCGCTGGGCGAAACGATCTGGCTGGGCGATATTCCATACGCCGTGATCGGCGTGATGAAGGCCAAGGAGCAGGATTCGTCTTACGATGGCCAGGACATCCGAAAAATTTTCGTGCCGTACAGTGCGATGGTGCGCGATTTTCCGAATCAGCCGCCTGCGCCGCCGCACACGGTTGACCATATGCTGATCGTCCCAAAATCTCTGGCGTTGCACAAAGATTGCCAAAGGGAAGCGCGCGCCGCGCTAGGCGTGATTCACAATTTCGATCCGAACGACGACGAGGCGGCGTTCGTCTGGGACACGATCAAGGACGCACAGGCGAACGCGCTGATCATGGACGGCATGGAATATTTCATGGGCGCAGTGGGGATCGTGACGCTGTTTCTGGGTGGGCTGGGAGTGATGAACGTGATGCTGGTGGCCGTGCGGGAGCGAACACGCGAGATTGGTGTGCGGAAGGCGCTGGGGGCGACCCATCGGTCGATCCTGATGCAGTTTTTCGCGGAGGCCATGATCATCGCGTTTCTAAGCGGCGTGATCGGGATGGGTGTTGCGTACGGATTCTGCGCACTGGTGGACCTGTTGCCGATGCCGCAGGTGTTCGCGGGCCTGCTGCCGACGTGGCAATCAGGCGTGCTGGCGCTGGTGCTGCTCGCGGCGATCGCGGTGACCTCGGCACTGTATCCCGCAAGCCGCGCGGCGGCCGTCGATCCCATTGAGGCGCTGCGGTACGAGGCGGGAGGCTAGCGCGCGTGTTCGAAGAGATTGTGCGACAGGCGTGGCTCTCGCTGCGGCGGCAGCCGATTCGCAGCTGCCTGACGATGACGGGCATCGTCTGGGGAATTGTCGCGGTGACGATGCTGCTGGCCTATGGCTCGGGATTCCGGCGCGTGCTGATGTTCACATTCGACTCGTTCGGGCACGACGCGATTATTTGTTGGCCGGGAACGACGGGGGAGCAGGCGGGAGGCGAGCGCGCAGGACAAAAAGTGAGGCTGGAGCAGGCCGACGTGGACGCACTGCGCGCCGAGGCCACGCTGGCGAAGGCGGTTTGCCCGGAGACGGTGAAATTTGTAGGGTTGACGCACGAAGAGCGATCGACGAGCACGGCCGTTCGCGGAGTCTGCGAGCAATACGGAGAAATGCGCAACGAGGTGCCGATCGAAGGGCGCTGGCTGGATGCGGACGATGGGGTGAACCGGCGGCACGTGGTGTTTCTGGGCGCGCTGCTGAAAAAGAAACTTTTTGGGGGATTGCCAGCGGTGGGAGAAACGATTCACATCCAGGGCGCGCCCTTCACCGTGATCGGCGTCATGGACCGGAAATTTCAGCAGAGCAGCTATTTCGTGAACGACGATCAATCGGCATGGATTCCGTATTCAACGGCGGGTGAGTTGTGGGACACGAAATCGGCAAGCGTGATCGTAGTCGAGCCGGTATCACCAGAATTTGATGCGCAGGTGCGGGCGCAGGTGCTGGCGGTGTTGGCAGAGCGGCAACATTTTTCGTCGACGGACAAGCGAGCCGTGGTGATGGACAGCATGGCGCAATTCCGGCCGATTATCATGGGAATTTCCTACGGGCTCGAGTTTCTGCTTCTGTTTGTGGGGCTGCTGACGCTCGGAATCGGCGGCGTGGGCGTGATGAACATCATGCTGGTGACGGTGAACGAGCGCATTCGCGAGATTGGGCTGCGGCGGGCGCTGGGGGCGCGGCGGAGGCACATCCGCGTGCAGTTTTTAACCGAGGCGCTGGCGATCACGCTGGCTGGGGGCGCGATCGGAGTCTTGCTTTCCGTGGCGATGGGGAGCGCGATTGGCACGCTGCCATTTCTTGGACCGGCCTATGAGGACACTTCGGGTCGCGTCGATATTCACATGCAAATTTCTTGGGAGATTCTGCTGGCGTCGGTGATTGTGCTGGTGGTGGTGGGGATTCTCAGCGGGTTTGTGCCGGCCATGCGGGCGGCGCGCCTTGATCCTGTTGAGGCGCTGCGGTACGAGTAAGCGGTCCGCTCTCACTCAGCAGAGGTCGTCAGAACACAGACAAGAGTGCTTGTGCCACTATCGCGAGTTTTCATTCAGCAGGGAATCCAGATACGCCATCATTTCGGGGCTGGTCCAATCCTGGGGGCCGACGATTTTGCGGTCCAGGCGGCCTTTGCGGTCGATGACATACGTTTCCGGATAGGCGGTTGTGCCGTAGGACGCCGCCAGCTTCTGTGTAGCATCGCGATAGGTGGGAAAGTCGATTTGGTAATCGCTGAGGAATTTCTGGTAAGCGTCCACGCCGTCGTCCACCCCGACGTTCACGCCCAGCACCGTGCCTCCGAGCGGCGCAATGCGCTGCTGAAGGAGATTCAGCGACGGCGCTTCCTCAATGCAAGGCTGGCACCACGAGGCCCAGAAATTCAACAGGACGACTTTGCCGCGAAGGTCGGAAAGGTACGCGGGTTTTCCGTTGAGCGTGAGCGGAAAATCCTGCGCGGGTCGCCCGCGGAGGCTGGGCTCGCCCTGGCGGTAGTCGGGCCGCGCGAAAAGCACCAGAAGCCCGGCGATAAACGCCAAGGCCAGAGCCGTTTTCAGTTTCCGTTTCAATCCGCTGTCCAAGCGCCCTATAATAGATAGATCACCGACGAGATAAGACTAGTCTAGCAGCCCTCAGCGGATCGGATCGCAAAACCTTGGTTTCCGTAATCATTCCTGCCCGAAATGAAGAAGCATCGATTGCCCGCGCGGTGGAATCCGTGGCGATGCAGCTCGAGGTGGGTGAAGTGATCGTGGTGAACGACAATTCGCGCGACCTCACGGGGGCGATCTTGGCCGAGTTGGCGACGCGCTATCCGAAGTTGCGCGTGCGCAACGCGGGGCCGTTGCCGGAAGGCTGGGTGGGCAAGAACCATGCGGTGTCGGTCGGCGCCGCCGCAGCCGAAGGCGATTGGCTGCTTTTCACCGATGCGGACACCTATCACTATCCGGGCTCTACGCGGCGGGCGCTGATGGACGCGGTGGATCACAACGCGGTGCTGGTGTCTTATTCGCCCGAGCAGGAGCTGGGGACCTGGTGGGAGCGAGCGCTGATTCCGTTTGTGTATTGCCGGCTGGCCGGGAAGTTTTCATTTGCGCGGGTGAACGATCCGCGCCAGCCGGATGCGGCGGCGAATGGGCAATTCTTGTTTGTGCTCCGCGATGCGTATGATGCCGTCGGCGGGCACGCGGCAGTGGCGCAGGAGATTTTAGAGGACGTGGCGCTGGCGCGGCTGGTGAAAGGGCACGGCTACGGGATTTATTTTACGGCGCCGATGGGCATCGTGCGGACGCGAATGTACCGGTCGTTCGCCGCGATGTGGGAAGGATGGGCGAAGAATCTTTATCCGCTGGTCGGAGGAAACATCGCGGCGCTTCTGCTGGAATTTGCGGAAGTGTTTCCGCTTGCGGAGATTGGACTGCTGCTGATCGCGTTGCTGTATTTTTTCGGAGTGCGGAATCCGTTGCTCCCGTCGGCGCTAGGTATTTTCGCCGGCGTCGTGCTGGCCCGCCTGGTTGCATTTGGCGCGGCGCTTTACCGGAATCTCTATCCGCTGAGGTTCATCGAATATTACGAGGTGGGGGCGGTTCTCTATAGCCTGGCGATGATTCGATCATGGTGGAAAACGACTCGGGGACGCGTGGTATGGAAGGGGCGCGCGTACGCGACAAGAAAGCCATGATACGAGTGACGCGCAAAATCGAGTTTTCCGCGGCGCATTTCTACCACAATCTGAAATTCTCAGAGGAGGAAAATCGGCGGGTATTCGGCAAATGCGCGAATCTGCACGGGCACGGACACAATTATGTTCTTGAGGTGACTGTGGCGGGGGAGCCTGATCCTGCTACCGGAATGGTGTTGGACCTAAAGGAACTAAAGGATATCTTGCAGCGGGAAGTCAGCGACCGGATGGATCATCGCCACCTGAACTACGAGGTACCGGAGCTGGCGGGGCAGATTCCCACGTGCGAGAACATTGCGGCGGCCATATGGAAGCTGCTCGAACCGAAGATTACACGGGGCAAGCTCGATCGCGTGCGGCTGTACGAGTCACCCGATCTGTTTGCGGATTGCACGGCAGATTCGAATGGAGCGCACGCGTGAGCGGGCCGCTGAAGATTTCGCTGACCCGACGCTACCGGTTTGCGGCGTCGCACCGGTTACATCGGCCGAATTTCAGCGAGAGCGAGAACGCCCGCATTTATGGCAAGTGCAGCAATCCGTACGGCCACGGGCACAACTATTCGCTGGAGGTTACCGTGACCGGGGCGGTCGATCCGGCAACGGGGATGGTTGCGAACCTCGGGGAGCTTGATCCGTTTGTCAACGGTGAGGTGGTCGAGGCGTTCGATCACAAGTACCTGAACGAGGAAGTCGCGGAGTTCAGTGAAACCGTGCCGACGGCGGAGAACATCTGCCGCGAAATTTACCGCCGGTTGAAGAGGTTTCCCGCGGCGCGCCTGGAACGAGTGAGGCTCGAGGAGACAAGCAAGAACAGCTTTGAACTCGAAGGGGCAGCGGACGACGCGCCGTAGCGCTTCGCCACAAGGACAACGATCATGGCTAAGACGACAGACATTGTCATACCGGAAGCTGCCGACGCGGGCAAGATTGCCGAGCTGGTGCGGCAGATGCTGGTCGAGGTGGGTGAAGATCCGAACCGTGAGGGCTTGCGGCGGACGCCGGAGCGATTTGAGAAGGCCCTGCGCTATCTAACCAGCGGCTACAATCAGGACCCGGGAAAACTGTTGAATGGCGCGATGTTCAGTGTGAGCTACGACGAAATGGTAGTGGTCAAGGACATCGAAGTATATAGCCTTTGCGAGCATCACCTGCTGCCGTTCTTCGGCAAATGCCATGTCGCATACATTCCGAATAAGAAGGTGGTGGGATTGAGCAAGGTGGCGCGACTGGTGAACATGTACGCGCGGCGATTGCAGATTCAGGAGCGGCTGACGAGCCAGATCGCGCAAGCGATTTCCGACCAGCTCACTCCGCAGGGCGTGGGCGTGATCATCGAAGCGCGGCACCTGTGCATGGTGATGCGCGGAGTCGAGAAACAGCATTCGGCGGCGGTGACCAGCGCGATGTTGGGGGCTTTTCGCGAGAATAAGCAGACGCGCGACGAGTTTTTGTCGCTGGTGCGCGACGGAAAGTAGCGCACCAGAGGCTGGCGGGGATCGGGTGAATCCTGTATTTTTCCTTTGCGGCCTCGCGGCTCTGTGCTAGCATTTTCTGGTTGAAGAGAGAACGAGCATAGAGCAGGGGCACGGCGTTTCAGAGGGAGGACCAGTTGATGGAAGCCAAAGCCGGTGTGATCGAGATGTACCGAGTGCATACGAAGGACACCGGATCGCCGGAAGTGCAGATCGCGCTGCTGAGCGAGAGAATCAACTACCTCACAACCCACCTCCAGTCCCACGCAAAAGACCATGCTTCGCGGCGCGGGTTGATCATGATGGTCAACAAGCGTCGGAGACTGCTGGACTATCTGAATCGGCGCGACCCGGATCGGTATCGCGAGATTGTGGCACGACTTAGCTTGCGCAAATAGCGCGGAACCCTCGAGCGGCCGCTCCGGCCGGAAGTATCTCCACCGCAAAAAGTTGAGCTATCGGCTGACGTGTACGCCGCGTGCGGCGAGCTGCGCGAGGACCGTTGCGAGCTAAATCTCCAGCTTTCGACGACCTGCTTTGGACGTTTTGCACTCTTCAAAAGATTTTCCGAGAGTACCGCTCTCGTATCTGATGAACGTTCCCGGTGAGCCGGGACAGAAGGACGTGCTGGATGTTTGAACAAGTGAGTGTGGATCTTGGCGGACGGAAACTGATGCTGGAAACCGGCAAAATGGCGCGACAGGCGCACGGGGCGGTTGTGGCGCGCTACGGAGATTCGGTGGTGCTGGCCACGGCCTGCATGGACAACAAGGCGACCGAGAAGGACTTTCTGCCTTTGACCGTGGACTACCGCGAGTACACCTATGCCGCCGGGAAAATTCCGGGCGGGTTTTTCAAGCGTGAGGGAAGGCCCTCGGAGCGCGAAATTCTGACCTCGCGCTTGACCGACCGGCCGCTGCGGCCGCTGTTTCCCGAAGGTTGGGCCACCGAGACCCAGATCATAGCGATGGTCCTCTCCGCCGATAGCGAGAACGATCCGGATGTGGTGGCTGTGACGGCTGCGTCGGCTGCGCTGTATGTTTCGAAGATTCCGTTCAACAATCCGATTGCCTGCGTGCGTGTGGGAATGCTGGAAGGTAGGTTGGTGGTGAATCCGACGATCGCGGAACAGAAAGCCAGCCAGATGAACCTGATCATTGCGGGGTCGGCGGACGCCATCGTGATGGTCGAATCGGGCTCGCTGGAGGTTTCCGAAGAGGTGGTCGCGGACGCGCTCGAATTCGGCCACGGCGAAATTCGCAAGATCATCGCGGCGATTCGCGACCTGGGCAGCCGCGTGAACCAAAAGAAAGTCGAAGTAAAGCCGCCTGCGTTCGATGAGGCGCTCTACCGACAGATGGCGGCGAAGTATACCGATCGCCTGCGCGACGCGCTCGATACGGAGAAGCATCCGAAGCTCGAAAGCTATGCGCTGGTCGACGCGGTGAAGGACGAAATCATGGCCTCCGTGCCGGAGGACGATGAAGAGAAGCACAAGCTGGCGTATCGGGCATTCGAGCGGCTGCGCGAACGCATCTTCCGGGACGACATGTTGATTCGCCGCAGGCGTCCTGATGGACGCGCGTTCGATCAGGTTCGCCCGATCGCCTGCGAGGTTGGCGTGCTGCCGCGCGTGCATGGCTCGGCGCTTTTCACACGCGGTGAGACGCAGGCGCTGGCGACAACAACGCTCGGAACGAAAGAAGACAAACAGCGGCTCGATTTGCTGTTCGAACAGGATGTCTTCAAGAGATTCATGTTGCACTACAACTTCCCGCCGTTTTCTGTAGGTGAAGTGAAGTTCCTACGAGGCGCGGGACGGCGGGAAATCGGCCACGGAGCTTTGGCCGAACGCGCGCTGGCCAACCTGCTGCCTTCGGAAGCCGACTTTCCGTACGCGATGCGCGTGGTGTCCGACATCCTGGAATCCAACGGGTCGTCATCGATGGCTACCGTGTGCGGCGGATCGCTTTCGTTGATGGACGCGGGCGTGCCGTTGAAGGCTCCTTGCGCCGGAATCGCGATGGGACTGGTGGTGGAGGCCGACAAGTACGCCATCCTCACCGACATCGCGGGCGCCGAGGATCACTACGGCGACATGGATTTCAAAGTCGCCGGGACGCGGCAGGGAATCACCGCGCTGCAGATGGACATCAAGGTATCCGGCGTCAGCGTGAGCATGATGCGCGAAGCGCTGGCCCAGGCGCGAAAAGCGCGGCTGGAGATTCTGGACATCATGGAACGCACGATTTCAGCTGCGCGAGCTGAAATTTCGGTTTATGCGCCACATCTGCACATGCTCAGCATACCCACGGACAAGATTCGCGACCTGATCGGACCGGGCGGAAAGAAGATCCGGTCGATTGTAGAGGCGACGGGCGTGAAGATCGACGTGATGGACGACGGCAAGGTGCATGTCTTCGCCAGCAACGGCAAGGCGGCCGAAGATGCGCTGAAGATGATTCGCGACGTGACCGCCACCGCGGAGATCGGCAAAACCTATCTCGGCACCGTGGTCAGGATCGCGGAGTTCGGCGCGTTCGTCGAGATTTTTCCGGGCACCGACGGCCTGCTGCACATCAGCGAAATTGCCGAGGCGCGCATCCGCGCGGTTCGCGACGAGCTGAAGGAAGGCGACCAAGTGCTGGTAAAGGTGCTGGCAATCGAGGGGAACAAGATTCGGTTAAGCCGCAAAGCTGTGCTGCGCGACCAGCGCGACAAGGTAGCGAAGGGTGAAGCCGCGGGCTAGTCGGGCGAGCCCCGACGCGACCATCAGGCTACTCCTCGCGGCCAGTGACGCGCTCGATTTTCGCGCCCAGTGCGCGAAGCTTCAGTTCAATCTGCTCGTAGCCGCGGTCGATGTGGTAAACGCGGTCGATCAAGGTGGTGTTGTTCGCGACTAACGCGGCCAAGACCAGGCCGGCACTGGCGCGCAGATCCGATGCCGTGACGGGCGCGCCGCTCAGCGGTGTCGGACCGTTAACGATCGCCGTGTTCCCTTCGATCACGATGTTCGCGCCCATGCGCATCATTTCGCTGGCGTGCAGGTAGCGATTTTCGAAAATGGTTTCGCGGATGCGGGACGCGCCGTGCGCCTGGGTCGCCAGCGCCATGAACTGCGCCTGCATGTCGGTGGCGAAGCCGGGATACTCTTCGGTGTCGACATTCGCGGCCACGAGCTTTTTCGCGGCGCGCACACGTAAGCCGGTCTTGCCCTCGCACTTGATCTCGACTCCGCACTCTTTCATCTTTTCGATGATCGCTCCGAGGTGATGCGGCTCGCAGTGAGTGAGCATGAGCTCGCCACCGGTGATCGCTCCAGCAACAAGAAATGTGCCTGCTTCGATGCGGTCCGGGATAATCGAGTGCGTCGCGCCGTGAAGCCGCTCCACGCCCTGCACTCGGATCGTGGGCGTGCCGGCGCCTTCGATCCTGGCGCCCATTTTGACAAGCAGGTCAGCTAGATCAGGAATTTCCGGCTCCAGCGCGCAATTTTCGAGAACGGTTTCGCCTTCCGCCAGCACCGCCGCGGTGAGAATGTTCTCCGTTCCCGTAACAGTGATTTTCGGGAAGCGGAATTCACATCCTCGCAGTCGGTTGGCCTTCGCCTCCACATATCCGTGATCTACGGCGATCGTGGCGCCGAGTTTTTCCAGCGCCTGAATATGTAGATCGATGGGGCGCGCGCCAATCGAACAACCGCCAGGAAGAGAAACGCGGGCGTAGCCGAATCGCGCGACCAGCGGCCCAAGCGTCAGCACCGAAGCGCGCATCGTTTTCACCAGTTCGTAGGGCGCTTCGGCGTGCGAGACGCTCTCCGCGCGAATGATGAATTCGCTCGGGGGGATGTCCGGGCTTTCCACTTTGCAACGCATGTGCGCCAGAAGCTTGGCCATGGTGATGATGTCGCGCACGTGCGGGATATTTCTCAGGTGGACGACGTCGGCGGTCAGCAGCGACGCCGCCATGCAGGGAAGCGCCGCGTTTTTCGCGCCGCTGATGCGGACTTCGCCTTCGAGTTTGCGCCCACCTTCGATCTTGAATCGGTCCATGAGCTATTTCCGGTTTTTCGGTTTGGATTGGCGCCGCGCCGCCATTTCGATCGCCGACCGTACGTTGCCGCCTGTTGCCGCCAGGTTCTGGCGCGCGTCGCGCAGGCTTGCCCCGGTCTTCAACATCACCAGTGCCGCAGGCAGGTCGTGGCCAGCCTGACGCAATTTGTGTTCGGCCACAGACGGGCTGACCTTAGCCGCTTCCTCGAGGATTCGGGTACCCCGCCGCCGCAATTTCTGATTTGTCAGCGTCACGTGAACCATCCAGTTCTCATAAACCCTGCCGATGCGAACCATCGCCGCCGTGGAAAGCATGTTCAAGACCATCTTCTGTGCCGTTCCGGCTTTGAGCCGAGTCGACCCTGCGATCGCCTCGGGACCCGTATCAGGCGCGAGGGAGATCCGCGCTTTTCGGGCGACCGGCGATCTGGGGTTGGAGGTCAGACCGACCGTCACCGCTCCACGATGCTTCGCAAAATCCAGAGCTCCAAGGACATAGGGCGTGCCGCCGCTCGCTGCAACGCCGACGACCACGTCGCGCTCAGACAATCCCGCGTGTCGCAAATCGCGCGCCCCGTCCGCGGCTGAGTCTTCCGCGCCCTCCACGGCGTGCCGCAGGGCTCGCCCGCCTCCGGCAACAATTGCCCTGACCATCCTGGGCGGCGTGCCGAACGTAGGCGGGCATTCCGCTGCATCCAGCACAGCCAGCCTGCCGCTGGTTCCCGCGCCGACGTAAAAAAGCGTGCCGCCTTGCTTTAAAGACCTCGCGATGGCATCCACGGCGCGCGCAATTTCCGGCAGGATTCTGCGAACCGCCGGAGCGACGCGGCCGTCTTCCCGGTTCAGCGCGCGAACGATTTCGAGGCTCGATTTGCGGTCCAGCCCGCGCGAGCGCGGGTTACGTTGTTCGGTCCTCGCAGGCTTCAAGTGCGCACCAAACCCTCAACAATTATAGCGGCAGGCAAGGCGCAGGGCAGGGCATCAGCGGGATTACGGCGAGGCTTGTGCCGAGGGAGTTATCGGGTGGCGGTCTGAGCCGTCGAGAGGCCGAGGCCTTCGAACACGGCGTCGTGCAGGGCCGGCCGCACCAGGCGGATTTTTTCGTTGGCGCGCGTGGGGTTCACGCGATTGG
>Ga0210404_10000781_pt1 | contig 14939 bp, 13 predicted proteins | sample IncBWH28MmetaG_FD_155455 | JGI IMG/M metagenome (GOLD analysis project Ga0210404, IMG submission 155455) | Forest soil microbial communities from Barre Woods Harvard Forest LTER site, Petersham, Massachusetts, United States - Inc-BW-H-28-M | ecosystem: Environmental > Terrestrial > Soil >... | reverse complement strand
GTTCTTACAATGTGTACGTTAACGGGCTATATGTTCTTGCCTCGATCTGCCCCTTTCTAACAGAACTCCAAGAGAGCGACGGTTTGTATCCAACAGGGTAATAATCCGTCGGCCGCTTCCTGCAAAACAGTACGAATGTCCCATTTAGAAACACGCGATGTTCCGGCACAAATGAGCAAGTACTAATAGTTCCAGAACTAGCCCGATGCGTCCTACGTGTGTCGCGGAGGCGACGATATGTTGATAGGCCGGCTTGATCAGGAGACTGTGGACAGCCTTCCGCGCTTGACTGATGTGTATGACGCGTACGGCGTTGAGGTCAATGCGCTATCTGTCGAGGAAATCTTTGCCCTGTACGAGCATACCGGCTTTCTGTATCCGGACAAAGCAGCGCGCCTTTTCCCACACCTCCCGAAAGTGAGGGAAAACTGGCGGCGAATGCTAAGCGCCGGCGAATCTCTCCTTTACGTGCTGACTGCGGGAGACAAGAAGCGAGGACGCGCGTCGCTTGCAGTTTGGCGCAGCACGCGAAATGGCTGGATGTCGCAGCATCTAGTCTCAGAAAACAATCCATACGCGTCCCGTGCGGTGATGCTAGCAGCCGCGGCGGCGCGAATTCGCAAGGGGTGTGATCTTTCGGCGCAGAATTGGTTTCGGCCGGAAAACCGCTTTCCAGCGCGAGTGTTCGGTTCGATGGTGCAGACCATTGGCGAACGTCTTTCGTCGGTTCAGAGACATGCGTATTTTGCGTTACCCAGAACACTATCGCTGCCCACGGAAAAGCGAATTCGCGTCGTCCGGTACAACGACTCTCATCAAGAGGCGCTGTTGGAGATCGCGGCAGCGGCGCGCGGAAGCATTTACGTGATGGCGGAAGAATTGAAACAAGATGCCGAATTCGCATCTGTGGATGAACTCTACCGCCGGGTGGGGCTGCGACGTACGCGGCAAATCTGGCTCGCTTACCGAGTGAATAAAGAGGAGCCCATCGGCGCGGTGATCGCCTATCGCGGGCCTCTGGGTGTGAATTTCAGCTATCTGGAAAATCGTTGCGACTTGCTATTGCACCCCACGCTTCCTGAATCGGAAGTCTCCGAGGCAGCTTCTGCACTTTTGACTGCGTGTTCGGACGCATACAGCGATTTCGAGTTAGAAGAGATTCCGGTGATCGCAGAAGAAATGGCGACGCATGTCCTCTTCAAACTAGGTGTCGAGTTTCTCCGCCACTACTGCCAGGGAATCTGGTTAAAGGACGGCCATCCTCGCTTCTACCGGCACGTGGATGGTTTCTATTCAAAATTGTTAGCGCGCATGGAAAGACAGGAACAGCATGCGGCGCTCATAGGTCAGGAACGGTGATGAATCGAGGCATGGCGACGGCCGATTACATCATGGAGGACCCCCGCGAGGCGATGCGTCTCGAGCTGAAGGTGGATCCACGCGCCTGGGTACAAAACTATGTGGCGGGTCGAATACGCGCGAGCGCGGAAGTTCTCTCGGTCGGCTGTGGTCCAGGAGTAATCGTTCGGGAGTTGTGCACGCTCGACGCTTCCATTCGAGTAACCGGCTTGGACATCAGCGAGGAGCGCGTGCAGGAGGCGAAGCAAAGAAATCGCGAGAATGCGCAAGCGAAGTTCGTTCGTGGCGATGCGCAAGCAATGGACTTCGCCTCGAACAGCTTCGACTTGGTGTACTCGCGCATGTTGCTGGAATACCTGAAGGACAAAGAAGGCGCCGTCAGGGAAATGGCCAGAGTTTGCAAGCCCGGCGGCACTGTTTTGCTGCAAGACCTGGACGGCCAGCTTCTGTGGCATTACCCGGAAGATCCAGTGGTGCAGGGCACGGTCGAAAAGGTGGTCCGAGCGCTGGCTGCCACAGGGTTCGATCCCTTCGTCGGGCGGAAGCTCTTTTCCCTGGCGCACCGGGCGGGGCTGAAAAACATCGACGTGCAGGTTGAATGCTACCACTTGATCGCGGGGGAAATTGAGCCGGCGATCCTCAAGCAATGGGAGCTGAAATTAGAGATCGCTGGACCGCAACTGGCGCGGTTGCTGGGTAGCGAAAGCGAAGCGCGAGAGCAGAGCCGGAGGTTCCTGGAGTATCTACGCCGGCCGGACACGCTGACCTATTCGACAGTATTTACGGTGACTGGAGAGAAGTTTTGAGGAGCTTTGAATTGTTGCCGCTCGGCAAACATCGACGGCGGCCGGGCATTCGACTCGTGGGCACATCGCCCGGGGACAAGGGACCAAACAGAAGTCGGTGGAGAGATCAGCTATCTGTACCCAGGGACAAATCCACAGTGGGGAATCGTACGCCAGCTTTGCTGACGAGTTCTTCATAGAAGGGACGCTAAATATGCGGTCGATGCGCAAACATAGTCGAGGCGCGGCAAGATCCGCCGGACGAACCATGCTGGCAAGTCTTGCAGCAGTGTTGTTGGCTGCCAACTCGGGAGCTCAGGGTCAGCAGAGCGTGCCGGATGTTACGACGCTGAGCATGGAAGACCTGATGAACATGCAGGTCACGTCGGTGTCCAAGCGAACGCAGAAGGTGGCGGATGCTGCGGCCGCTGTCTTTGTCATTACGCAGGAAGACATTCGACGTTCGGGGGCCACGAGCATTCCCGAAGCGTTGAGGCTTGTGCCTGGGTTGGAAGTGGCGCGCATCGATGAGAACAAATGGGCCATCGCTTCTCGAGGATTTAATGGTCGCTTCGACAACAAGTTATTGGTCCTTATCGACGGCCGAAGCGTCTATACGCCTTTGTTTTCCGGCGTGTACTGGAATGTCCAGGACGTAATGCTCGAGGATATCGATCGTATTGAAGTCATCCGCGGTCCGGGCGCGACCTTGTGGGGCGCCAACGCTGTGAATGGCGTAATCAATATCATCAGCAAGAAGGCCAAAGATACTCAGTCCACGGTTGTGACCGCAGGAGGCGGAACAGAAGAGCGCGGCTCCGGCGGCGTTCGCTACGGCAGCAAGATCGGCGATACCTCTTATCGAGCCTACGGAAAGTATTTCAATTGGGGACCATCGCAATATCCGTCGGGCATGACCGCGCATGACGGGTGGGACGCGCTGCGCGGGGGGTTCCGCGCGGATTGGACACCGGCAGGCGCCGATTCTCTGACCTTGCAAGGCGATATTTATCGCAGCAAGTATGGGGAAAGCTTGACGGTCCCGTCCCTCAATCCTCCCTATTCGAGCACCTTCCCCAACAATGGAAACTACAGCGGAGGAAACATTCTGGGCCGGTGGAATCATAGCTCAGAGGGTTCTTCGATGTCCCTGCAGATGTATTACGACAACACAACCATCGCGGACAACTCGCTGTTCGTTGACCACCAGAATATTTTCGACATGGATTTCCAGCATGGATTCCACGTTGGGGACTCGCAGCAATTTGTATGGGGGCTTGGTTACCGGTCAATCCGCGACCGGAACGACCCGAGTTTTTCCGTTTCGCTGCAGCCAAATCGGGTGACCCTGAATCAGTTCAGCGCATTCGTTCAGGACGAGTTAAGCCTGGTTGATAATCGCCTGCGTCTGACGTTCGGCTCGAAGTTCGAGCATAACGATTTCACAGGGGTTGAGGTGCAGCCAAACGCAAGGTTGCTGTGGACGCTGACGCCAAATCAGTCGGTCTGGACAGCGGTGTCGCGCGCCGTGCGCACTCCGGCACTAACCGAGGAGGGCTTGCGGCTGAATTCGGCGGTCATACCGCCGGCGACACCCACGAACCCAACTCCATTTCCCGCGGTCGTTTCGGTCTTTGGAAGCCATCAATTTCAATCCGAAAACCTGTTGGCCTATGAGTTGGGCTATCGAGTTCAGGTGACGAGTTCGTTGTCAGCAGACATTGCCACCTTCTATAACAATTATTCCCACCTGCGAACGGCCGAGCCAGGAACACCTTCTATTGAAGGAAGTCCGGCGCCGACCGACATCGTTATTCCCTTCGTTGCTGGGAATAAGATGAGCGGAGGGACGTACGGCGTCGAGCTATTTGCGGACTGGAGAGTCGCCCCCAAGTGGCGCTTGGTCGGCTCTTATAGCTATCTGCAGATGGATATACGAAAGAATTCCGACAGTCTGGATCCGACCCCCGACATCCCCAACGGGTCGAGTCCGCGCCATCAGTGGTATCTGAGGTCCTCGATCGACCTGCCTAAGCACTTCGAACACGATACCACTCTGCGTTTCGTGGATCATCTACCGAGCTTGAACATACCCAGCTATTACTCGCTGGACTCCCATCTTGGGTGGCGACCGGTTTCGCGAGTGGAGTTTTCGATTGGCGGTCAAAACCTGCTGGATAACCAGCATTTAGAGTTTATTCCAGATTTCATCAATACCGCTCCAACCGAGGTCAAACGCACGGTCTACGGCAGCATGACGTTTAGGTTTTAGTTGGAATGTCGATTGAGCTCTCAACGATGAGGACCCACGAGCGGGAAATGCAATGTTGAGACGACTGGGAATCCTGATCGCAATTCTCGGTATGACATCGAATTGGACGTCAACGGCAGACGCACAAGCCGGTGACGCCGATTCCTCGGAATACCTGATCAAGGCTGGCTTTATCTACAACTTTGCAAAATTCGTGGAGTGGCCATCCGCTGCCTTTTCCCAGCCAGATTCTCCGATTGTGATCGGCGTTTTAGGAGCTGATCCTTTCGGAAACGTTCTTGATCGCATTGTAGAGGACAAGAAAATCGGGCCACGGGGATTTGTCGTCAGGCGCTATAAGTGGGGAAAAGAGCTGAAGGACTTGAAAGATTGCAAGATCCTGTTTGTCAGCGCGTCGGAAAAAACTCATATCGATGAAATTCTGCTGAGCGTCAAGGGCCTGCCGATCCTCACGGTCGGTGAGACGCCGGGTTTTGCTGAACGTGGCGGAGTGATTCGATTTACCCTGGAAGACAACCGAGTGCGCTTTGAGGTCAATGTCGATGCAGCACACCAGGCGGACTTGAACATTAGCTCGCGGCTGCTGACGCTCGCGAAAATCATCCCGCAAACTGCAGCCACGGGAAGGAATCCGGGATGATTCTTCAGAACCTTTCCATCAAGCGCAAGCTGACGCTGATAACGATGTTAACCAGCAGCGCCGCGCTGGTTCTTTCGGCCTTGAGTTTCCTCATCTACGACCTTGTTTCCTTCCGCCACTTGCTTATTCAGGACCTTATGACGCAGGCGGAAATCATCGGATACAACAGCGCAGGTGCGATGGAATTCAAGGATGTGCCTGCCGCGACCGCCACCCTCTCAGCGCTAACGGCCAAGGAAGACGTGGTCACCGCCGGCCTGTACGGGCGCGACAGCAAGATGTTCGCGCACTATTCTCGCAACAACAACGTCGTACCCTCGCTGCTTCCCGCCCATTCGCAAGACAAGGGCTACCGATTTGAGGGCGGCTATCTGCAGGTCTTCCACGACGTGACGCTGAATGGGGAACGCCTCGGGACACTGTTCTTGCAATCGGACATGCGGCAATGGAGCGTAAGGGCCAAGCGCTACGCGGGTATTCTCTTCATTTTCGTGTTGATGTCGGGTTTGTTTGCATTCTTAGTCTCTTCGAGACTTCAACGTTTGATTTCCCGGCCCATTCTGCACCTAGAAGACACCATGAGAATGGTTTCGGCCAACCGCAATTACGGGGTGCGGGCGACAAAGTCTTATGGCGATGAAATTGGAAAGTTGATTGACGGCTTCAACACCATGCTGTCCGAAATCCAGCAAAGGGATACGGCGCTGCGTGGCGCGAACGAGGAACTGAAGGCCAGAACCGGCGAACTGGAGAAAGAAATCCTCTACAGAAAGCAGACGCAGGAGGAACTGCTGAAGGCCAAACATGCGGCGGAGGAAGCCAGCCGCGCGAAGAGCACATTCCTGGCGAACATGAGCCACGAATTGCGCACACCGCTCAACGCCATCATCGGATACAGCGAAATGTTGGAAGAGGAAACGCGGGAATCCGGAAACTCGGACAGCGTCCAGGATCTCCGCAAGATCCAATCAGCAGGGAAACATTTGTTGTCGCTCATCAATGATGTTCTGGACCTCTCGAAAATCGAAGCTGGAAAGATGGGTTTGCACCTAGAGAACTTCGACGTGGCGCCTTTGATCGAGGAAATGACCACCACGTTGCAGCCTGCGGCAGCTAAAAACGGCAACGCGATTCGCGTGCATGTCGCAAAAAGCCTCGGCGCGATGCACGGAGATGTCACCAAAGTCAGACAGATCTTGTTCAATCTGTTGAGTAACGCCTGCAAGTTTACCGATCACGGCACGATCTCCGTGGATGTTGATCCAAGCGAAGTCGAGGGCCGCGATTGGGTTCGATTCCGCGTCAGCGATACTGGAATCGGAATCACGGCCAAGCAGAAGGAGAACCTGTTTCTCGAGTTTTCCCAAGCGGATGCCTCGATCGCACGAAAGTATGGCGGAACTGGTTTGGGACTCGCGATTACCTATCGGTTCGTACAGTTGATGAAAGGGCGTATCTCGGTCGAGAGTGAGCCCGGGAAAGGTGCGACTTTCACGGTGCATCTGCCGGCCCAAGTTGTTGCGGAAGCGTCGGAAACCGCGCGATCAACGGCCAACCGCGACGTCGCGCCCTTATCGGACGAATCCAAAACCCGCAAGGATACGATTCTAGTCATAGACGACGACGCTTCGGTTCGGGACCTTATGTCCCGTTTTCTTAGTAAGTTGGGATTTCATGTAGTCGCCGCAGCGAGTGGCGAAGAAGGTGTGCGACTTGCGCGGCAAGTTCGACCGCTCGTTATCACACTCGATGTGGTGATGCCGGAGTGCGATGGCTGGACAGTGCTGAAGAAGCTAAAGAGCGATTCCGTGTTAGCGGAGATTCCGGTCATCATGGTCACCATTGTCGACAATGAAGCCATGGGCCTTGATTTGGGGGCCTCCAATTACCTTATCAAGCCGGTCGATCGCGACCGTCTTGCGGTCCTTATTGAGAAGCACCGTACTGGTCGTCCGGCCTCTATCACCGAGGCTCCTGCGACCCCCTTTATAACAACCCCTCCGCAACATCGGAGGGAGTCGGAACGGCGAACCTCAGGAAAGGTCGGTCATGCCGAAGATCTTGTTAGTCGAAGATAACGAAATGAATCGGGACATGCTCTCCAGGCGCTTGCAGCGCAAGGGCTACTCCGTAATCTCCGCTCATGATGGGGAGCAAGGACATTTGCTGGCCTGTTCGGAGATGCCGGATTTGATTCTGATGGATATAAGTCTTCCACTGATGAATGGCTGGGAAGTGACTCGTCTGCTGAAGAGTAACGAATCAACGCGGCACATCCCCATTATCGCGCTGACCGCGCACGCGTTGGTAACGGACCGCGATAAGGCGTTTGAAGCAGGCTGCGATGACTACGACACCAAACCGGTGGAATTTGGACGTCTGAACGAAAAGATCGACAACTTGCTGACGGTGAAAAAATCATGACGAATACCGGGCCGAGCAGGTTGCTGATCGTAGATGACAACGAAATGAACCGGGACATGCTGGCTCGTCGACTGCTACGCAAGGGGTATGTCGTCAGACTCGCTGAGAATGCAAAGGAATTGCTGGAGCGTGTCAAAGAAGACCCCGTGGATCTGGTGTTGTTGGACATTGAAATGCCGGAGGTCAGCGGTCTCGATGCATTGCAAAAACTGCGTGAGCACTACTCTGCGGCCGATTTGCCGATCATCATGGTCACGGCAAAGGCCCAGAGCGACGATATTGTCAAAGCCCTGGACGTAGGCGCCAACGATTATTTGACGAAGCCGATTGATTTTCCGGTTGCGGTGGCTCGCATAGGTACTCAGCTATCGCACAAACATGCGCAGGAAGCGTTGAAGGACAGCGAGGAGCGCTATGCCCTTGCGGCTCGTGGTTCCAACGATGGCCTATGGGACTGGAATCTGTCGGCCAATGTCGTGCATTTCTCAGCCCGTTGGAAGGCAATGCTGGGCCACCAGGAAAGCGAAATTGGGGACAAACCCGAGGAGTGGTTCGACCGGATTCACGACGCGGATCGCGAACGAGTCAAACAGGAAATTGCCGCCCATCAAAAGGGCCTGACTCCTCATTTCGAGAGTGAACACCGTGTGCTGCACAGGGATGGCACCTTTCGCTGGATGTTGAGTCGAGGTGTCGCGGTTCACGGCAGTTCCGGAAACGCTTTGCGCATGGCCGGCTCACAGACTGACATTACCGAGGGAAAAGTCTCCGATCCACTGACAGGCTTACCCAATCGGCTACTGTTTATTGACCGGGTAGGTCGACTCATCAAGCACACGAAGCGCCGCAAAGACCAATTGTTCGCGGTTCTATTCATGGACCTTGACGGGTTCAAGATGATTAACGACAGCATGGGACACCTGATTGGGGATCAACTACTGCTTGGAGTCGCCAATCGGTTAGAGAAGTGTTTGCGGTCCACCGATACTGTGGCGCGGTTAGGGGAGACCTTCACGGTGGCGCGATTGGGAGGAGACGAATTTACAGTCCTGCTTGACGACATTAAAGATCCGAGCGATGCCAAGCGCGCCGCGGACCGCATGATGAAGGCCCTAGTGGCGCCATTCATTTTGGGCGGTAGAGAGGTGTTCACCTCCGTGAGCATCGGAATTGCCTTAAGCAACTCAGCCTACGAGCAGCCGGACGAGATTTTGAGAGATGCGGACACAGCAATGTATCGGGCCAAGTCTCTGGGCAAGGCCCGTTATGAGGTGTTCGACGCCGATATGCGAGCCAGTGTAATGGCTCGATTGCAGTTGGAGACTGATCTGCGTCGCGCGCTCGAACGCGGAGAATTTCGCAATTTCTATCAACCGATCGTTGCGCTGGTTTCTGGAGAAATTGCTGGCTTTGAGGCTCTGTTGCGTTGGCAGCATCCCACTCGAGGCCTGCTCGGGCCCAGTGAGTTTATCCCAGTTGCTGAAGAAACCGGCTTGATCCGCGAGCTTGGTTGGTGGAATTTACGGGAAGCCTGCCGGCAAATCAGCGAATGGCGAGCAGGTGCTCGCCGTCATCTGACAGTCAGCGTCAACCTGTCCGCCAAGCAATTTCTACAGCCGAAACTTGTCGAAGACATTGGAAAGTTGCTGGGTGATCTTTCCCTCCCACCGGAAGCTTTGAAGTTGGAGATCACAGAGAGCACCGTGATGGGAGACCCGACAGCGGCGGTGGAGATGTTGCAACACATCAAATCCCTGGGCATCCAGCTGGCTATCGATGATTTCGGTACAGGTTATTCTTCATTGAGTTACCTCCACCGTTTTCCCCTCGACACCCTGAAGATCGACCGCTCTTTTATAAGTAGCATGGGAGACGACGGGGAAGGTATGGAGATTGCGCGAACTATTTTGCCGATGGCAAACAATCTTCGCTTAGACGTTGTTGCCGAAGGAGTAGAGACAATTCAGCAGGTCGCTATGCTGAAAAAATTGCACTGCAAATATGGCCAGGGTTATTACTTTTCACGACCACTGTCCGCCGAAGGAACTGCTGCATTATTGGCAGGAGACTTAACGTGGCAAGCATGCGAGCAAACCAGATAGCTCAACAGATGCCTGCTCCGGGAGAACTGCGGCCGTCAGCCCAACTCGGCCGCAGCGCAAAAGCCTTGACTGCTGGGTTCCATAACGTGTTTCGTTCTTCAAATCTGTCGAGTGCTCAACTTTTATGAAACTCGCTTGGCAAAACATTGTTCACGATCGAGCGCGCTTCTCGGTGACGGTACTGGGCGTGTGTTTTGCCGTGTTCTTGATGATCTTTCAAGGCAGTCTCTTGGCCGGCTTTCTGCGAGCAGCATCGCGGCTTGTCGATGCGAGCGATTCCGACATCTGGATCACGTCTCGGGGTGTGCAGGCCTTTGAGTTTGGAACTACTTTGGAAAGCCGCGTTAGGGAAATGGCTGCCGGCGTACCGGGGGTGGTGGAAACTGGTCGAGTGTGCATGGCTTTTGCTGTCTACCGCACGCCCAATGGCACGCAGCAAGTGGTCGCTTTGGTTGGCGCAGATCCCAATGTTGGCAAGCGTTTTCCAGTGCCCGACGTGCCTGAATCGGCGGGAGAGACATCGCCGGAGGCGGTTCTCTACGACGTAAGCGATCGCAAGCAAATGGACGTCACCTCGTTGCCGGCAGAAGTCGAGATAAATCGTCACCGCGCCAGCATCGAGCGCGAGATCGAAGGGTACGGGGCTTTCCTGGGCGTCCCTTTTCTGTTCACCTCCTACCGGAATGCCACCCGGTACATGGGCTTCGGCCCGGAAGACGCCATGTACATCCTGCTGCGAGTCGGCAATGGGTACCCTGTTTCCGATGTCCAGCAAAACCTTAAGCAGCGGCTGCCGGAGGTCGACGTACTTACTCAAAGCGAGTTTGCGCATAAGTCCCGAATGTATTGGACGATGAAAACGGGGGCAGGCGGCGCGATTCTGACCGCTGCCGTTTTGGCGTTTCTCATAGGTCTTGTAGTTGTCTCCCAAACCATTTACGCCAACACGATGGAAAACATCGAGGAATACGCCACATTGAAGGCTCTCGGAGCCTCCCAAACCTTCGTGGCGCGCATTGTGCTTTCCCAGGCTCTGATTTGCGGAGTGCTCGGCAGCATTCTCGGACTCTTGGCGGCTATTCCGAGCATTGGTTACGCAAAATCCCTGATCCCTTGGATCTACGCGCCCTGGTGGTTGCCGGCAGTGATGGTCGTGCCCAGCTTAGTCATGTGCTCATTGGCATCCATCGTTTCGGTCCGCAGCGCCCTCACCGTCGAGCCGGGGAGAGTGTTCCGTGCCTGATCATTTCTTGGGAGTTGAGAGCGCGAGCGTCTCCTTTGGCAAGGGAGAGGCACGGGTCCCAGCGCTGCGGGATATTTCACTGACGTTCGAGCGCGGCGCGCTTACCTTGATCATGGGTCCGTCGGGCAGCGGGAAGACCACTCTGCTATCCATGCTGGGCTGTCTCTTGTCTCCGGATGAAGGAACGGTGTTCGTGGACGGTGCTGCGGTAAACCAACTGACGGAACCGGAAAAGACGACAATTCGCCAAAAGAAAATTAGCTTTGTATTCCAGGCGTTCCGCCTCTTTCACTCACTTACCGCGCTGGACAACGTGGCAGTAGGCTTTGAGGTTCGCGATCCCGGCGAGCCCCGACGTATGGAAATGGCTCGTGATCTGCTCCTTCGGTTCGGCTTGGGCGACAAGCTTCATCAAGAGCCTAACGAACTCAGCCCTGGAGAGAAGCAGCGAGTCGCCATTGCGCGCGCTTTGGCAGGAAATCCTCCGATCCTTCTCGCAGACGAGCCAACCGCCTCTCTCGATGCCAAGGCCGGAAAGAACATCTGTGAAATCCTTCGGAATCAAGTTAGCGAGCATGGGAGAACCGTTGTTGTTGTGAGCCACGATCCGCGCTGGCGGGAGTTCGCCGACCGCACCATCACTCTCTGTGATGGCCAGGTTGAACAGGAGGTGAAAAATCCATGAACGCCCAGCGCAGATGGGTCCTTGGCAGTCTCGCGGTTCTACTGGTCACTGCTAGTGTGGTGTTCTTCGGAACATCCCGGAACCGCAATTCGGTGCAGGCGCACGGAACATCCGCCAATGACACTAGCAGGGCCGTTGTATTCGCCTCCCCGGGAAGGGTTGAAGGCGCTTCGGAAACCACGCAGGTGGGAGCTGCTGCCGATGGCATCCTAAAGTCCGTGTACGTGAAAGAAGGTCAGTTTGTAAAGCGAGGGACATTGCTGGGCGAGATCGCTTGTGACGACCTACAGCCGGCGTTGCAAACTGCGATGGCGGAAGCGGATTCCGCGCGCCAGACACGCGCCCGGCTTTTGCGAGGCGCGCGTGATGAAGAGAAGAAAATAGCGACTGAAAAGACATCTGCAGCCCGGGCCACGTTCGAAGAAGCCAAATCACGGATGGACATGCAGCGTGCTCTCTACCAAAAGGAGCAGGTCTCCCGGGCCACGTATGACCAGGCTGTCCGCGATCTCGGGGTGGCCGACGCTAATCTCCGAGCCGCCCTTCGTACGGAAGAGTTAGTCGCGGCGCCTCCATTGCAGGAAGACACGGCGCGAGCTGATGCCGATGTGCTTGCGGCGGAGGGCCGTGTGCGAACCGTCCAGGAACGCATCGGGAAGTGCTCAATTGTGGCACCGATAGACGGAACCGTTTTGAGGGTCTACGCGAGGCGCGGCGAGTCCTTTAGCACAGTCACTCCCCGTCCTTTGTTCAGTCTTGCGGATACTTCGACTCGACACATTAAGGCGGAAGTGGATGAAAGAGACGTAGACAAGCTTTTTCCAGGGCAGAAAGTGGTCATCCAAGCCGATGCCCTTGAAGGAAAGAAGCTCCTCGGCTCAGTTGCCAGGATATCCGCGATGATGGGCAGGAAAAGCATCAGCACCGGTGACCCATCTGATAAGAGCGATCGGGATATCCTGGAAGCAGTGATCGAATTGGACGTCGACAACTCGAGGCCATTGCCTATCGGTCTTAGGGTGACTGTGCAGTTCTTATCTAATGGTCGTCGAAGATAGAGATTTCGGAACAATAAGCCCGAACACCCCTGAAAATCGACCGTCAAGAAGAAAAGCAAAGCGAACCAACAAGATAAATACCACTGCATGGCGTTGGCCACGCTTGTCGCTTTTCCGGGATGCCCCAAAATTTTGGCTGATCGGCGCCTTTTACAATGAATTCAAGAACGTAAAGAGTGCTTGCTTGTCTTTCGGACTGAGTTCGCGGAAGCGGTTCCTTACGTGTTCGGCCTCGCCGCCGTGACGTTCGATGGCGCTTTCTAACGTCAACGAAGCGAGATCATGCATGTGCCGAGGGTGCATGCGGAGTCCCCAGAGGGGCACCGTACGCAACTTGTTGGCGGTATCTTGCGGCGGATTCTGGACGATGCCGTCGCCGGTCTCGATGTCGTGGAGCAAGAAGTCGCTGTAAGGATGAATGATCTTATTCCCTAAGGCCTCTGGTACGGTGAATGCTCCTCCGTTGATGACAGTTCCCGGAGGGGCGGTAACGATGCTGCTGACATGGCAGGTGGCGCAGCCGATCCTCTCGAACAAGTTTTGGCCTTCTTGGGCGGCCGCAGTTACAGAAAGAACCGCGTCGCGCGGCGGAACCTTCGTGCCACGAATGAACTGAGCAAAGTGGTCGATGTCCGCCAGGCCGAGATTGTCCGGAGTATCCTCCGGATCCGGGGTGATTTTGCCGACCGTTGTCACATCTTTGGGACGCAGACGGTTCGTTACTCCCATTTCATTCAGATAGGCGTCGCCGATGAAAGAGAGCAAGCTGCTGTGCTGATCCTTCCAGCCAAAGCGGCCGATACGCGATTGTCCAGGCGATTCCAGAACAGGAACTTCGACGGCTTCGCCGTGAATTCGGCCTTCACTGACTTCGATCTGGTGCTGAGCGATAGACTGCAGGGTGCTATCGTCGATGGCCTCGACAAAGCCATCCCCTAGAGTGTTCAAAGCGGCGCGTAAGGCTCGAATGTTTGCGGCATCAGGTACGTGCTCCTGTGCTTGCGGAATTAGAGCGCGGTCGTTGATGATGGAGCGATTGGCGATGGTGTTCGCGCCGTCGTTGATCGGCACCGTCGCAGCAACGAAGTTGCCGTTGGCGTCCTTATGGCCGGCGCGGATCTCCGTGAACTGGCTCGATCCGCCGCTGACCGGATTTTGATGACAATCGGCGCAAGCTCTGGCATTGAATACCGGGCCCAGTCCAGTGCTGGCGTCGTGGTCCTGTTCGAAACGGGTTTGGTCGAGCGCGTAGGTGTCGCCTGGCGGCTGTACAATGCCATTGCTGATGCTTTGCGAGCCGGGGCTTTGCGCGAGCGTCGGCGTGTCAAAGCCGGCGGGCGCTTCGGTTGGAACCTGTTGCGCAACGCCGGCGAAACCGAGGGCCATTACACCCACGAGTAAGATGGCAAGAGAAAGCCATTTATGTGTCATCGTATACACCTCCTCCAAGACAGGATTGAACTTTCTCCTCGATCCACGTCCCAGAAGCAGAGAGGGAAAGCCTCCTACAAAATGCTAGGACCTCGTGGGGTTATCCGTTATTCCGGGGTTGAATGTTAAAAGTATGTAAGAGCAACCAGCGCGATTGTAGAGGTCCAAGAATCCGCAGAGAGGGAAGTGCTTCTGGCGAACCCCAAAATGGGGCTTGAGTCACTTGTGGCAGGGCACGACCCAGCTGTCACACCGATGTCAGGTGATTGGCTGGGCGCATAGTAGCCAGTCTTTGCGGAATTTTCAGAAGACTTGCTAACAAGTTGCTAACAGACTAGTGGCCTTTCGGTGTGGCAAAGCATGTGGCAGCTAATAGTGATGCGTTTCCCGAGTTGAGGCGATTGAAACCATGCGGCCTTCGCTTCGCCCGGAAACGGATAACCCCGAGGCCAAAAGTTCCGCGACGACCCACGTCGCGGAAAGCCGAAGTTTCCTGTAGCAACTCTTATGGAGTTGCCAATTACCGTTGTCGTCTCGAAGGTTTATCAAATCGTGTACGACGACCGTCTCGGCCGTTTCGTATTCCAGGAAGCAAGTCATTACGCGGTGGTCGTCGCTGCGTACGGGAATAAAGCGGTCGAGACCGAATAATTCAACACTCGCGAGATCTCGGTAGGTGATCACGAACGTCGCTCCCGGCTTGAGCGTGTGAGCGAAAAGGACATCGTAGGCTATGAAAAGCAAAAGGGACTCCCGTTAGAGAGCCCCTCAGCAAGGATAGTTGGGTCTTGCGACCAGAAATAAATCATAATTACGTACGATTTTCAATGCGTTTTTGTACGACAAAACTTGCCCATTTAGGATGTTTTTCAACGTTCCGTCAAACAATTTGTATCTGTTTGTTTCTGCGATTAAACCGGTACGAAAACTCATTGCAGCA
>Ga0210404_10000779_pt1 | contig 14944 bp, 18 predicted proteins | sample IncBWH28MmetaG_FD_155455 | JGI IMG/M metagenome (GOLD analysis project Ga0210404, IMG submission 155455) | Forest soil microbial communities from Barre Woods Harvard Forest LTER site, Petersham, Massachusetts, United States - Inc-BW-H-28-M | ecosystem: Environmental > Terrestrial > Soil >... | reverse complement strand
CAAGTTACCGCAGGAGCAAATAACACTAATATTCAGATTGTTGGATCAACTCCAGCATATGCGATAGTTCATACAGTTACGATGCAGGTAGGCTCATTTATTTCTGACCAAGACAATCTTGGTGAAACGAAAGTGGTGGTACTGGGGCCAACAGCGGCCTCAAATTTATTTCCTAACAATTCGAATCCTGTTGGGCAGTCTGTCCGTATTAAGGGAATTGCTTTTCGGGTTATCGGGATTACTATTTCAAAAGGCGGAACAGGATTTAGTAACCAGGATAATCTAGCCTTTATCCCATTAAACACGGCACAGTTGCAGGTGTTTGGGCAAACGTATCTCAGCTCTATTAGTTTAGCAGCAAAAAGTCCAGATGTTATGACAGAGGCAGAAAATCAAGTTGGATATTTGTTGCTCAGCAGACATAAATTATCAGATCCAACTCAAGCTGATTTTTCTATTTTTTCCCAGCAGGATATTTTGACTGCAGCTTCATCAGCAACTGGGACGTTCACAACCTTACTTTCTGGTATCGCTGCGATTTCTTTACTTGTTGGTGGTATTGGTATTATGAATATCATGCTTGTGACTGTTACTGAACGGACGAGAGAAATTGGTTTACGAAAAGCTCTTGGAGCGAAGAAAAAAACGATTATTACACAATTCCTTACAGAATCAATTATTTTGACCTTTACTGGAGGAATGGTTGGGATTATTTTAGGTATCGTTCTTTCTTTTATTATTTCCACGATTGCTAACATGGCATTTGTCATTTCTCCAAGTTCTGTGCTATTAGCGTTTGTTGTTTCAGCAGGAATTGGTGTACTTTTTGGCTGGTATCCAGCACGAAAAGCAGCAAGCCTTGAGCCAATCGAAGCGTTACGTTATGAATAAGAGAGGTATTTTTATGAGAGGAGGTGAGAAGCATGAAACCAATTAAATTAATGTATGTAGTGATATTAGTAATCGTTTTTGCTGCTGCAGGATTCTACGGTGGTATGATGTATCAAAAGACGAAACTTGCGGGGGTAGCAATTGGTCGTTTTGGTGGAGCTGGTAGAGGGTTAGGAAGTGCTTCCGGTATGATCCCTGTTAGAGGTCAGATCGTTGGCCAGGAAGTTGGTAGTATTACTCTGAAATTACAAGATGGCAGCAGTAAAATTATTAATCTTACCGCTCAAACTCGAATTAACAAAGCAACAACCGGTTCTGTTTCAGATCTAAAATCAGGAATCAATATAACGGCACTCGGTGTTACCAATTCCGACGGAAGCGTTACAGCAGATAACGTAACAATCGGTAATGGTCTGTTTCGATTTCGAGGTCCAACAGTATCACAGTAAAACGGTGTATTGATAAAATGATCAGTAATAAACTCTCCATTAAAGGAGAGTTTATTATTTTAAGAACGAAACGAAATGAAGAGTAGCTTTGAGTTTAATAACAAGCATCCTGCTAAATAGGATAATACTTATGATACTTCCAGCATAGAATGTTGGCATAATAAATTTCATGTTATTAAGGAAATCTTTTGTTACCATAGAGCTAATAAAGTTTGTTAAATCAGTAAAAAGAACATTATGCCATGCAAACAAGATCATAGAATGTCTACCGATATATTCAAGTAATCCATTTTTAGCAATAACTCGACTCATTGCAATGATCCCGATAATCCCTCCAAAAGAACCTAGGTAGAAAAGGAAAATATTAGAGAGCTGATTGACACGGAGATCAACTTTTTCACCAGAGATATAATAATTGATGTTTGCAATCAATATGGTAAAAAGTAAGGCAACAATTGCCACCCATGTTTTTTGTTGAATAATTAGCTTAAATTTTTGTTGGTATATCCTTAGTAAATAACCTGCTCCAAAGAAGGTAAGTCCTGTTAATGCAATTTCAAAACCAAATGGCAATTTGAGCCATGGTATAAAGAAAGAAAGCAGATAACCACTTACAGCGCTGGTTAAGAGGACAATTAATAATTGTTTTGTTTGTGTTATTTTTCTGGTTATTGCTGCAAAGGTAAGTTTAGTAATGAAAAGACAAGGTAGAAACCATAAAACGACATTATATCCAAGCATGCCATCTCTGCCGCTTCCATAGAAAATGCCGAATAATTGGTAAGTGATACCTCCTAAACTGATATCTCCGGCTGTCTGCGAAATTAAGGTAAAACCGTATGTCAATGTTGCAAATATATAGTATGGAATGAGTAATTGTTTACCATATTTGTATGTTATCAAAGCAAGTGATTTTGTTCCTGTGGGTTTAAATACCAAACCTGAAATAAAGAAGAAAAGCGGCATATGAAAGGCGAAAATGAGATAATTGTTTTTATTAGACACAAAAAAGTGACCATAGAGGACAAGAATAATGGCAAGACCTCTACAAACATCTATCCAGTGAATTCGTTTTGTAAGTGTCTGTTCATTTTTTTCTATTTTCATGCTATTCAATAAAATCTTATGATAGCAAATGATTTTTCATGTGACAATATATCGTATGCTATCATTATGTCTATGCATTTTAAGTATAGCATAGGAGGCTTTATAAGGGGCTTATACGGCAAATAATTCTTAATATATTCTTACATTATATTTATCATTTTCGTTTATGCGAAGAGTATTATACAGTTACTATGTTTGATAATAGAATTGATGCAGGAAGACAACTTGTAAAAAAAGTATTATTTTGTAAAGGAAATAATTTGATGGTAATTGCTATGCCTCGAGGAGGAATTGTTGTAGGTTTTCCTATTGCTAAAGCGCTTAATGTTCCTTTAGGAGTAGTTATTGATTACAAAATTGGTGCTCCACAAAATTTCAAGCTCGGAATAGTCACGATTGCTGAGCATGGTGCAGTATTTTTGGATAAAGAACTGATCGAGCATTTGGGTATTTCTCAGAGTACATTACGATTGGTTGAAGAGCATGACAGAGAGTTAAAGAGAAGTAAACAATTATATAGGCAAGGTGAATCTCTTCCGCTATTAACAAATAAGACAATTATTCTTGTTGATGATGGTCTCGAAACAGGAACATCTGCACGAGCAGCATTAGTAGCAATAAAAAAACGTCATCCAAAGAAAATTATTTTTGCTGTTCCTATTTGTTCAGAGGAGGTCGCTCGAACAATAAGTTCACTAGTAGATACTGTTATTTGTTTACAATCAGTTAAGTATCTTGAGGCGATTGGAAAATATTATAAGGATTTTCGGCAAGTTAGTGATAATGAAGTAATAACTTTGTTACAGAAGAGCAAAGAAAAATTTTTTGTAATGAACCCTCAGGGTGAGGATAGTTTTAATCATAAAATTGTGTGGTAATATTTTATTTTTTGCCTGATATTTTTTTGGGATTTGGGGATCGCGTATCATTGAATTGATTATTTTGAGAATATATATCAGAGAAGTCACAAGCAGATCATTGCGGAAGTTTTAATGTTTTTGATAAGCTAGAAGCATGCTTCACAAAAAGGCTCTATTTTATGAATATCTTACAATAGCATGGAATGTGTTGGAGGGGCTTATTTGTGTTACGATAGGATTACTATCAGGTTCGATTGCACTTTTTGCTTATGGTCTTGAATCTGGGATTGAAGTTTTTTCCTCTTCAGTTGTCGTTTGGGATTTAAACGGGAAGGGCAAAGGGAGGACGCAGGTTGCCTTAAAACTTATTAGTTTTGCTTATCTTATCGTTTCGTTGTATATTTTTATTGATGCTTCATTGAGTTTAATTGCACATCATCATCCGCAAAAATCGCTTCTTGGTATCATATTTATTATTTTAACGGTTATTATAATGGTGGCATTAGGTCTTATAAAGAAACGTATCGGGACAAAAATGAGAAGTAGAACAGTTCTTGCGGATGCTAAGTTTACTTTAATCGATGGCGCCCTTGCGGGAGCAGTTCTTGTAGGGCTTGTCTTGAATGCATTATTTGGCTGGTGGTGGGTAGATGAAGTAATGGCACTAATTCTTGCAGGAGTTGCCTTTCGAGAAGGATATACTAATTTGTGTAGTAGTTATGAAATTTTATAAAAGAGTTGCCAGTCTATTTGTTTCATACTTCAAAGGAGTGGACAGAGTGGCTACATGAAAATCATGATAAGGTTCCGGCAATTTTGATGAAGTTTGTTAAAAAGAATAGTGGTATGACATTGATAAAGTTACGATGAATCATTGCCGATAGCGCTAAATTATGGCTGGATATGGGGATGATTTGAAAGAGTTTCTTTCTGTTTAGAGCTTTAATTTGACAAAAGTTGATTCTCCAATTATACTTAACTCAAAAGTTAACTATAATGACGAAGAATCATATTTCTCATAACTTAAACAAGATTTTTGAAGCGCTTGCCAATGAACACCGAAGGGAAATCATCTATATGTTGGGGTTACAACCACACTCAATAAATCAGCTTGCTGATATGAGAAGCCTTTCTCTTCCTGCAATTCATAAACATATAAAGATACTGAAAACAGCGGAGTTAGTAATAGAGAAAAAAATTGGACGGACTCACTTTCTTACGCTTAACAGAAAATCATTATTTTCTCTTCAAGATTGGCTGATGCAATACCACGCCTATTGGGGCAACAGTAATGAAACGCTTGAAAACTATGCAAAATATTTAACTCAGAAAAAATCGACGAAAGGGGGTGAAAAAGTATGAAAAAATTTGTATTTGTGTACTATGGTAAAAACGTAAGACCAGAAGACATACGTAAAGAAGACATGAAAAAAACAATGGATAAATGGATGGCGTGGTTTGCTACCTTCAAAGATAAAATGGTTGACGGAGGAAATCCATTTGCTCTTGAAGCAAAATCTGTAACTGCCAAAGGTATTGAAACGATTCCTGCCGATAAATGGCCGGCAACAGGTTACACAATCATTAATGCCAGAGACATGGACGAAGCAACACAAATTGCTAAGGGATGTCCTGTTATTGAGGGGCATAATGATGGAACTGTGCGTGTCTATGAAGCAATGCCAATGTAATGGCAGTAGCTACAATTATAGAAGAGGAGGTATCTCTACGAGGGGACACCTCTTCTTTTTTTAGAATACTTCTGCACTTTATTTTCAATAGATATTGGATCTCTGAAAGACATTCTATGCTTTTTTGGAAAAAGTATATTGGAAGGAAAACATTGTCTGGTCACCAGCATTTTTTTCTTGCAACTATTGATGTCAATGAAAAGGGAATACATTGGCAAGGGAAACAGGATTCAGGGAAATTCCAGCTTAATAGTGCCACGGCTTCAGCAGTAGAAATCTACAGAAATCTGCATTTCTGTAGATTTTCTGAAAGAGTTGGTAAAAGAGAAAAAGGCAGAAGTTTTTTAAACTCACTCAAGCGTGCCAATATATATGCAATTGTCTGGCGGTCACAAACTACGAAACAATCAGAAAATACGAAAAAGCGGATAGAGCATATCTTTGAATTACTTAAGAAAGGAGAAAAATTGCATCAAATGCTTAGTCTATCCTCAAATTCTTCACTATATGTTTATGACAAACGATTGGACTCATTTACTTTCAAGTTCAACCGATACATAATGATATATAGATAAAAGTATGAGTACTCTTTTTTCCTTTATCCGAGCAAAGAAAGTTTATGTTATTGTTATTGGAATTATCGTTTTGTTCTTTATTATCAGAGCAGTCCTTTTACAGAAACCCAGCTCAGATCTTCTCTATATTGTTAAACAAGAAAATCTTATTGATACTGTCCAAGTTAGCGGAACATATACTACTGCCTCTCAGACAGTTGTTGTATCTCCATCAAATGGTATTATTTCTCAATTATATATACATAATGGTGCTATAGTGAAGAAAGGACAGCCTCTTTTTCATGTTGAGAGTACTGCAACGACTGATCAACAAAGTGTAGCTTATTCAGATTATATGAGTGCAGTAAGTGCTTTGCAGACAGCACAAAATAATGTACAGATTTTTGATGCAATAATGTGGGCCAAGCAGCAATCCTATATCGCTGCACAAAATACTCAGAACTATATGAATAGTAACGCTATTAATCCTTCGACAAAACAAAATTATACAGATCTTGAAAAATTTGCAGTTAATAATTCGGTAACTCAAACACAAAAAGATTTTCAAGCTGCTGAACAGGGATATAAAACAGCGGGTGTTTCAATAAATGCTGCTCAGGCAAAAGTAACACAAACAAAACTAGCATATGATGAGACACAAAGCGCGACTATTATTGCGCCGGCAGCAGGAAAAATAGTAAATATGCAGGATAAAGTGGGAGATGCAGTATCAGCTCCGAGTACTGCAGTCACTATTGCCGGAACCTCAAATGGTCAGGCAGCTATTAGTACGAATATTCCTCAACCAGTACTCGTAATTGCAAATCTTTCCGATCCTTACATCAGCACTAATATTGGCGAGGACTATGCGACGCGGGTAGCAACAGGACAGAAAACAAGTATCGTTTTTGATGCGTTGAGAAATCAGACATTTACGGGTACTATGGGTGATATAGCAACGGTAGGGACAAGTGCTCAAGGAGTTGTTACTTATGCTGCACGGATTTTAGTAGTTGGATTACCTGTTATTATTAAGCCTAATATGACTGCGTTGATTACTATTGAGACATTGAGAAGGAATAATGTCATCGATGTACCAAATTCGGCAATTATTACAAATAATAGTACCTCGTATGTTTTAGAAGCAAAAACACATAAACAAATTCCTGTCACTGTTGGGGTCAAAGGTGTTGCAAAGACAGAAATCACAAGCGAATTAACAGCAGGAACGGCAATTGTAGCAAATCCGAATTCAGACTAGCAATATGATATGGAAGGATAATTCTCTTTATGTTGGTTTATTTTTGGCATTCCGTGATATCAAGCGGAATAATCCTTGGACCACTGCACTTATCATTTTGGTTATCAGTCTCACTTTTTTCAATATGCTTTTTTTGGGGGGAATTCTTGTTGGGTTTGCATCAGCAGCCATTGGGACGTATCCGCAATATTATTCAGGCGATATTTTTATCATTCCGTCGACAAATAAAACGAAGATTGAAGATACCAATACCATTATCAATATTGTTCGAAGTTTGCCGACAGTAAAAGTAATATCAACCCGTGAAACATCTTCTAGTTTGCTCGAATATAATTATCAAAATAAATTGCGGCTAACTGATTTATCCGAATCTGCTGCAGGAACAGCTGCTGGAGTTGACCCGCAAGCTGAAGATACGATGAGTAAACTTTCAGGAGCTATGGTAGCTGGATCATATTTATCTCCGACAGATTCTGATGAAATCATCATTGGATCTAATCTTATCCAAAAATATGCGACAGTAAGAGGTGCGACTTTAGCTGTTGGTTCAAAAATTTTACAAACTGCAGATATTGGCTCTCGTGTCCGTCTTACGATTGGTGGTGTGCAAAAAGAAGTTACGATAAAAGGAGTTTATACGACAAATAGTGTTTTTGTGGATTCACGAATTTACATGACAGAATCTGCATTTCGTGAAATGACACAAAACCAAAGTGTTTCTGCAAATGAGATTGCTGTACGACTTGTCCCAAATGCATCACAAGATGAAGCAAAAAATTATATCATTAAAAATTTGCCAAAAAATGAAAATGTGATAGTTGAGACATCTAAAGAAGCATTGCCAAGTAGTATCTATTCAATTATCCAAGCATTAGGGAAATTAGGTAATCTTGTTGGTGCAATTGCTCTTATGGTTAGTGCTGTTACAATTTTTATTGTGATTTATGTTAATGCGATTACTCGAAGAAAGTTTATTGGCATTTTAAAGGGGATTGGTATTTCAGCACAGGCAATAGAGGTTTCTTATGTCTTTCAGGCACTCTTTTATGCTGTGTCTGGGGTAACTATTGCAACAATTTTTATTCTCGGATTATTAAAACCATACTTCGACTTGTATCCGATTAATTTTGCTAGTATTAATGCTTCTTTGGCAATTGGCATAAGCGATGTAGTATACAATGGCATTGCATTATTATTTACTTCATTCATTTCAGGTTTTATTCCGGCATGGCTTGTAACGAAACAAAATACTCTTGATGCAATTTTAGGAAGATAATATGATTCAAATTAAAAATCTTGTTAAAAAATTTCAAATGGGCGAGACTGAACTTATCGCGCTGAAAAATTTGAGTTTCGAAATACCAACAGGGCAGTTTATCGCGATCACAGGTAGATCAGGAGCTGGGAAAAGTACTTTATTATATAATATTAGTCTGCTCGATATACCAACAAGTGGTGATATTTTTCTTGATGGACAAGATATAGCAGAACTTACAGATCATGAGAGAGTTGTTTATCGTCGTGATAATTTTGGTTTTATTTTTCAAGATTATGCATTGCTGCCGACACTGACAGCAAAAGAAAATGTAGTTTTATCAATGCTAATGCAAGGTATTGATAAAAAAACAGCTGCAAAAAAGGCAGAAGAGGCATTAGAGAAAGTTGAATTAGATGATAAGTTTGATAATTTACCCAATCAACTCTCAGGTGGACAACAGCAACGCGTGAGTATAGCCAGATCCATTGTCCATAATCCCAAAATTCTTTTTGCTGATGAGCCGACTGCAAATCTTGATTCCGAGTCGTCAAAAACTATTCTGGATATTTTTTTACGATTAAATAAAAATGCTAATTTAACCATTGTTATGGTAACTCATGAAAAAGATTATGCCAAACTTGCAGATAGGGATATCGAATTGTTTGATGGGAAGATTATTACTGATATTGCACAAAAACATATGGCAAGAATAAAAAACATGTGACATAATAGAAGACTGAGAATCATATGTTATTACAAATTTTATGGATAGTTTTTTCAATGTTTTGGGAAGTCTTATGGCCTCTCATTTTGGGGTTTGCTCTTTCGGGAATAGTTCAGGCCGTTGTTTCTCATAAGACACTTGCTAAAACACTCGGAGGAGATTCTCCACGAAATTTAACACTAGCCACGCTTTTTGGAATCGCTTCTAGCTCATGTTCCTATGCAGCAGTTGCGCTTGCACGATCTCTTTTTCAAAAAGGTGCATCTTTTACTTCTGCTATGGTTTTTGAACTGGCCTCAACAAATCTTGTCATTGAGATAGGCATCATTTTAGCTATTTTAATGGGATGGCAATTCATGGCTGCTGAATTTATTGGTGGTATTATTATGGTTGTGCTTATCGCTTTGCTTTTCCGTTTAACGTTAACGCCTAAACTTATTGCTCTTGCAAGGGAACAAGCTGCACAGGGATTACAAGGAAAAATGGAAGGTCATGCGGCAATGGATATGAGTGTTACCAATCAGGGAACTTTTATTCAGCGACTAGTAAGTAAGAAAGGATTCACCGCAGTTTCACAATATTTTGTTATGGATTTGGCATCTGTTTGGATTGATATTACTTTAGGTTTTTTTATAGCTGGCGCAGTAAGTGTATTAGTCCCACATGCATTTTGGCAAACACTTTTCCTTATGAAAGATCCTCACTTAGCATTTATTGAGGGACCCCTTGTCGGCCCACTGGTTGCGCTTATCAGTTCTGTCTGTTCAGTGGGAAATGTCCCTTTGGCTGCTGTTCTTTGGCAGGGGGGAATAAGCTTTGGTGGGGTAGTGAGCTTTATTTTCGCAGATTTAATCGTGCTTCCCATACTCAATATTTATCGCAAATATTATGGATGGAAAATGATGTGCTATATTTTCATTATATTCTACTGCATAATGGCAGCTGCGGGATATTTCGTAGAATTTATTTTTACACTTTTGCATTTTATACCGGCAAATCGTAATGTAATTATTTTAACAGAAGGGTTTACCTGGAATTATACGAGTTGGCTCAATATTCTTTTTCTCCTCATTGCAGCAATTTTAGTTTACCGATTTATCAAAAGTGGGGGATTGCCAATGTTACAAATGATGGATAAACAAGAACAGCCTCACCATCACTAATATAAAAATGGAAAAAGTGCTTTGGTTTTCTTTTGATATGAGGAATATTCTTTTGGAAAATGTTTCAAGAGAAGTTTTTCTTCTTTCTTCATTTTAAAAATCATAAATGCAATCATTCCAATAGAAAAAGATGTGGCATGAATTGACTGCAAGGTGATAATTGTGCCTATTCCCATAGTTATGATCCCTGTGTAAATTGGATGTCTCGCATAGCTATAGATGCCAGTTATGATCAGTTTATGATTTTTTTTCAATTCAACATCACTACTCCAGTTATCGGCAAGTGTTTTACGAGCGATTATTGCAATAGTCAGACCAATGATTGTAACTATCATGCCAGCTATTACTATAAGTGAAAAATGAGCAGGTGTCGTTTTATAACTAGGAAAAATACTATGCAAAAGAAGTAAAAGGATAATAATCCAAAGAAAAATCCAGCGAAATCTCGGCGCACGCCATGCTGCCTCATGTGTTGGTTTAACCGATTTCCAATTAATTATCCAGTAGCCAAGAAAAATAAGCCAACAAACAAAGATTATATTTGATGTATTCAGCATAGTAGTTATAACAAATTTTATTGTGATTTGGTTGTAGCAGTGGTAGGAGAGAGAGTTATTGTTGTTACAGATGCAGATTGTGGTGCTCCTGATTGTTGTCCTGAAATTAATTGTTTAAATAAGGGCCTCATCTGCCCGAAATCTGAACGAATTTTTGCAAAACCAGTTCGCACAATTTGTGCGATGTCTTGTTGTACTTTACCAAAGGTTGATGATGCTCCTGTCGTTGCTGTTGAAACAGCTTCGATTGTTGTGACATCGCTAGATAATGTTGTGTTAATGGTTTGTATTTGTGTTGCAATATCATTTAAGAGATTTTGTACTTGTGTTACATCCTTTCCTTGTGACTTAAAGGTAGTAATTATATTTTGCAGTTGTGGGACAAGAGTTTGTACGTTTGCAGTAATTGCTTGTAAGTTATTGAGAGTAATAAGCAGGCGAATTTTTGGCATAAAGATTGCATAGACATAAAAATTAGTTATGATCTGCTTTTCGTCATTTCTTGCAGTCGTTATGCTGGTATCACCGTCAATTTTTGTTTTTAAGGCAGTTAATCCATTGATAGCAGTTTGAATTTCAGAATTTAGACTATTTTTTTCGCTGTCTGATAACCGTTTGTCGTTTTGAATACGCGAGATAATTTCATTAAGAGATGCAAGTCTACTCGTTATTAATGTGTCTGCATGTTTGATAATATTTTGTAACTCATTTGTCTGTCTTGATGCAGCGAGACTTGCTTGGTTTTGTAAATGCTGCGTTGCCTTAATTATATTTTGTCCGCCAAGATTTTGAGCAAAAGCTGGCATGAAACTTTGTGCCAATAAGAAACTACTGATAGTAAGAGTTGTTGCAATAGAATAAGTTATTTTTTTCATAATCCGTTTGTACTATCTTGTGATAAATTGATACTATTTACTGAAGTAAGATCGGTATTTGCTTGACTTACAGCTTGTTGCATTGATGCATCAGAGTTATTCAAGGTTTGATCGACGTTTCCAGCAGTAACAGGTGTGATTGTAGGTGCTATTTGTTTCGATGCTATCGGTGTAGTTTGTACTGCTGGTTGTTTCATTGTAAACGGTTTATTTGTATGTTTTGTAAAGTAAAAAAATCCTGCAGCTATAATAATAAGCAGTATTATTCCGAATATGATATAGATACTTTTTGATTTACCTGATTTAGGAGTTGCACCATCACTAGGAGCTGTTTGTGCAGGTATATTAGTAACAGGCGATGGTTGTGCGGGTTGTATAGGTTGTGGAGATTGTGTCGCTCCTTGTTGCTGGTCCATATATTAACGATAACAGAATGTCTTTTTATTTGTCAACAACAAAATATTATTCTTCATATCCTCTTGCGAGGATAGTCATAGAAAGTATTTCTGCTCGTTGAAAGATTCTATGAATGAGTGGAACAAGAAGTGAAGCTAGATTGGTAACAATAGACAGATGATGTATATGCATACCACGAGATTTTTGGACTGCTTTGATTTTTTCTCCTTCATATAATATTCCTGGGATAAAATAGCATGTCATTATTATCAACAACAGAATTTTTTTTGGCAGAAAATTAAAGATTTGTACTAGTTCGGTAATCGAGGTGCTTGTTAAGAATAAGAGAACTGATAGACTTATAGTAGTTAATCTTATTGCGGCTAAGTATCCAAGGAGGATACGGGTGCTTATGGGTACAGAAGTATTAAAAATAATTTGGAAAAGAATAATCATGATGGCAACTGGAAGAATAGTCTTTAGCCTCTTAATGAAGAGATAGTGTGTTGGCATACCTACAATTATAAAAATGATGAGAATACTAGTCAGTAAGACTGAGTTTTCAATAGAAAAAATAAAATAGTTAAAGAGTAATAACGTAAGTATTTTGATAATAGTGAGTGCTTCTCTCATTGTGTAGGTTGCGGATTTTTAATACCAAAATGTTTGAGTTCTGCTTTTTTTGTAAAGACAAGGCGAGTCGTCCCCTGCATAACAATTTCCCCTTTATCAATAACAGCAACTTCTTTCGCATAAGTCATTAGAAAATCAGTGTCATGCTCAACGACAATAATAGTTTTTCCGTCGTTTTTGTTTAAATCGTTTAAGGTTTGATAGAGATTTATTGCTGCTTTGTAATCGAGCATAGCGACTGGTTCATCTAATACAATGTATGGAGTATCCATTGCGAGCACGCAAGCAAGCGCTACTTTTTGTTTTTGGCCAAGTGAAAGTGCATGAGGATCTCTAGTTTCATAACCTGAAAGACCTACGATATTGAGTGCATTTTTAATTCGTTCGGAATGATTGGTAAGCTTCAGGTTTTTCAGTCCAAATGCAATTTCTTCAGCGACAGTAAGATTGAATAACATAAAATCCGGATTTTGGAAAAGCATACCAATTTTTCGAGCAAAATAAGAAACAGGTTTGGTTTTTGTATTAATATCGTCAATGAAGACATCTCCCTCTAAGTGTGCTTGTATTTCATGTGGAATTAGTCCATTGAGAAGTTGAAGCAATGTTGTTTTACCTGAACCATTACTGCCTGTTATACCTAGAAAAGTACCGTTTTTAATTTGTAAGTTTATATCTTTGAGTTGTTTGATGCTTCTTGTATAGCTAACTGAAACGTTTTTCAGTGAAATACCGGTTGTCATATGTGGTTATTTTTTTGTTTGTAATTACTCTTGTGCTATATGAGTAGCGTAGCGATTTAATCGGAATTTGTAGATCAAAACCCAAGCAAATGCTACATCGATACTACTTTGTACGATATTAAAAAGCGCAATGATATACCAGGGAATAGTTTGCATAGCTTGTAAAGGTGTCATTTTAGTCCAAATGGGAATCGCATAAAAATAGTTTATAGGAATAATAAGGAGGCAACGAATAATAATGGCAATAACAACCGGCAATAGCAAATGTAAAGGATTTTTGTAATAGGAGAGTGGTTTTTTTATCTTGAAAAGCCATAACCCAAGTACTAAGAAAGTAGGAAAACTGGCAATCCACTTCATGCCTGCTCCGAGCCATGTCTCAGGGGCAACGAGTGTGATAATGACAGCTCCAATAAGTGAGACAATCAACGCCATTCGAAAGCCAAAAAGTAAAAAAGCGATAACCCACGTAACTGCAACAATATCAATCCACATTCCCCACTGAGGTGATAGATAGCCAATATGAATTATTTGTACCAAAGCAGACAACGCTGCAAGTCCTGCTGCTATTGCGAGTTCACGAGTGTTCAGTGCATTGTTTTTCATAAAAAAACCCCTCTTCGGGGGTAATAAAATCATACTATATAGATAAATAGTCTAGTTTGATTCCTATTCTTTCTTTTATCCCGACTATACGGTCGCTGTCTGAGTTTCACAGACTCATGTTCTTTTTTTGAGAACTCGTGGAGTTTACCACCGATTTTGATTTACGCGAATACCCCGAAAGAATATAATGTAATATATCTGTTAATATAGCTTATGTCAATAGTATTTTTAAAATGTTGTTACTGTGTTGACAATGCGGTTCATCATACGCTAAAGTTATAATTAATACTTATGAAAAATAATGCAAAAAATGTGAAGTGGACGAGAGGAAGAAGTAGAGTTGAAAGATCTACCAATACAACAAAGAATAACATGGCATTGAAACAAAGCGCATTACATTTACCTCTAAAGTTATTTAATTCACTTATAGGAAAAAAGTAATCCAGTCTTCAGGTAATATTACTCCTTATCAAATTTATATATTGCAAAAATTGAGTTCATTACGTAAGCGTTTATATAAATGAAAAAGTTCGATATTGCAGAATTTTAAAAAAGCGTACGAGTGGAAATAGGTAATTCGTGCATGCTATACTCTAATTATGAAACATACTATTTTTCTTTGCGCGAGTATGCATTTTTATAGAGAACTCGTAGAGATTGAAAAAGAGTTAGAGGCAAAGGGTTTTATCGTACACATCCCTGTATCTGCTCAGTTGATGAAGGAACAAAACAATTTCGAAGTAACTCAATTTAAAAGTTTTCAAACAAATAAGCAAAAAACGCAATGTATTAGAACAAATTTTCAAACAATTGCAAAATCTGATAGTATTTTAGTCGTTAATAATGAAAAGAATGGCATAAAAGGATATATTGGTCCAAATGTGCTCATGGAGATAGGATTAGCTTTTTATTGCAAGAAAAAAATTTATATATGGAATTCTCTTGAAGAAAATGCGGGATGTAAAGAGGAATTAAAAACTTTCGGTGTTGAGTTTATTAACAGAGATGTAAACAAAGTGTAATAAAATATGAGAAGGATTGTTGTTACAGAATTTATATCATTTGATGGTGTTTTTGAGGCGCCAGGGCCTGATGGATCCGGTTTCAAGTATGAGGGATGGACGATGCCTTATGGCAATGAAGAATTTATGAAATTTAAGATGGAGGAGCTTCGAA
>Ga0210404_10000778_pt1 | contig 14946 bp, 10 predicted proteins | sample IncBWH28MmetaG_FD_155455 | JGI IMG/M metagenome (GOLD analysis project Ga0210404, IMG submission 155455) | Forest soil microbial communities from Barre Woods Harvard Forest LTER site, Petersham, Massachusetts, United States - Inc-BW-H-28-M | ecosystem: Environmental > Terrestrial > Soil >... | reverse complement strand
AAGTAGAAGGAAAAAACGAGTGGTAGGAATAACCCTTGCAAGACAAAACAATGAGGTAATGCTGACAATACAAGATTGGGGTAGGGGAATAGAAAAAAAATATCTTGCGACAATTTTTGAACCCTTATTTACCACCAAAACTCCGGAAAAAGGTACCGGAATCGGGTTATCTCTTTCAAAAGAGATCATTGAAAAAGGATTTGGCGGAAAAATAACAGTTACCAGTAACAAAAAACAAGGCACTCTATTTACTGTTTCTTTTCCATTAGGAAATGCTCATGGACAGTCTGTATGAGTTTACAAGCAAGTATTGCTTTTCTACAAAATCAGCAACAGAAAGATGGCAGTTTTTTATCCTTATCCTCTCCCGATCCTACACAATTTATACCTGCGATTACTTTTCATTCAGTTTTTTCAACGGCACTTATCCTTTCCTGTCTTACCAATTTACAAAAGAGTGAAAACGAACACATTAAAAATATTACCCTGCGTGCAGCTACCTTTTTACTCGCACAAAAGAGTACAAATTGGACATTTAATTATTGGGCAAGAAATTCACAAGAAACAAAACAGATGCCTTACCCTGATGATTTAGATGACACGTTTTGTGCTCTTACTGCACTATACCAATATGACCCTACGCTTATTACCGGTACAATTCTTGCCAAAATCGTTTCGTTGTTAACAACATTTGAAAAAAAAGAAGGGGGTCCATATCAAACATGGGTTGTTCCAAAAAACGCTACCTCCATATGGACTGATGTTGATCTGGCAGTCAACATAAACATTGCTTTTTTTCTTCATTTACACAAGATTACTCTTCCTAATCTCACAACGTTTTTTGAAAAAAACATTATTGCACAAACACTTTGCTCACCTTACTATCCAACAGTCTATCCGATCCTGTATTTTCTCTCTCGTTTTTATCGAGGTCCATATGTGACCACAGTAACAAACCTACTTTTTGCTAAACAAGTACAAGGCGCTTGGGGAAATCCTCTTGATACTGCTTTGTGTCTCATCGCTCTACGAAATTGGGAAGTCAATCCACAAAAACTCTTGTCTGCTGTAGCATTTTTACAAAAGTTGCAACAACAAAACGGTTCGTGGCAGGCTGTACCATTTTATACCGGTGTGAATCCAAAACGGAATAAACCATTTTATGCAGGATCATTAGCATTAACGACTGCTTTTTGCATAGAAGCGTTATTTCCATACACTCAAGACAAAAAACAATTTTTTCTTAACCGTCAACAAGAAATAAAAACTAGCAAGATGCATAAAAAGATACTGTCAAAAGCAATTCATTTTACCAAGTCCCATGATAGCCAGATAGCATCTCAGTTTTCTCATATGATAGAACGGGTAACAAAAACTGACGTTTTAAGACAAATCACGCTCTTACCCTTTTTTTTTGCTCAAAGCATTGCAAAAAAACACCAACAGAAGATTTCAAATACATTCCTGATCCAATTAGGTTATGCAAATCTATTGGGATGGATTGCCTACACTATTTATGATGATTTTTTAGACGACCACGGAGATAAAAAAACACTCGCTGTTGCAAATATCTGTCTGCGAGAACTTACCGTTCTTTTTATCTCCCTTTTTCCACAAGGTTCACTATTTGATAAACACTATAAAAAAATAATGGATGGGATAGAAAGCGCGAATCTCTGGGAACTAACGAATGCACGATTTATTCCAGAAAAAAAAATGTCTCTTACCACATTACAGCTACCTGATTGGGAACACAATCAAGAGATCATTGCTAACCGTTCGCTCGGACATGCACTTGGACCTCTTGCAATTATGTATCATCTAAAACAAAATGAGATACAAATAGCCTCTTTTCTCACATTTTTTCGCCATTACCTTATTGCTAAACAACTTAATGATGATGCACATGATTATGAAGAAGACTTTACAAAAGGGATGTTGACACCTGTCGTTACAAGATTAGTACATTTGTATCTCCAAAAACAAAAAACGTCTCCACAGCCTCTTTCTCTAAAAAAACTAACAAAGAAACTAAAAATATTATTCTGGTATGAACTACTTGATGCTGTTGTCACTGACATTTTTTTCCATATACAACAAGCAAGAAACAGCTTAGCAGTTCTCTCACTTATTACCGATAAGCTTCTGCTAGAAAAACTCCTTACGCAATTAGAAACGGCAGCAAAAGAAGCTCTTTTGCAAAGAGATCGTACTATCGAGTTCATCAAAGCATACGATTAGGATTAGAACTGTGCGTGGATTAACTCAGCTGTGTCTTTTTGCTCTTTGAGCGCTTCAATTTTCACATTCTGTAAATCAGCTTCTTTAAACTTCTTCAAAGAGAAACTGAAGGTTGCCCCTTTTCCTCTGCCCTCAGACGTTGCCTTAATCTCTCCATAATGTAGATTAATAATCGATCGACAAATATATAGCCCAAGGCCTGTTCCTGCTGCTGTCTGATTAGTGATATATGATCCCGGAAGCAGACCAAATTTCTGGAAAAGTTTTCCTATATCTTCAGAAGTAATACCTGAACCGGTATCTACAATCTTTGTTTGAACAAAATCATCCCACTCTGAAAAACTAATAGTAATATGCCCACCTTTCGGAGTAAATTTGAGTGAATTACCAATAAGATTAAACAGTACTTCTTTTATCTTATCTGGATCAGCAAGAACAGGCGGGAGCGTAGCAGGTTTTTGAATCAAAATTTCGACACCAACTTCCAAAGCTCTAGGAAGAACCTCTTCAACAACCTCCTGGGTCAATTTCAATAAATCTGTTGATTGGAAATCAATAATAATCCGCCCTGATTCAATCCGTGAAATATTCAACATATCATTCACAAGACGTATAAGTCGATCTACCGAATTATACCCTCGCTCAACATAATACCTTTGTTTTTCATTTAACTGCCCCCCTTTATCATTAAGGGCCATCCACAGATATGATTTAATAGCAGTCATTGGCGTCCGAAGCTCATGAGACGCTACTGAGACGAATTCATTTTTCAGTTTATCAAGCTCAGTCAATTTTTTATTCGCATCTTGTAATTGCTTTGTTGCTGTTTCAAGCAATGTATACAGCGAAGCATTATTTAATGCTATTTGCACAGAATCGATAAAATTTTTGATCGTTTGATGTTCAAATTCACTAATCTGAGCATAGTCTTTACTCATACTGATAATAAATGTACCGATTGGTTTTCCTTTTTTTGAAAAAAGAGGGAAAATAAGCGTAGTTTTTGTATTCATTTTTTCCTGGACAATTTTTGCATTTTCAGGGGATAAAGCAGGTCTTACCACATCATACAGATTATTGGTATAGAGAGTCCGCCGCTCTTGCATTGCTTTAATACAATAATTCTCTGAAGCAGTTAGCTTTATTTCAATGCTTGCAAATGGCTTTTCTAAAACTTTAACCGCCGCAAATCCTCCAGATGTTGAAGAAAGCCCGACCCGATCCAATGTTCCCTTCTTCTCATTAACAATAGCTAATACACCTGTTTCATAGCCTAAATATTGCGGTAATGCACTGGCAATTTTTTTAATTGCTTCAGAATAGTCAAGCGTTTCCAGAATAATAGCGTTTAGTGCAGCTGTTGCAAATAGTGCTTTTTCTCTCTCTGCCAATATTTGCGCATTCTTCTCAGCTTTTTCTTTATAGTATGAATTATGTTTATTCGATCTAAGAGAATCAACAATATACACTAACGCAATGCCATAAAAAAGCACCCAGGGAATATAAGGAATATACGAGGATAGTATGCTCATCTCCATAAAATGATTATGGGAGATTTACAGACAATAGTCAATTTATTGAGAAGAGCGGGTAATACGCGGTAGTAAACGAACAGCGGCAGTTGCTCTCAAACGGCGAACAGCATCCGGAAGCCCTTCTCCAGGATATATTCTTTCAGGAATTCTTTGGTCAGGAAATTGTGCTCCAAAACCATGTTGCGCAAGCACTTTTCTCACATACGCTTCATGCGCAGAGCCATGTCGTGAAATTGCAATTAATGGACGTCCTTTCTCATCACGAAGAACCTGACCGTCGCTATCTCTTACCACGTCAGTCATATCAATAATTGTCGTTGAACGAGAATCATGATATGGATGTCGACGCCGCATTTGGCGTTCATCGTCAACAACAACAACAAATTTCCCTTTTCTATCCTGTATGAGCTCTGCAACAAGGGGATTATAACGATGATGCACTTCTGTGCCTGATCTATTTGCAGAAGTTGCAAAGAAATAAGGAGTCTCTTTTGGCATTTTATCAGCAGCAGCTCTAAAAATGTCACTTACCGGACTATTTTTACCGGGAACAATAAGTTGGACTGTTTTAATCTGTTTTCCCTGCTTCATAATTTCTTTTGAGAGATGTGGAGGTATGGAATCTGCAGCTGGCAGGATAAAACCTACCGGACCGTGAGTACTCAAGTGATCTACGATATCTAATACTGTACCCTCTGTTAACACAGCCTGATCTAAAGCAGCCCAGTTAGCAAGCTCTGAGTAATGATTGGGTGATGTTGTTATACTACCGGTTTGCTCCCGAGGACGACCTTTCAATGCATTCAAATTTCCAACGGCCTCTGATGAAGGATGAGTAAAAGCGCCTAGGATATTACCAAAAGGCATAATAAAAGGATATTCACCACTCACTAACCATCCGACAGCTTTTTTCCTGTCTTCAGGATTATTAAGTGTAAGAAAAGTAAGATTAGCAATTTCAGGAAACTCACTATGAGTTATCTTAAAATCGCCAAAACGTCTCCCTCTTCCTCCGCCATGAGAAGTTTCTATATTGCTCATATCTTCTTTTACCACGCCTTATATCAGTTTTTGTAAAGTCTTACGCAATCTAATACCGTTCTACTATAGCGAGATTTTGCTCAATTTTCTAGTACTAAAATAGACAAGTAACAATTTTTTTCTCGTAACTTACTATAAGATTTAGAATTATATCAGTTTTTTTACAATTTGCAAGAGATATCTTGACACCTATGTAATTATCTAATATGGTAGATATATCTACGTAAGATTCTTGTAATAAATATGGGAGGAGGTGATTCGTATGATAACACTTGCTAAAGCAAAACACGCTATTGAAACTTCTGAAAAAAAAGCAGAAGAATTAGGCGTAAAAGTAACTACTGCTATTGTTGATGATCACGGTAGTCTCATCGCATTGAGTAAGATGGATGGGGCATTACACATCAGCCCGAGGTTTGCTTCAACCAAAGCATTTACTTCTGCAAACCTTGGTGCTCCCACAGAAGGTCTTGCCGGTTATGAAGTTGAAGGAAAGCCCTATTTCGGACTTAATACCCTTTTTGGTGGAGAATTAACTGCAATTGCAGGAGGAGTTCCTGTTGTAGTTCAAAGTAAAGTTATTGGTGCCGTTGGAGTTGGTGGTTCAATGGATGTTAGTCAAGATGCACAATGTGCACAGGCAGCTGTCAAAGCATTACAAGAATAAGGGTAAAATTGTATTACAACATAAAAAGCATAAAATACACCTTTATGCTTTTTATGTTTCTTTCTGGCTTGTCCAAATTAGTACCACAGAGTTTCAACTAATTGGGTAATACTGCACAAACAGGGCAAAAGCGATTAGACCAACGAATCAATATAATCGAAAATTTTTCATATCCCATTATTTAAGTAATTTTTACCCTTCATTTTTGTGAGAGTAAAAAGTAAGATTTAGATTGTTACGACAACTTTTTTTAAAATTCACATGGCGCATTTTCCCTGTTTGTGCAAGAACACCCAAAATAATAATCCTTTAACGAAAACGGAGTCACTATTAAGTAACTTAACGTCAAATCCATTACTCCTCGCAGAAGCTTTAATATTTGGCATTATAGTAGGCGTCGGAATTGCGCTTTTGGTTCTCAAACTGATTGGGAAGAGTAAAAAAAAAGTAATCTTTTATTTATCACCAAGTCCTCGCTGTTGATGCAATGTATGTTGGAGTTACTTTTTCATATTTATTAATGATCTTTTTACCCAAAATAATTCCCCATTTCTCTACAGTAAAGAATAATATGCTGGCAATACCCGAAGCCGCTACGAGAAGGATAAAAAAGTGTAACATGAAATTCAGGTAAGGATTTGCAGGGAGATAATGATAGAGGCCTAGTTTCGTCATCCAATAATCAACCGCAGTATGGCAGAGATATAAACTAAAACTGATTTTTCCTATATATACAATCACTTTATTTACAAGAAGTTTATAGGGGTACTTTGAAAGAGTAAACAGCAAAGAACCAAATAGTAATCCATAAGTGTAATGACCTGGGACGAGTTTCAAGGGTAATAATTCTTGTAGAACAAGCAGTAAGCCGACAGCCACTAAAAAAAATTTTAACTGTTTTTTATACCGATTCACGATATTTTCGTGCATCATAAAGAAAACAACTATGCCGATTAGAAAAACTGGCAATTGTGAAGGGAAAAATTCAAAGGTATACGTTTGGAGATCGAAATTTTGATGGATTAAAGAAAGAGAAAGTAAATATAAACGCAGGGATTGCATAGCGACAATAGCAATAATCGTAAAAATGAATGTGAGCCTAAATGTTTTTAATTTATAGAATAAAAGAGGAAAGAGCAGATAGAATGACGTTTCAACTGCTATTGACCATCCACCATAAACGATATTATTAATCCAAGCAGGAAAAATGCTGTTTATGAAGGTAACAGTTGAGAGAATATTGAGGATGGAGAAATGAAATGGATTGCCTTGCCAATAGTTTTGTTGCCAAAGATAATAAAGGATAGCTAGATAAAAAAGAGGAGCTATGCGAAAAAATCTCCGTATATAAAAATTTCTGATAGCATGCTTTTCTATATGCTTGCGTTTGTTTAGTGATAAACAGAGTGTGAAAGCACTGACTACATAAAATAATTGTACTCCTCGTGGCCCAAAGTCAACAGCAGTGATAATTTGCAGCCAAGAGGGATAAACAACGTTACTATAATGACTTACGTGTGCAAGAAGTACTCCAAGAATAGCTATGCCTCGCAGGGCATCGATATAAGCATATCGTTGTAAAATACTCGCAGGTGTATCTTTAGTCGATGAATCATGTTTTTTGTTTATTTGCATTAAAGTTGCTTACTATAATAATAGCAAAAGTGACAACTGAATATAGATGTAGAACCTCCGATGTCTCATAGTATATCTATAAATGGTATAATAGCTCATATTTCATCAGACTAAAACGAAAAAATACTATTTCTTTAAAAAACATATTTGTAGCTTTATCACATTTTATGAAAGAACATAATCAGGGAATTTCACCACAAGAAGGAACAAAGAGAAGAGAACCCTTGTCTGATCAACAGATAGGTGAAGCGCTTGCAGGTTTTGGTAACCATGAAGGAAAAGCGTTGCTTGTATGTAAAATGGGCGACCCTCGTGGCTACTTAAATACTCAACTTGATAAGCTTATCTCAGTTGACGGAAAGAAACCCTGGAGTTCAAGTCTTGCTGCTTGGTGGTGCACTAATTCACTTATTCCTAATGGTTTGGTAGAGAGAGAACATGATCCTCAGAAAGGCAGTATGGTATATAAAAGAACAAAAAAAGGAGAGGAATTGGTTGCTTTTGCAGGACACGTTCTTTCTTTCTCTGAGAAACATACATCCTTAGCTCTATCTAGACTCTTAGGATCCTCTAATACTGCAAAAAAACATGATGAAGAGGCTGGAATAAAAAAAAGCTCACCCTTAACACGTTTTCGTATCTTTTCTGAACTTGTAACTCGCCGACTTCCAATAAGGCAAGAAGATGTGATAGCCGCTCTGTGTCATGACTATCCCGGAGAATATAAACACGATGCACACGCTACAATAGGAAATCATCTTACTATATTGGCAGAAGCCGGAATAATTACGTATAAAAGTGCCGCAAGAAGCACTCCATATAGTTTTTATAGATCAGTTGCTAGCAAAAAAGGAGAATTAGCACCACCGTATAGAACGAATCATACACTTACAGAGCAAGTCACTCTTTTGCTTTCCGATACAAAAGATGCAGCTACAGCTGAAGAGATCTATACAGCACTGCTAGTAAAACATCCTACTTATCAGGATAAGGATAAAAAGGCACTAACGAATAGAATTTCAAATGTCTTAGCTCATTTAACAAGAGAAGGATATGCAGAACATGAAGGAATGAATCCAACAATGCTATCAAGTATTACATTATCTGATGACCAACGTGAAACGTTGTTAGCATTTGTTGCAATGATTGAAAAGTTTAGAACGCTTGATCCTACGTTTCTTGCTGAAGGCCGAAGAGAAGCACATGCTATTATTACTACTCGTGATCGTTTTGCAACTCTGATGGAAAAAGCATATCAGGCATCTCCGCACGTGCAACGAACAACAAGAGTTGAAACAGAAACACGAATTATCTCTTTTTTACAAGAAACTCCCGGCAGCACAACTGCAGAGATACGAAATCACTTACTGAGAAAATATAACCAAAAACTTAGTCCTGTACATATTACGACTATTATAAGAAATATAAGAAAGCTTAAAAATAGTAGTATTATTACTGCTGATCAAGAAACAAAGGCAGTCAGACGATACTCTCTTGTAGAAGTATTACCGACCACTCCCGAAGAAACAGTTATTTATACACCCACACCCAAAGAAAAGGACAACATTGCAGCGTTTAAAGAAAACTATATAGAAAACGAAAGAAATCGACTCTTCCTCTTACGAGGAATAACAAAATTTGGGATTTTACAAAACGCAAAAAAGGAAATAGCAATGCTTACTAGTTCTGACATGTTTCATCTTGTAGCAATGCTTATTACTGTTCTCGGACAAGATAAAACAGCAAATGATGTCGATAAACGAGATAGTGCATATGAATTATTATTAACTATTAATTTCGATGCAATCGATCCTCAAGAACTACAAAATGTATATTTGAATGCAGTAAGTGATCTAGATGAAACTGCAGATCCGTTTGGATCTATTAATTCACTGTTAGATGCAGGCATTCTCCTTGCACCCGAACTACCTCAAACTATCGATACAATTATTGCTATTGATAAAGCATGGAAAGCAGCAGAAATAAATCCATGGCCTGAGGAAATTACTAATAAAGTGAGACAAATAGGAGATGAAATCATCACTATTTATATAGACTCTCTTGAAAAAGATGCTAACGAAAAAGCGTGTATACGCTCGATTATAACACTCATAAGAAATACATCTCTTGCAGATAAACAACTCTTAACCCAACCGACTACAAATATAGAATTGCAACAGCAAGAAGCACAAGGTGAACAAGAAAATTCCCTCGAAGAGACGCATATAAATTTTAGTCGAAGCGAAAATAGCCTCTTTGACAGAGTAATAAAAATTTTTGATGGAGATACCGAAAATGTTACACTAGAAGAACTTTCAGTAATCATTACTGCAATAGAAACAGTTGCTGAAGAGAGAACACTCGTTGCATCCCTTAAGTCTACACGAAGAGGAAAAGTGATTAAATGGGCCCGGGAATACAAAGGCTTATCACTAAAAAAAGTTGCAGACGCTCTTGAAATAAAGCTAAGGACACTAGATCAAATCGAGCAAGGCAAAAGAGCTCTTTCACTATCAGAATTAAGAAGCACAATAGCTCTTTTGAATGTTTCACCCGAATTTGACGAAAAAATGGATAAAATAACTACTAAAATTGAGGGTGAGGCTAGTAGTACAAAATTTATTTATCAAAAAAGAATCGAAGGCGTGGGTCGATTGCTTGTTGAAGTAAGTAACGAAGTCGGAATATCACAAAGAGATTTAAGTCAAATTATTAATAAATCAGAGAACATGGTTAGCTTAATCGCTAAAAATACATTTCGTATTTCAATAGAAGATGCAGAAAAGATACTTACAGAAGTACAACAAAGACGTCATGCAATAAATGATGCAATCATGTTACTCGAAACAGATCTTGCAGCAATGGAAGAATCACTATCTGGAGCTTAAACGTTTTAGTAAAAATTTTGTCTCGTTAAGCAATTACAAAAATTACTTATTTGGTAAGTTACTATGATTACTACAATTCTTTTTGATTTTTTTGGAACACTAGTTGCGTATAGTCCTGATTCTTACTTCATTTCTAAAAGAAAAAAGGCTTATGCATTTCTTATCCAAAATGGCTTTAATCTTAGCTATCAACAATTTGAGCAAGTATTTAAAGATTCATATAACAAGTTTGATAAAAGGTCACAACAAACACGTAAAGAATTTCATATGTATGAATTCATGGAATATCTGTTGAAACAAAAATTACATGCAAATGTAGATAAAAATGTAATACAAACATTTACAAAATATTATTTCGATGAATGGAATAAAGAAGTTCACTATTATCCATTTATCCAATTGTTTATCTCACAGTTATCAAAAAAATATAAACTTGGAATTGTTACTAATACTCATTTTGCAGAATTAGCAGCAATACATTTAGAGAGAATGCACATTAAAGACTATTTTTCAGTAGTAATCACTTCAGTTGCATTTGGGAAAAGAAAACCGCATAAGGAAATCTTTCTCCATGCACTGAAACGAATAAACAGTATTGCAAGCGAAACAATATTTATTGGTGATAATTATTTTGATGACTATATTGGTTCCCAAAAAGCATTACTCCAATCAGTTCTTCTGGACAAAGAGAATATATACCCCAATGTTCCTAACAAGGTAAGATCATTATTGGAATTTGAACAGATATTGAAAAAACTATAACAATCTCAAAAAAAGAGATTTTTAGCTTTTCTTAATATCTGTTGTTGACAAATCAAGACAATTTCTTAATAATCACCTTATCATGGCAAAAAAGGTAATGGTCGTCGATGATGACCAATATATTAGAGAACTCTATGTTGAAATCCTGAAAGACGAGGGATACGAAGTAGAATCTGCCGAAAATGGCGAAGTGGCACTAAATAAATTAAAAAATGGTGGTTATAACCTCATTCTTTTAGATATTATGATGCCAAAACTCGATGGACTCGGGATCATGGATGCCCTTAATAAAACACCACCACCTATGAAAAATGGTCCAATTATCCTCCTTACCAATCTTGATCATGATCCATTAATTAAAGATGCCATGAGTAAAGGAGCAATTGCTTTTATTATTAAGGCAGATATCACTCCAGATGATTTACTCGGACAAGTAAAAAAATACCTTGGGGAAACATCACAATAATACTTTCTCTTCCAAGTACTGCTTCATAGCATCCTTAAGAATCACTATCCGAAATCTCTGGCTGATCTTAGCATAATTTTTCTCAGGGGGTATTAACTAATATTAGAAATCAAGTTATAAATCGGTGTAATAATTGCAATAATTAAAAATCCAACCCCAAGCGCAAGCATCACCATAATTATTGGCTCCATTAATGTTGTCATCACTTTTACTTTTTCCTCAACTTCACGCTCATAATATTCTGAGGCTTTCATCAACGAACTATCAAGTTTCCCTGTTTGCTCACCAATTTTTACCATTTCAACTATCATGGGAGGGAACGTAGGTGTTGCTTCCATAGCATCACCCATAGAAATTCCTTTTTCAACCCGTTTTGCCACAAGAGCAATTGCGTCTTTGTAAATCATATTACCTAAAACATCACCGCTTTTTAATAATGAATCAACGACTAATGAACCTGAACTAATAAGAAGAGATAATGTTCTTGCAAATTCAGCCATCATACTGTCACGCAATAAATTACCGAAAATGGGAAGCTTCAATATATACGTATCTACAGTCTTTTTACCTTCTGGCTTGTGATACCAACTTCTCAAATAAAAAGTAATTCCAACAGCCATGGCAATTGCAATATACCAGTAATGAGTCAAGAAATCTGAAATACCAATAACAATAACGGTCGGTAAAGGAAGGCTCAAATTTAAATTGCCATAGAGCACCGTTAGCTGCGGAATAACAAAAATCATCATAACAATCATCACCAGAATCATCATCACGACAACAATAAAAGGATACATCAAGGCACCACGAATGGTGCGAACGAGTTTATCACTCTTTTCTAAATCTTCAGCTAACCGCGTCAATACTTTATCCAACAATCCTGATGATTCAGCAGTTTTTACTAGTGCTACATAAATAAAGGAGAAGGTATGCGGATATTTTTCAACAGCCTTTGATAGTTTTGAACCATCTTCAATATCAGATATTATTCCTTCTACTATCTCTTTCATTGCTATACTTTGTGTCTGATTTTTTAAAATATTTAATGCTTGCACTAAAGTAAGCCCTGAAGATATCATCGATGCCAATTGTCTTGTAAAAAAGATTACATCAGAGGATTTTGTTCTTCTAAGGAAAGGGAGGTACCGAATTATTCCAGTCTTTTCCTCAGGGATAATTTGTACCGGTACAAATTGATGCTGCCTGAGATAGTTTGCCGCTTCTTTGACATTCTTTGCTTCAATCAAGCCACGGATAGTATTACCGTCTTTGGTTACTGCTCTGTAATAAAGTCTCATACATAATGCTCAAGGCTCATTTATCCTACTAGCCGTTCTAATTCAGTTTCACGTAATGCGTAAGATTTTGCATCATCAAGTGTTACCTGTCCATCTTTAACGAGTCGAGCAAGTGACTCATCAATTGTTATCATACCAATATCTTTTGATGTTTGAATAACAGAATCGATAAGATGTGACTTACCATCGCGTATGTTACTTGCAACAGCAGGTGTCCCAAGCAACACCTCAACAGCAGGGATACGCCCTCCGCCTATTTTACTAACCAGTCGTTGAGAAATAATTCCCTTCAATGTTGCTGCTAATTGAATGCGGATCTGTGGCCGTTGGTCAGCCGGAAAAGCATCAACGATACGATCAATACTCTGAGAAGCAGAATTGGTATGCAATGTTGAAAGAACTAAATGACCTGTTTCAGCAAGAGTAATTGCAGCTTGCATTGTTTCTGGATCACGCATTTCTCCTATTAAGACAACGTCAGGGTCTTCGCGAAGGGAAGAACGAAGTGCTAATCCCCAAGAATGCGTATCAACTCCCATCTCCCGTTGTGAAATAATACTGTTCCCTTTGGGATACACATACTCAATCGGATCTTCAATAGTTAAAATATGACATGATTTATTCAAGTTAATTTCATTAATAATAGCTGCAAGCGTACTTGATTTACCATGTCCGGTTGGACCCGTTACGAGCACAAATCCTTGTTTTAACTTTGCAAACTCATGACAAATTTTGGGAAGACTTAATTCTTCAATAGTACGAACACCAGGTGCAAGAAAACGTAGTGCAGCTGCAATTGATCCTTTCTCGAAATAGGCATTAATACGAAATCGTCCAATGTCCTGACTAGATTTCCCTTTATATCCAAATGAAAAATCAAGCTCTTTATTGGTCAATAATAATTCCTTCTGCTCGGGAGTTACAAGAGAGAAAATCATTGTTTCCAGATCTGTTGTTCTCAAGGCAGGATACGTCGTAAGGTAACGCAAAGCACCATCAATACGAAATGTTGGCGGCAACCCAACCATTAAGTGCAAATCTGAAGCTTTATTTTTAATCGTTAATCCTAGTAATTCTTGAATATCCATATGCTATTCTTGTGCAACTCTAAGCACCTCTTCCATAGTAGTATCTCCTTGCAAAACTTTCAAGTAGCCATCTTGCTTCATCGTGATCATACCTTCTAAAACAGCTTCATCTTCAAGTTTTTGTTCATCAGCTTGCTCAAGAATTAATCTGCTGATTTTCTCTGATGCAGTAAGCACTTCATAAATACCAATTCTTCCCATATAGCCAAGATTGCCACATTCTTGGCACCCTTTACCCCGATAGAATTTATCACTATTCTTCGCAGGAAATAAATTACCAAGCACTTGTCTTACTTCACTCAATAATTGCTGCGGAGGCATATAACTCTCTTTACAATGGACACAAATTTTCCGGACAATCCTTTGTCCAACAATAGCATTAACTGTTGATGCTAATAAAAAACCCTCTGCACCAAGGTCAATCAAGCGAGGAAGTGTTCCTGCAGCTCGAGAAGTATGCAGTGTTGAGAATACTAAATGACCTGTTAATGCTGCCTGAATTGCTAAATCAGTTGTTTCTTTGTCACGGATTTCTCCTACCAAAATAATGTTGGGGTCTTGTCGCAAAAAAGAACGCAATCCAGAAGCAAACGTCAAACCAACTATTGGATTAATCTGTACCTGGTTAATACCTGGAATTTCATATTCTACCGGATCTTCAAGAGAAACGATATTTACCCGAGTCGTATTCAAACGGGAAAGGACAGCATAAAGAGTTGTCGTTTTTCCTGAACCTGTTGGACCACAAACTAAAATAATACCATGCGGCCTTAATACTGCAGTCTCCAGCGCTTTAAGCGATGTACCACCCAAACCTAAGTCTTGTAAGGTAGGAATACCACCTGATTTATAAAGCAAACGCATTGCAATTTTCTCACCTCTCACAGTAGGAATAATGGAAACACGAATGTCGACTTCTTCCTTATTAATTTTAAACGTAAAACGGCCATCTTGTGGCATCCGATGCTCATCAATTTTTAATTCAGCCAAAATTTTAATACGTGAGATCAGGGAATCACGAACATTTTTTGGAAGACTTAATTTATCATACAAAATACCATCGATTCGATAACGCACACGTAATTTATCATTGAGTGGTTCAATATGTACATCTGATGACTTACTGTTAATCGCATATTCAAGAATTGTTGAAACTATTTTTGCAATTGGCGCCTCTTGGATAAATTGTGAAAGTTTTGTACTATCAACAGTACGTTCTTCAGTGAACTCTTCTGTCTCTTTCATTGCCGCACCAACTTCACCCACAAGTTCCTGCTGATATTGTTGTTCTATAGCAGCTTTTACTTCTTCAGGATCAGCAGCAA
>Ga0210404_10000774_pt1 | contig 14977 bp, 6 predicted proteins | sample IncBWH28MmetaG_FD_155455 | JGI IMG/M metagenome (GOLD analysis project Ga0210404, IMG submission 155455) | Forest soil microbial communities from Barre Woods Harvard Forest LTER site, Petersham, Massachusetts, United States - Inc-BW-H-28-M | ecosystem: Environmental > Terrestrial > Soil >... | reverse complement strand
CCAGAGAAGCTGATGGGCGGTGGGAAGGCCGGAGGCGGCGAGCATGGCTCCGCAGAGAGCGAAAGGGAGAGCGAAGATGGAGTGCTCCCACTTGATCATTTCGAGGGTGATGCGGAGGTTGTGGAGGACGCGCACGGGAAGATTGTAGAACAGTGGCCGGTGGTCGGTGGCCAGTGGGCAGTTCTCAGTTCTCAGTTCTCAGAAAAGCAAACCCTACGGACCCGGATTGTCAAAATTCCTTGGCGGGATTGGTCTGGCGGGGCGGTTGGGGGTGGTTTTACTGAAAACTGGGAAGGGAGAGCTGAGTTTGATTTCCACATTTGACAAGCCGTGCGGGGTGGGGCATTATGGGGGCGTCAATTTGCAGTTCTCCCTCGCGCCGGGAGGATACGTCTAGATTGGAGAGAGCATGTCGGAATTCATCCGCAGGATTTGGTCGGAAGATGCGGGGCAAGATATTGCCGAATATGCGGTAATGCTGGCTGTGATCCTGGTTCTGGTGGTGGGGACGATACGCCTGATCGGATCGAACGCAAACAATGTCTTCTCCAACGCGGCCAGTTCGATACAATAACTGTATCGGCTTGCGTAGCCGCGGCAGTACAGAATCGTACGCTGGGAGTTTTTTACAATGACGCGATTTACCTCGTTTAGCGGGCCGTTTCGCTACTGCTGGTTTACCGGAGTAGCGGCTGCGGCAGGACTTGCGGGGAGATCGAGTCAGCCATGATGGACTAGATTCAAGCAAGTTTCAGCCAAAGGCCGCGATTCCAGATCGCGGCCTTTGCTTTTTGGAGGAGAAAGAACTTTCACCACAGAGGCACAGAGACACAGAGAAAACAGGGAGAGAAACAGGAACGGTTTATTAGGAGCCATCTCAAAATATCCTCGGCTCGTGAAAAGCCTGAAAGCTCAGCCAAACCCAGGAGGCAACATGATCGTCAACATGTCGGAAAAAGCAACTGAGCAGGAGATTGCGCATATCATCGAGCGCATTCGCGAGGCGGGTTACCAGCCCCACGTGACGCGCGGAGTGGAGCGCACCATCGTGGCTGCCGTGGGCAACGGACGCCGCCATGAAATTGAGGCGCTGCAAGTGGCCCCGGGTGTGGACAATGTGGTCGCCATCGCGCAGCCGTTCAAGCTGGTCAGCCGGCAGGTCAAGCCGGAGCGAAGCGTGGTGAACGTGGGCCGCGTCGCCATCGGTGGACCAGGAGTTGTGATCATTGCCGGACCGTGCTCGGTAGAATCCCGCGAGCAGTTGCTTAGTACAGCGCACGCAGTGAAGGCGGCCGGGGCTACCATGCTGCGCGGCGGGGCGTACAAGCCGCGGACTTCTCCCTACGACTTTCAGGGACTTGGCCTGGAAGCGCTGAAGATACTGCGCGAAGCTCGCGAGCAAACCGGGCTCCCGGTGGTGACGGAAGTGATGAGCACGGAAGATGTGGACATCATCTGTGAACATGTGGACATGCTGCAGGTGGGAGCGCGCAACATGCAGAACTTCGCGCTGCTGCGGCGACTGGCGACGGTGAGCAAGCCGGTGCTGTTGAAACGCGGTCCCTCGGCGACGGTGAAGGAGTGGCTGCTGGCGGCGGAGTATTTGCTTTCGGGAGGAAACAATCAAGTTGTGCTCTGCGAGCGCGGCATCAAGACGTTCGAAACGGAAATGCGCAATACGTTCGATCTTGCGGCCGTGGCGCTGGCGCGCGATCTTTCTCATTTGCCGGTGATCGCTGATCCATCGCACGGGACTGGGAAGCAGAGTCTAATTGCGGCGGTGTCGCGGGCTGCTGTGGCGGTGGGCGCGGATGGACTGATTATTGAAGTGCATCCTTGTCCGGAGCGGGCGCTTTCGGACGGGGCGCAGTCACTGGATTTCGCCGGGTTCGAGAAGGTGATGAGGGCGATCGCGGAACCGTTGCGGAGGGCTGCGGTTTCTGCGGGTGCAGGAGTGGATGCGGCGTAAGTGTCGTCGAAGGGCTTTTCACCACAGAGTCACAGAGGCACAGAGAAGACAAGAACAAGAAGCAAGAACAATTAGAGAGTTTCTCTGTGTCTCTGTGGTGGAAACTTGGCCTTCAGTGGGCTGGATTGTTGCCGGGGGGCTTGATTTGCATGGCGGGATCGCCTAGCAGGTTATAGGTTTTGCGGACGCCGAGGTCGGTGATGCCGGACTTGGCCTGGAGAATTGCGTCTCCCAGAGCCGGGTACGACGGGCTGAACGCGTTTTGCACGATCAGCGTATCGAGACTTGTCTGGGGCGCGGGCTGATTGAGGCCGCTGGAAGACAGGACCGCAACCGCGCCGCCGTTTGGGGCGAGCATGAGCGTAACCGCCAGAGGTTGGTAGTAAACATCCTGGAACAAACCATTCAGGCAGTTCATGATCAGGAACACGGGCAGCGAGGAGCCGTTGGTTAGGGCATTTGCGGTGGTGTTGTCGAAGAAATCGCTTCCTGACCATTGGTCTTCGGAACCGTGTCCCGCGTAATTCACCAGCAACTGCCCGGAGTTAATAGAAGTAATGATGGCTTGCCGCACTTGTATAGTGGTCATGTTGGTGGCGAAGACATCGGTCACTTGCAAGGTGGAGGGCAATTGCGCCTGGACGAGTTGAGTGTCCTGGGTAAAGTTTTCGGTGTCGTTCACGTCGGCCACCATCAGGGCCTGCGAGGTCCAGGGGCCGTTGGTGGTTTGTCCCTCATAGGTCGCCACCTTGCCGGCCACTAAGTTGGCTTCGTCCGCCGTGCTCACTGGGAAACGCCCGGTTGCAATGGAAGGCATGCCGGTGTCGTTGAAGTCGGAGAACCAGTCATCGGAGGCCGTCATCAGGCTGGTGGTGGGAACAATCTTGGTCGGCACGAAATCAAGGTGGCCATAACCCAGATAATTCCGCGGATCAACCGAGGCCCGGCCGTTGAGCAGCAAGTAATGCGGCGCCGTGCGCCAGACCTTAGTAGCGGTTTGCAGGAAGTCACGGATGGCGCGCGGATTGTGCTCGCCAAAAGTGAACTCGTCGTAGAGATCGTTGATCAGCACCACGGCGGCAGACTTGCCCTCCGCCTCATGGGCGAGCACTAGCGGACTCAGGGCATCTGCCAGTGCCTCATGGGAGACCATGACGATTTCGCTGCCGGGCTGGCGGCGGTGCCAATGGGACGGATGATTCGGATGAATTCCCGCCGCTGAGAGGACGCGATCGGCGGCGAAAGCCAGCAGCGTATGGCGAGCAAGGGGCACCGGGTTGGTGCTTGACCACGGGACTTGTACCTCGAGTGCGTAATGGCTGGGGTTCGAAGCACCATCCGATGTGATTTGCGGAGTCAGTTCCACCGGTTGATCCGGGTCTGTGATGTCGAGCACGACGACTGGGGGACTGGTGAAGCCGGTGACTCTCAGTTCATCGCCGGCGCGCCCGCTAAACTTCAGACCGTTAGAGTCGGCGGTGTAGGAGTGGGGATAGGTGATGCGGATTAACTGGAGCAGGCTGGTGTCGTAGTCCCCGCCCTGTGCCGTGAGTGTGACGGTGTTGTCTCCATCGTGCAAGAGGCCGGGCGGCACACTCACGCGGAGCCTGCCCTTGTCTTGACCGGTGAAGGTGACGTCACCTAGTACGGTACCGTTCAGAGTGATCGTGACGTTGTGGGGCAAGCCGAGGATTATGCCTTGCAAAACAACTTCGAGTCTTGCCGGCTCGGTCGAGTTTTTGTCGAGGTGCGGCACATAGAGGGTCTGATCTAACGGCGTGGTGGAGATGAGGGAGCCGAAGAAATTGTTTCCGCTCGACGTAATCAGGGCGGCGAAGTATGTGGTGTGTGGTGTGAGTTCCACAGTGAATGGGAAACTCGCAGGAGGCTGGTTCGAGCCGGTTGAGGGCGGCAGTTGGTGAATGCGTTGGCCTGGTTCTTCACCGGCAACCAGCCAGTACACTCGGGTGCCGGAATACTGCGTATCGATTCCGGTGCCGTAGAACTGGAGCGCAGCTTGGGGGCCGAAACCTCCGGGGCCGGGGGTTGCGCCAGTGATCGAGATGGGTTGCTCGACAGCCTCCGCATAAAGATGGAGGAGGGCTGGATCCACATTCGGGTCGAGTCCAGCTTTGATCAGTTCTGGTTGCGTGAGCTGATGCCAGCCTTCGTGCTTTACGAAGATCTTCACCGCGGGGTGGGCCGCCAGTTCGAATTGCTTCTGCCGTTGAGTGGTTGTGGCATCAAACTCGTGCAGGACGTTCTCGATCGCATGGCTCCCCTCGTTGAAAGCTGCAGCAGGCAGAGCCTGGTTGAGCTGGTTCAACATCAAGGCTGCTTCGGGCATGGTTTCGGTCCCCGACGGGAGACTGGTGGCGGGCGCCGCCGTCACCGGGCCGTGCAGAGCGTGAGTGCCGTTGACATCCACATCTTCGAGCCAATAGGAGCCGCTGCCGGAGCCTGAGGAGGAATCGATCCAGGCGTAGGTCTTGCCGGAATGCTTGGGCAGCGCTCCGCTCATCAGGAGCGCCGAACCCGCGATCAGAGAAGGATTCAAGCGGACGCGCTGGCCGGTCTGTTCGCGATAAATGTTGAATCCGAGGTTGTGTGCTTCTCCGCCCGTCTTCCAGAATAGAACGACCCGGTTCGCGCCGGTTTTGTCGATGATCATCCGTGCGGCAAAGCTCTGCAACTGAATCTTCGTCGCAGCGGTGATGGTTTCCGTCTGCGTGGAAGTGTTGTTGTTGAGATTAGGATCGGTCTGGTCGGCGATTACGGTTGCAGTATTCGAAATGACGCTCGGCATTCCCGCAAGGGTGACGATGGTGACTGTGGCCGTGCCAGCGTTGGCCATTGTTCCTAGCAAACAGGTGACGGTGCCACCCGCTTCCGAACACGTACCGGCGGTCGTAGTTGCCGACAGATAGGTGACAGCAGATGGTAAGGGATCTGTAACGATCACATTGGTCGCCGAGGCCGGGCCATTGTTGGTGACGGCGAGGCTATAAGTAAGGATGTCGCCTTCCGCCACGGTGGGGCTTGGAGTAGCGGTCTTCACGATAGCCATGTCGGCGCTGTTGGCGTTGGCGACGACAACGGTGGCGGTGGCGCTGTTGGTGGTAAGGTTCGGGACAATGTTGCCCGCGCTGGCGGTGGCGGTCTCTGCGATGTTCGTTCCCGAGGGCGTGCCCGCGTTTACTTGAAGCACCAGGGTGAAATTGGCCGTGGAGTTAATTGCGAGGGTTCCGCTGTCGGTGCAGATGATGGTTCCGGTTCCGCCGATTGGAGGCACAGTGCCGCAGGTCCAACCAGCCGGGGGCGTGATGGATTGGAAGTTGGTGTTGGGTGGAGTCGATTGGGTCAGGGTTACCGGGGAAGTGGCTACGGCCGGTCCGAGATTGGTAACGCTTTGGGTGTAGGTAACATTGCTTCCCGCCGCTACAGAAGTTGGAGATGCGGAGTTCGTGGTGACGAGATCGGCCTGCGTCCCGAGGGCGACTACGTCTGCGGCAGTCGCGCTGTTGTTGGCGGGGTTGGGATCGGTGGTGGACGAGCTTGCGGTCGCGGTATCGTTGATCGCGGTGCCGGCTGCGGTGCCGGCGTTCACCGTCACAACTACTGTGAAGCTTGCGGTTCCCGGGGCAAAGCTGGGGTTGGTGCAGGTGATAAGGCCGGTGCCTCCAACTGACGGCGTAGTGCACGACCAGCCCGCCGGAAATGTGACCGAGTTGAAGGTGGTGTTCGGTGGCGTGCTCTCGGTGAGACTTGCAGCGGTCGCCGTGCTCGGTCCGCCGTTGGTTACAACTTGCGTGTAGGTGATGGTGTTGCCGGCCAGCACTGGAACGGGGCTGGCCGAGTTCGTCACTGACAGATCGGCGGAGTCCGCCACCTGCACGTTGACCGATGCACTGTTGTTGCCCGGATTCGGGTCGCCGGTGGAGGACGACACCGAATCGGTTTGCGTGATGGTGGTTCCCGAGGCGACGTTTGAGTTCACCTTTAGGACGAGAGTAAAGTTCGCGGTGGTATTTGCCGCCATCGTCGTGGTGTCGTTACAAATGAGGGTCAATAGCACGCAGGTCCATCCTGCCGGACCGGTCAGCGATACGGCGGTCGTATTCGCGGGAAGGGTCTCGGTGAACTGGGGAGCATTCGCCGTGGCGGGGCCGCCGTTGGTTACGCTCTGCGTGTAAGTAATGTTCTGTCCGGCGTTCACCGGATTCGGGCTGGCTGAGTTCGTCACGCTCAGATCAGCTTGAATGCCTGAGGCCACAGCGATGTTAACCGTGGCCGAGTTGTTGTTCGGGTTGGTGTCGTGGGTGGTGGTGGAAACCGTCGCAGTGTCGGTGATGATGGTCCCTGCGGCCGTGCCCGCGTTGACGTTATAGATGGCAGTGATCGTTCCTGTGGAGCCCGGCGGCACACTTGCGCTGGAGCAGGCCACGGGTGAAGAGTTAGGACAAGTCCACGTCCCGCCACCTGCGTTCACAACCGCTACGGACACAAATGTTGTGGGTACCGGCAAGGCCTCGTTGAACGTCCCCGTACTGCAATTGCTGGGGCCGGTGTTGGTGACGACCTGGGTGTAAGTGATATTGCCGCCTGCAGCAACAGGACTGGGGCTGCCACTGTTGGTGACCGCCAAGTCGCACTCCGGGGTGACATTCGTGGTGACCGTGGTGCTGTTATTGGCCGAGTTGGGATCGATCGTCGTCGCTGAGATGGACGAGTTCGCGGTGATCGTCGCGACGACCACCGTGGGGGCAACATTCACTACGACGATGATGTCCGCGGACGCACCCGCAGCCAGGGTCGGGTCGCTACACGTCACCGATGCAGTGATTACGCAGGTCCAGCCCGCCGGAGCAGAGACGGAAACGAACGTGGTATTGGCGGGGATCGCCTCGGTGAAGTTCACGGAGGAGGCTGCGGCGGGGCCGTTGTTAGTGACCGTCTGTGTATAGGTGATGTTGTTGCCGGGAATCACGGTGGCGGGCGTGCCGACGGTGGTCAGGGCAAGATCGGCCTGCACTGCGGTGGCCACCACGTCGGTTGCTGTGGCGGAATTGGGTCCGAAGGCCTGGTTCGTCGCGTTGACGGTGGCTGTGTCGGTGATAACCGTGCCGCTGGCGGTGCCTGCGTTTACTGTGTAAACGACGGTGAAGGTTCCACTCGATCCGGCCGCGACGCTGGGGTTGGTGCACAGCGGCGGGAAGCCGACGCCGCAAGTCCAGCCCGCGGGTGGCGTGATGGAAACTAATGTAGTGTTTGTTGGCGTAGATTCGTTGAACGTGGCCGGTCCGGTTGCGGCAACCGAACCTGTATTGGTGACGACCTGGGTATACGTAATGTTGTTGCCTGCCACGACCGGATTCGGCGAGGCAGAGTTGGTCACGGTCAGCTCGGCCGCAGCAGTCGTCCCCACGACCGTCGACGCGGAGGCGGTGTTGTTGGTGGAGTTTGGATCGCTGACGGATGAGCTCACGGTGGCAGTGTCCGTGATCACGGTGCCGTTGGCGGTGGCCGCATTCACCTTCACTACCATCGAGAAGCTGGCTGCGGTACTGCCTGGCATGTTCAAGGTTGTGCAGAACACGTTGCCCGTGCCGCCGACGGCGGGGGTCATACAGGTCCAGCCCGCAGGGGCCGCCATGGAAACGAAGGTTGTGTTCGGCGGAACGGCCTCCACCAAGGTGGCGTTGTCGGCCGCACTCGGGCCGTTATCGGTGACCACCTGCGTGTAAGTGATGTTGCTGCCGGCAGCGACCGGATTCGGCGCTGCGGTGTTGGTGACGCTCAGATCAGCGCTGGAGATCACGTTGGCCACGTCGGTGGCGGTGTCGTTCGTGAGGTTGATCTCGCCTCCGCCGCTGACCACGGCGGTATTGGTGACGGTGGAGGGAGCGGTTTGCGCAACATTGGCATTGATGGTGATCGAGGGATAGCTGCTATTCGCCGCCAGCACAGTCGAATCGGTGCAGCTCACGGTCTGGGACACGACCGAGCACGCCCATCCGGTGCCGCTCGCGCTGGTCGGAATCAGACCCACGGGCAATGTGTCATTGACGGTTACAGTGCCGCTCGTAGGTCCATAGGGACTCAGGTTGGAAACCGGAACGGTATAGCTGGCGGTTAAGCCGCGAGTGAAATTGCCCACGTGGCTCTTGCCCAGAGTCATGTCGGGCGTGCATTGGGCGCCGGACTGGGTACCTGATGTCGACGAGATCGATGCGTTGGTAACGCTGGTGCCGGCGGTGCCGGCGGTTGCGCCATAGGAAACCCCGGGGTTCAGGGTAAGGCCACTGGCGCCACCGGTGACGCTGATGCTGGCCGGAGTTCCGGAAACAAGGACCACGCCACCGCCGCCACCGCCGCCGGGTCCGTGGCGATCCGCCAGACTGTACGGCTGAATTTGCCATGCGTTGCCACCCCTGCCCCCGTTTGCCTGCAGCGTGAGGCCGCCTTCTCCACCATTCGCGGAGAGCACGACGATGCTGCCGCCAGCGCCACCGCCGCCGCCCGCATCGTTGAGCGTGGCGTTGTACGCCGCAATTCCATTGGCCGTAAGGGTTGCGGTTCCGCTGAGTGCGTAGGTGCGAATGATGATGATGCCGCCACCGGCCGCGCCGCCGCTGGCCTGATTGTCATTATCGGAGTTGTTACGCGTGCCCGCGCCGCCGCCACCGCCCATGGCGATGCGGTTAATCGTGGCCGGGAACGGAATACCGCCCTCGCCGCCGTCACTCAGGTTGGTATTCCACGAATCCCCGCCAAAGCCTCCTGCGCCGCCATTGCCGCCACCGCCGCCACCGGCATTCTGACTATTACCTGCGGAATCTGCGTCGGTGCCACCACCGCCGGCATTTCCGGGCGCGCCCCTTGCCGAACTGCCATCCACGCCTGCTGTGCCACTTGGGTAACTGCTGTTTCCTGGCACGAAGGTCCCACCCGACTCGACCCAGAAAGGAGTACCGGCAATTCCCTCCCCCTTCACGGCATCCACGCCGTTCTCAACGACCCCGGCATAGGTCGCCGGAGCAGAGTGGAGATAGTCTGTGTTGGCGCCGCCGACGCCACCATTCAGTTGAAGTCCGGCGCCGCCGCGGAAGCCGGTTCCGTCCACGGATACGATTGCGCCGTTTAGAGTGAGCGTGCTCGAAGTGTCCAAGGCGAGGACTCCGCCAGTCGATCCATTCCACGGGAGCGCTTTCGGTGGCGAGGCCAGACTGAAAGAGGCCGTGGTGTACTGCGGCACCAGAATTACCTGGTAGGTGCTCTGTCCCGCGTTCGCCGAGGCTGCCGCGGAGTGATAGGCAAAGACCAATCCTCCGCTTGCGCCGGCTCCGGCAATCGGAACAGAACCCGCACTTACCGGCCCAGTCGCGGTGACGAACTCATAGTCACCCGCACTATTCAGTGCGGTGAATCCCTGGCCCGTGCTGCCGTTGCCATACGCAACGCTGTTCGAGTCGTTGATGCTGGCATCTTGCATCTGGATCACCAGCAGAAGATTCCCGGCTGCGATTGCAGTTCCGGCTCCGGTCGCTGCGCCCACGGGAATTGAGGTCGCTCCCGCGGCTACGTTCGCCGTTCCCGGATAGTAGGTGTTCAGGGTACCCGTGAGATTGTTTCCGACCGCGGCTTGTGAAACGGCAGCGCAAGCTACCGCCTGCACGGTCGCCACCGCCACGAAAGTATTGTTGCCGGTGTTCGGATCGGGCGGCGGCGCCGTATCAACCACGCTTGCCGTGTTGGGATACGCCCCCGAAGCACTGGCTGTGACCACCACGGTTACCGTCGCCGTTGCGCCGCTGGCAAACGGCGTGGGGAGATTACAAGTAATAGGAGGAGGGGCAGCGGTGCAAGCAGTTCCTGCGCTCGGAGTGATCGACACCACAGCCATGCTCGCCGGCCAGGTATCGGTTAGAACCACGCTGTTGGCGGCCGAAGGGCCATTGTTAAAAACGGTCGTCGTGTAAGTTGTGTTCTGACCCAGAAAGACGGCGCTGGCGACGCTGGTGGTGACTCCGATATCGGCTGCGGTGGGATTGATGGACACGGCTCCGAGCGCCCAGTTGGAAGTACCGCTGAAAGTCTCAGCGATGGGCACGCTGGGCGCGCCGGTGCGAGTGCTGCCTGTCCCATGGACATCGGGCGGATCGGCATTCCCGCTTCTCACGCTCCACTGCAAAACTTGGGGACCAGGAATAGCGATGACCTGAGGACCCCCTGTGGCCAGAGTATCGATGACCAACCCGTTGACGACGCTGGGCACATCGAGCTGCGAGTTTGCCCCGTTGGCGCCATCGCCCGACACGAACAATCCCAGGGGCACGGTCTGGTCAACACCGGTGAACGTAGTAGCGCCGGCAACAATGCCCACCGTTGCGGCTGCGGTGATGTTCACGGAGACGATGACGTTGAAAGTACCGGTCGGCGGAGCCAGCATGTACCACATCTCGACGCGGCGGGTGTTTCCGGCGTCGTTGTGCCCTCCTACGAAATTCAACCCCACGCCGTTGTAAGTCACGGTCACAACCCCGGTGGTGGGCGCGTTGGTGATGTTCATGGAGACGCCAACCAGCAGCAATCGATTCGCTGTAGCGGTCGTGGTGTGAGCGAAGGTGACAGTCTTCGTGCCTATGCCGGTGCGCTCATTAGCGTGCGAACTAGAAGAGTCGACGAGGACTTGTCCGCGCAAGTACGGCGCCGCCAGCAGGAAAAGCAGCAGACATAAGACGCCGAAAAGATTTCGCATCCCTCGGCGCACCGGGCGCGACGCGGTGGCGCACGGCCAGCGTAGTCCTGCCATGCTCGAGAGCTTAGTTGCAAGTGATTGTCCCCGGGCTAGGCCTCGCAACAATCGTCCGCCCATGCCTTTGAACGTCGCGCGCACCATGCGTCTTCCAACGCGCACATCTTTGGCTACCGCGACCCCCAGAATCTGCTCGCGCCGGACAGGAGGATCGTCCTGCTGAGCGCAGTCTCCGCGCGTGATGAACACGTCCCGGCCAGCATCGGCCTGGATCAGGCGGTGCACGCGGAATCCATAGTCGCTCTTCACCAGAACAATGTCCCCTGTGCGCAAGCGGGCCTCGGAAGCGGGCTTCACGTAGACCATCTCTCCGTCGCGAATCGCGGACGACATGCTGGCTCCGCGCGCTTGAAAGCGGACTCGGAGTCCGGCCTGCAGGCAGTCCAGGCTGAAGGATTCGAACTGCCGCGATTGCGGACGGTCTTCACCCACAAGATCAGTCACAGAACTTGAGAATCCTCTCCACGGCGCGTTCGTCGGGCTCGAAAGAGTAGCGATAGCATGGGACTGAATCCGCAACCCGCTCCAGAAAGCTCAAGGCGGAGTCGACATACTCGTGGCGGTGAAACGGCACGAAGCTGCGCGCAAAGAGTTCCGCGACCGTCTGGCTGCGGGTCAGGCGCGTGAGTACGTTGCCGTGTCCGTGTTCCAGAACGAAGATTCGTTGCAGGGGAGCGCGTTGGGGTAGAGCGAAATCGGCCTCGCCATGCCACGGGGTTCCGTACATGAAGATTTGGGTCGCATCCTCGCGCATCGTGCCTTCGCAAACTTTATCTTCGCGGACTTTGTCTTCACGGACTTTGTCTTCGCGAACCTTGTCTTCCCGAACAATGATTCGGTCGTCGCTCAGGATTTCTACGTCGTGAAGCGACGTCCATAGCCGCGCCGTCGTACTCTTCCCTGCCCCGGAGTGGCCGACAAACAGGTTGCTCGCGCCGTCAGGGCCGACGATGCCTACGCCGTGTAGTTCGATCGCACGCTCTTGCGTGAGGCGATGCGTTATAAGGAGTTCATCTAACGGATACCCGAGTGGCGCCTCCGCGTGTGGGAATCCCGTAAAGCATTTTTCGTTCAACTGCAGTACGCCGCGACGAAATCGGTCGTCGATCAGCAACCTTCTGCACGGCCATTCCTCGAAATCAGCAGCTTTGACGTCGAACCGAAATCCAGTCTCACCTTCGTAGAGTCGCCAAGTTGTCCCGGAGTCGAAAACCTCCCGCCCGGACTCGGAGAGAGGCCGCGTAACCCATTCGATTTGGATATCGATGTCGCAGTCGGGCTTTTCAATCCGGAATGGTTCTAGCCGGGAGCCTAGGCTGGCGTCGGCTTGGTGGACGCCGCCGATTTGCACGCGGACGTTGCCGATTGAGAACCGGCTGCGACACGGCGAGTCCGGTCTCGCGGAGGAATCTAGCGCCGCCTGCTCCACTTCAGTTAGCATCCCTAAGATCCCACGCTGGCACATAGAAAGGAGCCACAACCGAACTGCCCACTACCGCCGCCGTTTAGCGTCTTGCAATGCCCCAGAACGGCTTCCTCTGGGCGCAAATTGATCGTGGTCAATTGCGGTGGCTCGTACGGCTTCTTGCTGTCCGCTTGGTTTGATTCGTTATTCATTCAGCCCCCAATCCAGCCATCAGTGGCCGCAGCTTCCGCAGCCGCCAGCAGCGTTCACGTTGTTCAAAATCTGAAACACTGGCTGGGGCCCTGTCCAACTTTCTACGTCGATCTCCTTGTTTGCTATGCGGCGCCCCGACTCCAGCAACGCCTCGTGCTCACTTCCACCGGCACAGAATTCGCACTCGCCATGGGCCGGAACCTCAACTCCGATCGCTGCTGCCCGCAGATGAGCAACGTGGCAAAGGAACTCGACTGGACTTTCCTTGTCGCCATTCTCCATTTCGCCGTTCGCTGGACACATTGCACAGAGCGACTGAATGCGGCACTGAACACATTTCGTTATCTGCGTGCGCTTACGCGATCGCACCTGCAGGAGCGATTCTTCCCAGACCCGCCGCAGTCCAACCCCTCGAACGCTGAAGGTGTCTTGTTGCGAAATCACACAGATGCTCATTTCACCGAGCGCATTAATTGAAAAGGAATTCATCCCCCCGCCGCAGTAGTACACGGTGTCCTTCCCCGCCAGATTCGGGGGATTCTCCGAGTCGTGCCTCGCCAGCCTCCGGTATTCGCTTATCCCCCTCGGAGCATGCATATCGAGCGCGACCACCTCCTCCGGTGTAAGGCGCACCGCCAAGGGACTCTGCGAACAATCAATCCGGGGATTGATCTGGCCATCGGCCTTGAATTCCACGCCCAGTTCCTCCTGGGCAAAACGCCGCATAGCGGAGACCTCATGCTTGTTGATGCTGGTGGCGACGGTCTTCAACTTTAGGGGCAAGCCCCTCTCGCGCAGCAGTCTGATTCCCCGCAGACATCTTTCATACGATCCCGGGATCTGCGTCAGTTCCTCGTAGGTTTCTTTGGTTCGACCGTACAGCGTAATCTCGATGGCGAAGGGCGGCCACTCCACCAGGTAGTCGGCAATTTTTTCGTTGATGAGCGTGCCATTGGTGAAGAGGGTGATCAGAAACCCCTTTTTCTTGGCGTAGGTGTAGATTTCGAGAAAATCTTTGCGGGCGAAAATTTCTCCGCCGGTGTAGAGCAGCCAGAAGCAGCCCATCTCGACCAGTTCGTCGAGCATGCGGAAATGTTCTTCTGTGGTCATTTCGCGGCTGCGGGCGTCCTGGTCGCCCATGGGGAGGTTGTTGTAGCAGTGCTGGCATTCCAGAGGACAACGCCGCGTCACTTCGATGGAAACCTGGAGCGGCATACGCTCGCCGGCCTGGCGATGGTGAAGATCCGCGCTGAATGCCCCGTAAGTTAGTTGATCCATGCTCCTCCTGGCCCAGTTCCCTCTGATCTGGCTGGCAGCGGCGCGACCGCGGTCACTGTCACTATCGATGCGAGCCTGCCGTCTCCAACGCGTGCCGGTTCGATTCTGTCGCAGTCATGTCCATCGAAGTCATGTCGGTCTCGGCCATGGCAACTCCCGGACAGACATCGAGCAGTCCCACCGAGCGCATGTCGTTCAGGAATTGCGTCACATCTTTCTGCGCCTGTTCTTGACCAACCTCGTACTCGCGCTCAACCGCGTCGATTAACTCCGGCAGCGATCTGGGCGCATCCAGCAACTGCCAAATCAGAGAGCCCGTGCCGTTGAAGCTGTAGATCGAAGCCAAGTCTCCAACCTTGCCGCGTACCGGCACGATGAGGGTTTCGCCGGCGACGACGCGGGAAACAACGCTGCGGGAACGCGTGAAGAGTTGTTCGCCTGGCACGGTAAGCATGTCGCAATCTCCCCTGTTCGGATTTCGTAATATTCGCCACTATCGAAAGACAGCGGCACTTGTGTCCAAATTGAGATTACGGCAGAACTTCCGCCTTAAACAATCGCCATGCGGTGGCAGGTACTTGGTTGGTTATCACCGGGCGTGGTTCCCAACTGATGACAAAAACAGGGTTTACGGGAGGCGCTTCGAGCGATACCAGCGCTGGAGTGAGCTCGGATCGAGCCTTCAAAACGCCTCGAAAGCTGGAACATTCTGCGAACCTTTCCGGTGGACAAACGAAATAAAACGCTATAAAAAGAAATACGAAACATAAGCCCTCGCCGGTAACCATTCGCGCAGGCGCTGCCAAGGAAGCGAAATTCGAGTGCTGAACGAAGAACGTCGCCGCGCAATATTGGACATCCTGAACCGGCAGGGCCGCGTGCTGGTCACCGAACTCTCGCGGCACTTTGAGACTTCTCAGGTTACGATCCGGAAGGATCTCGAAATTTTGCACGCTCATGGCCAGGTTCACCGCACCCACGGCGGAGCCTTACCGGCGCGGGAGAGCGTTTTGGAAGATCCAACTCTGCGCGAAAAAGAGAAACTGCATCGCCAGGAAAAACTGCGGATCGCGGACGCTGCGGCCGGCAAAGTAACGGAAGGCCAGGTTGTAATTCTCGACTCGGGGACCACCACGACCGCGATCGCACGCGCGTTGCGCGATTTCCGGAGCCTCACGATCATTACCAATGCGGTGAACATCGCGGCGGAGTTGACCGGGACCGCGGTGGAAGTGATTCTGACGGGCGGCACGTTGCGCAAGAATTCATTTTCGCTGGTCGGACCGATCGCAGAAGA
>Ga0210404_10000773_pt1 | contig 14981 bp, 11 predicted proteins | sample IncBWH28MmetaG_FD_155455 | JGI IMG/M metagenome (GOLD analysis project Ga0210404, IMG submission 155455) | Forest soil microbial communities from Barre Woods Harvard Forest LTER site, Petersham, Massachusetts, United States - Inc-BW-H-28-M | ecosystem: Environmental > Terrestrial > Soil >... | reverse complement strand
TGGATCGTGGCGCCCACGTCGATTCGTTCCCAACCTCGCCTGTTTTCCAAATCATATGCTAACGAGGGTACCCACGGCTCCAGGTCCCCATTCCCTGTTCCTCCTCCGTTCGGATAAATGCCTGCAAACACAAGAAGTGCACTGAGTGTTGCAGCGCAGTGGTTCGTGGGACCGTTTACGATTGCGGTCGCAATATTCTGGGCGTACAGCAATACGTTGGGATTCGAGATCAGAGCCGACACGAGATTGTCCACTAATTCATTTTGATTCACTTAGGAGTCCTTTCTTGCTCGGCGGAACAACGCTGCCATATTGCCAGGAAACAGGCAACTAGGAATTCGGTAGGAATTCGGGACAGACGGAACAGATCCAAGTAAGACATAACGGTGAACGTCGCGTCTGTTCCCTAGTTTCGTCCCCACAGCATGGCCCTTGACGGTTACTTCGTTCTTGTCCCGCCTCGCGAAGTGTCACTGACAACCTAGTGCGATGGTGGCTTACTGACCTGTTGCCGCTTGGAGGGCGCTGAATAATTCCACCCTGGCTTAGTTGGTCTCATCCTTCCGCTAGCCTCGAGTAGCTTAAGTTGGTAGTCACAGTTATCTATACATACGGTTCGCAAGACCTGGTAATGTACGACGTATTGTTCGTCGTGCGGATCTCCGTCCCATCTGCGGTACCAAGTAAACCCTCTCCCGTCGCCACTGATGACTACGTCCTTGCGGTAGCCCTTGCTGTCGTCTCGATTGTAACTAAATCCGGCGGGTGGCCCACACTCGGATGCGTTTGCCTGCAGCGCCACAACTGAGGGTGCCCCGTCCTTGCGTTTTTTGCAAGGGCGGGTATAGCTGGCGCCTGTACCATTTTTCTTGTCATGCCCAAGCGGCCTGCATCGCACAATGATTCCGCCGCAAGCATTTCGAACTCCCGCCCTTCGCAAAGAGCGCGAAGGACGGGGCACCCGCCGAGTGGCGATGCCAGCGAAATCAAAGGATGAGCCACCCGTCCTGCCCCGTCGTGGTGAAACGCGTGAGTCCCCATGGCATGAGGACAATCTAGTTCGATCGCCGGACTAAGTCTGTGACTTGTGAACATCCCCACTCAAGCCAAAACCGGGCTTGAGTGGGGCACCGGCCCGATTAGCTACTGCGGGTCGTTCGTCATGATGATAGTCGGAAGGTTACTGACTTTGATGGCGTTGCCGTTCGTGAAGTTTTGGACGGATGATCCATCGGCCGTCTGGTATTTGTGCCAAACCGGAGTGGATGGGTAGCCGGTATAGTTGTAACTGTTGCAAGTGGAATCCGAACTCCCCGTGCAGGAATAACGGCTATCGGAATCCCAATACACCTGTCCTGTCCATGTTCCTTGCTTTAACTGGCATCCCCATAGAGTCGGATAGGTCGTCCCACCCACAAGTTGACAACCGGCACCCGATCCGGAAATCGGACTCATCGTGCTGTCAACCATCCACGCCGCAACGTTGTTGAATGCCGTGTAGGCGTCGGTAGTGGTGCCATTGTTGGTGTAGGTGCCGCCGCTGCAGAATCCGACCAGAAAATTGCTCAAGTCGTACGAGTACCATGCCGAGGCCTGGATGCCCAGCGACCACTGGATCAACATATAACGCGCGACGAACGCCGCCTGCTGTGCGGGCAATGAGTTCAGGTCGACGTCCCCGCCCGCCGATGGCGTCCAGCCGCAGTGAGGCGCCCCGGAATATCCCGACTCGCCATTCCAAAACGGCTTGGTGTTGTCGTTGTTGACGGTGCCGAGAATGGCAGTGGCGTGGTTGTACTCGGTTTGCATTTCGAGCTCGGGGTCGGTGGTCGTGCTCTCATTGCCGGGCTTCATGTGAAAGTTGATTATGTCGACTGAGCCCGATCCCCAGTTGTAGTTTGTGCCCGTACCCTTCCAGTTGCAATCGGGCTGGGGCAGACTGCTATCGCTGCAATAAAGGAAATTCTGCACGACCCCGGTCGAAGTTGCGATGGCGCCACTCGTACCTTGTGCATGGCTGGACGGCGAAAGAAATTTGACGCCGGTTTTGTTGTTCAGCACGCCGACGGTCCAACTGTATGGGGGTTGGGAAGCTGCCGTGCAAGTCGTCGAATTTCCTTGCGAAGGAAAGTTATGGATGGTTCCAGTACCGATCAAGACACACCGCATGTCCTCGTTCAGACGAAGAAGCTGCGCATATGATCCGTTATAGGAGCAGTTGCTGGTGGTGCCGCAATTGTTATTCGTCAGTGTCAGGGAGCGATCAATCTCGTTCCAGACTTCAAAATATTTCACCGGTGCGTACTGGGTCGAACTTAGTCCGTTGAGGTGCTGGGCCAGGAGTACGAGGAACCCGCGCCAGGCGGCATCGTCGCCGGACCCATTTGCACTAAGGTGGTTGCATGAGGTTGGGCTGGTGCAAGACGGCGGTTGACATTGCCCGCTTCCATCGAATTCATAAGCGCAACTGGTATCGCTGGAATTCTCCGAAGCCCAGCCTGGGACTCGGCCGAAGGTATACATTACTACAGCATTCCCACAAGAGGTACCGGGAGAATATCCGGGCGAATTGATGCACGCGCCATTCAAAGCGTCATCGAGATAGGTTGCAAATAGTGAGGTATTATATCCCCCAGATTGCAAGTACGGCCAATGTGTATTGGGAGTATCCCACAGGCGAAGCAACCCAAACTGGGGGCTGGAGGTCGGATAGTCGGTCGCATTGTTCAGGCTGATTCCAAAGAATGTAGCCGGTACCTGCGACCACGCCGGCACAATACAGAGCAATAGCAGAAAGGCAAGAAAGACAGGACGGATCATGTCGGCTGCTGGTTGAAATGTTGAGCGAATCGCTGGATGTGAAACTTTCACTTGCATAGAACCCCCTCTTTCTTGAAGTGAGAAAAGTCTATGTTGTCCGGGAAGATGGAGCAACAGTTTTCTAATCCCAACTTTTGCACAGGACTGACTGATGAGATGACCGTGTCGGTTCCCACTAACTAGTTTGAATCGCAACCCAAGAGAGAAGCGCAGAGCGGCACACACCTCATTCATTCGTGCGGAACTGGGCTGGGCCACACGTTTTCTCAGGCGCTGTTGCGATACCTCTAACTGCATTGTGCAGGTTCACCGCGCACGGGGACTTCATGCCGTCCTCCTCTTTCAGAACGACTTCCGATGGCACGTCGCGAATCGTGGACTGGTGGACCGCATGCCTGAAGGTGCTGGTAGAGATGCTTCGACTGCGTGGGACTGTCCTTCGGACAATCCCACTTCGCTCAGCATGACAACCGCCCGCGCGGAGGTTGCAGGTTACGCTGAGCGGAGCTAAATTAGGGCGAGAGTTGGAGATGTACATGGAAAGGAGCGTCCCGGTGGGATCTGCCTCTGCAATCATCGACGCCAGGATCAGGGAACTTGGGGACTGGCGCGGGAAGATGCTCGCGAAAGTGCGTGACATCATACACGCGGCAGACCCGGAGATCGTCGAGGAGTGGAAGTGGGTGAAGACGACATCGCCGGGGACGGCCGTCTTTTCCCGCGGCGGCATCGTCTGCACGGGAGAGACATACAAAAGCGTCGTCAAGATGACATTTGCCAAGGGAGCGGCGTTGAAGGACCCTTCCGGTTTATTTAACTCCAGCCTGGAGGGGAATGTCAGGCGTGCCATCGACATCCACGAAGGCGACGAGGTCGATGAGGCGGCCTTGAAGAATCTGATCCGCGCGGCCGTGGCGCTTAATCTCAAGGGCAAGAGCAAGGCGAAGCCCCATTGAGCGTCACTTCGTAAGGAGAAGCCATGAAAAAACGCAAGCTTGGAAAAGGCAATTTGGAAGTGTCAGCTATAGGGCTGGGCTGCATGGGACTGAGCTTCGGCCTGGGGCCCGCTGTGGACAAGAAAGAAGGGATCGCGGTGATTCGCGCGGCCGTCGAACGCGGCGTCACATTCTTCGATACCGCCGAAGTCTACGGTCCATTCACGAACGAAGAGTTAGTGGGCGAGGCCCTTGCTCCATTCCGCGGACAGGTGGTGATCGCAACGAAGTTCGGCTGGGCTCCGAATCCGGAGGAGGGAGGCAAGTGGTCCGCCTTGGATAGCCGGCCAGAGCACATCAAGGAAGCGGCCGAGGGCTCGCTCGGGCGGCTCAAGACTGACGTCATCGATCTGTACTACCAGCACCGAGTTGACCCGAACGTGCCCATCGAAGACGTGGCCGGAGCGGTGAAGGAGCTCATTCAGCAAGGTAAAGTGAAGCACTTCGGTCTTTCTGAAGCAGGCGTGCAAACGATCCGCCGCGCCCACGCAGTCCAGCAGGTTACGGCACTCCAGAGTGAATATTCACTCTGGTGGAGAGAGCCGGAGCAGCAGATTTTACCGGCGCTCGAGGAGCTCGGGATCGGATTCGTTCCATTTAGCCCCTTGGGAAAAGGGTTCCTCACGGGCAAGATCAACGAAGAAACGAAGTTCGATAAGACCGATTTCCGCAATATCGTCCCGCGCTTCACGCCGGAGAACCGCAGGGCGAATCAGGCCTTGGTAGATTTGGTCAGCAAGATCGCCGAACGGAAGAAGGCGACAGCCGCGCAGACCGCGCTCGCCTGGATTCTCGCCCAAAAGCCCTGGATGGTTCCCATCCCCGGCACAACGAAGCTGCACCGGCTGGATGAAAATATCGGCGCCGCCGCCCTTGAGCTAACGCCCGACGATCTCCGTCAAATCGACAGCGCCACTTCGAAGATTTCGGTGCAGGGAGCGCGGTACCCGGAGAACCTACAGAAATTGGTCAATCGTTAAGCCGGCACACGACCAGGCCAGACGACATCTACAAGGCCTATGTTGCTTTGTTGATGTAGATAGACCGTGCGGATTCGTGCCGCCCGGCTGTCCTAAAGTCCTATCACTTCCTGCCGATATACCCAAAAAGCGAACATAAAAGAACGGACAACCAGCGTTTCTCCCGAGTGGACACGGAGTACAGCAGCCTTATGCCCATACGAGCTCTTATCGTCGACGACTCTTCAGTCATGCGAAAGATCGTGGAGCGAGCGCTCCGCCAGGCGGGCATCGACCTCACTGAGGTATTCCAGGCCGCGAACGGAGCTGAGGCGCTTGCTGTTCTGAAGGAGAACCGGGTCGATCTAATCCTTTGCGACATCAATATGCCGGTGATGGACGGGCTGGAATTCGTCAAGCAACTCCCCGGAATCGAGAACGCCAAGAACGTGCCCGTGGTGATGATTACTACAGAAGGCAGCGAAGCTCATGTGGTGCAGGCTTTATCCTGCGGGGCGCGTGGCTACATCCGCAAGCCTTTCACGCCGGAGCAGGTGAAGGAACATATAGTCCCGGTGCTGGCAGCTAAGTCATGAAATCTGTGAGTGAGTTGCCCGCTGGCTGCAGCAGCCACGAAGACTGGATTCCGCTCATCGAAGTGGCGGCGAGGGAAGTCTTCGAGCTCATGCTGGGCTGCCAACTGGCGGTACCAGCAACCGCGGAGCAGACAATCCTGGACGTTACTTCCATGGTGGGACTGGCGGGGCAACTGAGCGGCGTGTTCAGCGTTCGTTGCAGCGGGAAAGCGGCCGCGCTCATGACTTCCAGGATGCTGGGCGTGAAACTAGACGAAGTCGGACCAGAAGTGTTGGACGCGATCGGCGAAGTGTGCAATATGGTGGCTGGCAACTTCAAGCACAAGATTGCCGTCCTGGCTGAAGGTTGTATGCTCTCTCCACCCACCGTGGTGACCGGCAGCGCCTATAAGCTGCACTCGTTGACAGACTCCCCTGCCCTTGAGGTCAGGCTGCTGTTTGAGGGCCTGCCCCTGGTCATTTCCCTCCAGATCCACAGCTAAGACACTCTGACTGAGAACCATAACGGCGTTACAGAGTCGAGCGGACTCCTCAGACTCAAGATCGTACAGCCCGGGTCAGACTCGCGCCGGAGCTGAACCGAACACCGTACCCACCAGGGCGTGAATCTCCTCAACCGCTTCATCGAGCTCAAAGGTGAACCGCACCAGGTCCACACCTTCGAGATCGTGGTGTTCCTTCAGGAGAATGGCCCATGCCGGGTCGGAGATCAAGTCCACTTTTCGTCGTTCGTAGTACCCGTAACCCAGGCCGCGCATGCGGCAGAGAAGATCGCTCAAGTGCACCAAGGCCACCAGAGGCTGTGCTTCCCGGCTTTGCTCGATAGCATGATGACAGGCGATGACTTCGATGATGTCGTCGGCCAGTTTCCATTTTTCAGCGAGGGCGCGTCCGGTCTCGCAGTGCGTGAAGCCCATTGTGGCAAGTTCCGCTTCGTCCAGAGGAATCTCGTCCTGACAAGCGCGCTGCATGGCCAGGGCAAATTCCTTGGAAAAAACCAGGCAGTTGACCATGAACCCCATGTCATGCAGAAGCCCTGCCATATAAGCCTTCTCACCATCGGCGGCGGCCAGCTTCTCGCTGAATTTCCGGCACACCATGGCGCAACCCAGCGAATGTCTCCAAAATATGGCGGGATCGAGCACCCATTTTTCCGTGGGGAAAGCCTGCCCGAGGCAACAGGTGAGCAGAATGGCTTCGACGCGGCGCAAACCCAGGCTTATCACCGCTCCCTTGATGGACTTGGGCGACTGCGCCAGTCCGAATAGGGGTGAGCCAGCGACACGCAGGCATTGCGCGGCAATAGTGTTGTCGTAGGACACCAGGCGCACCACTTCGTCCACCGGAACTTCCTCCCCGGAAGAGCTCAACAACTTCAGTAGTGGGAGAAAGACCGCCGGGATGGCGGGTATTGTATCGATGCGCTGCACGCGCTCACGAATCATTGCGGTGAAGGATGCGGTCATAGTTTGCCACTGCTGAGGGATGGTTTCCAGTACGCGATCGTTCCGGGAAAATGGATCAAGTGGAACTGATCATTCAACTTCATCAGCGATTCCGAGGTGCCCAGAAAGAAATAACCGCCAAAATTGAGGTTGCTGAAGAAATGGTTGATCACCTTCGACTTCGAGGCGCCGTCAAAATAGATCAGCACGTTGCAGCAGAAAATCAGATCCATGCCTCTCATGAAGAGCATCCGGGCGTCGTCCTGCAGATTCAGCCGGCTGAAGGTGATCAGCTTTTTCACCTCCGGGCGCACCTGCAGTTTCTTCTCATCGACCGTCGAGAAATATTTGCGCTTGAAATAGTCGGTAGTAGAGCGCAGGGCGTAGTCGCCGTAGACGCCGGCCTTGGCGGTTTCCACGGAATGGTCATTGAGGTCAGTGGCGAGAATCTCAACCGTCCAGCCTTTCAGTGAACGTTCACTTTCCTCAAGCATGTTCATCGCCAGCGTATAGGACTCTTCGCCGGTGGAGCAGCCCGCGCTCCAGATGCGCAACCTCCTGGTTATGTGCCTGGCTTTTTCCGCTACGATCTCCGGGAGGATCACTTTCCGCAGCGCGTCCAGTTGGGGCTGGCTGCGAAACAGGCAAGTTTCTCCGATCGTGATCTCATTCAGAAGTTGCCGAAGTTCCTCCTCGCGTCCAGGGTGTGTGGTGAGATGGCCCCAATATTCGCGGGGGCTCCGCGCGCCCAGCAGCTTCATGCGCCGTCCGCAGCCATCCGCCAGAAGGTAAAGTTTTTCCTCAGCCTTGTAGATGCCCGAGACCTTGTACACCAGGTCGCGGATTTGCCGGTACACGGGGTCGACAGCTTCGCCGCCCTTCACGGGGGGACGCAGCAGAGCAGCGGTGTGTGGGACGATTGTCATCTTGCCGGAGGCTCCAGGTTGGCAGAGTGCTTCAGATCAGATTGGGCCCGAGGAGCACGGCTTTGCACCACGCGGCGCGTGATCTCAGCCGCCAGGTGATCGAGAGGATAGGCGGCATCGTCCAGCCCTGACGCATGCACCAGGCCAGGCATGCCCCAGACCACCGAAGAAGCCTCGTCCTGGATGATCACGTCTCCACCCGCCTCGCGGATATTTTGCGCTCCCAGTACTCCGTCCGAGCCCATGCCGGTCATTACTACTCCAAGAACGTGCGCTCCGTAGGCCACCGCCACCGAGCGAAACAACACATCGACCGCCGGGCGGCAGGAATTCTCCTGGGGTGCTTGATTCAAGTCCAGACGCCAGCTCACGCCCGCGCGTATGACCCTCATGTGGAAGTTTCCCGGCGCGATCCAGGCGTGCCCGGGTGAGAGAACTATGTTCGCACTGCCCTCTGCCACGGGAATGGCCGAACGGCTGGCCAGCCGCTCGGCCAGCAGGCGGGTAAAAATTGGCGGCATGTGCTGCACCACGACAATCGGAACCGGAAAGTCATTCGGGATCCGCGGCAAGACCTCGGCCAGGGCGTTTGGACCGCCGGTCGACGTACCGATGGCCACGATTTCGATGGGGGGAGGGGAGCGCAGTCTGCCTTTTGATGCTGGACGACACCCGGGTAGCGGCAGAAGTTTCAAGGGGGCAACGCCACACAACGCCTTGATCTTGGGGATGAGTTCAGCGCGAATGCGCTCGATGGCAACCGCCGGACTGCCGGTATGGCTGGGTTTGGTGGCATAGTCCGATGCTCCGAGCGAGAGCGCATCGAGCGTCGCCGCCGCTCCGCGCTCGGTGAGCGTGCTGAACATGATGACCGGCAGTTTGGGATACAGCTTGCGCAACGCTGCCAGCGTTTCCAGGCCGTTCATTACAGACATCTCGACATCAAGTGTGATCAGGTCGGGTTTGAGTAGTGGAATCTTCGCCAGGGCGATTCGCCCGTTGCTGGCCGTTGCAACTACCTCTAACGTGGGGTCTCCCGACAGGGTATCGGAGAGCAGTCTGCGAATCACCACCGAATCATCCACCACGAGGATGCGAATGGAGGTCATAACCGATTATGTCCGTCCGTTTCACAGTGCAGGCCAGGACTTGGATTGCAGGCCGGACACGTTCACGCACAAACCAGCCGCCCCACCACCTCATGGGTAGGGAGGCTACAAACCTGCATGCGCCGCCCTGGTCTGGGCTGGTTTCGCTGCCATGCCGGTGCGTCCATTTTCGCTGGCGTTGATTTTGAATTGCTCAACCAGCTGACGCAGTTGCGTCGACGTCTCCACCAGTTGCTGCGAGGCCTTCTGGGTATCGCCGGCTCCGCGCGTCGTGCTCTGCGCGGCCTCCGCCACGCCGCCAATGTTGCTGGTGATCTCGCCGCTGCCGTGGGCCGCTTCGCTCACGTTGCGCGCCATCTCGTTGGTGGTCGCGTTCTGTTCCTCCACTGCGGTCGCGATCGTGCTCGAGATATCGTTGATCTGGTTGATCACCCCGCTGATCGATGCAATAGCTTCCACCGCCGCTTTGGTGTCGGTCTGGATGGCTTCGATCTTGCGGCTGATGTCCTCGGTAGCCCTGGCGGTCTCCTTGGCCAGTTCCTTCACCTCGTTGGCCACCACGGCAAAGCCTTTGCCCGCTTCACCGGCGCGCGCGGCTTCAATCGTGGCATTCAGGGCCAGCAGGTTGGTCTGCTGGGCAATTGAAGTGATGACTTTTATGACCTGACCAATCTCAGTGGAGGACTCGCCCAGCTTGGACACCGTGGCGGTGGTGGTTTCGGCCACCCTGACGGCTGAGGTTGCGACTTTCGCGGCTTCGGTAGCGTTCTTGGCGATCTCCTTGATGCTGACCCCCATCTCTTCGGCCCCGGCGGCGACAGTCTGGAGGTTCTGGGTGACCGCTTGTGCCGCCTTGGAAACCACGTCGGCCTGAGCTGAAGTTTCCTCGGAGTTGGCGGTGATCTGCTGGCTGGTGGTATTCAGCTCCTCGCTGGCGGTGGCTACTTGAACCGCATTTTCCGTGATGGCGAGGATCATGCGTTTCAAGCTGCCACTCATCTTGTTGATTGCCGTGGTGAGCTCGCCGAGTTCGTCCCGGCTGTGGACCTCCAGGTCGTCACGGGTCAAGTCCCCGGCTGCGATGGCCTCCGCCTGGCTCAGAACAGCCTGAGTCGCACCACAAATTCTCCGGCTCAAGAACACGGCCACAAAGATTCCGTTGGCCAATGCCAGTAGAGTGACCATCGCCGTGGTCAGTTCGAGCGAGCGATTCTCCGCGCTCATATCGTCGCGGCTTTGCTGGAGTAACTTGTCGAAAGAATCCGCCATGTCGCCGAGTGGCTTCTTGATTGCCTCGTTGACCGGAGTAGCGGTATCGGAGAATTCGTTTCCTGCTTTCACGATCGCGCCGCGTTCGCTGCCCGCCGCATGTTTCATAGCGGCCTCCTGGAATTCCCGGAGGCTGGGAAGCTCTTGCTTGGTTTCAACGAGCCGGTCGCGGTTGGCCTGCAGCATCCCCTGGGAAGACAATTCGTCGAGCCTTGCGACGTCCTTGCCAACGTCGTCCCAATTCGAATCGAAAGTCTTTTTCGCGGCCTCCCACCTTGCTGATTGGTTTCCGGCCAGGATGACCTGGCGCGCCTTGCTCTGCGTCTGATTCAGGTCTCTCTGTAAGTCCTTACAGGCCGCGATGGTCGGGACACGCACCGACATGGCTCGATCCTGCGTTTCTCCGATTGCACTCGCCTTTAGATGAGTGAGCACCGCGCTGAGAACGGTGAGGGCAAGGACGCATGCAAAACCCAGTCCCAGCTGCTTCCCAAGCGTAAATTTCATTGCCTTCCCCTCCGATAATTTGCGTATTGCAGTTGTGGGCAAGATTTCTTCCGGTCGCGCAGGAACCCGGGTCGTCCCGGCACACAATCCAGTCCTAGTCAACCTTTTCATCGGCATAGAACGCGCAGACTTTAGCCGGGCCACCCACAATGAATAGACAAAGACGGTCGGGAGCCACCCAAAAGGGTGACCAGAGTTAGACGGAGTCTGTTCCCGCAAACTAAGGCGGCTAATCTTCTGAGGGGTTGAGCCGATGGACCACAAGTGGCCACCCCTTCCTCGGCTCTCAACCCTAGTGCAGGCAAAAGTGCAGGCAAACCGGCGCCCAAGCCGGGCACTCAGTTTGTCGCCCGCCAGCCCATTCTTACCGCGGACGAGAAGGTCTTCGGTTACGAACTGTTGTTTCGCGATGGGGTCGAAGATTTCTTCAGGAGTCCGGATGCGGACGCAGCTTCACGCAGCGCCTTGAGCACTTCCATGCTGGTTGGCCTCGACGTGCTTTGTGATGGGCGCCGAGCTTTTGTGAACTGCACCCGCGACGTCTTGCTCAACGACTACATCACGTTGCTGCCTTCGGGCCAGACCGTGGTCGAGGTTCTGGAGACCGTCCCCGCCGATGACCTGGTGGTGGCCGCTTGCCGCCGGCTGAAGGCCGCCGGATACATGATTGCGCTGGACGACTTCGCGGTGAACGACCCGCGGGAAGGCCTGACCGATCTTGCCGACATCATCAAGGTGGACCTCCGGGAGACTTCTGAAGGTGACGCCGCCGCCATGGTGAAACGGTACGGGCCCTGGCGCTGCCGCATGTTGGCGGAGAAGGTGGAAACGCGCGAGGAGTTTGTCGCCACCAAGAAAGCCGGCTTCCTGTACTTCCAGGGATACTTCTTTCGCCGCCCGGAAATACTCACCGCGCACGAAATTCCCGCCAACCGGATCAACTATCTGCGCATGCTGACGGCGGTGTCGCAGCCCGAGTTGGACGTGCGCGAGATCGAGAATCTGGTCAAAGGCGAGGCCTCGCTGTGCTACCGCCTGCTGCGCTATCTGAACTCCGCCGCTTTCGGATTCGCGGCCGAGATTCATTCGGTGCGGCACGCGCTCTCCATTTTGGGAGAACGCGAAGTCCGCCGCTGGATTCGCCTGGTAGCCACGCTGGGTGCCGGCGAGGGTAAGTCGAGTGACCTGGTGCTCGCTGCGCTGGTGCGCGCCCGTTTCTGTGAACTGCTCTCACCCAAATTTCAGCACGGAGACTCCGACCTGTTCCTGATGGGTATGCTTTCGCTCATGGACACCATTTTGGAGATTCCCATGCGCCAGGTGCTCGACAACATCTCCATCGATCAGGAATGCAAGGCGGCTTTGCTAGGCGGGGTCAGCCCTCTGCGGCCGTTCTATCAACTCATGCTGGCGCGAGAATCGGGCGAATGGAAAGCTGTGAGTGAACTGACCAGCCAGCTGCATCTAAGCGACAGCGACGTGGCGGATTCTTACTGGGAAGCGATGGAGTGGGCGCGCCAGGTAAGTGCGGGGAGTTAATCGCTTTCCTATCGAATAGTTGGCGTCCCCATTAATTTCGTTGGAGTCCGCTCGCCGTACTCAAACGCTATCGACTTGTGGCCAGAGTCTCAGTGACTTCCTTCATCTGGCAGGCTTTTTCGATGTCCAGCACATGCATGAGCCGGTCATTGAGCTTGTGGACACCCAGGATCATGGTCCGGACGGAGCCGCGCAAAGTTTCCGGAGGCGGCTCGAAGGTGGCTTCCTCAACCTCGACCACATCGCCGATTTCGTCCACCAGAAGGCTGACCGCACCATCCTCAGAACGCACCACCACGTTCATGGCAAGCCTGCCTGGCGGACCGGGCTGCTGTTCCAGGCACCGTCGCAGATCGACCGCCGTGACGATTTGGCCGCGCAGGTTGATGAGGCCGCTGACCACTCCGGGCGCCAGTGGAACTTTTGTCATGTCCAGAGAACGGATCACTTCCTGAACGCCTTTCAATTCCACGCCGAACAGGAGCTTGTCCAGATAGAACGTGCAAAACTGTGAAGTGTGTGGCATGGCTTAATTTGTAACCTCCGCCGGTCTCGTCGCAGGGCTGGGCTGAGCAGCCTGACATTCTGCGCGTCGTAGGATGGCCGGGATATCGAGCAATTCCGTGACTCGGTCACCGATCACGACGGTGTAGAGGACTGCTGCCCGGGTCGCGCGCGACCGTACATCCGCCCGGTCTTCGACAATGTCCAGGATCCTTTCCACGACCAGTCCGAAGGACCGCCCATCGTGATGCAGCACCAACACCTGAAGCGGTCCAGAATCCGGCGGTGGAGCGTGCAAGGCTCGCGGTTTGTTGCGTCGCTCTTCCATTACGACATTGAGGCGAATCAAGGGCAGGATCTGGCCACGATATTGAGTCACCCAGTGACTGCCCGACATCTCCACTTGCCCTACCGGGAACTCCTCCAGGCGCGCCAGGGTGCTGAGGGGAATAGCCATGCGGGAATCGTCCGGGCCGGTGAAGAGCAGGAAGGTTTGTTTGTCTCCCCCCGCTCCCGCCACATCCACGGATTTTTCAACCAGGGCGCGATCCCGCGTTTCCGTAACCACGCTGGCACGCTGCGCCAGGCCCAGCACGTCCAGGATGAGTGCTACTTTGCCGTCACCCATGATGCTTGAACCGGCAAAGGTCTTAACCGTCTTGAGCTGTTTGCGCAGCGGCTTCACAACAATTTCCTCGGTGTCGTTGATCTGATCCACCACCAGCCCGAAATTGCGCTCACCGGCTTGCAGGACAACGATGTTGACTGCGCCATCTTTTCCCATTGCGGGGCGATCATCGGTGGCGAGTCCTAGCTCCCGATTGAGATACACGAGAGGCAGTAGCCGTCCGCGCAGCCGGTAGACCGGCACGCAATGAACCAATTCGATGCTCTTGTCCACCTCGTCGGCCTCGAGCCGCACCAGTTCGAGCAAGCTCACCTGCGGAATGGCATAGCGATCGCCCCCGCAGGTTACAACCAGCGCGGGGATGATGGCCAGGGTCAGGGGAATTTTTACCCGAACCGTAGTGCCCCGGCCCAAGGTGGACTCGATGTCCACGGTGCCGCCGATTTTTTCCACGTTCGTCTTCACTACATCCATGCCCACGCCACGGCCGGACACGTTGGTCACCTGTTCCGCGGTGGAAAATCCGGGCAGGAAGATCAAATTGAAGATTTCCCGCTCGGTCATGCGCCCCCCCTGCTCGGCGGTGATCACTCCGCGTTCGAGCGCCTTTTGGTGTATGCGTTCTACATTCAAACCGGCGCCGTCATCACTGATCTCAATGTTGACCTGTCCACCCTCGTGAAAGGCGCGCAGCGTAAGGCGTCCGGCTGGGTCCTTTCCCCATTTCACGCGGTCTTCGGGATGTTCGATACCGTGGTCTACGGAATTGCGCACCAGGTGGGTGAGCGGGTCTTTAATGGCCTCGATGATGGTTTTGTCGAGTTCGGTCTCCTTGCCCTCCATCTCGATGTTTACCTGCTTGCCACAAGTGACAGCGACGTCGCGCACTGTCCGCGGGAACTGGTCCCAGATGTTTCCGATGGGCTGCATGCGGGTCTTCATGACTCCCTCCTGCAGTTCGGTGGTGATCAGGTTCAGACGCTGTGAGGCGGCCAGAAAGGTGGTGTCTTTCGTGCGGTTGGCGAACTGCAGGACCTGGTTCCGCGCCAGCACCAGTTCTCCCACCAGGTTCATCACTTTGTCCAGTAATCCAACATTTACCCGGACCGTGCTGTCCGCCGCGGCGAGCGCCTGCCCGCGGGAGGACTGCTGGACGCGCAACGCATCCACCACATCGGCCGGCAGTGCCGCGCCGTGTTCTACCAGAATCTCACCCAGGCGGCGCGGGTCGCCTTTTTCCTGCGCCTGGGTCGCAAGCTGAATCTCCGCCGCTGTGACTCCGGCCCGTCGCATCAGAATGTCGCCAATCGAAGATGGCAGGTCAGCCGCTTCGGAATGGTCCCGTCGCACGGGAGCAATCTTGTTCTGCGCGGGCGCTACCGGCAGCTGCTGCAGGCGGGTCAGGGTGGCAATCAGAATGGAATCATCGCGCTCGCCTTCCTGCCCGGCCGTCTCGATCTGGCTCAGCATCTGGCGCACGGCATCCACCATGCCCAGCAGCGCCGTGGTCAGTTCCGGATTGAGCGTGAGCTGTCCATCCCGGAGGCGGGTCAGCAGGTTCTCTCCCACGTGCGCAACCTTTTCCAGTTTGTTGAAACCCAGGAATCCGCATGTGCCCTTGATGGTGTGAATGGTGCGAAAGACGCCAGCCAGCGCCTCCCGATCCTGCGGGTTTTTCTCCAAG
>Ga0210404_10000772_pt1 | contig 14983 bp, 12 predicted proteins | sample IncBWH28MmetaG_FD_155455 | JGI IMG/M metagenome (GOLD analysis project Ga0210404, IMG submission 155455) | Forest soil microbial communities from Barre Woods Harvard Forest LTER site, Petersham, Massachusetts, United States - Inc-BW-H-28-M | ecosystem: Environmental > Terrestrial > Soil >... | reverse complement strand
GCGTGGTCTTCCCGGCCTAAAAGCCGGAGCTTCCACCACTCGGTCGCGCTCTTGGCCGCGAGTAGCTTGTCGGCTTGGTGGAGAAAATCTCGGGGTTCACGGGTTTGGCGGTTTTTCCGGCGGCGGCGACGTTCAGTTCCACATCCAGCGGAATTTTTACCGGCGGCAAACAGGCCGACAGGTTGCAGGCCTGAAAGCGCAGCGTCAGGGGAATTTTCGCGGCGCCCAGCGCGGCTTTGTCGTCCGCGGTCAATTTCATCCGGAAGGTGACGCTTCCCGTGTACACGTTCAGGGGCTTGTCCGGCGAGAATGGGAATTTTTCATTCTTGCCGAGCGGATACATCGGCTCGCCGGCCATGCTGAAACCCGGCGGAAGCTGCGGCGTTACCGTCGTGGGGATCAGGTAACTGTCCGACGGCTTGTGCGAATTCATGTGGAAGCCAGAGTTGATCTTCACCACCACCGCGGCCTCGAACTCCTTGCCGCGCGGCACGGGATCGAGCGAGACATAGGTCTTCGTGGATACGATGTCCGTGGGCTTGGGAGGCGCGGCGGTGGCATCCTGCGCCGGCGCCGTGCGGGCGGAAGGAATCAGAAATAGCGCGGACAGGGCGAAAACATACGCGAACCGCATCGCTGGTTTCATAGCTGGCTCTCCAAGTCCTTCACAAGCTGGGCCTGAATGGGATCGAGCGCTCCGATGTAACGCTTGTAGATCTTTCCGTCGCGGGTGATCAGGAAACTGGTGGGCATGCCGAGCAGCCCGCCGAATTTGGTGGCGATGTCGTCTGTATTCATGACGATGGGATAGTTCATCAACGTCTGCTGGCCGCCGACGTTGAATTGCGTCGTGTGGATGAACTGATCGACCGTTTTTTCCTCGTCCATGGTGGCCGCGCCAAGCAGCGTGAATCCCCGCGCGCTGTATTTGTTCTGCAAGTCGATGAGGATAGGGATTTCGTGCCGGCAGGGTTCGCACCACGTGCCCCAGAAATTCAAGAGCACCACTTTGCCCTTGAAGCTTGCCAGGGAAACGTCTTTACCCTGCAAGTCCTTGAACGTTACATCCGGCTCATCCTTCAGCGCGGACGGCGCGTTGGGGACACTGATCTTGCAGCCGGAAAACGCCAGTACCGCGGCCGAAAAAATCGCCACTGCCAGAATCGCCTTGACAACCTTAATCATTCCCGTGCTCCCGAATCATTGTGCAAACCTGTTCAAGAAGGTTAGATGCTGCGATAGCCAGGTCAGGCGATTCACGAAGATCAGCGCGCCAATGAACAGCAGCAGGGCGCCGCTGAAGACTTCCACCGTGTGCAGGTGCCGGCGGAACTTCTGATAGAACTTCATGAAACCGCCGATGCCCACTGCGGTGACCAGAAATGGAATCGCGAGGCCCGCTGAGTAGCATGCCAGCAACAGGACTCCCTGCATGACTGTTTCCTTGGTGGCCGCGACCGCCAGCACGCTGGCCAGAATCGGCCCGATGCACGGCGTCCAGCCAAAGGCAAATGCAAAGCCCAGAAGAAAGCCGCTGACGATTCCCGGCTGGCTGCCTCCACCGACGTTGCGCAGGTGCACGTCGCGGTTGAGCCAGCGCGTCATCGAGGGGCCGAGGAGGAAAATCAGCGCGGCGGCAAAAAATTGGATCGGCTTCACCGCGAAATCGGTTCCGCTGCGAAACATCAGCGTGAGCCCAATCGCGATCAGCACGAAACCCACGATCAATCCGACGCGAACCGTGATTTTCACTAGCCAGCCCACCAGGTGCAATCCGAAAAGAACGATCAGGGCGCCCGCGATCGGAGACAGCAGCTGTTTATTCTTCAGCAGGAACGAACCGACGGCACTGGCCGACGCGCCAAAGGTAATGAACACCGTCGAAAAACCGATCACGAAGGCGATCGCTGAAGTCAGTAGCTTGCCCGTCGAGCCTTTGCCTTCCTTCAGCTGCTCGACGCCCACTCCGGAAAGCATCGAAACGTAGCCCGGAACGAGCGGCAAAACGCAGGGCGAGAGAAATGAGACGATTCCCGCCACGAACACACCAAAGATAGATACATCCATCGGAATCCTTTCGTATTCGCCCCTGGAACTAAGGAATTACCGCGTCATGCTCGGTAGAGACTGCGGCGATTTTCACACAATCGTTAGACGTGCGCCATCGGTTTTTGGTTCTGTAGAAGTCACGGCGCGAAAGGAAATTCCACCATGTGAAACTGGAAAAGGTGCGCCTGCGGAGGATTTCCGACCGGCGAATCAGCCGAGATTCGGATGGCGGCTGTGCCATTCGGTCGATTCCTGGTATGCCTGCGCAATTGCCAGCAGCCGCGCTTCGCTCCATCGCGGGCCCATCAGCTGCAATCCCACGGGCAGGCCCGCCCGCGTGAATCCGCAGGGGATCGAAATGGCGGGCATGCCGGTGATATTGGCCGGACGCGTGAGGCGCAGCAACTCGGCGCGCGTGGTGGTTTCGCGTTCTCCCGCGACGCGCACCTGCGTTTCGCCGACCGGTGGCGCGGTGATCGGCGAGGTGGGCGCCACCAGGACGTCCACTTTTTCGAAGGCGGCCTGGAAATCTTCGATGACTTCCTGGCGCGCGGCCACGCCGCGAAAATAATCGACGGCCAGCAGATTGTGCCCAAATTCAAGGTGGCCGCGAACATCGTCACCATATTCCGCCGCGCGCGCCGGGAAATAGCCCTGCGATTCGTGGTAGGCGCTCGCTTCGGCGACGATCATGTTGGTCGCCACCTCGACCGCGCGGGTCGTTCGTGGCAGAGACACTTCTTCGACGCGCGCGCCAAGCGACTCACATTGCTTCGCCGCCGCTACGACGGCGCTTCGCACTTCGCCGTCGAGCCGGTCGAAGAAATAGTCCTTCGGCCAGCCGACGCGAAGTTTCCGCGAGCCTTTCTTCCGAAGCGTTGGCCGAATAGACTGCGTCTCGCCACGCGGGTATTTCCCGGCAATCGTTTCGAGCAGGATCGACGCGTCGGTCACACGGCGCGCGATGGGGCCGACGTGATCGAATGAAATTCCCAGCGGCACCACCCCTACCGTGCTCACCAAGCCGTAGGTCGGCTTGAGCCCCACGATCCCGCACAGCGCCGAAGGAATGCGAATCGAGCCGCCCGTATCGGTCCCCAGCGACGCGAACCCCATTCCCGTCGCGACGGCTACCACCGATCCGCCGCTCGACCCGCCCGAAATTCGCTCCGGCGCCCAGGGATTGCGCGAGCAGCCGAAGTGCGGGTTCTCGCCGGTGATTCCGTAGGCAAACTCATGCATGTTCGTTTTGCCCAGCAGAATCGCCCCGGCTTGCGCGAGCGACCTGGCCGCGTCGCTGTCGCGGTCCGGCACCCAGCCCGCCAGAATCTTCGAACCGGCCGTGGTGCGAATCCCGCGCGTTTCGAAATTGTCTTTCAGCGAGACGGGAATGCCGTGCAACGGGCCGCGCATGCGGCCCCTGCGAATTTCGCCTTCGGCTTTTCTTGCCTGCCGGCGCGCCTGCGCAGCGAGTACCGTAAGAAAAACGTTCAGCTTCGAACCTGCCCGCTCGATGCGCGCGAGCGCCACCTCGACCAGATCGACCGGCGAAATTTCGCGCCGCCGCAGCAGCCGCGCTGCCTGTTCGATGGAAAGAAACGCCAGCTCGGATTCGGAACGAGAAGCCATGCAACCAATTTAGAAGATTTTTTCCTGATGCCGCAGATTTCCTGCCGAACCAAGGTTCGCGATGCGGATCACGATGCTGTACTGGTTCTCGTTGCGGATGGTGCCGAACGAGAATCGGCGGTATTCAAACCCCAGTCCGCAGCACGAACCGTTGTAGGAAACCTCGACGATCTGGTTCTGAAACGCCTGCGCCACAAAATCATAGCTCGCGCCAAACTCCAAGTTGAACCCGCGCCGGTTCGACTCTCCATAGCCGAAAAGCGTGCGCACCTGATTGGAGTGCTGCTGGAAATTCGGCGGAGGCGGCTGCGGATTTACCGGCAGATTGAGGGTGTAAAAATGCGCCAACGTCAGAAACGATTCCTTGTACGGCTTCAGCTTCAGCAGAGTGCCGATCGCGGTGAGCCGGTCGCGCTGCGCGTCGTAATTCACGATGAATTGCGTGTCCCAGCGTTTGCCCGGCTCGACGGTGATGTCGCTCACGATCGGCGAAAACCGGCGCCCCTGGTCCGCGAACGCAAACGGCGTCAGCGCTTCGAGCGTCTGAAACACGTTGGTCTGCCCCGGCACCAGCGCTCCTCCGAACGTGGGATCGAAGAAATATTTCTGCGCGATGTGCCAGGTGATGAATTCCTGCGTCTCGCCCGAGCTGGTACGTCGGTAGAGCCGTTGCGTGATTCCGTATTCGAGCTCGTTCGTGTCCGTCAGTGTGTCGTCTTCGTCAAAGCGCAGGAATCGCCCGAAATCGTTGACGCCGTTGACCAGCTTGTAGACCAGATACGGCTCGACCAGGTGTTTCCATTTCGTTTCGCCGTGCTCGTAAACGCGCTCCAACACCGGAAACCGCAGATCGATTGAAAATTCCTCCGTGTCGCGGAAAAGCCCCTGATCGAGGAAATTCCCGTTGCGCAGTTGCGCGCCGTAGTAGGTCGAGCGGAACGTGAAGCTCGACGTCAGGTTCAGCCAGTCGCCCACGTGGAGCGGCAGCGTCACCGAGGGCGCGAACTCGCTGCGGTCCACGAATCCGGGCGTCTCAAACGGCGTCACGCCGTCGGCGCGATAATTGCCGCCGATGAACGCGTCAAAGGAAAAATAGAACGGCAGCTTGCTGAAAAAATTCTGGTCCACCGAGCTGATGCGCGCTTCCGGCGCGGTACGCAGCGTGATGGAAGTCTGCGGCGTGGCCGTCAGATAGTTCTGGTAGCTCAGCGCCGCGAAATTGAGGCTGAAGCCGTCGAAATTATTGGTCAGAAACGCGGTGTTGCGAACTTCGGAATCGACCGCTTCCTTGAAGGTCTCCGACCACGCCAAGCGAAAGGTGAGCGACGTCAGCTGATCCAGATCGGCGACCGCGCGCCACCCGCCCGGCAGGTCCGACGTGAACAGCAGCTTCGCCTCATGCCCGCCCTGCGGCACGGGCGGCTGATCGTCCACTTTCAGTCCGCGGTCGATCACACCGTAGTAGCTTGCTTCAAACGATGCGCCTTCCCACGGCTTCATCCGGAACTCGGCCTTCTGGCTCCAGCCGCGCTTGGTGTAATCCGCGGCGCCCATGGTCAGGTCCAGCCAATCCAGCGGCGCCCAGTAAACCGAATCGCCCAACACGAATCCTTTTTGCGAAGTGTTGCCCAGCTCGGGAATCATGAACCCCGATTCGCGCCGTTCTTCCGCGGGAATCGTGGCATACGGTAAGTAAAGGACGGGGATCGAGTAGACGCGAAAGTTTCCGTTCTCGATGCGCACCGATTGCTTCAGCCGCACGGTCGCCGCGGGCGCATAGAATTTCCATACCGGCTTCCCCGGCTTGCAGACCGTCAGCCAGCCCTGATGGATCCGGTAGGTGTTTTCATCCAGCCGATCGGCTTCCTCGGCCTCGAAATACAAAGGATTGGGACTGATCAACAGGGTGGCGATCGGGCGCCGCTGCATGGCGAACGTTCCGTGCACGTGATGAAACGTCCCGCGGCCGGTGCGCAGTTCGTAGCGCGCGTCGTCGGCCTCCACATGCTGCGTCACGTAATCAAGCTGTACGTTTCCGCGCGCCACCACTACTTGCGCTTGGTTGTCGTATTCCACGTGATCGGCGCGCAGGCGCGCGTTCTGGTAACGCACGTCGACGTGCCCGTCGGCGTAGTAGATGTTCCCGACCTGCCGCTGCTGGTCCGCTTCGAGTGTCGCTTCGCCACCGGCGGTCAGTCCCACCAGCGGCTTCGGCTTTTGCAGGGGAGGCGTCTGGCCCCAAAGCTCCCGGGGCGTCGCGGCGAAAAAAGCCAGCAGCGCCGCAAAGAGCGCGGGTGTCCGGACAAATTTCGAGCGAATTACCTTCAGCATCGCCTGAGAAATGCAAAAAAAGAGAACTGAGCCTAACACGCGCCCACCGCCCCCGCAATCACGCGACGATTCACGTGACGATTCACGCCGCTCGCTCCGTTCAGACTCCCAGCCTCCGGCCCGTGTTGCCTCATCCGCAACATAAATTCAAAACGTCCCGCGCGCCCCTCGCCCTGCATCGTGGTATGATTCGTCCGCTCCACTGGATCTTCCGCAGCGCAAAACGGACCAGTGATACGTATCTGCTCGAAGTGTGGCGCCCTTCTGCTGGATGACGCGGAGTGCTGTTCCTTTTGCGAAGTCGATACCGCCCAAAACGGGGGGAACCAAAAAGTCCCTGAGCCGGTAGCAGTTGCTGCCAGCTCCGCCGACGAGTCTCCCGAGCCTGAATGGCGGGCGGAGGTCTCGCGCCGCCTCGAGCAGTACCGCGCGCGCCGCGGCTATGCGCGCCCCCATGACTCGCAGTCCGGCCTCCCTTTCCAGCGACCCTCCGCCTTGCCCGACATTGAAGAGGTTGAGCTCGAACTGCGCGAGCGGCCGCGCCCCCAGCGTCCGGCGCAACGCAACCGCGGCACCGACCGCGTCGACATCTGCATCCAGCCGGAGCTGAGCTTCTCCAACTCGCCCGAGGATCGCGCCCGCCCGCAAACGGCTCTGGTTCCCGTGGCCACTCTCGGCGAACGCCGCTGGGCCGGCTTTCTGGATGGACTGTTTCTGGCGCTCACTTGCGTCGGATTCGCCGGCCTGTTCCATTCGCTAGGCGGCCAATTCACACTGGCGAAGACCGACGCGGTCATCTACCTCACCGTCGCCTACCTGTTCTACGCCGTCTATTTCTTCCTCTTCACCGTGCTCGCCGGCGCCACGCCGGGAATGCAGCTGCTCGGACTTACCGTCGTGCGTCTGGACGGCAGCTTGCCGGACACCCGCCAGCTCCTCTGGCGCAATTTCGGCTACTTGCTCTCCGCGGCCACGCTGATGCTTGGATTCCTCTGGGCCATCTGGGATGAGGATCGCTTCACCTGGCACGACCGCATGTCGCAAACCTACCTCACTGCCGCAGCCCCGCTCGCGGCCCTCGAGCCAGTCGAGGTCCACGCGACCAGCCGCCGCTTCAGCCGCAAATAACGCCCTTCCACTGTCTAGCAAGAAATTCAGCATAGCGGTCGCCGGCCCTTGCTTGACTCGATTTTGCAATTGCTAGAAACTTGCGCTGAGGGAACTGGCGGGATGAAATCGGGGAAGATTCAGCGATTTAACCTTCACGGATTCTTGAATTCCGGCGGACTCGGCAAGAAGATTCTGCAGTACCGGAACAAGCAGGTTGTGTTTTCGCAGGGCGATCCCGCCACGAAAGTCTTTTACATCCAAAAGGGCCGCGTCAAGCTCACGGTGGTCTCCCAGAATGCCAAGGAAGCCGTGGTCGCTATCCTGGGCGACGGTGATTTTCTCGGAGAAGGATGTTTGGCCGGGCAGCCGCTGCGGATGGCCACCGCGACCGCCATGTCAACCGGCTCGATCCTGGAAATCCACAAGGCTGCCATGATGCGCGTGCTGCGCGAAGAGCGCGCTTTTGCGGAGCGATTCATCGCACATATCCTGGCGCGCAACATTCGCTTCGAAGCCGATCTGGTGGACCAGCTTTTCAATTCCAGCGAAAAGCGCTTGGCACGGACCCTTCTTCTGCTCGCGCGTTACGGAAAAGAAGGCAAGCCCGAAACCATCGTTCCCAAGATCAGCCAGGAAACTCTGGCCGAGATGGTGGGAACCACCCGGTCGCGCGTCAGCTTTTTCATGAATAAGTTCAGGAAGCTCGGTTTCATCGAGTACAACGGCGGCCTCGCGGTGCATAGCTCCCTGCTCAACGTAGTTCTCATCGACTAAACCCGCGGAGTTTCGAAACCGGAAACTGGAAGGCCTCGCTAACCGTCCAGACGCGATTCCCGCCAGTGCCGCCGCGGTCTCGAGCAGCCCCAGCGCCTCGGACTGACTCCCGGGAAATCCACGCTACCAAGGGCCGATTCACCCGTCCATAACCAATTCGCTCGGTCAATTCCGCGATTTTCCAGACCCGATGTATAATCAAATCTCCCCTCGGCGCGGGGCGCGCCACCCGGGAAAAGGATCGGGCATGAGCTCTCTTTCAAAGAAAATTGTCATTCTATTGTCGGTAGCCGTCTTCGCCTTTGTAGCCGTCGGAAACCTCCGCGGCCACTCCGCGGACGACAAAGCCTTCCGCGCCCTCACGGTCTATGGCGAAGTGCTCGACAAAGTGCAGCGCGAATACGTCGACGAGCCGAACCTGCATCAGGTGACCGCCGGCGCTCTGCACGGCTTGTTCGACTCGCTTGATCCGCAATCGAGCTACATGAGCCCGCTCGAATACACCGACTACAAAGAAAGGTCCGCCGCCAGCCCCAAGGCCGAATCCGGCCTGGCCCTCACCAAGCGCTTCGGCTACATCAGCGTGATTTCCGCGCTGCCCGATAGCCCCGGCCAGAAAGCCGGCCTCCAGATCGGAGACGTGCTCGAGAAAATCGCCGGCTTTACCACCGGCCAGATGGGCATCGAGCAGGCCGAGCTCCTGCTGACCGGCGATCCGGGGACCACCGTGAAGCTTTCCGTGATCCGCAGCGGCAAAGCCGAGCCGCAGGAGATGGAAATCACGCTTGCGAAATTGCCCGCGCCCAAGATAGTCGAGGACCGCCTGGAAGGCGACATCGCCTACCTCCACGTCTCGGAATTTCAGCCCGGCGCGACCAAACAGATTCGCGACGAGCTTCTCCAGCTCCAGCATCAGGGCGCGCACAAGTTGATTCTCGACTTGCGCGCTTGCGCCTTGGGCGACGACGCGGAAGGCATCTCAACCGCGCAACTGTTTGTTCCTGCCGGCACGATCGCCACGCTGAAGGGACAAACCGTGTCGCCCGTGGTTTCATCGGCCGATCCTTCCAAGGTTGTCTGGAGCCAGCCGGTCACCATACTCATCAACACTGCCACGGCTGGGCCCGCGGAAATTCTGGCTGGCGCGATTGCGGATAATCACCGGGGCGAGACAGTCGGCGTCCGCACCTACGGCACCGCCTCGCAGCAGAAGCTGATTCAGCTCGAAGACGGCTCCGCGTTGATCCTCACCCTCGCGAATTACTACACGCCCGGCGGCAAGGAAATTCCTGTTGATGGCGTTACGCCCACGCGCGAAGTTCGCCCAGCGGTCGACGATTTCACCTCGGCCGAACAGGTTCTGCCTCCCCCGTCCAGCTCGCCCACCGATCCTGACGTGAAAAAAGCCGTCGAGATTCTCGAGCAAGCGGGCGCCGCCCAGAAAGCCGCCTAGCCGAACGTGAAACATTCGCGCGGCAATTTCTCCGCGCAGACGGCCTACTCCAAAATTCATCCGGCCTGCCCGGACCGAGGAAGGGGGCGGAGTGGTCCGACGGCGTGTCCTCCCGCAGCAGGCAGCCGGCCGGGTGGCGCTGCGGCCTTCGCGGCATTTCTCGCTGTCACCATTTTTTGCCTGACCGGCTGCCAGAAAAAAACGCCCTCCAAACCCGAACTTCGCGCGGTTACCGAGGAAATCGTCGCCGCAGCCCAGCGCGTCGCGGGGCACAAATCGCAAATCGAAATTCACCCGGAGGAGGAAATTCTGCAAACAGGAGCGACGACCGTCCAGCGCTCCGCGGACAATATTTACCTTTCGCTGGCCGACCCCGCGCAGGTCGATGAACTGAGCCGCGCCCTCAACGAAATCGCGCGCCACCATCAGCTCGACCTCGCTGAATCTTCCAACACCGGCGTGCTGCGATTCGATTTTTCGCGCGATAGCGTCCGCACCCACTCGATTCACGTGATCACGCCGCTGGCCGCGGGCCCTCGCCCGCCCGTCATCTCCCGCGCCCAGCCGCAAGCAGGAGGAAGCGGGGAACTCGCCATCATCATCGACGATATGGGCCACGACCGCGCCGCGGCCGATGAAGTACTCGCGCTCCCGTTTCGGCTGACGGTCTCGATTCTGCCGCATCTTCCGCTTTCTGCCGGCGTCGCCGAAGAAGCGCATCGCCGCGGCGACCAGGTCATGCTCCATCTTCCCATGGAGCCCGAGCCGGGAAGCGGCGGCCCGGACGGCGTTACGCAGGAACCCATCGAATTGCGAGTGGGGATGAGCGCGGATCAGGTGGACTCCACGCTCGCGGGCATGCTCGAAACCGTCCCGCACGCCGCCGGAGTGAACAACCACGAAGGCTCGCGCGCCACCGCGGACGCCCCGCTGATGCAGTCGCTGATGCCCGCCCTGCGCGCCCGCAACCTTTTCTTCATCGACAGCCGCACGACCGCCGCAACGCTGGCCTACACGACCGCCGAGCGGGATGGCGTCCCCGCCGCCTCGCGCAAAGTCTTCCTGGACGACACCCCGACAAAAGAAGCGATCATCGCGCAGCTCGAGCTGGCCGCCCGCGACGCGCAGCGCGACGGCTCAGCCATCGCCATCGGCCACCCGCACCCGGCGACAGTCGCAGCTCTCGCGCAAGCGGTCCCCCCACTCGAGTCCCGCGGCATCCGCGTCGTCTTCGCCTCCGACCTCGCGCACTAGCAAGAGGCCCTCGTCTCAGGGAAGGCCTGAACCTCGTCGATTACCGCGATGCACTTCGTAATAAGCTCGCCCGCAGTTCTGTTCATGTCGGCTCTGACCCAACCGTGAATCACCGATCGGCAGGCTTCGGTTTGTATTCGCTTTGAGGTTCGTGCAGTGTGACAATTTTTCGCCTGTCACTTCGTACAGCTAAAGGGACTGGAACTAAATCTGTCCTGACGCTCTATTTCCTTGCGCGGACTCCCACGGTACTTTTCCTTACCGCCCTGCAGTGGTGGTTGGCCGCGGGGCCAAAGGAAGGAGCCTCATGTCCCACTGGATTGGTACCACGTCGCCGGCCGACGCTGGCATGTCGGATTTCAAGGAATGCCTCAAACAATTGCGCGACGGCCATTCGGCCGACGCCTTGCAGCACGCCCGCCGTGCCCTCGGAGTCGCACCTAAGAACCCCTTTTATCTCTCCTACACGGGATTGCTGGCTGCGGTCGCCGAGAAGCGTTTTGGCGACGGGGAAGCCCTCTGCCTGGAAGCCCTGGGGATGAGACACAATCACGCGCAGCTGTATCTGAATCTGGCCGAGGTCTATCAGCAGTCCGGCCGGACCTCGGAAGCGATCGCCACGCTTGAAAAGGGACTGGTTTCCGCGGGACGCGATTTCCGCATTCGCCGCGCGCTGCAGAAGATCGGCACGCGCCGCGATCCGGTGGTGAACTTCCTGCACCGCAGCCATCCGGTGAACCGCACGCTTGGGAGGCTGCGCCATCGCTTGACCGGACCGTCGCAGGCCGCCTGAGACGCCGGCCGCGAACACGAGTTTTCTCCGTGCTGTACTCCGGGGCGGGTCCCCGCAATTCGCTTCGTCGTTCTGGTCGAAGCGAATGTACTCGCCCCGGATCCCCTAATTCGTTTCCCGAATTCTGCGAAGAATTGTCCTGAGCGGTTTTCGCCAAGGGTCACAAGCAGTTCGAAGAGATCCGTCTTTCAGCTCTGTCCCAGCGGAAGAAAATACTGCGTGCCCTTCACCGGCTGGCGCAACCGGCGCAATAGCTCCTGAAGATCGTCGCTGCGCTCGACGAAATCGATCTCCGTGGTATCCACAACCAGCAGATTCGACACCGAGTAGCGGAAGAAAAAGTGGCCGTAGGCGTCGGCAACTGCTTGCAGGTACTCGGGCGAAATCTGCTTTTCCGCCGGATCGCCTTTTTTCGACACCCGCTTGCGCAGCACCTCCGGCCTAGCGTGCAGATAAATCACCAGGTCCGGCGCGGGGATCGATGGCGCGAGCATGTCGAAATACTTTTCGTACAGCTTCAGCTCCTCGTTGTCCAGATTCATGTACGCGAAAATTTTGTCCTTCTCGAACAGGAAATCGCTGACGATCGGAGCGGCTGCGTCCTCGGGCCGCGTCTCGGCCAGCCTCCGATGGCGCTCGTAGAGGAAATACATCTGCGCGCGGAAGGCTGCGCCGGGCTTTTCGTTGTAAAACTCGGCGAGGAACGGGTTGTCTTCGACGTCGTGAACGCGGCGCGCGTGCAATTGCTCGGCCAGCTCCCGCGCGAGAGTGGATTTTCCCACGCGGATGGGCCCTTCGACGACGATGTAGCGCGGGGCCTGGAAGGCCGGCTCGGTCATGGCGCGCGATTATAGCAAACCGTCGCGCGCTTCAATGCGTCACCAGCTCCGCGCGATCACCGCGATGATGCGGGCCAGCGCGTCCACATCGCGCGTGTCGATCACTTCGGCGGGAGAATGCGAATAGCGCAGCGGCCAGCCGAGCGCGATATCAACCGAGCCGAAGGGAACGAATGTGGCGCCGTCGTTGCCGCCCCCGGTGACCCCCAGCTGGACAGGGATATTGTTGGCGCGCGAGAGTCTGACGACTTTGTCGACGAGTTCATGCGGCACAATGTTGGAGTTGTCCACGGCGCGAACGGCAAAACCCTTGCCGATTTCGGCGTCGGCGAAGCGTTTCGATTCCAGCGGCGAATCGGAGCTGACCAGCGTGTCCACCGCGAAGACGTAATCCGGCGCGTGTCCTTCCGCGGCAAGGCGCTTGGCCAGCGCTCCGGCGCCGACCAAGCCGATTTCCTCGCCCGTGGACCAGACGAAGGTAACGTCGCGGTCCTTGAGCGGGCCGCCCAGCGCCCACACCGCGGAAATCAGCGCCGTATCACCGACGCGATCGTCAAAGCTGCGGCCATTGGCACGCGTGCCGAGCAGCTGGCGATATTGCTTCGGAATGGTGATCGAATCGCTGACCTGAATGCCCATCTTCGCTACGTCCTCGGGGTTGCGCATCCCAACGTCCACGCGAATCGTCTGGTCGGACTCAGCCGGCCATTTGAAATTCTGCTCATCCCAACCGCTGGGCAATTCCATGATCCCGCTCCGGTCCCCTGAGGATGTGTGCACCAGTACGGGATGGCCCTCATAAAAGCGTAGGTCCATGCCCCCGAGGGTGTCGACGACAAGGTGGCCGTCGGCGGCGATCGATTTGACCTGAAAGCCGATTTCGTCCAGGTGGGCGACGACGAGAATTTTCGGAGTCTTCGTTCCCGGCGGCGCAGCACCAACAGGCAGGATTAGATTCCCGGCTTCGTCCGTACCCGGCTTTGCCCAAGGAGGCAAAAGCTCCATCACTTCCTCTCGCACACGCTCTTCGTGGCCGCTTGCGCCATAGAGCTCGACAAGACGCCGGAGCAACTGGGTCGTCGGCAACGCGCCATTGGTTTTTGGCATAGCGACCAATGACGTCGATCGGGCTCCCCAGCGGCCGGTGGCTGCGGAAGTACCCTGCGCGTAAAGCTCGAGCAAGTCTGCAAGGTCTTCCAGGTCATCGCTGATCATCTGTGCCGGCGTATCTGGCCATGCCACCGCGATGCCGATGTGCGCCCATCTGGCCGGAAAGGCGGGAGGACCGTCAGGAGCGACGGCGGCGGAATAGTCCGTTCGAAACGGAATCTTGTTCGCGTCAGCGAGCCGCCTCAGATCGGCGGCGATTCCGGAAGGTTCGCCGCTGGTTTGTTCAAGACCAACCAGCACGCCACTGCCGAGCTCGCGGCGCGGTGCGCGATGCACACCTTCCATTCCCGGCACCCGCCCGCCGGAGAGAAGCCGGCCGACGTAGATCATCTCGTCGTAGTGAGCAAGGCTCAAAATGCGCTGTAGTCCGCGTCCGCCAACACGTTGCTGGACCACGAATGCCATCGAAAGAGTGCCTTTGATCTTGACGGGATCCATTCGCCGGAGCAGCTCCATCTCCGCGGCTATGCCAAACTTGTCCCCGAGGGACGGACCTGCGTTGACGAAGGAATCTGTGAGTTGCCGCCACATGACGACCGGGCTGAGTATGTCGACGCCGGCTGTACGGGCTTCGGTGGCGGAGGTCGCGCCGATGTCGACGTACATGTTGTCGATATCGCTCTCGCTCGGCGTCGTTTCATCCGCGCGGTGCAGGTGGACGGAAATTCCGGCGACGACGCCGTCGATCCATTTGCCGGCGGCAGTGCGCACTTTCACGGGCTGCGCGGAATAGAGCTCGTTGAAGATGGGCGGGAGGCCGGATTGCGGCAGACGCTGGAGGCGCAGGTAGCCGTCGGCGGTGATGCCGCTGACCACGAAGCCGGGCTCGTCGATCGGCGTAACGATCAGGCGACGCGGCGCGCCGCTGCCGATGGTGACAATTACGTCGCCGAGATTGTCCACGACGGGATGAAACGCGGCGAGCTTGGCGCGAATTTTTTCCGAGAGCTGGTTTTCGTAGCCGGAAACGGAAGGCGTTTCAACGAAGTCCTTCAGGTCGCCGGCCAGCTCTCCAGGGACTTTTATTTGCGCGGCGGTTTGGGCAGCAACGGGCTGGGCGCAGACGATCGAAAAGAGCAGGACGAGAATAGCGAGTGCGCCCGAAGAGGTGCTGCATTTTTGTGCAACATTGGCATCGAAACCGTGTGGCACTGGGCCAGGTGCCTGATCGTTTGTTTTCAATGACTTAGGTCGAAGTTTACGTTGCATGCGGTGACAGTTTGTGCCACGAAAATCCAGCGTGGCCGGGGCGACGGCGGGCTCCGCCAGGGTGGTCGCTGACCACCGGCCGCGACGTGCCTCGAATTGATTTACGCTTTTCACGCAAACCATATTAGTACGCGGGCGCGGGGGCGCAAAGGTGTTCGCCTATCGACTTTTTTAGAGCAGTGAGATTCGACCGCCCGGGTTCGCGCCCGGCACGGGCCGGGGTGGTATACTCCCGCGGCGCAGCGATAGGAGGGCACGACCATGAGCGAAGCGATGGTAGCAAAGAGCAATCCACTGGATCCGAAGCTGTTCCGACCTGAGGCGATTTCGTCCGACATCACGGCGGCGAATGAGGCGTTTCGCGCTCAGGTA
>Ga0210404_10000770_pt1 | contig 15042 bp, 17 predicted proteins | sample IncBWH28MmetaG_FD_155455 | JGI IMG/M metagenome (GOLD analysis project Ga0210404, IMG submission 155455) | Forest soil microbial communities from Barre Woods Harvard Forest LTER site, Petersham, Massachusetts, United States - Inc-BW-H-28-M | ecosystem: Environmental > Terrestrial > Soil >... | reverse complement strand
CGGCGGCGTTGATGGGGAGGCCCAGGTAGTCGCCGATTTCGGGGCCGGGGATGCGCTCGGGCTCGTCTTCGTGGAAGACGTTGGCCCATTCGCCGGAAGGGTCCTCCTGGGCGAATGCGGGAGATGCCAGGAGTGTGGACAACAGGAATCCGAAAAGCGCCAGCGACTTGAGCCCGCGCGCAGGATTGTGCCTGGAAGCCTGATGCATGAGTCCCCCACCCGAGACGGGCGAATTCTAGTGCAGGCCCGGTTGAGTAGCAAGGGGGGCTAGCGGCAGGGGCCGGGATTGGGGACAACTGCGCACGATCGAGTTCGATAGCATGAGCGTGCCGAGAATCCTCTGGTGGGCACAGTTGGTCACGGCGGATGCCCTACGAAGCAGCGCTCCGGTCCGGCGATCGAGGCACACTTGTAAAAAGCAAAGGCGCGAATCTGGAAATTGGCGGTCCCTGGGGAGGCCGAGACCGCGCGGGGAATTGTGCGTAACAACGATAGGCTTGTTCGCAGGTGCGCCCGTTCGCAGCGATCAACCTGGCTTGACAGAAGTGGCGGGGTCGTATTGACTAGCACGCGTCAGAATTACAACGGGGATATGACATGAATGCAATTCGGTCGCTTGGCGTCGCCGGCTTGCTGGTGGTTCTTATTGGGTTCGGACCGAGCAGGGTGCATGCTTCGCCGCAGGGGCCGCCGCCGGCGATTCCGCAGGGGGGAGCGGCGAAGGAGTCTCCCGTGTCGAAGCTGACGCCGGACGACATCGCCACGGGCAAAGAGATTTTCGCGGCGCAGTGCGCGGGCTGCCATGGATTTGACGGCAGCGGGCAGCTCGGACCAAACCTTCACGGAGTCGAGGCACGCCGCGGCGATGCGGGGATTTTTTCCGTGATTCGAAATGGAACAGGCGGAATGCCGCCGGTGATGTCGCTGAACGACCAGCGAGTGTGGCAGGTGGTGGGATTCGTACGGACGCTGGGCGACACCGGGCCGGTGGAAGCGGCGAAGGGCGATCCAGTGAAAGGGAAAGAAGTGTACGCCGCGAATGGCTGCGCGACGTGCCATGCGATCAATGGCGAGGGCGGCGGAGTGGGGCCGCAATTGACGACCGTCGGGCGATCGCGTCCGCCGAAGTATTTTTACGAATTCCTGCGCGACCCCGGGAAAAATCCGCCGGCCGACACTTCCCTGCCCGAACGCGGACAAAGCGCGGGATACCTTCTAGTGCGCGTGGTGACCAAAGACGGGCACGAGGTGACGGGCATTCGGGTGAATGAAGATACCTTTACGATCGTGCTGCGCGATGTGGGCGGGCATTTCTATTCATTCGACAAGTCGGAACTGAAAACGATCGAGCCCCAGCCGGGAAAAACCGTGATGCCGAGCTACGGGAGCCTTTCGGCGACCGATATGGACCATCTGGTGGCATATCTTTCGAGTTTGAAGGGGGCCCAATGAAAGCCGCGAAATATCTGGTGATGGTGATGGCGCTGTGCGGGGCGCTGCCGTGCTTCGCGCAAGTTCCCTACGAGCGACTGATGAAATCCGACGCCGAGCCGCAAAACTGGCTGATGTACGGCGGAAACTACGGCTCGCAGCGGTTTTCCGGACTGAAAGAGATGACGCCGCAGAATGCGAAGGATCTGCGCGTGGCGTGGGCGTACCAGATGCGCGGTGGCGGCGTGATGGAATCATCGCCGCTGATCGTGGATGGGATCATGTATGTGACCGAGCCGCCGAGCAACGTGACAGCGCTGGACGCGCGCACGGGGAAGCCGCTGTGGCATTACGTCCCGCAAGTGCCGCGGGATTTCGTGCCAGTGGGGCTTTTCCCGACGAACCGCGGCGTGGCGATTCTGGGCGACAAGCTTTATCTGGCCACGATCGACGATCATTTGATCGCGCTGGACGCCAAGAGCGGCGTGGTCCGATGGAACTCGTTGATTGCCGACAAGGCGGACGGGTATGCGATTACCCAGGCACCGCTGGCGATCAACGGAAAGATCGTGGTGGGCGTGGGCGGCGGCGAAGCTGGCGCGCACGGATTTTTGAGCTGCTATGACGCAAACGACGGAAAGCTGCTGTGGCGCTACTACACGGTGCCGCGCAGCGCGAGCGATCCCGGCGCGGACACCTGGGCGGACGGAAGCTGGTCAAACGGCGGCGGAACGACCTGGAACACGGGATCGTACGATCCGGAGCTGAATCTGGTCTATTGGGGCACCGGGAATCCGGTGCCGGACTGGAACGGCGAAGGGCGGATGGGAGACAACCTGTTTACCTGCTCACTGATCGCGCTCGATGCGGATACCGGCAAGCTGAAATGGTACTTCCAGTTTTCACCGCACGAGACGCATGACTGGGATTCGAGCGAGCCGCCGATTCTTTTCAATGCCACGCTGAACGGGAAGCCGCGGAAGCTGGTGGCGCTGGCGAATCGCAACGCGTTTTATTACCTGCTGGACCGCGAGACGGGCGAATTCATCACCGGCGTGCCGTTTGCCAAGCAGACCTGGGCGAAAGGGCTCGATGCCAAGGGGCGGCCAATCAAGATGCCGGCCGAGCAGATCGAACCGAGCGTCGAAGGAACGCTGGTTTATCCCACGCTGACGGGCGCGATCAATTGGACGAGCCCGTGTTATAGCCCGATTACGGGGCTTTTTTATGTGAACGCGCGCGATGGGGGCGCGTATTACATCAAGGGCGAACGGAAGTTCGAGAAGGGGAACTCGAACGGCATCGTGGGCGGCGGCGGAGGCGGATCGCGCCCCGGTCCCGCGGATGAAACAACCACTTCGATTCGCGCGTTGAACGCAACCACCGGGGAGAAAAAGTGGGAGTACAAGATGGTTGGCGATTCCTGGACCGGGACTCTGGTGACCGCGGGCGGGCTGGTGTTTTCCGCCGATGCGGCCGGAAATTTCTTCGCGTTGAACGCCGAGACTGGCGAGCCGCTGTGGCATTTGCTGCTGGGGTCGTCCGTGCGGTCGAATCCGGTGTCGTATTCCGTGGATGGAAAACAGTACGTGGTAGATTCGGCCGGCAATGCTCTTTTCGTCTTCAGCCTGCCGTAGGCGGAAGGGTTCCTCCCATCGCAAATTTCCCGCACAGTGGTAGGATTGTGCCCGCATCGAAGTATGGCGGGCGTTGGGGGGAATGAGAATGACCGCGATTCGCTGGTTGTTTGCCGTTGCGTTCATTGCGGGGGGATGTGTGTTGGCCGCGTGGCCAGCGGGCGCGCAGGCTAACCTGGCGACACCTCCGCCGCACTCTCCACACCCGAAGGCCACGCCGGAAAGCATCGCGGCTGGCAAAGACATTTTTGCGGGCACCTGCGCTGGTTGCCACGGAATCGACGGCAGTGGTTCGAATGGTCCGAATATTCGCGGAGTGGGCGCGACGATGGGGCCGGAAGGAGTGTACGCGAGGATTCGAGGCGGGGTGATCGGAACGGGGATGCCGGCGTTTACGGCGCTGGACGATGCCACGGTCTGGAAGATTGTGGACTACGTGATGTCGCTGGGCCATGAAGACGCGGGCGTGGCGACCGGCGACCCTCAAAAAGGGAGAGCAATCTGGGAAACGAGCCAATGCGGGATGTGCCACACCGCGGAGGGGCCGGGCGGTGATCTGGGACCGGACCTGAGCCATATCGGAGTGCAGCGGTCGACCGTCTCGTTGACGAATACACTGAATGATCCGGGACACAATTTGCCGCTCGACGCCGGCCTGCAGGAGCGAGCCACGTACACCGCGTACATGGTGTACCGCGCGGTATTGAAGGACGGTAAGGTTGTGGAAGGAATGCGCGTGAATGAGGACTCTTTCACGATTCAGCTGCGAGACGCGGAGGGCCGGCTGCGTTCGATTCAGAAATTCGAAGTTCAAAAACTGGAGCCAGAACCGGGCAAGAGCTTTATGCCTAGCTACAAGGACAAGCTGACGCCAGTGCAGATAAACGATCTGGTGGCGTACCTTTCGAGTCTGGGAGAAGCACAATGAAAGGAGCGAAATATTTTCTATGTGGGCTGGCCGTCACCGCGCTGGTGCTGGGGAGCCGGGTGGAGTCCGCGGCGCAGAACGTGACCTATGACCAGATTTTGCACTCGGCGAGCCATCCCGAGGACTGGATTACCTATGGCGGCAACTACGCCGCGCAGCGTTTTTCCGAGCTGAAACAGATCAACAAAACGAACGTCGACGAGCTGAAACTGCGTTGGGTGTACCAGCTCCGGCGGAGCGGGATTTTCGAATCTTCGCCGATTGTGGTCGACGGAATGATGTACGTGACCGAGCCGCCGACGACGGTGACGGCCTTGGATGTGCGCACGGGACGTCCCGTATGGCGCTGGACAGCGGACCTGCCGAAGGATTTGCTGACCATCGGGCTTTTCCCGACGAACCGCGGCGTGGCAATTCTGGGCGATACCGTTTACGTGGCGACAATCGATGCGCACCTTGTAGCGCTCGATGCGAAGACTGGCAACATGCGCTGGAGGGTGGAGATCGGGGACAACAAGCAGGCCGTGGCGATCACGCAGGCGCCGATGGCCATCAACGGCAAGATTATCGTGGGCATGGGCGGCGGAGAAGGCGGGCTGCGCGGTTTTATCGACGCATACGACGCGAAGGATGGCCAGCGGCTCTGGAGGCTCTACACGATTCCGACGACCGGGGAGCCGGGAGTTGAGACCTGGGAAGGCGATTCGTACAAATACGGCGGTGCGACGACCTGGAACACGGGGGCGTACGATCCCGAACTGAACACTCTTTACTGGGGCACGGGTAATCCGGCGCCCGACTGGAACGGCGATGCGCGCAAGGGCGACAATTTGTATTCGTGTTCCCTGCTGGCGATCGACGCCGATACCGGGAAGCTGAAATGGTACTTCCAATTCTCCCCGCACGAGACGCACGATTGGGATGCGGCCGAGCCGCCGATCCTTTTTGACGCGACCATCAACGGCAAGAAGCGAAAGATCGTGGCGCAGGCAGATCGCAACGCGTTTTATTATGTGTTGGATCGCGTGACCGGCGAATTCATCACCGGCAAGGCGTATGCGAACGAGACTTGGACCAAGGGACTGGATGCAAAGGGGCGGCCGATTGAATTGCCGAACATTGACCCCACGCCGCAGGGAAACCTGATCTATCCGAGCATCACAGGAAGCGTGAACTGGACGAGCTCTTCCTACAGCCCGCTGACCGGACTTTTCTACGTTGATACGCGGGAGCAGGGCGCCTATTACTACAAGGGGCATCCGACGATCGAGCCGCACAATCCGAATGACACGGGTGGAGGAGGCGGGCAGAAGCTGGTCAATGGAGACGCGGCCTACACCGCGGTGCGCGCGCTCGAAGCAACCACCGGCGATCGCAAATGGGAGTTTAAGATGGTTGGCGATTCCTGGACGGGCACCCTGGCGACGGCGGGCGGATTGGTTTTCTGCGCGGACAGCCAGGGAAACTTCTTCGCGCTGGACGCGGGCGACGGAAAGCCGCTCTGGAATATTCAGTTGGGAAATTCGGTGCGGGCGAATCCGATCACCTACGCGGTGGACGGAAAACAGTACGTGGTAGGTGAGGCGGGAAACGCGGTTTCGGTGTTCAGTCTGCCGTAGTTTCGGGCTAGGCGCGCGGTTACTTTGCTGTTTTCTTGTGACTGAGCTTGAGGACCAGCTCCACATCGCGTCGAGAATCAAAGCTTGAAATTGTGCGGGTCGCGGAGGTCATGTCGTCGTGCTCCGCGTGCACTTCGTAATCGACGTTGGGATCGAGGCCGCTGAAGCGATAGTTCCCGACCTCGTCCGCGATGTAGGTTTTTACCGCCTGGGTTTTCGTATTCAGCAGGTAAACCACGCCAGAAGGCTGGGGAGTCTCGTCTTTATCCAACACGGTGCCGCGAATGGTGCGGAGCTGCGCGTCGCTCTTCTTGTCCTGTGTGGCTGCGGGCAGCGCGAATGCGATTCCGAGCGCGATGACTACGGCCGACCGCCAAACCGCGCGAATCTTCACAAATCCTCCTGACTCCAGGGCCTGAAAAAAACGAGTGCGTTGGCGGCATTCGCGGGCGGCAGGCTATTCGGGCTCTTCGTCCTCGTCGTCTATGCCCGGCTCCTCGTCGTCGTCCTTCGCCGCGTCGCCGGCTTCCTCTTCTTCGTCCTCATCGTCTTCATCGTCGTCTTCGGAGAGGACGATGAGGTGCACGGGATGAATTTGGGTTACCTCCAGCTCTGCATCACATTCCGCACAGCTGACAATTTCGCCTTCTTCGACTTCGTCTTCGTCCAAGTCGATGTCCGCGTCGCATTCCGGGCACTTGGTCACGGGAATCTCTCCTTCCAGAGCTGAACTTCTACCGGACGGCCGTATTATATAACGCCGATGTCAATTTTTTGGGCGGAGGTTCCTCTAGAGATGCCCAGCGGGCGTGAATATCCGGAGCGACCATTGGTGGGCGTGGGTGGAGTCGTTGTTGCGAGTGGGCGCGCGCTGCTGGTTCGCCGCGGCGGGCCTCCTCTGGAAGGCCAGTGGTCGATTCCGGGAGGAATGCTGGAGGTGGGCGAGACGCTGTTGGAAGGCGTGCGGCGCGAATTGCTGGAAGAAACCGGAATCGAGGTGCGCGTGGGCGCGTTGATTGAGGTCTTCGAGCGAATCAACGTGGATGGAAGTGGAAAGACGCGTTACCACTTCGTGGTGCTGGACTATTTGTGCGAAGCCGTGCGGGGCGAGGCGCGTGCTGGCAGCGATGTTTCCGATGTGGCCTGGGCGTCGCCGTCAGAACTGGCGGGATACTCGGTGTCGGAAACGGCGACCCGAGTGATCCTCAAGGCGTTTGAGATGGCGCAGCAACGCTGACAGGGGTGACGACGGGATGGCGCGATCGATCAGCGAACGAATGGATAGACTTCGTCTGCGATCCAATAGTTGGCCAGTACCAGCGCCAAAACCATTCCCGCAAACCACAGCGCCCAGCGCCGGTGCCGCCAAAGCCTTTTAAACGGCGAATGCTGCATCGCCAGATCGGCTAAGTAGGCCGCGCAATAGCAGAGATTGGCAAGCGCAGCGAGAATGACCAGCAAGAGCAGCGACTGCAACGTCAGCGCGGGACGAAAATGCGGCCACGTGGACACCATCCACGCCAAAACGGCTACGGTCAAAACTAAGTTGTAAGCGATCCGGCGCGCTTCCCAATAGCGGATGGCGTCGCCGAGAACCTCCCGCAGGGCGCCCGTCTTTCCATCGTTGGTACCTGGTTCGTTCAAGTGCAGCTCCCAGTTCAATGAATGACCCTCAGCTTGCCGCTGCGGTTTCCGGCAAGCGGCCGTAGCGACGTTGGCGACCGAGGAAATCCTCCACGGCTGCGGCGAGATCCCGGGCTTCGAATTCCGGCCACATGCGCGGTGTGAAGAGCAACTCTGCATAAGCGCATTCCCAGAGCATGAAGTCGCTCAGGCGACGCTCGCCACCGGTGCGAATCACCAGATCGATGTCGGGAGTCATGGCGCCTGCATGGGTCACTTGAGCGAGACGGCGCGAAAATTCGTTTTCGGAAACTTCCCGGCTCGACATCATCCAGCAAGAAGCGCGCAGGATCGCTTCGCGCGAAGAGTAATCCAGGGCGATACGCAGCTCGAGGGTGCGGCTAGCCGCGGTGGCACGTTCGGCCGTTTCGATCGCTTCGACGAGCGACGGGGGAATGCGGTCGCGCCGGCCGATTACCCGCAGGCGGACACCGTGCGCGGCGCATTCGGGCGCTTCTGCGCGGAGGTAGTCTTCCAGAAGCGCCAGGAGAGAGGAAACTTCGCCGGAAGGACGGTCCCAGTTGTTCGCCGAAAACGCGTATAGCGTGAGAGTGCCGATGCCCAGGGAAGGAGCCGCGCGAACGACGCGGCGCACCGCGGCGACGCCCGCGCGATGGCCTTCCGAGCGGGCCAAGCCGCGCGCGGCCGCCCAGCGGCCGTTGCCGTCGAGCAAAATGGCAACGTGAAGCTTGAGATCAAGACGAGTCAGAGATGAAGTTGACCGTGGAGACATTTGAAAATCACCCTCGAGTTATCGTTCTGGATGCAAGCCAATTCAGCAAAATGACGGCGGGGACAACGTAAGGAAACATTCCATACAGGGTGTCGCTGGCGGAATGGGAATGCCGGTCGACGGAACCGAACACCTGGACGCAGAAGGAAGCCGCGAATGCGACGGCAAACCAACCCTGCCAAGAAATCGCCCGGTACATCCAGCCCCACTGTTTGAACCAAGCCATCGGCACTTCGCCACCTAGCCTTCGCGCGTCGCCTGGATTAAAGCTTCCATGTGATCCAGATATTTTTCGAGCGCACGGCGGCCCGTGGCTGCGAGACGATATTCGGTCTTAGGTACACGGCCGTCGAACGATTTCGTGCACGCGATGTAGCCGGAATCTTCGAGCTTGCGGGCATGGACGCTCAGGTTGCCGTCGGTGACGCGGAGCAGCTGCTTGAGCTCATTAAAGGTAAGTGAGGCGTTAACGGCTAGGGCGCTGACGATCGCCAGGCGGGTGCGTTCGTGAATCAGGCGATCGAGATTCGGGGCCGCGGCAGTGGCCGCGCCGACGGCCGCCGTTCCCTGCCTCGATTTGTCGTCGCGCGCGGCGCGGAAAGCTCCGGATTTAGCCGCCATATTTCCCCGCAATGATTCCACCGAAAATCAGGTGCAGGCCGCCGAAACCAGCGGCAAGAAAGGCATTGCCCCAGCTCGACGGGCAAAAAAGCGCGACGGTGCCGAGTACCATGAAGCAGAGCCCCATCAGCGGCACGATGCGAATTGAAAATGCGCCCCCCGTAACCACCGCGGTGCCGTATAGCAGCAACCAGACGCCGGAAACTGCAGCGATCGAGCCGACGCGCACAAGCAAAATGGTCAGTAAAACTCCGACAAACAACGGCGGGGCGAAGCTGTAGACGAAGCGCCGGCCGGGGCCGGAAAGCAGCGCAGTGCCCGCCGAACGAGCTTTCGAATACGTGGTCCACAGCGCAATGCCGATGGCCACGGCGGCTTCCGCGAGCCAGGTGGCGAGCCACAACAGCGTGGAATCCTGGCGCGAGGCGATTACCGCTGCGCCCAAAGCTGTGATTCCCATGGCGACTCCACCCCATCCGGAAACGGCTGTGAAGGAACCGGCCCGCTCCATGGTCTCGCGGATGAAGCGAATGTTGTCCCGAGCGCGATCCCCGAGGGCCACGGGATCGTCAGAACGAGACGGGCGCCTTCCGAAAGGCATCATACCGATAGAGTAACAACGGGCGCGGAATTGTCAAGTACTTTACATCACAAAGTACAATCATCATTCCTACCAGTTGAGGGCGGTAACAAGCCGGATTCGCTTGTGTGACGATCACCGGCGGCATATCCTGGAGCGCTCGATTTTGGATCTTCCTGGGAGGCAAAGCAATGAAGCAAGCCGGTCTGGCAATTTTGGCACTCGGGTTGATGCCGTTTGTCCCCCTCAGCACGGGGGCGCAACAAGCGCCCGTCGACGCTCGGCCGCAGGCCAGCGCGCCGGAAACGAATCCCATCTCGAACGGGTTCAGGAAACTGATGGCCGAAGAGTCGGAGAACACCGTGGCGGCGGTGGAGGAAATGCCGGCGGACAAGTTTGGTTTTCGACCAACGCCTCAGCAAAACACGTTCGGACACTTGGTGGTCCACATGATTCGGGCGAATTACGGCTTGTGCGGTTTGATCACCGGCGCCAAACCGCCCGCTCCGCCGCAATTGAAGGACGACGATCCCAAGGACACACTTGTCCCCGCGCTAAAAGCTTCTTTTCAATTCTGCACGGATTCCCTGGCGCAGACCGATGACACGCATTTTGGCGAGCAAGTTTCGTTCTTGGGCGGAAAGATGGTCTCGCGCGGCTTCATGCTGGTGACCATGTCGGAGGATCTGGGAGATCACTACAGCACAGCGGCCATGTACTTGCGGCTGAACGGGCTGCTGCCGCCGACCGCACAGCCGCGCAAGTAGCGCTTCTTGAGCGAAACGTTCCGAGCGAATTCAAGACCGCTTCACCGGGTAGCGGCCCGTCAGCCACTTCCAGCGGATGCGGATCAAGTCGCCAAACATTTGCAGGCTGTCACGAATCATGTGGACTTTGGTGCCCGGATCGTGCGCCCAGCGGACGGGCACCTCGGCCGTTCGCAGGCCGTGCCGGCGCGCCAGAAACAAAATCTCGGGGTCAAAACCGAATCCCTCAATTTGCTGCTGCTCGAAGACGATCAGGCTGGGCTCGCGAACGAAGGCCTTAAAGCCGCATTGCGTATCCTGGAACGGCAAACCGGTGAAAATTCGAACCCAGGCGTTGAAGATCATCCCCGCGATTTCCCGTAATCGAGACTGATGGCCGAAAATCAGCGAGCGATCAACAGCGCGCGATCCAATGGCGATCTCGTTCCCATCACGGATCGCCGCGAGCAGCTTTTCTGATTCCCCAATGGGTGAAGAAAGGTCGGCGTCGGTGAAAATGGCAACCCGGCCACGCGCTTCCAGCATTCCGTGCCGGACGCTGTAACCTTTGCCACGATTTTTGCCGTTCGAAATCAGCCGAATGGAAGGCTCGTCACGGGCCCATTTCTCCGCGATTCGGGCCGTATCGTCGGTTGAACCGTCATCGACGACCAGGATTTCGATCGCCCCGAGCCCTCCCGGGCGCGTTTCAAAATACTCGCGGATGCGCGAAAGCCCGCGGCCCAGCCGCTGCTCTTCGTTGTAGGCGGGAACGATGATGGACATTTCCGGCGGCGTGTGGCTTCGCGGAATTTCATCTCGAGGATTGTCCGGCATGAATCAGCGCCAGCCGTAACGGCCAACCAGAGGCACAAAGCGGCACTCAAACAGCTCTTTCTGGGTGACTCGGCCGCCCGACTTGACAAGGCACAGGAGCCGCTGATGATCGGCCGTCCCCACTGGAATCACCAAGCGGCCACCTTCGGCCAACTGTTCTACGAGCGGCGGCGGCACGGCCGGTGCCGCGGCGGAAACCAGGATCGCGTCAAAGGGGGCTGCTGGAGCGAACCCCTGCGAGCCGTCACCGACCTCGACGCGGACACTTGGATAGCCGAGTCGGGCCAGAAGCTCGCGTGCGGAAGACGCCAGCGAAGGAATGGCTTCGAGTGCGATCACTTCGCGTGCCAGCAACGAAAGCACAGCGGCCTGGTAGCCGGTTCCGGCCCCGACATCGAGAACGCGCTCGTGGCCTTCAAGAGACAAGGCGTTTGCGCTGGCGGCAACGACGTAGGGCTGCGAGATCGTCTGGCCTTCCCCAGCGGGCAGCGCCTCGTCGGCGTACGCCTGTGCTACCAGACCTGGAAGAACAAACAAATGGCGTGGAACGGCCTCCATCGCGGCGAGGACGCGAGGCGAACTAATCCCCCGTTCGCGAATCTGCCGAGCAACCATATCGCGCCGAGCTTCTTCAAACTTCGCGTTATCGCTGGAGATGAGATGGCCGTTACTGTTCATGTGTGCCGAAATTAACACAACGGCGTCGGACGCGGACATCAAAAAGCATCGCTGCAATTGCGTGCGTCGAAGGGACTCGTTACGATGCTTTGTGCGGATCGTTCCAGCGGAACGTGGCGTGGAATTTTCACTCTTAGGAGAACGCGATGAAAATTGGAACCGTTGTGATGGCGGCCGCCATTTTGGCCGGGGGGCCTGTGTGGGCGCAAACGCAGTCGACCGAGCCAGCACCTAAGCCGGCACCGCACCAGCCGGGAGTGCCTGCCCATCCGGATACAACATCCAACGCGGCGCCAGTATCCGCGGCTACCGACAAAGTGGACCCGGCAAAGGACGCCGCCATCCGACATCTGATGGACCTGACGCAATCCTCCAAGATGGGCGAGGATTTCAACCGCTATGTCACGAATCAAGTTCATGAGGTGCTGAGTCAGGCGCTTCCGCCCGAGCGCTTGTCGAAGCTGATGGATACATTCAGCGAGAAGCTGGCCGCCGCCCTGCCGCCGACCGCGATCAACGACGCGGCAGTCCCGATTTACGCAGCGTCTTTCTCGATGGAGGATATCCAGGCGCTGATTCAGTTCTACGAGTCGCCGCTGGGGCAGCGCGTGGTCAAGGCGCTTCCTCGTGTGGCGCAGGAATCGCAGCGGGTCGGCATGCAGATGGAACAAAAAAGCGCTATGACGATACTGCAAGACATGTCGAACGACTATCCGGAGCTGAAACAGATGTTGCGCGGGCCGCAGGAGAATGGTTCAGGCGAAATGCCCGCCGCTCCGGGTCCAGCGCCCGCACCGGCACCGCCCGCGAAGTGAGTAAAATTCGAACGCCGGGGTTACAATCCCCTGCCGATGCCCCTGGCCGCACTACTGTATCAAGCCGCCCCCAACAACCCGATCGATTGGTCGCCGCTGCGGATTTCGTTGGAAACCAGCGTGACGGCGACGATCGTGACCCTGGTGGCCGGACTGGCCACGGCGGCGTGGCGGCAGCGTCGTACTGGGCTGACCAGCGCCGTTATAGATGGTATTTGCCTGCTTCCCCTGGTTTTGCCGCCGACTGTCGTCGGATTCCTGCTTCTGTTGCTTTTCGGCAGAAACGGACCGATCGGAAGATTGCTGAGGACCTTCGGTGCCACGGTGGTCTTTTCCTGGCCGGCAACTGTGATCGCCGCAGCAGTGGTCGCCTTTCCGCTAATGTACCTCACCGCGCGGGCCGCTCTCGAACAAGTCGATTCGAGATTTCTCGAAGCTGCGAGAACTTTGGGCGCATCGGAGTGGCGGGTCCTCACGGCGGTCGCACTGCCACTTGCGTGGCCGGGCGTGCTGGCGGGAACGATACTGTCGTTTGCGCGGGCCCTGGGGGAATTCGGAGCAACGCTGATGCTGGCCGGGAATATTCCCGGGAGAACCGCGACGATTCCCATCGCCATTTACTTCGCGGTGGAAGCGGACGAGTTACAGAGAGCTGTCGCATGGTGCGCGGCGGACTTGGCGATCTCGCTTGCGCTGCTCGGTGGACTCTACTACTGGACGCACGCGCAAAGACGCGTGCGAGGGGACAGGCGTTGACGTGGCGCTCGAAGTCCAAATCGAAAGAAAGCTGCACCCGTTCACGCTAGACGTCTCGTTCATGGCGGGCGATGAGCCGCTGAGCATTCTCGGCCCTTCGGGTGCTGGCAAAACCATCCTGCTTCGCTGTATCGCGGGGCTCGAGAGGGCGAGCCGGGGGCGCATCAAGCTGGGCGATCGGGTTTTGCTCGATACGACCAAAGGAATTCAGATTCCCGCACGTAACCGGCGAATCGGATTCCTGTTCCAGCATTTTGCGCTGTTCCCGCATCGCACAGTCGCAGAAAATATCGCTTTCGGCTTGCAGAACCTGGCCAGGGAGGAGCAGTTGCGGCGCGTGACTTCGTTGCTGACGCGCACGCATATTCTCGGTTTGGAGCATCGTTACCCGCGCCAGCTTTCCGGGGGCGAGCAGCAACGTGCCGCGCTGGCACGTGCCCTGGCGATCGAGCCCCAAGCGTTGCTGCTCGATGAACCGCTTTCGGCGCTCGATACGCACCTCCGCAGCCAGATGGAGGCGCAGCTTCAGGAAACATTCGCCACCTACCGCCGACCGGCGCTGCTGGTGACGCATAACATCGAGGAAGCCTACCGCTTGGGTGGCCGCATGATGGTGTTGTCGAGCGGGAAAATCGCCGCGTTCGGCGCCACAGAAGACGTGTTTCGACGGCCCACCAGCGTGGAAGTGGCGCGGCTGACGGGCTGCAAGAACTTTTCGCGCGCTCGGATGATTTCCTCCGGTGTAGTCGAGGCACTGGACTGGGGCTGCCAGTTGCGGGTGAGCCACGAACTCGCCCGAACCCCGGCGCACGTGGGCATCCGCGCCCATGAAATTGACTTCGTCGAAGCGGGCAGCCCGACTGCGGCGCAGGAGAACGTCTTCCCGTGCTGGCTGGTGGGGTCGTCCGAAACCCCGTTTCGCATCACGCTTTATCTGAGCCTCCGGCAGCCGGCCGGCGCAAGGGAGGAGGGCGCCCAGATCGAATTGCAGGCTGAAGTGTTTAAGGAAAAATGGCGACGATTCCGGGAGCAACCCAGACCCTGGCACGTGCGGCTGTCGGCCGACTCACTGTTCCTGATGCCGGACTAGTTCACCCTACCTAAAGTGCTTCACCCACTTGATGTCGAAACCGTAGGTTCCGTTGATATCCCGCAGGAACTCGACCGATAAACCCCGCTTCAGAGTGTATTCGACCTGGATCAACTGATACTGGTTCGAGGTGGCGGCGTTGGTGGAGTAGGTGATTTCGAGATCGCGCGTGACCTGCTCTTGAATCGTAACGCGCGCCGCGGCGTTCGACTCGGTCGCCGTGCCGGCGACGAATGGGTCGACACGGAACGAACTGATTCCGAACAAATGCTCGATCCTTCCTCCGATGCCGCTGGAAATTGCCTCTGAGAGCAGCGCCGTCGCGCCGTAATTCTGCGTTGATCCGGGCGCGGAACGCAGGGCACTTCCCTCCCCCGGACTCCCGAGCGCCAGCAATGCGACGATGTCTGAATCGGGCAACGGAGGATCGGACCGGTAGTTCAACGCGAGGTGGCTCGCGGGTCCGGAGAAATCGATGGTTACCTGATACTGGTTGATCGTCGAGGTCGCTTCGACGTTTAGGACCGGATCCAAACGGAACGGGTTGGCGAAATTGATATCGCCGCGCGTCAATTCGAAATTGTTTCCCCGGAACGGCATTTCGCCGCCGAGAAGATGGATGTGGCCCAGCAGCACCGGACGGTCCCAGGTGCCCCGCAAGCGGACGTCACCGTCGACATCGATGTGCGCGCCCGCCCATTCGATGCGCGCGCCCGGCTTCGTCTGGCCCGCGATATCGAAGCTCAGGTTTTGCAGGAACGGCGAGCTCGAAGAAGCGCTCGGCGTAGTATCGGATGCGGACGCAAAGAATGACGCGACGTCTACGCCCTCGGCAAACAGCAGGCGTTCGACCTGAACCCGCCCCGTGATCAGAGCCGCGTCGCTGGT
>Ga0210404_10000769_pt1 | contig 15050 bp, 16 predicted proteins | sample IncBWH28MmetaG_FD_155455 | JGI IMG/M metagenome (GOLD analysis project Ga0210404, IMG submission 155455) | Forest soil microbial communities from Barre Woods Harvard Forest LTER site, Petersham, Massachusetts, United States - Inc-BW-H-28-M | ecosystem: Environmental > Terrestrial > Soil >... | reverse complement strand
ATGCCGGCCACTCGCGCCACCGCGACCACCGTCGACTGCAGCACCCCCCCGCCGACGATGACGAGCAGGACGAGGAGGCGCAGCACGGGCTAGCCCTCGAGGGGGAACAGCGCGGCCACGTCCTGGGTGGTCTGCCCGGTGACGAGCAGGACCTCCTCGACGCGGGAGAAGTCGACCGCGGGCGCGAGCACCGCGAAGTGGAAGAGCGCCGAGCCCTTGTCCTCGATCTTGACCACCCGGCCCACCGGGAGGCCCTTGGGGAAGAGCGTGCCGAGCCCCGACGTCACCACCAGGTCTCCCGGCGCAACGCTCGCCCCGTCGCGGGCCATGAACTTGAAGCGCACGGTCCCGCCCGCGTCCCCCTCCACCAGGCCCGCAGTCCGAGTACGCTGCACCACCGCGCCCACCGTGGAAGCCGGATCGTTCAAGAGCTGGATCACCGCCGCCGCCCGGTGGACCTGCACCACCCGGCCGACCAGGCCGTCGGGAACGATGACCGGGGTCTGCTGGGAGATGCCGTCGCCGCGCCCACGGTTGACGGTGAGGGAGCGGACCCAGCCGCCCGCCTCACGTCCGATCACCTCGCCGGCCAGGGTGGCCAGCGGCAGGCGGTCTTTCAGGACCAGCAGGCGGCGAAGGCGGGCGTTCTCCTCGCGGGTCTCGCCGGCCTGCAGGGCCTGGACGCGCAGATGCTCGTTGTCTTCGCGGAGGGTGGCGTTGTCGCGGCGAACCGACTTCCAGTCGACGTAGTTGGCCCAGAGGTTGAGGGCACCGCGGTGGATCCGAACGAGGAGGCCCTGGACGGGGGTGACCGCGATCGTGACCAGCTCGCCGGCCCGTCCGGTTCCCCCGCCGCGGGTCTGGACGGTCAACAGCAGGAGGGAAACGAGTAGCACCGCGAGCAGGATCCCGTATCTCCCAACTCTCACCGCTCCGTCACCCTTACGGCCGATCGGCGCGAGGCCGGCTCGAAGCCAACCCTCAGGCGGGGATCGCCACTTTCTTGAGAAGCTCCAGCTCGTCTAGAACCTTGCCGGTGCCCAGCGCCACGCAGGACAGCGGATCGTCGCCGACCGTGATCGGAAGATCGGTCTCCTGTCGCAGCAGCAGGTCGAGGCCGCGCAGCAGCGCGCCGCCGCCGGTGAGCACGATCCCCTTGTCCACGATGTCGGCGGCCAGCTCGGGCGGGGTCCGCTCGAGGCAGGTGCGTACCGTGTCCACGATCGCCATCACCGGCTCCCGCAGCGCCTCGCGGATCTCCTCGTCGGTGACCACGATGGTCTTCGGGATCCCGTCGATCAGGTCGCGGCCCTTCACTTCCATGGTCATGCGCTCGCCGCCCATCGGGTACGCCGACCCCAGCTTGATCTTGATCTCCTCCGCGCGCCGCTCGCCGACGAGGAGATTGTAGTGCTTCTTGATGTACTGCACGATCGCCTCGTCCATCTCGTCGCCCGCGATGCGCACCGACTTCGAGTACACGATGCCGGACAGCGAGATCACCGCGACCTCGGTGGTGCCGCCGCCCATGTCGACGATCATGTTGCCGCCCGGCTCCTGGATGGGCAGGCCCGCCCCGATCGCGGCCGCCATCGGCTCCTCGATCAGGTACACCTCGCGCGCGCCGGCCTGCATCGCGGAGTCGCGCACCGCGCGCTTCTCCACCTGGGTGATGCCGGAGGGCACGCCGATGACGATGCGGGGATGCACGAGGGTCCGGCGGCGGTGCACCTTGTTGATGAAGTAGTGGAGCATCTTCTCGGTCACGTCGAAGTCGGCGATGACGCCGTCCTTCAGCGGGCGGATGGCCGTGATGTTGCCCGGCGTGCGCCCGAGCATCGCCTTCGCCTCGTGCCCCACCGCCAGCACCGAGTGATCGGCCTGGTGGATGGCCACGATGGAGGGCTCGTTCATCACGATGCCTTCCCCGCGGACGTAGACGAGCGTGTTGGCCGTACCGAGGTCGATGGCCAGGTCGTTGGAGAAGAGCCCGGCGAGGAGGCTAATCAGCATAAGGCACCCGTGTGAGTCGCTGGTTTGAGACACGTACGACGACGATCCGAACTCAAGGCCGAGTCTAGCACCCGGGATTTTTCGCAACAAGGAAAACCTAGGATTTTCGAGAGGATGGACGTCACCGCCGCGCATCGCGAGCAGTGCGGCGCGCCCGCCGGGACGCTCGGGAAAATCGGCGGGATTCCGGAGGGTTAGGCACGTCCTTCCCCACGCCGCCCGATCGTGGGCGCGATCCGCTCCTTATAGAGGCGCACCGCGTCACGGATCACCTGCTCGGCGGCGGCGCGCCCGCGGATCTGCTCCACGTCGACCGCCTTGTTCTCGAGAATCTTGTAGTCGAGGAAGAAACGCTGGATCTCCTTCAGGCGGTGGGGCGGTAGCTCGGCCGCCTCGTGGTAGTACGAATACTCGGGATCGTCGACGTGGACCGCGATCACCTTGTCGTCGCCGCCCTTCTCGTCGCTCATGGTGAGGACGCCGATGGCCCGCGCCCGCAGGATGCAGAGCGGCACCACCGGCTCCTGGCCCAGCACCAGCACGTCGAGCGGATCGCCGTCGTCGCAATAGGTCCGCGGCAGGAAGCCGTAGTTGGCCGGGTAGTGCACCGCGGAGTACAGCACGCGATCGAGCCAGAGGAGGCCGGTCTGCTTGTCGAGCTCGTACTTCACCTTGCAGCCCTTCGGGATCTCGATCACGCAGCGGAAGTCGTCCTCGATGCGATCGCCCAGCTCCACGTCGTGCCACGGGTTCACGCAGAGAGTATAGCCGCGCGCGGAGCCCGGCGCTCCCGGGCGGCTGGCCGCCACCTCACAATTGTGTGACGATGGCGCCGGTGGACGACCTCGAGATCTGGTTCGACAAGGGCGTGACCGACGGGCTGCCGGTGATCCCCCCCGCGCGGGCGCGCGTGGAGCGGATGCTGGCCGCGAGCCCGCGCGCCCGGGACGACCTGGTCGGGGAGGTGGCGCCCAACTACGGCCGCGCCACCGTCGAGAAGATCGCGATCAACGCGGTCATGGCCGGCTGCCGGCCGGAATACTTCCCGGTGGTGCTGGCCGCGGTCGAGGCGGCGTGCGATCCCGCGTTCAACCTGCACGGCGTCTCGACGTCGACCCACTTCTCGGCCCCTCTCGTGGTGGTGCACGGCCCGATCCGTGCCCGGATCGCGCTGAACTGCTCGTTCGGGGTGTTCGGGCCGGGCCATCGCGCCAACGCCACCATCGGGCGCGCCCTGCGCCTCGTGATGATCAACGTGGGCGGCGTCCGGCCCGGCGAGACCTCCATGTCGACCTTCGGCCACCCGGGGCGCTACACCTACTGCATCGGCGAGCACGAGGAGGCGAGCCCCTGGCCGCCCTATCACGTGGGCCGCGGCCTCGCGGCGGGCGACAGCGCGGTGACCGTGTTCGCGGGCGAGGCCCCCCACGGCATCTCCGATCACGCCAGCCGCACCGGGCGGGCGCTCGCCGGCTCCCTCGGCTGGTCGATGGCGTCGCTCTGGAACGCCAAGCACTTCCCGCTCTACTCGCACACCATGCTGGTGGTCGGGCCCGAGCACGCCCGCACCCTGGCCGACGATGGCTGGAGCAGGGATGATCTCGTCCGGCACATCTTCGAGACGGTGCGCGTGCCCTACGGTCGCCTGAAGCCGGACGAGGACAGCGGCGAGGGCACCAATTTGCGCTTTGCCAAGGGGGGCGAGCCGCCCGCGGACCAGCCGATCCCCAAGTTTCCGTCCCCGGCGGAGCTCCACGTGGTGGTGGCCGGCGGCACCGCCGGGAGATTCTCGATGGCCATCCCGGGCTGGCTCGGCACCAAGAACGGCTCGCGTCCGGTGACGGTGCCGATCCGGGATACTCCTTGACAGGGCCCGCCCGGTTCCGCTACTGTTCTTAACAGGTTGTAGGTTCACCCGGTAGTCGGATTCAGTGATTCGAGACCAACGCCGCGAGGACCTCAAGTCCGGGCGGCGTTTTTGTTTGTCCTCCGATTCCGGAGGGCGCCCCCGTCATGGTGACGGGGAATCACCGAGGCGCACGACGCCTCACGAAAGAGGTCAGTAGATGGCTCAGGGTAACGTGAAGTGGTTCAACGACGCGAAGGGGTACGGGTTCATCTCTCAGGAGGATGGCGAGGACGTGTTCGTGCATTTCAGCGCCATTCAGGCCCAGGGGTTCAAGAGCCTGGCCGAGGGCGATCGAGTCGAATTCGAGGTCACGCGGGGTCCAAAGGGCCTCCAGGCCGCCAACGTTCGTAAGGTCTAGCGTCGCACCGGCCGGGTCCCGGACCATCCGGGGCCCGGCCCGCCGCTTTTCCACCCCACCGAAGCCGCCCCGATCCGGGCATCAGAAACGGCCTTGACAGTCGTTCCGGTCCTTTGCTAACCTGCGCGCGTTTTCGGGGACTCTGAAGTTCGGTTCCTTTCGTACGTGAACGAAACTCGGTTCTAGGGAATGTGAGCGCCGTGAGGGCCTAGGCCCCTCATCGGCGCTTTTTTGTTGTTCCCCCCGATCCCGGGGGAATCCCCAGCCATGGTGGCGAGGGGCTTAGCGGGCGGCCCATCCCCGCCCAAGGAGAGAGGGTACAGACGTATGGCACAAGGCACGGTCAAGTGGTTCAACGACGCGAAGGGGTACGGTTTCATCCAGGTCGAAGGCGGGGAAGACGTCTTCGTCCACTACAGCGCCATTCAGGCCCAGGGCTTCAAGAGCTTGGCCGAGGGCGACAAGGTCGAGTTCGAGGTGACGAAGGGGCCCAAGGGGCTTCAGGCTTCCAACGTTCGGAAGTCGGCGTAGGCGTCGCCGACCACTTGACGGCCCGCCGGTAGACCCGGCGGGCCGTTTCTTTTTCTCCCCGCGCGGAGTACAAAAAAAAGCCCCGACGGACGCTGCGGCGGCGGTGCTTCTGCCATGCCGCCCCGCTGGTGAAAGAGCGGGTCCGTCGGGGCCGGTGGTTCCTGGATCCTCCAGGGCCACCTGCAACTGCTACATCTGGGCCTTAGGAGGCGACCACCTCACAGATCACCGTAGGGGTACACATCGGCTGGATCACCTCCCTTTCTCGGCGCGGCCCACGCAAGGGCCCAGGACCCACTCACCTTGCCGCGGACGCCGACTCCCGCCGCAAGGCTCGGTCACGCTGCTCCCGGCGAAATTACCGGGAGGGAACGCTTCGAGGAGCCTGTGTGAGCTCCGACCGATTTGCGCCCATCGTACATGAGCCCGAACGACCGGGAAAGCAAATTTCACTTCACGACGATCCGCCCCGCGTTCTTCTCGAGGACGCCCTTGCCGATGCCGTCCACCTTCTCCAGATCCTGGGCTCGCTTGAACGGACCGTGGGCCTCCCGGTAGTCGATGATCTTCTGCGCGCCTCCCGCCCCGACGCCCGAGAGGTGCATCAGTTCCGTCTTGGTCGCCTCGTTGATGTTCACCTTGACGTCCTTGGCGTCCACCTTCACCCGGACCGGCTTTCCCTTGTCCTCCCCGAGGGCCACGCCGCCGCCGAGGCACCACAGCATCACCGCGAGCACGCCCATCCAGCGCTTCATCATGAGGATCCTCCTGGATCGAGATGAGATGAGTTGCTGGGGCGATTGCACGCCGGAGGGCGTGGACGGTCAATGCGGACAATTTCAGACGGCGCGGCGTATCTAGGAGTCGGCGGAGCGGTCGAGCGCGTCGAGGTAGGCCTGCCACTCCCACGCGAGAAGCGACTGCTTCTTGTGGTTGCACTCGCGGCACGCGGGCACCATGTTGGCGCGGATCGAGCGGCCTCCGCGCACGAGCGGCACCACGTGGTCGACGGTCAGCGCCTTCGCGCCCACGTCGCGCGCGCAGTAGTGGCAGCGACCGGTCGAGATCCGTCGGCGCCACCACGCGGTCTGCCGCAGCTCGCGGGCGCGCGCCTTCTCGCGGCGGAGGGTGTCGTCGTCCACCTCCCGCACGTAGCGATCGTCGCTCACGCACCCTCCCCCGACACCGCGGACAGGCGCACCGAGAGGTCCTCCCACTCCTTCATGAGCCACGCCACCCGCTCCTCGGTGTCGCGCCGCGCCTGCGCGATGTCGCGCGCCCGGTCGCCGTCGCGGTAGAGATCCGGATCCGCCAGGGCGAGCCCGATCTCCTGCAGCCGGGCCTCCATCTCGTGGATCTGGGACTCGACGGTGCCGAGGCGGGCCTTGATGGCCTTGATCTCGCGGTCGAGGTTTTTGGTGCTCTTGCGGTCCGTGGTCTTGCCGGGTGTCGTGGTGGCTTCCGCTTCCTTCTTTAAGCTTTTCATCTGCGGGGGCCCAGAAATGGCCCCCGCACTCCCCCCGGCCGCGGACGTTCGTGACTGGCGGGCAGTCGTTTGATTCTTCGATGGCGGTTTCGGCGCGGGCGACCGGGTGGATTCTGTCGCGGCTACGGTCGCGGTCGTGGCCGCCTTGTGGTCGAGATAGTCGTCGTAGGTCCCGAGGTGGGTGGTGAGACGGCCGCGGTCAACCTCGACCACCTGGGTGGCGATGCGGTTGATGAAGTAGCGGTCGTGCGAGATGAACACGATGGTGCCGGTGAAGCCCGAGAGCGCCGCCTCCAGGACCTCCTTCGACGCGAGGTCCAGATGGTTGGTCGGCTCGTCCATGCACAGGAGCGCGGCGGGCCGCGCCAGCATCTTGGCGAGCGCGAGCCGGGCCTTCTCGCCGCCGGACAGCACCGCGACCTTCTTCTCCACCGTGTCCCCGCTGAAGAGGAAGCTGCCCAGGATGGTCCGCAGGCGGGACATCTGCGCCTCCGGGGCGGCCAGCTCCAGCTCCTCGAGCACGGTCCGCGTCGGGTCGAGCGCGTCGAGCTGGTGCTGCGCGTAGTACTGCACCTCCACGTGGCTGCCGAGCACGCGCTCGCCCGCGTCGAAGGCCAGCGCGCCGGCCAGGACCTTGAGCAGCGTCGACTTCCCGGCCCCGTTGACGCCCACCAGGGCCACCCGATCGCCGCGCTCGACCTGGAAGTCCACCCCCGTGTAGACCACGTTGTCGCCGTAGGCCTTGCGCACGCCCGCGAGCCGGGCCACGAGCCGGCCGGTGCGCGGCGGCTGCGGGAACGAGAAATGGATGCGGCGCGCCTCCGCCTCGGTCTCGATGCGCTCCATCCGGTCGAGCATCTTGACCCGGCTCTGCACCTGACGGGCCTTGCTCGCCTTGTAGCGGAAGCGCTCGATGAAGCGCTCGATCTCGGCCACCCGCTTGGCCTGATTGCGCGCCTGCGCCTCCCGCAGGGCCTGGCGGGCCTCCCGCTCCATCAGGAAGTGATCGTAGTCGCCGTGGTAGAGCGTGACCGAGCCCCCGGCCAGCTCCGCGATCGCGGTGACCATGCGGTTCAGGAAGTAACGGTCGTGCGAGACGATCACCACGCTGCCCTCGTAGGCGGCGAGGAAGTTCTCGAGCCACCCGAGCGACTCGAGATCGAGGTGGTTGGTGGGCTCGTCGAGCAGCAGCAGGTCGGGCCGCAGCAGCAGCAGCCGCGCCAGCGCGGCCCGCATGCGCCAGCCCCCCGAGAACTCGGCGAGGGGCCGGTGCACCGCGTCCGGAGCGAAGCCGAGCCCGCCCAGGATGATCTTGGCCTCGGCCTCGAGCCGGTAGCCTCCGAGGGCCTCGAACCGGTGCTGGATCTCGCCATACGCGTCGATCAGCTCCGACTCCGCGCCGGGGCCCGCCATGCGGGCGGCGAGCGCCTCGAGCTCGGCCTCGAGGCGCCAGACCTCGTCGAAGCCCGAGAGCGCCTCCGCCAGCACGGTGCGGTCCTCGCCGGTGGTCACCTCCTGCGGGAGGTAGCCGACGGTGACCCCGCTGTCGCGATGCACGCGCCCGGCGTCGGTCTCCTCGACCGAGGCGAGGATGCGGCAGAGCGTGGTCTTCCCCGCCCCGTTCGGCCCGACCAGGCCAATCCGCTCGCCCCGCCCGATGCGCCACGTGCAGTCCTGGAGCAGCTGCTGACCGCCGTAGCCCTTGGAGACCCCGTCGAGAGCGATCATGCCTACCCCATCGTCTGGACGCGCTCGGGCGTCACCTTGTAGATGACGCGCACCTCACCCGGCTTGCGGTAGGGGTACTTGTCCTGCCCGAGGTACTTCTTGGCGAGCGAGTCGATGTGGGCGTCGGCCCCCGTCTCGGTGATCTCGGCCACCCGCCCGCGCACCTGGACATACCGGTACGGGTTGTCGGGATCCGCGATGGACAGGGCCACCGCCGGGTTGCGGCGCAGGTTCTGGTCCTTCACCCGCCCCTTGGCGGTGTTGAAGCGAACGTGGGTGCCGTCGTAGTCGACCCAGACCGGGGTGACCTGCGGGGTGCCGTCCGTGTTCACGGTTGCCAGGTTGGCGAACGCCTTCTTCTGCAGGATGTCCTTGTAGCCATCGGGAATGGCGGCCATGGTCGAATTCCTCCTTGTTCGTCGTTTCGGTCTCTCTTCGCTTCGGTCGTCAGCTTCACGAGGGTCCCGTGGACCCACTGTCGGTCAGGAACCGCGCCCGCGACTCCGCCAGCCCGCGGACCGCGAGGAGCAGCCGCACCAGGCATTGCTGCACCAGCTGCCCGTCCTGGGCGGTGGGGTCCCCCATCCACTGCCGGGCCCACTCCCGCTTCTCGGCCTGGAACCCGAGCGTCGGCGACAGGGCCTGCAGCCGCAGCAGCAGATCGTCGGCGGGAAGCCCGGAGGCCCTCAGTCGAGCCACCACCGCACCCCGCACCGCCGCGTTCCAGATCCCGGTCAGCGCTTCCAGCAAGGCCGCGTAGCACGTCCCTTCCGGCCGCTCTTTGAGATGCTGGAGAACCAGCCCGAGTAGCGGATGAGCCGCCGGTTCTCCCTGCTCGTCGAGCCCGACGAGCCCGGCCAGGAGGGGCTCCCTGGACAGATCGGGCAGGCCTTCCAGCAGGGCCACCAGCTCGGACAGCGAGACCGCGGGCAGGCCGGCCAACCGCTCCAGGAGCGGCAAATCGGATCCGCTGGGGGTCGTCATGGGCCGCCCGGCGTCACGCGCCGGGGCAGGCGGGATGGTCGCGCGGGATCGCCAGATCGCGCGCCCGGCCCGCCGGGACCAGAAGGGCGGAGAGCAGGGCGAGCACCGCGATGACCAGCCCGACCACGAACACGCCGCCGACCGCGTGGGCCAGCGCCGGCCGCATCTGCCCGAGCAGGTCGCTGCCGAGGGTGACCCGGGTCATCGGGTTGACCACCAGGTCGGGGTGCGCGGCGAGCCGCTGCAGCGGCTCGCGCAGGGCGTCGGGCGCGGTGGTCACCATCGCGGCCAGGGCCCGCTCGAGCCGGTGGGTCATGGCCGCCCCCATGACCGCCACCCCCACCGCGCCACCGATCGTCCGGAAGAACGAGGTGAGCGAGGTCGCCGAGCCGAGCATGGAGCGCGGCACCGCGCTCTGCACCGCGATCAGCATCGGCACGAAGATCATGCCCATCCCCACCCCGGCCAGCGTCATGTCGCGCGCCGCCACCGCGAGGGTGAGCGACTCGTTCCAGCCGGCGAGCAGCACGAAGGCCAGGACGAGGGCGCCCATGCCAGTGAGGACGACTCGCCGGTAGCCGATACGCAGGGAGAGGCGTGCGGCCAGGATCGAGAACGCGACCCAGCCGAACACGAAGGGCATCAGCACCCATCCCGCCTGCGTCGCGCTCGCCCCGATCACCGCCTGGAGGTAGAGCGGCACGTACGCGATGGCCCCGAACATGGCCATGCCCGCGAGCAGGCCGGTGAGCGCGGCCGCGCGCACGATCGGGTCGCCGAACAGGCCGAGCGGGATCACCGGATCCGACGCGCGACGCTCCACCAGGACGAACCCCACGAGGAGCAGGACGGATAGGACGAGCAGGCCGGCCCCCGAGGAGTGGAGCCACGATTCGCCGGCGCCCGCGTCGACGAGCCCGACCAGGAACGCGGAGATCGCGGCCACGAAGAGCGCCATGCCGAGCACGTCGAAGGCCCCGCGCCGCCCCTCGTGCGCCTCGTCGCGCAGGCCCGCGGTGATCGCGACGGCGGCCAGGATCCCGAAGGGCAGGTTGATGTAGAACACCCAGCGCCACGACACCCGGTCGGTCAGGAGCCCGCCGATCAGTGGCCCGACCAGCGAGGCCACGCCCCACACGCTCGAGAAGTAGCCCTGCATCCGGGCCCGGCGCTCCATGCCGTAGAGGTCGCCGACGATGGTCATCCCGATGGTGATGAGGGAGCCGGCGCCGAGCCCCTGCACGGCCCGGAAGACGATGAGCTGCTCCATGCTCTGCGACAGGCCGGCGAGCGCGGAGCCGAGCAGGAAGACGAACAGGCCGCCGAGATACGCGGGCCGCCGGCCGAGGTCGTCGGCGAGCCGACCCCAGATCGGCATCGACACCGTCGAGGTGAGCAGGAAAGCGGAGAAGGTCCACGAGTAGATCCGGATCCCGCCGAGGCTCGCGATCACGGTCGGCATCGCGGTGGCGACCACCGTCGACTCCATCGCAGCGAGGAACATGGCGGCCATGACCCCGCCCAGCACGAGCCCGCGCCGGGCGCGGGCGTCGAGGGTGGCCATCAGTGCCCGCCGGTGCAGCCGGCGCAGCGGCACAGCGCGCGCAGGGTCGCGTACGGGTAGAGGCTCTCGTGGCCGTCCAGCCAGCCGACCCGCAGGGAATCGGGCAGCTTGGTGATCTCCTTCGGCCACGTCATCGCCGGGCTGAGCGTCTCCTCGGCGGCCCGCGTCTCGGTCGGGTCGTCGAGACGGAGGCGATCGAACGGATAGATGCTGCCGTGATCGTCGGCCCACGTCACCCCGATCGCGTAGCGGCCGACCAGGTGGACGTCCTTGGGCTTGGCCGGATCGGGCTGCCCCACGATGGGCAGGAACTTGCCGAGCGGGCTCACGCGCCGCCTCCCACCGCGGGGCCCGGCGCGAGGCGCCGGCCGGCGAGCAGATAGTGGACGGCGAGGTTCTGGTGGGCGCCCCACCGGGCGGCCCGGCGGCGGATCGCGGGCTCGGCCAGCGCGCGGCCGCGCGCGTAGAAGTGCTCGAAGGCGCGCCGCACCGCGAGGTCGCCCGCCGGGCAGACGTCGCCCCGCCCGAGGCACCGGGCGAGGAACCACTCCGCGCTCCACCGTCCGAAGCCGCGCACCGCGGTCAAGCGCTTGATCACCTCGTCGTTGGAGTGTGCCGCCATCGCATCCAGGTCGAGCTCGCCGCTCGCCACCTGCCGGGCCAGGCCGATCACGTACTCGGCCTTCCGCGTCGTGAGCTGCAGACGCCGCAGCTCGGCCACCCGGGCCCGCGCCAGCGCCGCCGGCTCCGGGAACGCGTACACCGTCTCTCCCCCCACTCGCAGACGCTCGCCGAACCGCCGGACCAGCCGTGCCCGGAGCGTGAAGGCGAAGCGTAGGTTGACCTGCTGCGCGCACACCGAGCCCACCAACATCTCGAATGCGCTGGGCGACAGCGTGGGCCTCAACCCGTGCAGCCGCGTGGCCAGCCCGCCGAGGACACGATCCTCCGCCATCGCGTCACGGAACGAGGCCAGATCCAGGTCCAGGCCACACACGTGCCGCACTTCCGCCACCGCCCCGTCGACCACCGCGGCGCGCCGAGCTCCCGGAACGGAGACGGTCAGCCGCGCCCGGTCGGGATCTCCACTCCAGCGCAGCTCGTAGCCGCGCCAGCCCCCGCGCCACTTGAAGGCGCGCCGGAACACGCCGTCGGACAGCCGGTTGACCGGGTCCTCACCCCAGAGGTGAAACCGCGATAGGGTCGCGGCCACGTCCACCGGGCCCGAGGCCACGAAGCTCGCATCCATAGACAACGCGGCCAAGTGTATCAGAGGCGTCCGGGGAGCGGTACGAGGCGAGCCGCGCCGGGAGGATCGGGCCGGTCGCCCGGCCCGCGCGCTCAGTGCCGGATGTCGAAGTAGACGGGTCCCGGAGGGAGCGGGCCGGCGCCGTTGAGGCGCTTGACGCAGAAGTTGAACTCGACCACGTCGCTGACGTAGGGCTCGAGCAGCGCGCGGGCGTTGGTGTCGTGCGGGATCGGCAGCAGCAGGTGGTCGAGGTCCATGCCGCCCAGAGTGGCCGCGATGGCCGAGAACGCGCGGAAGCCGCCCTTGCCCTTCAAGGTCACGTCGTAGGCCTTGACCGCGCGGATCCGCTCGGGGTCGAGGCCGCGTCGGGTCCGGTCGTCCCAGAGCGACAGCCACGCGCTGCCCCCCGGCCCGAAGGCGGTGAGGCTGCCCATGTACGGCCCCTTCGGGTACGGCCGGAAGAGATCGGAGACGAGGTAGCGCGGGACGAAGTGGTGGAGGGAGACCTCTCCGAAGCGCCAGCTGGCGTGCGCCGGATCGCCGAGGGCGTCGACCTTGCGGATCTTCACCTCGGGATCGGGCGCAAACCGGGTGAGGTCGAGCACCAGATAGTCGAAGCGCGCGACCGGCTCCCAGCCGAGGGCGGACACCATCGCCATCGAGGCCGCGTTGTTGACGCCGATCAAGCCGGTGAGGTAGGACGCCCCCTGCTGCTCGACCCAGTCGGCCCCCGCCCGCATCATCAGCGAGCCCACTCCCCGCGTGCGCAGGCGGGCGAGGACGCGCGTGTTGAAGCTGTAGCCGGCCAGGCACGGCCGCCCGGCGACCCGTACCGCGGTGAGCGCCACGCAGTTGACGCCGATGATCCGGCCGTCCTGCTCGGCCACGAAGGTCCGGCAGCGGCTGTAGGCGGCTGTCCGGGCGAAGAAGTTTCGGCGGGCCTGGATCAGTGCGGCGCCGGCGTCGGGGGCCGCGCCGTCGAGTGATTGCAGAGCATCACTATCGGCCGCGAGGGCGTCTCGGAGCGAAACATCCGCGGTCCGGATAGCCGGGGTGCTCATGCGCTCCGGTAAAGAATACTCGCCTTTTAGCCATCTGCAACTCTTGCATGTGAAGGCGCTTGCTCTGGTGCCCCTTACCTACCTGAGGTGGAAGGGGACGTCGACCACCACTACCCCTTTGCGAAAGAGGAGCGCGCCCTTGATCAGCAGGGCGGTCTGGTTGTGAAGCAGGTGCTGCCACCAGCGCGCCGGCACGAACTCGGGGATCACGATCGTGACCACGTGGTTCTCGCCCAGCGCGAGGAGGTGGTTCACGTAGTGGAGGAACGGCGTGAGCAGCGAGCGGTACGGAGAGGTCAACACCACGAGCGGCACCCCGAGCCCGAACTTGCCCCACTTCTCTTCGAGCTTCTGGGTCCGCTCCGGATCGAGCTCGACGTAGACCGCCTTCGCGGAGGTGGAGAGAGTCTGCGCGTAGCGCAGCGCCGCCGCCACGCCCCGGTGCAGGTCGCCCACCAGGACCAGCACCGAGTGGTCGATGGGCGGCGGACCGCCGTAGTTGTCGAGTGACAGCTGCCGGGCCACGTCGGCGTAGTGGCGCCGGATCATCATGAACAGCGTGACCAGGATCGGGATGAGCAGGACCACCATCCACGCCCCGTGGCTGAACTTGGTGCCCGCGATCACCAGCATCACGAGCCCGGTGGTGGCCGCCCCGATCGCGTTCAGCACCCATCGCCACCACCAGCCCGCCTCGCGGCGCGAGAGCCAGCGCCGCACCATGCTCGCCTGCGACAGGGTGAAGGAGACGAAGACGCCGACCGCGTAGAGCGGGATGAGGGCGTGGGTGGCGCCGCCGAAGAGGAGGATCAGCAGCGCGGCCAGCCCGCCCAGGATGAGGATGCCGTTGGAGAAGACGAGCCGATCGCCCCGGGTGCCGAACTGCCGGGGGATGAAGCCGTCGCGGGCGAGGAAATACGCCAGCCGGGGAAAGTCGGCGAAGGCGGTGTTGGCCGCGAAGACCAGGATCAGCATGGTCACGACCTGGATCTCGTAGTAGAGGAGCCCGCCCCCGAAGATGAGCCGCGCCAGCTGCGAGACCACCGTCTCCTCGGGACGCGGCGTCACCTGGTAGTGCCGGGCCAGGAAGGTGATGCCCATGAAGAGCAGGACCAGGATGGTGCCGAGCCAGGCGAGCACGATCCGCGCGTTGCGGGCCTCGGGGGCGCGGAACGCGGGCACCCCGTCGGACACCGCCTCCACCCCGGTCAGGGCCGCGCAGCCGGAGGCGAACGCGCGCAGCACCAGGAAGATGGTGAGGTCCTGGCTCATCTCCACCTGGGCCGCGGGCGGCAGGGCGCCCTCCCACCCGAAGAGCCACCGCACGAGCCCGTAGGCCAGCATGGTCGCGAAGCTGACCACGAACAGGTAGGTGGGTACCGCGAGGAGGGCGCCCGACTCGCGCAGGCCGCGCAGATTGACGGTCGCGATGCCCGCGATGAAGAGCACGCCGAGGTAGACGCGGTAGTCGTAGAGCACCGGGAACGCGGAGGTGATCGCGGCGACCCCCGCCGCCACGCTCACCGCCACCGTGAGCACGTAATCGATGAGGAGCGCGCCCGCCGCGATGAGACCGGGCAGCGTGCCCAGGTTGTCCTTGGTGACGATGTAGGCTCCGCCACCTTGCGGGTAGGCGTGGATCGTCTGACGATACGAGCTCACCACCACCACGATGAGCAGCACGATCGCGATGCCGATCGGGATGGAGTAGGCGAGCGCGGCGGTGCCGGCCAACATCAGGACGAGCAGGATCTCCTCGGTCGCGTACGCCACCGAGGAGAGCGCGTCGGAGGAGAAGACCGCGAGGGCGGAGGATTTGGAGAGTCGCTCGTGCCGGGCCTGAGCCGTGGCCAGCGGTGACCCGACGAACAGCTTCTTGACCGCGCTGATCTTCACTCGGGCAGTCTCTGGATCACCTACGCTAGGGGCGGCGGCGCCCGGGTGTCAAGCATTCGCGCCCCTCCCGGCCCGCGCGCGCTACGCCTTGGAGTCCTTCGGGCGCTCCGCCGCCTCCTTGGGCTCGGCGACTGCGTCCGGCGCCTCCACGCCCTTCTTGAACTCGCGGATCGCCTGCCCCAGCGAGCGACCGAGATCGGGAATCTTCGATCCACCGAACAGCACCAGCGCGATGAGCAGGATCAGCATCAGCTCCTGAGCGCCCAGTCCA
>Ga0210404_10000768_pt1 | contig 15050 bp, 21 predicted proteins | sample IncBWH28MmetaG_FD_155455 | JGI IMG/M metagenome (GOLD analysis project Ga0210404, IMG submission 155455) | Forest soil microbial communities from Barre Woods Harvard Forest LTER site, Petersham, Massachusetts, United States - Inc-BW-H-28-M | ecosystem: Environmental > Terrestrial > Soil >... | reverse complement strand
GGTTTTAGCTCGAAATCCCCTTCTGGCAGGAGCGCAAAGCAAACGAGAAATCTCCCGACGTCTGGCGCGCTCTCCTCGGCGTCGACCTCGAGCTAAAACCTGAAAATTACGCGCTCACCCTCGCCGCAAAAACCGAATCCACCGAAGAGATTTCCTGCTCGGCCAGCATCGACGTGAAGGAAGGCAAGTTCGCCACCGAGAGCCTCAAAGTCGCCCCCAATTTCGTCGAGCCCAATCCCGAACAGCTCGCCCGCGCCGACGCCGAGCGCCAGCGCCTCCGCGCCATTTTCGCCACCATCACTCCGGACCGCCTCTGGAGCGGCAGCTTCCATTACCCGCTCACTGGCGTGACGACCGGCGGCAATTTCGGCAAGCGCCGCATCCTCAACGGCAAGGCCGGCTCACCCCACGGTGGAGTCGACTTCCCCTCCCCCGCCGGCACGCCTGTCTACGCCGCGCAGCGTGGTCGCGTCGTCCTCGCCGAGCCGCTCTACTTCTCCGGCAACACCGTGATCGTCGATCACGGCCTCGGCCTTTACACCTTCTACGCCCACTTTGAGTCCATCTCCGTCCAGCCCGGCGACCTCGTCGACACCGGCGCGCTCCTCGGCAAAGTCGGCGCCACCGGCCGCGTCACTGGCCCGCACCTCCACTGGGGCGCCACCGTAAATCGCGCCCGCACCAACCCACTCGATCTCATCTCCCTGCCATTGGCCTGATTTCTGACCTCCGCCTTTCGATGTGTACGTTTATCGTACCGACGCCGTTATACCAAGGACCCGTAAGGCTTCCACCCGATTGTCACCGGCCGTGCCATATGTTCCGCTAGTCTGAGGTGAACTGCCCACAGCGGGGCTTCCCTAACCTCAGAACTTCTGCCCCCGACTTGCTGCGCTCCGGCTCATCAAGGAGCGGGCTTGCCTTCGATCCTGATTGTCGACGACTACGCAACCATTCGCAGTGCCGTCCGCGCTCGACTCGAAACCTGCCCAGGATTCGTTGTCTGTGGCGAAGCGGTCGACGGAACGGACGCCATTGGGAAAGCGATAAAGCTCAAACCTGACGTCATCCTTTTGGATTTGGCGATGCCCAGCATGAACGGTGTGGAAGCGGCCTCGGTACTGAAGGGCTTGCTCCCCCACCCGGTAATCATCGCCCTTACCATGTACAGCGAATCGTTAGGCAAATCGCTCGCCGCAGCGGTTGGCATCGACGCGGTGGTCGCCAAGACGGACGGAATCGCAAAAGTTGTCGAGTGTATTCAATCCCTGCTGAAAACCGCTTGAAAAATGCTGAAAGCTTCTGCCGAAGCAGACGAATCAATTAGGTTTAGGAAGGCCGTCGTCGCCACGGCCCGCCCCGGTTTCTGACTCACCCAGACCATTGCTCTTCGGAGCCGCTTCTTCCAGCAGAGCCGCCACACCCTGCGGCTTCGTGTCCAGTTCCGCTTGGATCGCCTTCAGCAAGGCCTCCCCGTCCTGCCCCTTGCCAATCACACGCCGAATCCCGAACTTCTTGGCTTCCGCCACCACTGCCGGAATGTTGTTTACGGTATAGAGCAGTATCGGTACGTTCGGCTGCGTCGTCGAAATCTCGCGCGCCGCGAGCAGACCATTCAGCCCCATCATCGCGAGGTCCAAAATCACCACATCCGGCTTGAGTTCCCGCGACTTGCGCACCGCCTCGTCTCCGCCGACGGCTTCCCCGCAAACGCTCCAGCCTGGATGCGATTCAATCAGCAGCTTCAACAATTTCCGGACAATCTCGCTCCCGTCCGCTATCAGGATCCGAGTCATACGGAGCCACTGGGGCCAAGCAGTCTCTCCAGGCACTCCAGCAACGGACCCAATCCGTCAACCTTGGACAGCACTGTCGCTATGCCGAATGCGGAGGACCTCGGTCCTCGCAACTGGTCGGCGTAAAGCGTGAGCAGAACTATCGGCAGTCCCGGCATCGTGTTCTTCAGCACGGCCGCCGCCTCCAATCCATTCATCAGCGGCATAGCCAAATCCATGATGACCAGGTCGGGCTTCAGCTCTTTCGCCTTCTTGATCGCCTCGACGCCATTCACGGCCTCGCCGCACACTTGAAAATGGGTGAGGCCCTCTACGGCCGCCCGGATCGTAAAGCGCTCAAACTCCCGATCATCAACAAGAAGGATCCGTTTGACCCGACCGGCCTCTTGAAGATCCAGACCATGCTCGCTCGTAAAAGGTAGGGAACCCGACATCTTCGCGAGAGTCATACAGATTGTCTGTTCAAGGCAATACATGGAATACCGGAGGGCAACGCCCCGACCCGTATTTACAGGGAATACCTTATTGTCTCTTACTTACCGTGTTTTATCTTTCATCCATGCCCATGCCTCGAAAGATCCCAACTATCGCAATCCTCACGCTCATCGTCTTAAATCTCGTGATGATTGGTCTCGCCGTGGTGCAGTATCCCGACTTCTTCTCCCAGCCTGGCGCGCGCGCCGTGGTGTTGGAGTCGTCGCTCGCTCTGATCGCCTACGCGGTCGCTGCTTTGTGCGTTGGAAGACCCCGCGGCACCGATCGCGACATCATCGTAAGCGCCATTCTGTTCGGCCTTATCGGTGGAACCGTTGACGCCCTGAACATTGGGACCGAGAACGGCCTCCCCACCGCGATTCACGCCCCCGCCCTGCCCCTAGCTTTCTTGCTTACGATATTCGCCTCGTGGGGAATAGCGGGATTTCGGACTGCTCGCGATCTCAACTCCATCCGTGCCGGTCTGCTCGCAGCCGTTTCCAGCGCAGCCATTTGTATGCTGATCGCCGTGACCGCAGGCTTCGTGATTCAGCTCTTCGCCGCTAGGCCCGAGCCGGCTTACATCGCAACCTGGGACGAGTTCAAGAGAAGCGGATGGACCGATGCGCGCGCTTTCGGCTTGGCAAACACCCTCGATTCGGCGTTTACTCACCTCATCTTCGGGCCCATAGTGGCGCTACTCTTCGGCGGAGTTGCTCCGCTTTTCGCTCACCCTAAATCTTCCAGAGAAACCTCAACCACGCCCGGAGTCGCGGCCCACACTACGGCGCGCTGAAGAACTCCCACATCGCCGGAGCCGTAGCGGCGTCCCCCGGCAGTTTCGTCACGCCCAGGCCCTCAAGCGTCAGCCGCAGCACGCTTTGATGCTGATAGAACGCGATCGACTTATAGCCGCGCTTGCTGAACGGACTGACGATGACCGCGGCGACGTGCCCTCCGCCGGCGGTGAAATCCTCTGTGTTCGCTTCGTCAAAAACAATGATCAGCAGGCCGTCTTTCTGGAACACCGGGCTCGCAATGATCGGGTCGATATTCTTCTTCAGCCAATTGTCCGCCGTGCTCAGCGGGCAATCATGCGCGTCGTTGCACAGGTTCGGCACGATGAAGGAATACTCCGGCAGATTTGCCGTTGGCAGGTCCGCAGCAAATTGGGTGAAGGGCACAAGATTTTGCGCTTGCGCCGCGTTGTTCTGCACATCCGTCATGTACGCCAGTGGATTGTGGCGCACCGCGTACCCGCCGCTGTCCCCGCCCGTGTAGCCGACGGAGGGAATATCCTCGGCGTACGACTTCCACGTTTTGCCCGCCGCGATCAGTTCCCGGACGACATTGTCGGCTGAGACCGGAAACGTCTGTGGTGTCTCGGAGTCGATCAGCGTCAGCATCTGCCCGGTGGTGAGCATGAAATAGTTCGGGATGGAAGGGTGCGCGTTCGCAAAATAATTTGTGGCCAGCCCATACTGGTTGGCGAGGCTGTTCAGGTAAGGCATCGCCGGGCTAGCGACCACCTCCGAATAATTGTGGTTTTCCTCGACGACAAGAAAGACGTGGCCGAAGACCACGCTTTTCTGCCCCGTCGGCGGCGGCGTGTTCGCAACCTGCCCAACACAGCCGGCAGGCCCCCACACGACGCACAAACCACACAGCGCAACAGCAAGCCATCCCACCGGCTCGCCACTCAAAATACGTGCAAGGTTCAACCGCAACCGCCACTCGCTCATGCCCGTAAGCGTACCCACCCCGCCCGCCAGAAGCCATCCGGCTGAACCCGTAGGTTCCGACCCTGCACCACGTATCCCGAGCCCATGAGCCCATGTAGCGGCGAGTTCACCTCGCCATCGTTCCCATGTAGCGGCCGCCCTTCAGGCCAGCTAGCGAGCACAGCGAGCGCTCCTAAGCCTCTGTCCCACTCCCATCCCGCCTTTTAGGGGGTCGGAGCTTCAGCTCCCCCGTAAGCCCTTTAGCTCCCACATAAGCCTCTGTTGCGCTTTTTCCCGCCTCTACTCAAAGCGCACTACAAAAAGAAAAAGGCCCCGTCTTGCGACGCGGCCTCTTCCACGAACCGGACCTGCTTACTTACCGAAGCGGTACACCAGGCCACTCTGGAGGCGCAGGTTATTTTGCTTTGCGCCGTTAAAGTGCGTGTACAGGTACTCGAGCTGGATCGCGCGAAACGCCACGTGGCGGGTCAACTGGAAATCGGCGCCGCCGCCGAACGTCATCGCAAACGAGTTCACCGACGTCGACGGGAAGCCCGTCAGGCTGGCCGTCGCTCTTGCCCCGCCGAAAAGCACCTGCGCATACGGCGTGAAGCGGCCGGTATTGTGATACGACAGGCGCGGTCCAAACAGGTAGTTGACTTCATGGGACGAGCTGCCAGAAGGCAGGCCCGTGACTTTGCAGAAACCCAGGTCGCCCACGATTCCGACCCATGCATTCACGTTGGCTGCGAACGTGCCACCCGCACCTTGGCAGCTGGCGCTCGGAGCACCCTGGCCAGGATTGATTCGGACATACTGATATTGTCCGGAAACTTCCATGCCCCGGGTCTCTTGGGCCTGCGCGATGCTGGTCGCGAATAGAGCGAACCCGAACAGAATGAACAGTTTACGCATTCTCTCCTCCAGTAAGACATCCCCAAGCTGGGGTAGTACTATTACCATGATCTCGAACGCGCCCGCGAGCAGCAAGCGCCATCTTTGGAGTGTTTCGCGAGGGTAAACAGTGGAAGCAAACTGCCATTTTCTGGAATTCCCCGCTCCCAAAACGCACGCAGTGCGCTCCGCCTGCCAAGTTTCTGCGGAGCCCCGCAAGGTTTCTCCGCGGGCCGCCGAGCTTTCTAGCCAGGCGAAGTCGTGCTCAGGGTTTGCGGCTGGGGCGTCGAGACAAGACGCAACGCAACTGGAAGGGTTTGGCGATGGCGGGGCGATGCGCGCCGCAAAGCAAGTCAGGGCAATGCGTCAAGCTATCGCGAGGCAAGTACGGATGTACTGTTCTCGTTTAGACAATTGTGGTACCTTCATGCCATTGTCACGGGTTCGGGGTGAATCCAGAATAGCAGTTGTGTGGACCTTGTTCGTTCGCAGTCTTCTCCGCAGTCGCACCGGTTCACTTCAGCGTTCTGTTCACACACGCGGTGGTTCTTTCGGCGGTGAATTGCAGGTAGAGCGGTAAGAATTCTTTTGCGGCCGAGCCCTCTTCGGCGGCCGAGTATGAGGTAGCTGGTCCCCATGGCGATACTTCACTTTCGCTGCAAAGAACGCCGCCGCACAGTGCGGGTGATGCTGACGGTGCCGCTGCGCGTCAGCGGTCACACGCAAATCGGAGAGCGCTTTTCGATCAAGGCTTTGTCACACAGCGTGAGCCTGCATGGCGCATCGATCGAGTTGGAGCTGGAAGTCGTGTTGGGCGAAATTCTGCAGCTCGAGAACGAAATCACAAAAGAACGAGTAGAAGGCAAAGTGGTATCGATTCGCCGCACACGCGATGGAAAGAAGTACGTAGCCATCGAATTCATCTCCGAAGATGCAAATTTCTGGCACATGGCGTTTCCTGTGCCGGGCGCGCGACCGATGCGTCGCCCAATTTCTGCCAAAGTTTCCTCGCTGTGACCGGAAACGACGGTATTCAACGCGCGCTGTAACTAGTAACGGCAACCTGACGGCAACGTGCCGTGACAAGATGCTTTCGCTGGTCGTGACCAAGCGCTCGCGCCAGTAAGGTAGAGGGCCCCGCGCCGCGCCATCCTGTACTATCTTCTTGCTGTGCCCTCTACGCGAAAATCGGCCAGAAAAATTCCGCAAAAAATCGGACTGATTTCGGATACGCACGGATTGCTGCGCGAAGAAGCGTTGCAGGCGCTACGCGGCTCGGAACTGATCATTCACGCGGGCGACGTCGGCGATCCAAACATATTGGAGGCGCTGCGAGAGATTGCGCCGGTGGTGGCGGTGCGCGGAAACGTGGATACGGAGGAGTGGGCGAAATCGCTGCCGGAAACTGTGGTGGCGGAAGCGGGAGCCGTGAATATCTACGTGCTGCACGATGCGAACGCGTTGGATTTGGATCCCAAGGCTGCGGGATTTCACATTGTGGTGAGCGGGCATTCGCACAAGCCCGTGCGGAGCGAACGAAATGGGGTGGTGTACATAAATCCGGGGAGCGCCGGGCCGCGGCGATTCAGTCTGCCGATTACGGTGGCACGGCTTGATTTGACAGCGAGGCCGTGGAGCGTGGTGTTTATCGATTTGGAAAAAGGGCGTAGAGTGACATGAGGCGCGGCGGTTCGAGAGGATTTTGATTCCATCGAATGAGGCGGCGCTGTGACGGAGTGAGAAGATGAAAAAGAAGAATAAGAAGAGCAGCAAGAAGCGGGTAACGAGCAAAAGCAGAGTTTCCGCGAAAGCAAAATTGACCGCGAGGAGCGGGAAGGCAAAGGGTTCGACCAAGCGCAAGCAAGCCATCCGAAGGAGACCAGTTCGAGAGAACGAAGACGTGATGGGAAGCCAGAGCGTAGAAACGGTGCCTTTGTCCGCGGTAAAACCGAGGGCGCGGACGGCGCGAGTTGGCGGCGGCGCAGGTGATTACCGGGGGATTTCGGTGGTCGAGGGCGCGGATTCAGAGAGCCCGAAGGAATTGCTGGAAGAAGGGCAGACATTTGAGTCGGGCATTGTGAGCGGCGTGCAGAACGCTCCGAACGCGGATGAAGGAGAAATACGAACGCGCGAGGTGCCGCAGGACGATGTTCCACTGGAGTATGACGACCAGGATCGGCCGTAAGCTTGCCTGGTGATCGTCGCCTTAACTGGCGCGCTACGTTGGCGGCACGCACTCCCGGAAGCTACGCATCCTATTTGCTTCCCGTGATCTTCTTGCGCTCAAAAACGGATCGGCTTCGATCCAGCATGTGCTGGCGGCGGGCGGCATAGGTGGCCTGTACACTGATTCGCTGATTGACATGCAGGAACCGACAGACGCAGAGTTAGTCTGCTTTTTTCCGTCTTCCCTTTCTCAGCGTTCAATCTCATGTTTTTAAACAGGTATTTTCGGGGGCTCCGGGCCATCACTCGCCGACGAGCACACTGTTTTTGTGTGCGATGGTGCGTTGAAGGAGAACGACTATGAATGAACAGGACCCTATTTCTTTGAAAAAATTGGAGCAGAGACACCTAACCAGGCGCAATCTCATTCGTGGCGCGGCCGGCGCAGCGGTAGGAGCGGGTCTGTTGCGCCCAAAGCCGGCCTTTGCGGGCAACGACGATGACCGTGCAGAACAGGCCGGTTGCGCCTTAGTCAATCCCATTCCTGGGGGCGTCACGCCATTTAAACCCTTTGGGGTCGTCGTGCACCATAACCCGCTAAATCCCGCCAACCCTTTGGCCGATATCAACGACCCCTCGCAGATCAGAGATTTTGACGGGTTTGTCGGCCTGACGCATATTCGCGGCGGCGGGACGGGCACGAACACTGAAACGGGCGCCACCACGACTCTGGCGTTCCAGGCGGACATGGGCTTCAGCCAAGGCAAATTCATTGGCGTGGATGGCCGCCGCCACGAGGGCACGTTCGCCTTTGTTTGACTTGATTTGTACACCGGTCCGGTTGGAACGGCAGCGCTCCCTCTACAGATCCATGACTACAACGTGCACATCGACTCGAACGACGTGTTTTGGATGGTTCCATTGGCTCACAACGCCGTCAAAGTTGACTTCGACGAAGGGCGGGCAAGCCTGCGAGTGAGTGGGCTAAGGGTCTTCGATGACCACGACCTCGCCAACTCGCTAACCCTCGGATTGGGCCTGCCAGGCGATCTGGGCTTCCCGTACCCGGCCATCCCACCGGTCGCCCCCGTCCGTGCGACTATCTCCTTTGACGTGGAGTGGAACGGAATTGTCGCGACAGCACAAATTAATAACAGCCTGCAGAGGTTCGAAGGTACCTTCCTCAGCACCGGGGCGACGATCCGGTGGTCCGCCGAGCAGCCCGGCTTCCAGTTCGAGTCGGAGCCACCCAACCCTGCGCGGAACCTGATTTCCGTGCTAGGGCGCGAGGAAAATGGCGTCTTTTTCTCTTAACGCACCCAAGTTCTCTTAACGCGCTCAAGCCCGTTTCATACTAAAGGGAGAGTCCCAATGGCCGCGAGTACGCTTGTGCTGTGCACGTCGTCGCGAAAGCTCCTCGCGTATTTTCGATATTTACTGGCCGTTGTTGTTCTGATTTGGCCGACTAGCGCAACGGGGCAATCCAGTGCGAGCGATAACGTGGTGGTGCAGTGGGATGCCGCGGCATTGCAAGGCGTGCGCGATTCGCGGATCGGGCCACCTATGGTGGCCCGCGCCTTGGCGATTGTGCACACTTGCATGTTCGACGCGTGGGCAGCCTACGACAAGTGGGCTCTCGGCACGCAGTTTGGCGGCGAACTGCGGCGACCGAAGAGAGAACGGACGTTGGCGAACAAGAATGAAGCTCTCAGCTTTGCAGCCTATCGCGCGGTGGTCGATCTCTTTGCGCACGACAAGGCTAGTGTCTTCGATCCACTGATGGCGAGTTTGGGCTACGACCCGAACAATCTAACGACCAATACAAACACTCCCGCGGGGATTGGGAATGTGGCTTGCGCCGCGGTACTCGCGTTTCGTCACGGCGACGGCTCCAACCAACTCGGCGATTTGCACCCAGGGGCGTATTCCGATTGGACTGGATACGTTTCAGTGAATCCCGCGAGCACAGTGCCGGTTAATCCGGCATTGGTGCTAGATCCAAACCACTGGCAGCCGTTGATTTACGACGATGGCGCGACGGCGCCGAAGCCGCACATTGTCACTCAATCGTTTGTGGGAGCGCAGTGGTATCGCGTCGTTCCTTTCGCCATGACCTCGCCTGACCAGTTTCGATCCATTGTCGCGCAGTTCGGTCCTGCTCTGTACGGTTCGGAGACGTACGTACAACAATCGAAGGATCTGATCGCGCTAAGCGCGAACCTCACAGACGAACAAAAGATGATTGCCGAGTACTGGGCCAATGGCCCGCACACGGAACTTCCGCCTGGACATTGGGCGCTTTTTGGCGAGTTTGTCTCACGCCGCGACAACCATACCGTGGACGATGACGCCAAAATGTTCTTTGCGCTGACGAGCGCCATCTTCGACGCTGGTATCGCCGCTTGGGATGCAAAACGGGCTTTTGACTCGGTACGTCCGATCCAGGCGATCCCCTATTTGTTTCATGGTCAGCAGATCACCGCTTGGCGTCCTTTCCAAGGAACACAAACCTTTGATGGTTCACTGTGGATTCCCTACCAGCTGAGCACGTTTCCGACGCCACCTTTCCCGGAATACATCTCTGGCCACAGCACTTTCAGCGCGGCTGGCGCCGAGATTCTTAAGCTCTTCACGCGCAGCGACGACTTCGGAGATTCTGTGACGTTTCCCGTAGGAAGCTCCAAGACCGAGCCGGGTTTGACACCCAAACAAGGAGTCACCCTTTCCTGGGCTACTTTCACAGATGCGGCAAACCAGGCTGGAATATCCCGCCGGTATGGAGGAATCCATTTCGAGCTTGCAGATCTGGTAGGAAGAGCCACTGGCCGGCTAGTCGCGGATCAGGCTTGGGAAAAGGCACTGAGCTTTATAAGAGGCGAGCGTGAACGCGATGAGGAGTCCGGCCGGGACGAAGATTAGGCTGGGCGCCCGAGGACTAAAGTGGTATCCATAAGTACGCAGGTCCCGATGCGATTAGAATTGCCCATTCTGCGACCGCCGCAAGGCTTCACTTGAGCAGCCCGCTGACCGCGGGTCCCGCCGGCAAATATCTTTTTTTGAAGTGGACTTGATAGACCCTGTTTTAGTCACCAGGCCGTATTGGCTTGGAGAAAGATTTCGCCATGAAATCGCGCAAGACTCCTCTTATGGCGTTTCCTCTTATTGCGGTGATCGCGTGTGTCGGGAACGGATTTTCTGGTTTGTCGCGGCCAAGCGCCACAGTCCGCAGTTTCGAATTTACGTATCTCACCAGAATTCCCGGATTGCCCGCGGATGCAAAACTTTCAAGGATTTGGATTCCGCTGCCGCAGTCGGATTCGTATCAGGCGATCAGCGAGTTAAAAATCGAATCTCCTTTCCCTTACACCACGCATCGCGATTCGGAATACGGGAACGAATACGCGTATCTGGAGGTTCCAGCGGCAAAGGTTGGCGGACCGGCGGAAGTGCGCGTTAATTTTCAGGTGCGGCGCCAGGAGCATCAGGTGGCGCTCGCGGGGAATGCGAACGCCGAAAACATGGGCGCGGATATGCGTAATGTGCAGCGATTCCTGCAGGCGGATCGCCGAGTGCCGCTTGCGGGAATTATTGCGGAGCTTTCCGCGCAGGAGACACGCGGGATTCATGATCCACTTGCGAAAGCGCGCGCAATCTACGACTACGTGATCGCCACCATGCGCTACGACAAATCTGGAACCGGATGGGGAAACGGTGATGCAATCTGGGCGTGCACGGCCAAGCGCGGAAATTGCACGGATTTCCACTCGCTGTTCATCGGCATGATGAGAGCGGCGGGAATTCCGGCGCGCTTCGAGATTGGCTTTCCGCTTCCCGCGGATCAGCATTCCGGAACGATACCCGGATATCACTGCTGGGCGCAGTTCTATATCGATCGTTACGGCTGGATACCGGTGGATGCTTCAGAGGCTTGGAAGCATCCGGAGAAGAAGGATTACTTTTTCGGAGCGCATGACGACAATCGCCTGCAGTTTAGCGTTGGGCGAGACATCCGGCTGGACCCGCCGCAGCAAGGCGACCCGTTGAACTACTTTATTTATCCCTACGCCGAACTGGACGGAAAACCGCTTGCGTTGGAATCCAAATTTTCGTTCCAGGACCGGATGAGCGACAGCAACTGAATTTAGCGCTGACGATGTCGCCGTGCATCGCGCAGCATCATTCATAATATTCAGGGGACTTCTTCAAGGATTGCCATTGATGGCCGTCGTGGCCGAAGACCACTACTTTGATTTGCTCGCGTTCGGCCAGGTCGAGAAGCTTCCTGGTGCTGGCGCGGAGTTGCTGCTCGTTGTCGTCAGTGGGCCAGGCTTTGCGATCGACGGTGAAGGTGCGCTGCATCATTAGCGCGTCTATGGCGAGGAGGACCGGGCCGGTTTGGGGCAGTTGGACGAGAACGGATTGATGGCCGGGAGCGTGACCGCTGGTTTCGAGGAGAGTGATGCCCGGCGAGAGTTCCGTGTCGCCATCGATAAGGCGATAACGGAGCGCGGGATGATCCCAATGCGCGCGGGCCGCTGCAAAACGCGGGTGGCCGTTGCGGGCCAGCGTGTAATGTTCGCGCTGCACGATTAGCTCGGCGGAGGAGAAATACTCGTGATAGCCGGCGTGGTCGACGTCGAAATGCGTACAGATCAGCGTGTCGATATCTTGCGGGCGCAGGTTCAGGCCAGCGAGATGTTCGAGGGCATTTTTTTCGTTGGTGGAAGGCGGAGCGGAGGAAGGTGGGGCGTCGGGGGCCATTCCTGAATCGATCAGGATGCGCTTGTCGTCCATCGTTTCGATGAGATAGCAGCCTGAACTCATTTCCATAGTTTGGCCTCCTGGCAGAGGTATGGATGTGGTGCTCAGTTGGAAGAGATAGAGTTTTTTCGGCGCGGTGGCTGTAGTCATGCGGCTCCCTTTCCTTATCGTGTAAAGCGCCAGGGCACAGAGCGCTGTTCTGCGTTAAGTTGCTGTCTCCCCGACATATAGTATACCACATAGGTATATATTTGTCAAACGGTACAAATCCACCACTACAGGAAAATTCCCGGGGAGGGCCACGGAATACTGGATTGGCCTGAGAAACCCTTACCTCACAAGATGGGTTCCTCCACTGGGGGGCGCCGGATTACCGCAGAATTCGCGCTCTCCAATACCAGGGTGTGAAACGAGGACTCATGAAAGCTTTACTAAGGCTAGTGTTTGTGTGCGTGGTAGTGATGACAGCTTTGATTGCGGGGTCATCGCAAGCGTTCCAGAAGCGATTTGCGCTGCCGGCTCCGCCTACGAAAAGCGAGATCGAGCGCGGGCGATACTTAGTCGAGGAGGTAGCGAAATGCCCGGAATGCCATACGCCTCGGAAGGCGGACGGGGGGCTGGATGAGGCGGCGTGGCTCCGCGGCGCGCCGATTTGGATCCGGCCAGTGGCCCCGATCGCGAACTGGGCGGACCGGGCGCCGGCTCTGGCGGGGTTGCCAAGCTTGACAGAAGAGCAGGCGGAAAGGGTCTTGGAGGACGGGACCGGGCCGAACGGCGAACCGCTGCGTCCGCCGATGTGCATTTACCACATGTCGCCGCCGGACGCGCGAGCGATTGTGGCGTATTTGAAGTCGTTGCCGGCCCCGGTGCGCTAGTTGCTGGGGATAGACGCGGCTTGAATCAGGATCTCTTGCGAGGTTTGGGCGAAACGGGTTTTCGCTTGCTGCGCGGACGCCGCGGTTGCAGCAAAGACTCGCGAGTTTTCCTGGGAAGCTTGGCGAAAACAAAGTCGTAGGACTCACGAAGCAGGGTGGCGAGTTCCTCTCGAGACAGCGCGTCCCTGGTTTCCAGGGCAACCCATTGCGCGCGCGCCAGGTAAGGCGCGGGAATAATCCCGGCGCGTTCGGTAAGCTCCGCAAAATTTTCCGCTGAACATTTGAAAGAAAGCCAGACCTTAGCCGGCTCCAGCACGGTTACGGCAAAAATCTTTCCGCTAATTCTGAAGGTGAGATCGCCCCAGGTGACTTGCTCGTTTGCGTGGGGGAAGGAGAGGCAGAGATCGCGCACCCAGTCGACGTCTGCGTTCATAAGCGGGAGTGTAAGGGAAACTGTGATTGTTGGGAAGATTTGAAGATGATGGCGGTTGCGGGTGAGTTCAGTCGACGCCGATATCTTCGTTCCAAATGGCGGGATGGCTGCGGATGTAGCCGGCCAAGAGGTCGATGCATTCGGTGGAGTGGAGGTCGATGACGTCCACGCCGTTTTCGCGGAGCCAGTCGATGCCGCCGCGGAAATTGAGGGATTCGCCGATGATTACCGTGGGGATGGCGAATTGGCGGACGAGGCCGCTGCAATACCAGCAGGGTGCGAGCGTCGTGACCATGATTTTGTCGCGATAGGTGCGCTGGCGTCCGGCGCGGCGGAAAGCATCGGTTTCGCCGTGGACGGAGGGGTCGTTCTCCTGAACGCGCCGGTTGTGACCGCGCCCTAGCAGGTTTCCCTGGCGATCGAAAAGGGCGGCGCCGATGGGAATGCCCCCTTCGGCGAGGCCTTGGCGGGCTTCCGCAATGGCGATTTGCAGCATTTGTTCGTGGTTAGTCCGAATGTTTTCATTGTGGTTTTTCATTTCGGTTCCCTTACCTCAATCCGCGGCGTCGATGGGGACGAGCACGGATTCCTTTGCGGTGGAAAGGACGATGGTGGTGCGGGTGCGGGCGACTCCGAGCTTATCCTTCAACTCTTTGGCGAGAAGATGATCGAGATCCTGGGTGCCGCGGCAGCGGACCTTGAGGAGGTAGTCATCGTCGCCGACGACGTGGTGACACTCGGCGACCTGGTCCATTTTGTCGATGGCGCGAAGAAAAGCGGCACGGTTGCGGTGGCTGGCGAGCGAGACGGAGATATAGGCGGTAAGAGGGTGGCCTACGGACGCGGGATCTACGAGAGCGGCGTAGCCGCGGATGACGCCACGCTGTTCAAGTTTGCGGACGCGGTCAGCGGCGGAAGGGGCGGAGAGGCCGAGGAGTTGGCCGAGTTCGGCCCAGGTGGCGCGACCGCTTCGCATCAAGAGCTTCAGAGTCTTCGTATCCAAGGATTTCAGCGGAGTTCTGCTACTAAACGATGGAATTGACATGGTTTTTCCTTTGCTTCATAATACACGTAACGTAAGGAGATTGGAACCGGATGGCTACGCATCCTAGCACATCGGGGAACACGGATTCCGGCACGCCTGCGGCAAACGGGGAGACGTTCGCCTTCCTGGAGAGCGAGGCGGCGCTGCAATCTTTCGTGGAAACTTGGAAAGCGGGCAGATTGCCAAAGCCTGCCTGGACGCACGCTGCCCATGTGGCGATGGCGACGTACTTTGCTTTTGATCATGCGGCTGACGCAACATTCGCAATCATGAAAACGGGCATTTTGCATCACAACACGTCGGTAGGCACGCCGAATACAGAGGACAACGGCTACCACGAAACGCTGACACGATTTTGGGCGAGCGAGATCGGCGAGTTCGTACGGTCTGGCCGATTCAAGTCGCGGTTGGAAGCGGTGGGTGCGGCGGTCTCCGCGTTTGGAGCGGACCGCGATCGGTACCGGTCATTTTACAGGTTTGACGTGGTGCGCCACCGGCGAGCCAGGCGCGAATGGGTGGCTCCTGACCGCGAACCTCACACAAAGTAGCGAACAACGGTCCGCGAGCGAGTTTGGGAAACAACAGCGTGTACGCCGGGCCACGCACTCCAACGGTTCCCTCCCTTCTAAACACGTCCCCTACAACAACTTAGCGTTTGGCCGGTCTCCTGCGAATTGCCGGGTTGATGCTGCTTGGCAGGGAGGCGACTATGCTGGGACGACGGCTATTTATTGCGCTGCTGGTTACGAGTGGCTCGATGGAACTCGCGAGCTGTGGCGGAGAGGCGGCGCGATCGGCACAGACGCCCCGCGCTCTGAGTAGTTCTGCTGTCGCGCGTACGAGCAAGAACGCTTCGTTGGCTGCCAGATCCGCGCGTCCCTCACA
>Ga0210404_10000767_pt1 | contig 15062 bp, 12 predicted proteins | sample IncBWH28MmetaG_FD_155455 | JGI IMG/M metagenome (GOLD analysis project Ga0210404, IMG submission 155455) | Forest soil microbial communities from Barre Woods Harvard Forest LTER site, Petersham, Massachusetts, United States - Inc-BW-H-28-M | ecosystem: Environmental > Terrestrial > Soil >... | reverse complement strand
ATTCTAATTTAGTAATAAATGTTTATTAATGAAGTGAAATACTAGAAATAGTATCTCTCAGCGTGCATAGGTCTCATAGTGTCAATTACCGATATTTAAAATATTAATTATATTAACCCTATATTTAATTACCGAAAATACTTATAAGTATAATTTATATTGTTTTTGTCTATAGTTTAATATAGATTGTGATAACTAGCAGTCAGTTGTTTTTATTTGCTAAGCATAATTCATATTTATTATGAGTAATGTATACTAATTTTCTTATTAATATCTGAGGAGTACTAATTTTCATTTTTCTTTGATCACTATAGATTTATTTTCTTATCAATAAGTAGAGATTCCCGAAACTGAGTCTACTGACGAAAGTTCAAGAGTGAATGCAGAAAATTGGATAAAGCTTGAGTTCTGACGGTACTCAGTTACAAATCTAAAGTGAAAGTATGAGTGTATCTATTCTTTGAGATATATTGAAATAGTTATAATTTACTATATTGTATTATTCGAATTTTTAGAAAAGAGTATATTCTAAAAAATAATTTTATCAATAAAAGTGAGTTTCAAGAAATATTTGATGACTTATGGTAAAAAAGATATACTTATTAGCAAATATATTATCTGAATGATAAGTAATGTTTTGCTTGATTATACAATCTAAATAGAAGGAATCTTATTTGAGGCTAAATAGTTGGCTTTTATTTGCGTTTTAGAGTCTCTCTCATGGGTATAGTGTCCTTTGAACGATAGAGAAAAGAGATCAATTGACAAGAAATGATGTTAAATGATATCTTTTATATATAATATTCTTTAGGAAATTTTCTTCTTCACCCTCAAATAAATTACTCCAATTATTACTATAATAACTAAAAGTTCTACGAGTAATTTTATTGGAAGGATAAGGAAATGAATATTACGGGTATAAGTTGGTCCAATGTCGGATAGCGAGAGAGAAAGATTCGCAGTATAAAATCCGAAAAGGAAGTGTTCAGGCCAAATAAGTGAAGGTGAATCATATTGATTGAAGCTAGTAGAGCTTGGAATAAGATTTTTAATAAGCAATTCTTGACCTATACCAGTTAGGGTTCTATTTGTTCCAGAGAGAACAACAGAAGGTGGAATAATTATTTTTCCTATAGTTTGTCCAAACATATTCTTTATAAATATTTTACCTTGTGGCGTAAAAAAATGGATGCCACTATTGTGAACAGTAAGGGTAAAAGGGATTGGACCTGATTCTTGGAACCATGAGGTTGTGAAAGTATCGATCGTTCCTTGGGGTATTGTTTTGTCTCCAACTGCAAGTAATATATTGATACCTATCCCTGCTTGTAATGTAGAAAAACTTTTTTGATCCTCTATGTTAATTACTGCATTAGTTTGATCTTGTTTTTCAGGGTTTTGTAAAAATATTAATGAGAAGTAGTAATCACTTGCTAGTTCATTCTGAGGTAGTAGTATTCGTAGTCTGAATCGTTCTTTCTGTCGAGGACCAAGACTAATTGTATCATAAGAAATATTATTATCATCAACAATCTGCATTTTTTCAAAGATATTTTTATCCAATCTGGCTACTTGATAGTCGTTTTTGAGAAATACAACATTTCCATTTTGGGAGCTTTGTGGATCAAAAGCTTTATAGCCAATTTTAAGATTAACCGTTTGATTGCTACTGTTTTCAATGATGAAGGGAGTCCAGACATCTGCGGGTGGTTTTGCTTCAATCCTGAGGAGAGATGGAGAGATATTAAGAGATATACCGTCAGCGAGTACTTCTTTTGGAAAAAATGCTGGAAGAGTAGCAAAAAATACGATAAATAGTATCTGATTGATTATGTCATTTTTAATTTTCATGGGCATGTTCTTTTTGTATGACATTTTTATTTAGAATATATCTCTTTTAATTAGAAATAATTTTATATATCGTTTGCGGTCTATTTTTTTAAAAATTAGGAATCGCAAGATACGTTATACTATTATAATATCCACCGGGTTTTTGTGTTCCTGAAATGTTTACTTTATATGTTATATTTACTTTTGAAAGTGTACTACCAGATTTATTTATAAGCAACATTTGATAGTCTTGATTTCTTGAATTATCGGGGTATTGTTTATAATAATTTGAGAATGAGAATTGTTGATCACAAAACATTGAATTTGCACTATCACATCTATAGCCAAAACCATACGTCAAGGTATTTTTCCACAAGGAAGCAGTTATTGACGTGCATGCTCCGTTATCGCAATTAGTATTTTGGATAACATCATTTGTTACTGAAAATAGTGGATGATTTTCAACAGTAAGAATTTCTGCACCAAGTTGAGGATTAAGAAATGAAATTTGAGAAGATCGTATCACTGGATTAGTTGATGACAAAATGCCATAGTCGATAATGTTTTGAGGAAGATTGATTGAAAAAGTATCATTAGATGCAGTGCTAGTGTAATTTGGACCTGTAGTAAATTTTTTAATTTCTATATTGTTTTCTCTAATGGCTCGGATTTTTAGTGAAGGTTGTGGGTTTGTGTCAATTTTCCTAACATCAATAGAATAATTGTTGTTTGAAATAGTATTTGCAGAAACACTTGACACAATATAAGTACTGAGTACTGAAAAATGAGAAACTATTAAAATAAGCGACAATGAAAAAATTATTCTTTTGCGTTTTATTATTTTATGGAGTTTATTATTTATCATTGCTAACTCAATGGTAATTGATTTTAAGTAAAAAGACAACGCTAGATGATAACCTCTTTAAAGAAACTTTAATATAAAAGAGTATTTAATCTATAGGACTAAATTATTAATATTTAATCCTTGATTTTTATGTGTATTTTTGTGAGCTCACGTTGTAGCCTCAATTTTAATACATCTTATTGGATAAAAAAGTATCATAATTTCAATGGGCTTGACGCAGCTCTATATTTATAGGACTCTTTTTTCGAAGATTTAGAGTTTTAAATTGTTTAAATAATCTACTTTTGTATGCTTGAATTCTATGCTATACTTCTAATAAATGATAGAAAGCAAAGTTAATTTAAAAAATAAGAATATGAAAAATTTTGATCCATCTTCGATTGAGCCTAAATGGCAATCTAAATGGCAATCGGAAGGCACTTATCAGCCTAATCTCGATGCTGCTAATGGTAGAGTTAATTCCTATGTGAGCTCTTCTATGCATGGAAGACCTTTTTACAATCTTATGATGTTTCCTTACCCATCAGCTGAAGGACTCCATGTCGGAAGTATGTATGCATTTGGTGGAGTAGATATCTATGGAAGGTTTAAGAGGATGCAGGGATATCAAGTTTTCGAACCGATTGGTTTGGACGGATTTGGAATTCATTCAGAAAATCATGCAATTAAAACGAATACACATCCCATAGATCATGCAAAGAGGACGGAGAAAAATTTTTATAGACAATTGCATTCTATTGGTAATTCTTATGCATGGGATAATAAAATTGAGACATATGAACCTGAGTACTATCGTTGGACACAGTGGTTGTTTGTACAACTTTTTAAATCAAATATAGCTTATAAGAAAAACTCTCCGGTCAATTTCTGTCCATCGTGTAAGACTGTTTTGTCGGATGAACAAGTCATCGATGGCAAGTGTGAACGTTGTGATTCTATCATTGAGAAGCGAGATCTGGAACAATGGTTTTTTAGAATTACGCAATATGCTGAGCGATTGTTGGCTAATATTAAAGGTCTGGATTGGACAGAGAAAGTAAAATTGGCACAAAAGAATTGGATAGGAAAGAAGGAAGGAATTAACATAACTTATCAAATAGACAGTTTTCACGAAACTGTTACCATTTTTACAACACGTCCTGATACCAACTTCGGTGCTACATTTATAGCGATTGCCCCTGAACATGAATTAATAAAAAAGTTGATTGAAGGGACATTCACAACTGCTCCTCAAATACTGAAGAAAATACAAACATATATTAAAAAAACGAAAAATAAATCTGAAATTGACAGGATGTCGGAAGGGAAAGAAAAGACGGGTATCTTCACAGGGTTATATGCAACAAATCCATTAACAGGGTATCAAATGCCTATTTGGGTTTCAGATTTTGTTTTGAGTGAATTTGGTACAGGAGCATTAGTGGGTGTTCCCGGACATGACAAGAGGGATTTTGAATTTGCAACAAAATTTGCTTTGGAAATTATTAGAGTAGTCGTTGGTAAAGATGGAGATGATTCGTCTATTACAAAAATTGAACAAGTGCAGGAAGAAGAAGGAACGATGATTAATTCAGATTTTTTGAATGGGCTGAATATCCATAAAGCGACAGAAAAAATTATGGATTATATCGAATTGAAGGGTTACGGTAAGCGAGAAGTAACATATCACTTAAGAGATTGGCTGATTTCTCGGCAACGTTATTGGGGACCGCCTATTCCAATGATTTACTGTGAATCATGTGCACGTAAAGGCGAATCATGGTTTACTGGTAAGGAAGCGAAAGAACAGAAGGAATCTATGGCTGGCTGGTATCCAGTTCCAGAAAAAGATCTTCCTGTAAAGTTGCCTTATATTGAAAATTTTAAGCCGCTCGGTACCGGAAAGGCACCGCTTGCTAATCATCCTGAATTTTATGAAACAACTTGCCCACAATGCGGTAGTAAGGCAACTCGCGAGACAGATGTCTCGGATACCTTCCTCGACTCAAGCTGGTATTTCTTACGTTATCTTGCGACAGACTTAAAAGATGTGGTATTCCCAATGCCTGCAGACAAGGCAAAAAATTTTCCTGGTATAAAGCAAGATGAAATAGAAAAAGCAGCAAAACGGAGTGTTTGGCTACCGGTCACCAGTTATATCGGTGGGGCAGAACATTCAGTATTACATCTATTATATGCGCGTTTTATTACAATGGCACTTAAAGATATGGGATATGTGGATTTCGAAGAGCCATTTTTGCGTTTTTATGCGCATGGGCTCATTATCAAGGACGGTGCGAAAATGAGTAAGAGCAAGGGCAACATTATCAATCCAGATAATTATATCTATAAATATGGCGCTGATACTCTGCGAACTTATCTATTATTCTTGGGACCTTTCAATCAGGGTGGTGATTTCAGAGATAGCGGGATTGACGGAATGAGCAGATTTTTAAAGCGTGTTTGGAAATTGTTTACTAGTTCAAAAATTGAAAAAAAAGAATTATCTTCAGAACAATTATATATGATGCATAAAATCGTAAAAGGCATAACTGAGGATATGGAAAATCTACGATTCAACACTTCCATTGCGAAGCTCATGACGTACTATAACTTTCTTTCAAAACAAGATTCGTTAAGCCGTGAGGAAATCGAAGTATATCTAAAATTATTTGCGCCGTTTGCTCCACATATGACTGAGGAATTATGGACGGATATGGGTAATCCATTTTCAATCCATACAAGCGAATGGCCGACATTTGATGAAAAATATTTGAAAGAAGACAAAGTCACGATTGCCGTACAGGTGAATGGGAAATTGCGGGGAACGCTTGTTGTTTCTGTGAGCGAGAAAGCTAATCAAGCATTTCTTGACGAATTAGCCCGAAAAGATAAACATATTAGTAAATTTTTAAAGGGAACTATCAGAAAAATTATTTTAGTTCCCGGAAAAATTCTTAATTTTGTGGTGAACAGCTCATAAAAGAGGCTTTTACGAATTATCTTTCTTAAGATGCTGCATTGCTAGCTATAGCATAGTTTAAAAATTTGATAGTATCTCTTTAGTGTCAATCTCTATATCCCTGCCGTTGCTTAGCCATACACGGGGTTTAGCATATATTCTGGTGATGGATAGTGACTTCATATATTAATTATGACTTAACAGAATTGGATGCCTTAAGGAATCCGGGAGAATTGCATAAAAAGATTATTAGTAATTAGGTCATATCAAAATTTATACAGTGTGATGTTGCAGAAGAAAAAAATCGCTAAAAATTATGGTTTAAAAAATTATATTTTATTTACGTTATTCATTAGAGAAGTTATAACATGAGGTTCCTTAATTCATTATTCGTTGTGCTTGATGTTCGGGGAGAAGTGTGGTGAGTTCACCTGCGGCTTTATTCGCAATTTCAAGTGGAAGACTGAAGGTGATTGTTGTACCGCGATTTTCTTCAGATTCAAGATTTACACTTCCGCCATGTGCTTCGACAACACCTTTGACGATATAAAGTCCGAGACCTGTTCCGGCATTTCCATGTTCTGCACCACTCAATTGAGTGAATTTAGAGAATAGGAGATGTTGTTTCTCCTTAGGAATACCGGCACCTGTGTCTGAAACAGAGACAACAACGTTGCCAATGGCTGGTTTAGCACTTATTTTTACCGTCCCACCGGAAGAAGTAAATTTCAGACTGTTTGAAATTAAATTATTAATCACCTGATTAATATGAATAGGATCGAAGTTAAAAGTGGGAATTGATGGATCGACATCAACCACAAGATTGATGAATTTTTCGTGTGCAGCAGCTTGGAAAATTTGAATACGTTCGGCAATATTTTTTTTGAGATCACCAGGGATTTTTTGTATAGTAAAGAGCCCTGCTTCTAATTTTGCTGCATCGAGAATAAGTGCGACTTCATCAAGCATCTTACGTGATTGTTCGGCAATAAGTCCAATAATTTTATTTTTTTCTTCATTTGAAAGAGGGCCAGGAGGCGACATGAGAAGTTCAGAACTTGCTTTAATGGCAGTGAGAGGACTTCTGAGTTCGTGCACCATAACATTTGTGAAGTCTTCTTTCATTTTTGCAACGGATTTCTCGAGTGTAATATCGTGTAATAAAATAGAAACACCGATGACTTTTTTCTCTGTTGTGATACTGACATTAAAAACGGGCGTGATAAAAATTTGGAAGATTTTTTGATCAATGGTTACTTCTTTTTCTTCAATGACACGCTTATGATTAATTGCTCGCTGAATTTTTCCTGAAAAATCATAATTGTTTGGTAGTGCGCTTAAGAGATCAATTGTTGAAGGGTTATCATTTGGAATACCGAGAAAGTCTTTGGCAGCGTTATTAATAACAGTAAGTTGGCCATTCACATCAACCATAAAGAGTCCGTCGGCAAGACTTCCAATCATTGCCATAAGCTTTCCTTTTTCGACAGTAAGAATATTCCCAAGACGAGAAAGTGCTTCTGATGCTTGAGCTGCAATTTTATAAAGCGTAGTCATCTCAGCTTCGGTAAAGGCGTTGATTTTTATTGCAGAGATGTTAATTAAGCTTACCACTCGGTCATTCATAATAATTGGGACATTGAATATGGATCCTGGCAGTGCATGATAAGATCATCAAGAGCAACCCCTGAGATATTGCCATCAGGTATCACTGGGGCATCAGTATTTTCAATAGTGATATATGATTTCATCAATGTATTTTTGACACTCTCAATGTATTGTCTGCTAATGGGCTCTTTTATATGGGTTTTGAATTGGGTGCGATCCTTTTCAAAGACAAGAGCAGACACTGTAGAATACTTACATAATGCATCAAGACTGCCTAGAATGACATCAACGACTTTTTCAATTTCCAGTGAGTAGCCTATACGGTCCTGAATTTCTTTCATCATAGTGATTTCAAAAAGGCGCTGTTTTTGTTTGAGTTCATTATCGACTAATTGCTTAATAGCTTTTTCTTCACGCATCGAATAAACAATGGCAACGACGCCAAAAATAATAGTTGCAGCAATAGCAATGATTGAGATTATTATTAACATATTTAAAGATTACTAGTTACATTTTTCGATACTTGCTCAATTTTATTTTTTTCAGCTTCTTGTTTAGCTTTGAGTGTTGGTGTAAATGTGGTTGATGTTCCAAGAGCACTTAGAAGTGGTTGCATTGTCTTTTTCACCAGAGGAGCCGAAAGATCACGGAATTCTTCGAGAAAATTGGTGACTATCTCTTCGATATTTTCAGAAAGGAAACCTGCTGTACCATCATCTGCAACAGTAATCCCTTTTACGTTGCGTGCTTTTACCAATGTAATTTGTGAACCAAGAATAGTCATTTGCTTGCGAATCGCGTCTGTAAGCAATTTTTGGTAAACTTGGGCAGTGTCACTCATGGTAGTTACGCTGAACCGGTAGGGTTATTGTCACCGGTCGTATCAGAAGCTACATTAGCTGCTGGCGTCGGAGGAGTATCATTCTTATGTATTTGATTAAGCAGTGTTTGTACTTTATCGACTAAGTCTTTTGTTTCGATTTGGTATTTGAGAATATAATCAACTGCGCCTTGTGTAATGGCATCCTTCATCATTTGACTTTCGTTGTAGTTAGAAATAAGCATGACAGGAATAGGACTAGTTTCTGGATCTTGTTTAAGATTTTGAAGAACAACATTACCAAGCATATCTGGCATAATTTGATCAAGCAAAATCAGATCTGGCTTTTGAGCTTTTGCTTGGTTAATGCCTTCCTGTCCATTTGGAGCATTTATTACTTCAAAACCAGCACTCTTAAGTCCCATGGTCCAAGTAGTTGATGTCAATTGATCATCATCAATAATTAGTACTTTCATAGTTAATTTGATGTTTTTAGTTTTAATCTTCTAGATACTATTATCAGGCTAACAGGATTTTTACAGAAATGCAATAAGGAAATGGTAATAAAATAGGTTGAAATTTGATATACTTAGAAAATGATTAAACAGGAAATTAAGAAAATTCTCAGTAAAGTCTTACAGAAAAAGGAAATTTCTTTAGAAAATATTTCAGTTGATTATTCAGCAGATGCCAAGCATGGAGATTATTCGACTAATATAGCATTCATTGCTGCAAAAAAGATTGGTAAAAATCCTATGGAACTGGCAGAAGAAATTGCCCAAGAAATAAAAAATGAGCAAGGGCAAGTGTCATTTGAAAAAGTAGAAGTAGCCCGACCTGGGTTTATTAATTTTCGGGTAAAAAATGAAGTGTTTATTGATAGTTTGCAACAGATTGATGATGGTCATAATTATGCATCTCTCGTTAAGAAGAAAATTTTAGTTGAGTATGCACATCCTAATACGCATAAGGAGATGCATATTGGTCATATGCGAACACTCATTACTGGTGAAGCCTTATCGAGGTTACTCGAAGCAATAGGTGCAGATGTGTTTCGGGCTAATTATCAAGGAGATATCGGACCTCATGTTGCAAAAGCAATAGTTGGCATGCAAGAGCTCATTCGTGCAATTGAAAAAGAGCAAGGGAAAGATTTTAACGAGATATTAGATGAGATTAGAATCTGGAGCCATAAAGACAAGGCACATTTTTTGGGAAAAGGTTATGCCGAAGGAGTAAAACTTTATGAGAAAGGGAAGATGGCAAAACAAATAGATGAAACAAATGCCTTTTTGTATCAGAAGTGTTCAGCAAAGGAAATTATATCAAGTTTCTTAGAAGAAGAACAAGAAAAACTTTGGAACCTTTATCAAGAGACTCGTCAATGGAGTCTCGATTATTACGATGAATTTTATCAACGATTTTATACGCACTTTAATCATCTCTTTTTTGAAAGCCAAATGGTCGCGGAAGGATTGAATATTGTTCTTGATAACGTTGGTAAAGTTTTTGAAAAAAGCGAAGACACGATTATTTTTCCTGGAGAAAAATATGGTTTGCATACAAGAGTCTTTATAACAGCAAAAGGGTATCCGACATATGAAGGAAAAGAAATGGGGAATGCATACACAGAATATCAGACTTTTCCTTTTGATAGAAAAATTCATGTTGTTGCCAACGAGCAGGCAGGATACTTCAAAGTTGTTTTTAAGGCATTGGAATTAATAAATCCGGAGAAATTTGCTGGTAAACAAGAGCATCTCTCAATGGGAATGGTGCAGTTAAAAGACCGAAAAATGAGCTCACGAACCGGTGATATTTTAACAGTTGACTGGTTAATTAATCAAATAGAGGATCGAGTTGAATCAATGATTAGGGAAGGAAGAATTGCCGCTGAAGAAAAAGATAAAACGGTTGAACAAATTGTTATCGGTGCTGTGAAGTATTCTGTGTTAAAAGTAGGAACAACTCAGGATGTTGCATTTGATATTGAAAGTTCGATCTCTTTGGATGGGAACTCAGGTCCGTATCTTCAATATTCCTATGCTCGAACACAGAGCGTTTTGGGGAAAGCCAAAAATAGAGGAGAAAAAGTGGCAAATACTATTATTATCTCTTCCGAAGAGCGTGAAGTTTTGCGATTACTTGCGAGGTTTTCTGAAATTGTTGCTGAAGCAGCCGTGCGCTATTCTCCACATCTATTGTGTACCTATCTATTTGATCTTGCACAGGTATTTAATTTGTTTTATCAAAAGTTTCCAATTCTTAAAGCGGAGGGTGAAGCAAGGGATTTTAGATTGCAACTAACAGCGCATACAGGTGCTACCCTTAAGCAAGGGCTCAACCTTCTCGGTATTCAGGCACCTGAGCGAATGTAGCTTATTGACAAACTCTTAACCTATCTGCTCTACTAATAATAGCTGTTCTTTTCACGGAAGAGCTTTTGTATCATGAATATTTCAAAGGTGCATAAATTATCAACAGCTTCACAACTGTCTCTTCTTTCAATTGTTATCTTAATGGGTGCACTTTTTTTTACGGTTACTAATGCATTACAGCAACAGCAGCAAGGCGGTCATGCTGCCAATACATCAGCTATCATTGTGACAATACCTTCATGTATTGCGGCTGGACATACTGGATCTGATGTGAAGATTTATTGGACCTATGCAAATATAATTTATGTTGACATTAGCAAAGATGCTAGGTTTCCTGTAAGTTCTCTTTATCATAAAAAAATTATTAGGGGTAGACATAGTTCAACCGGTCCAGAAGGTTTTTTGATTGCAAATGGATCTAACAATCTCAAACTTGATCCAGGCAAGAAGTACTATGTACGAACATGGAATGGTTCATCACATTCCCCTCTTGTTTCATTTTCTATTCCTTCTTGTCAGACGATAAATCCAACTCTTCTAGTACCAACGGCTACAATTACTTGCTCACCACCGCCACAATGTTTCAGGAATGGTGTCTTGATTTGTATGATACCAGTAGATGGTTGGTGTAATATGGTACCTACATCTTCGCCAACTGGTGTACTTTCCAGTACGCCCACTATGCCAAAACCGACATTTCCACCTGGAAGTACCCTTCTTAATTTTATTGTTGGCTTGCATGGTATTGGAACAGGAGGCGATAGTGCTAATCCAAATTCCCAAGGCAACGTACATCCCTTAAGACGTGGTAGAGCTATTGTTGTGGATATATACGATGCGCAAAATCAACTTGTCATAAATAAACAGGGAACAGTTCTTTATGATGACGCTTCTGGAAAATTTAACGGGACGGTAAACCTTGGTGGACAATTTGCCACTGGACTGTACACCGTAAAAGTTAAGAGTGACCAATATTTACGTGCTATCGTACCAGGAATCCAGACAATTACCCAAGGACAAGTAACTACATTGCCAGTAGTAACATTAGTAGTTGGTGATATTAACGGTGATAATGCAATTAATATTATTGATTACAATATACTTGTCGGCTGCTATAGTGATTTGCTTCCTGCTGCAGATTGTACCGCTTCGAATAAAGTTTTGGCTGATCTCAACGATGATGGTGATGTAAATATGTTTGATTACAATTTATTCCTCAGAGAATTAACAAACATCGGCGGACAATAATCAATATATATGATAAGGATTCATTAGGTAGAGTCTTCAACTTTTTATCTTATAAATTTTTATGATATATCGTGAATGCTTATATCTAAAATACCGACCTCAAGTGAGGAATTAGTATATCTTGGAAAAGAGATCAGTACGTGATACAATAAGTTCTCATATGACATACACACGTAAAGTACTTGCTAATGGCCTCCGTGTACTTACTGTCTCCATGCCATCATTTGAGAGTGCTACTGTTTTGGTAATGGCTGGTGCTGGTAGCCGTTACGAAACCCGAAAAAATAGTGGCATTTCACATTTTCTTGAGCACATGGCTTTTAAAGGAACGGAAAAACGTCCTTCTGCAATGATCATTTCAAGCCTTATTGATGGCATGGGTGGTGAATTTAATGCTTTTACTGGCAAAGAGACAACAGGATATTACATTAAATCTTCAAAAGAGAAAGTAGAAACCTCTCTTGATGTTTTATCTGATATGCTGCTAAATTCAAAATTCGATCCTCTGGAAATTGAAAAAGAAAAAGGCGTAATCATTGAAGAGATTAATCTCTATGAAGACATGCCAGCACGCAAAATCGGTGATATTTATGAACAATTACTATATGGTGATACACCCATGGGATGGGATATTGCAGGAAGTAAAGAAGTTATTAGGAGCATCACCCGTGATGATTTTATTTCCTACCTTGCAGAGTTATATAGCGCTTCCAACTTGACTGTTGTTGTTGCGGGTGGTATTGATTCTGACGAGACTGTTACTCTTGTAGAAAAATATTTTAGCCACATGAAGCAATTTCAGACTAAAGAGTTTGAGCCACTTAATGAACAGCAAGACAAGCCTGCAATTCTTATTAAACAAAAGCAAACAGAGCAGATTCATATTGCACTTGGTGTTAGAACAGTTTCGATCAACTCATCTAAACGTTACCCGTTATCAGTACTTGCTGCAATTCTTGGTGGTGGTATGTCTAGCAGGCTATTTCATGAAATTCGTGAGAAGCGTGGATTAGCATATTATGTCCGCTCAAATGCAGATGAGTATATAGATGCGGGTACGTTTGTTTCAACTGCAGGTATTGATCCCAAACGCATCATCGAAGCGGTTGAAGTCATGGTAGCGGAATATAGTAAAGTAGCACGTGGTGAATTGGGTTTGACCGATGAGGAATTGGCGAAGGCGAAAGAATTCCTTAAAGGGCATCTTGTATTGGATTTGGAGGATAGTCGCTCTGTTTCGGGATATTATGCCCATCAGGAGCTACTTGAGGAAAAGATTCAGAATCCAGATGAGGTTCTTTCTGACATCGACAATGTTACTAAGGAAGATGTTGAATTAGTTGGTAAAGAATTTTTTAAAGAACAGACACTCAATCTTGCCGTCATTGGAAAATTCGAGGATGGACAGAAACTGGAGAGTTTGTTAAAATTGTAGTATGGAACAGACAGTTGTTTTAGTTAAACCAGATGGCGTGCAGAGGGGATTGATAGGTGAGATCATTTCACGTTTTGAACGCAAAGGGTTGAAGCTTGCTTCCGTCAAGATGATTTCCTTGAGCGATTCTATCATTGATGAATGGTATGCTCACCATAAAGACAAGCCTTTTTTTCCAAATTTGAAAAGTTACATGAAATCATATCCTGTTATTGCTATGCTATGGGAAGGGATTGATGTTGTATCGACTGTTCGGACAATGATTGGTATTACCAAAGCACGAGAAGCAACCCCTGGAACAATCCGTGGCGATTTTGCGATGAGCCAGCAATACAATTTGATTCATGCTTCAGAAAATCTTGAAGCAGCAGAACGCGAACAAAAAATCATTTTTTCGGATGACGATATCTTTGATTGGCAAAAAATAGACGAGGCTCATATATATATTGATACAGAACGAAAGAGCGTCTAATACCTCATATGCCTACTTTTTTATGGAGTAGCAGTTATTCCCCTTTTTTATTAGCAAGTAAATCAATATAGCAATGAACGGCATTGTCCTTTACTTTAATAATGCCATTGGTGAAATGAATTTCATATTTTGTTCTGTCAAGTTTTCTTACTATTAGTGGGCTAGTAATAAGCGAAATAAAATTTGTATGTTCCGGTAAAATATCAAAAATCCCTGTATCATTTTTTGATGATATTGATCTAACATTATCATCAAAAAGGATTTTTGTACGATTTCGTACAGTGAGATGGATTCTGTCTGGAACAGGTACTTTTACCTGTACTGGTTGGTGTTTCTGTACCTGAGGTTGAGATTGTTGTTGAATTGATGGTATGTCTGTCATAGTTATTTCGTTGCCTCTTTTGCTTCACCAATAAACATAAATTTATCTTCGGTTAGTTGATCATACAGGCCATTTAAAATATCGCCTGTGTCTTTAATAGTTACTTCCAGAGGGACAAATTTCCCGCTGCGGCCAGTTTGTTTTTCCACAGTAAAGAAACTTTGGGTGAAATATGCCCTTAGCATCTTTGCCCGTCTATACAATAATTGATCATCAGGATTTAATTCGCCTTCACCGATAAGAGAAACAATTCTCTCAAGAGAAATAGCTTTTTTAAGAACACTTTGTGCATGCAGAGCAGTTTTATAATGTTCGACTGAAACAAATTCAGGTGCCAAAGCGGAAGAAGCAGATGCAATAAAATCAATAGCTGGCAGCCTTCCTTCCTGATAAATATTTCGTGAAAGAATAATGGTGGAATCAAGATAGGGAAGAATAGCTTGAACTCCCTGATCAAGGATATCATCGTTGGGGATATATATTGCTTCGATACTAGTGATTGAATTTGTTGTTGTGGATGCAAGACGCTCATGGAATGAAGCCATTTCAGAGCTTAGTGTTGCCTGATAACTGTCCTCAGAAGGAATGGAATTCATAAGTAGTGAGAGTTCATTACCTGCCTGAGCAAGACGGAAGACGTTATCTGCAAAAAATAATACGTCTTTTTTCATAATATCACGAAAATATTCAGCTAGCGTGATCGCAGTTGCACCACTTAGAAAACGTAATGCGGGGTTTTCCCCCATGTGTCCAAATACAAGACTTGCATAGGGTAGTACACCTCCTGCAGCTAGTGATTCAACGAGCTCCTGGCCTTCACGAGTACGTTCTCCAATACCAGCAAAAACTGACAAAGTTTCTTGCGTTGAGCCACCAGGAGACATTTGAATAATGTTATGAATAATTTCGGTTAGCAAAATTGTTTTTCCTACTCCTGCTCCACCGAATAGTCCAATTTTTCCGCCTTTAAGGATTGGACAAAAAAGATCAATACCTTTAATTCCAGTGACAAGAATTTGTTTTGGGATATTAATATCTATATAGAGCGGTGCATCTCGATAAATCGGCCATGTTTCATTTGTT
>Ga0210404_10000765_pt1 | contig 15070 bp, 10 predicted proteins | sample IncBWH28MmetaG_FD_155455 | JGI IMG/M metagenome (GOLD analysis project Ga0210404, IMG submission 155455) | Forest soil microbial communities from Barre Woods Harvard Forest LTER site, Petersham, Massachusetts, United States - Inc-BW-H-28-M | ecosystem: Environmental > Terrestrial > Soil >... | reverse complement strand
CATAGACCGGAACCTTGAAGTGCGATTCCAACTCGAACCCGCGCACGAATTGCGGTATCGCCGAATAGATCACGAACGGATCGAAGATATTCACGTGGTTGCAGATGAAAATGCTGGTCCGCTGCGAATCGAAGCCGGGTGAGCGCCGCACTTCGAACTTCACGGCTGCCAACCGCAGAACGTTGCGGAAAAATCCGCGGTTGATCCAATCGTGCCGGCGGCGATCGATGCACAGTCCGGCGAGAAACACCACTGAACCGCCGAGAAAGAAATGAATTCCGGCGACGGTCCAGAGCACGACTGAGCGAATCGTCAGCCAGGCGCGCCTCATGCCACCACGTCCAGCGCGCCCGGCAACACCTCCGCCGAGCGTAGATCGAGCCGCATCACTTCGCCGTCGACGATCACGTTCACTTCGCCGCCTAGATCAAAATCGATGCGGTCGGCGGCCGTTCGCGAGGCCAGCGGATGCTTGATGTGCTCGCCGCTGAAAAGGCTCGGAAAATTCCATAGCAGCCGCAACCGCCCGAGAGGCGACCAGCGCACATACTCGATCTTTCCGTCGGCTGGATCAGCGTAGGGCGCCATCATCATCTTTCCGCCGGTATATTTGCTGTTGCCCAGCGCGAGGAAAAGAATCGGCCGCCGGTCCCAATCCTCGTCACCGGGAAAGCGGTGTGGGAAGGGAAGACACCTCAGTCCGGCGAGCGTACCGAAGACGCCAAAGATGTAGCTGGCCGCGCCCAGGCGCTTGAACCGGCTAGCAAGCTCGCCGGCGTCGGCCGCGAAACCCAGATTCAGCATGTTGATGAAGTACAGTTCGCCGTTGTCGTGGCGCAGGCGAATCACGTCGCACGAGCGGCGGCGATTTTCGCACAGCGCCTCGATGGTGTGCTCGACTCCGCGCGAAGTGAAGTCGCGCAGAAACGAATTGCCGGTGCCGAGCGGCAGAAAAGCGAGTGTCGCGCGGCCTTCGGTCGCGGACTCGGGGAAAATGCCGTTCACGATTTCGAATGCGGTACCGTCGCCGCCGGCGGCCAGGAAATTCCGGTAGCCGCGCCGATACGCGTCGCGTGCCAGCGCGGTGGCTTCGCCCGCGCGCGTTGTCTGCGCGACTTCGAACTCGACGCCGGCTTCGCGGACGCGTTTCAGAGCCGCGGACGCAAGCTTGCCGCAGCGGCCGCCGCCCGCCGCTGGGTTGACCACCGCGAAGAAGCGCGCGCTCACGACGCACCGCCTTTGTCGCCGAGGGGAGCGGCCCCCATCACAACGGCACCACGGATTCTCGCTGAAGTCTTGGGCGGATTTGTTCGGCCAGCTCGGCGCGCTTGATTTTCAGCGACGCGGTGCGCGGGAAGTCGGCGTCCCACACGAAATAGCCGCTCACCCGTTTGTAGTTCAGCAGGCGGCGATTGCGGTCCGCGAGGCTCGCGACGAGTGTGTCGTCCATGGCCTGGCCCGGATCGAGATGAATGGCCATCACCAGTTTTTCGCCCGTCATCGTGCGCGCCGGCCAGAGATAGTTTGCGGCGATGACGCAGAATTCTTTCGCCGCGATTCCCTCGAAGGCGGCTTCGACGTCTTCCGGATAGATGTTCTTGCCTTCTTCGGTGACGATCATGTTTTTCTTGCGGCCGAAAAGTTGCAGGTGGCCGGTTGCGTCGATGCGGCCCAGATCGCCGGTGATCAGCCAGCCGTCGACGATCGTCTCCGCGGTCATTTCAGGATCGTCGAGGTAGTGCGACATCACGGTCTTGCTGCGGACCAGGACTTCGCCGATGCCTTCGGCGTCAGTGTTGCGCGTGCGGATTTCCATTCCGCGCACCGGCGGACCAACCGTTTCGGGTCGGAACGGTTTTTGATCGTTCAGAGTGATGGCGGTGCAGGCTTCGGTGCAGCCGTAGCCGTTGTAGATCGGAATGCCGAGGTCGTGGAAGAACGCGATCGTGGCTGGCTCGGTGAACGCGCCGCCGACCAGCAGGGCGCGCAGCTCTCCGCCGAAGGCCTGATGGACGTCCTTGAGCAGCCTGCGGCTGAGCCCGAGGCGCGGACGGCTGCGCGTCATCGCGGCGTTGATCGAGGTCAGCGCGTTGAGCATGCGCCGCTTGAACGGCGGCAGTGCGTCAAATCGCTCGCGCAGGCCGCGCTGGAGATTGGTGAGGATCAGCGGGACCACGGCCATATAGGTGATTTTGTAGCGCGTGAAGGCATCGCGGATGAGTTCCGGGCGCAGCGTGCGGAGATGCACCACGGTGCCGCCGCCAGTAAACGGCATCAGGAACCCGCCCATGAAATCGATGGCGTGATTCGTGGGAATGATGCTTAGGTAGCGCGCGCCGGGAGAGAAAGGGAAAATCGGGGTCACGGCCATACACTGCTCGAGATAATTCTCGTGCGTGAGGACGCAGCCTTTGGGGCGGCCGGCGGTGCCGGAGGAATAGACGATGCAAGCAGGGTCTTTTCTTTCGCGAGGTACGAAGCGCGGTTCGCCAGTACCGCGAAATTCTTCCCAGCGTTTCCCTCCGGCGAGATCGGCATTGGCCGGAGCTTGGGTGACCAGCACCACGCGAGCGTGCCAGGTGCCGAAATTCGGCGCCTGCTGAAGCGCTCGCCACGCGTGATATTCGACGAAGAGGAATTCCGCTTTCGAGTGGGCGAGCAGCTGAATCTGCTCGACCGGAGCGAGCTTGTAGTCGACCGGAACTAGAACGCCGCCGCAATGGAAAATGGCATAGGCGGAAATCAGCCACTTCGACTGATTGGTCATTATGATTGCGGCGCGCGTGCCATTCGCGAAGCCGCCATCCTGCATCGCGCGAGCCAGCGGCAGCGCGGCTTCTTTAAATCGCTGGTAGGTGAAGCGCGCGTTTTCGCGATCGCGCTCCGCCTCGATCAGGCACAGTTCATTGGGCCAACGATCGAGCGCGTCACGCAGCGCTGCTCCCAGACAATTGTATTGGCGGAGATCCAGCATCAGGAATTGGCCACAGAGACACGGAGGCGCAGAGAACGGATGTCTAAGAAAACCGAAAAGCCGAAGAACAGAGAGGTGAAATGCCCGCGACGGACGATCAAGGAACGAACCCCTGGATGCCCTCGTCCATCAGGCGAGTATGGAAGTTCATGAGCAGTCCGACCTTCTTTCCAGCCTCTTTGCGGTATGTCCGGATTTGAGCATGGACCTCCCGTTTAACGCTCTTGACTTCCACAATGACCGCGTCTTTCGCAAGGAAGTCGAGACGATACGCGCCGGGTACCTTTCCTTGGTACAGTATCGGAAACGGGACCTGCCGCCGATATCTCAGCCCCGAATCCGCGAACTCCCTACAGAGCGCCTCTTCCGAGGTTGCTCCCAGCAGACCCGGCCCGAGGTGACGGTGAACCTCGATGGAGCAACCTGTGATCGGTTCGGTCAATTCGTTTGAGTCTTCCAACGCCGCGTCTCTCGGTCTCCCCGGCCTACAACCGGGATTGTATACGTTCGGCGAGGGTGCGGAAATCGCTGACACCCTGGAGTTCGTAATCGGGCAGCTCGATGTGGAAATGCTGCTCGAGGCGGGTGAGCAGCTCGAGCGCCTGAAGGCTGTTGATGCCGAGGGTTTTGAAGAAGTCGTCGTCGGCGCGGAGCTTTTCGCGCGGCACTTTGAAATGGACGGCGGCGAGTTGCAGGATTTCGTCGGTGGTTTTGTCGATTCCGGTCATGGAGTCGGATGTTCCTTTGTCACGGCAGATAGGGCAACGCGTCGGTGCTTTCGACGAACTTGCGCAGGCCCGCTTCGACGGCCGGACGCGTGAAGAGGTCGCAAAAGATTTCGATTTCGCGACGCAGCTCGTCGTGCGGCACCGGCTTGATGAAACGTTTCGCCGCAGCGGCCGTCTTGGAGTCGAATTTGTTCAGCTGCGCCGCCGTGGCACGGGCGACGCGGAGCACGTCGCCTTCGGCCGTTAGCTGGCTCACCAAGCCGACCGACTGCGCCTTCGTGGCGTTGATGCTGCGGCCGGTGAGCAGGAGATCGCGGACGATCGCGTTGCCGAGGTCGCGTTTGAGGCGCGGAATGCCGCCGAAGCCGGGGATCAGACCAAGGCGCAGCTCGGGAAAGGCGAAGCGCGCCATTTTGTCGGCAACGATCAGGTCACAGGTGAGCGCCAGCTCGAATCCACCACCGAAAATGACGCCGTGGACCGCGGCGATGGTGGTCAAGGGAGCGGCGTCGATCGCGTTCATCACGCGATGGATGCGTTCGAGAAATTCGCGGACGCCGGCGAGGCGTTCGCGCGCGGCCATGGCCTGCGAGCGTTCGAACAGCTCGCGGAGATCAGCGCCGGCGCAAAAGCCTTCGGTGCGCGCGCTCGATACGATTAAGGCGTGCGCGTGGTCTTCACTCGCGGACACGAGCGCGTCGACGAATTGCTCGAGTTCGGCGAGCGTCGCAGAGCCGATTTCGTTGCACGGAGGGCGATCGAGGATGAGTTCGATAGTGCCATCCGCGACGGTCCAAGAGAGCGTCTTGCCCGAAAAGTTCCTCATGCCGGCTTTTTCTCGTAAAGCGACTCGATTTCCGAAGCGTAGCGGGCGGCGATGGCGTCGCGCTTGAGCTTGCCCATGGTGGTCAACATGCCATTTTCCATTGTGAGCGGTTCCGGCAGGACGCGAAAGGCGCGAATCTGTTTGTAGTGCGGCAAACCCGCATTCAGGGCATCGATGACGGATTGAATCTTCGCGGGGCTGAGGCTGCTATCGCCATTCGGCGGCCAGGTGGCACCCGCACCATTCGACTCCGGAGCCGCGGTCAGGAGCGCCGACAAGAAACTGCGCTGATTGCCGAGCAGGACGACCTGCCGCGCGTCGGGCAGCGCCGCTGCGAGCTGGTGCTCGATGGGTTCCGGAGCGATGTTGTGTCCGGAATTCAGGATGATCAGATTTTTCAGCCGGCCGGTGATTTTCCAATTTCCGGTGGCGTCGGCTTCGCCCTGATCGCCGGTGTGAAACCAGCCGCCTTCGAGAGCTTTGGCCGTTTCCGCCGGGCGTTGCCAGAATCCGGGAAAAACATTGGGGCCGCGCACGAGAATTTCGCCGGTGCCGTCCGCAACGGCCATTTCGACTCCGGGCACGGCGCGGCCGACGCGGCCGGGCTCGACCTTGCCCGGCTCGTCCATGGTGCAGATCGCGGTGGTTTCGGTGAGCCCGTAAACTTGCAAAACGGGAATGCCGATCATCATGAAGAAAAGCTGCGTATCGGCCGAGAGCGGGGCGGAGCCGCAGATCAGGGCCTTCAGGTTCGGACCGATATTCGCGCGGATGGCGGGGAATATCATCCTTTGCGCGAGCCGGAGGGCGAGCAGGCTGCCGAGGCGCGTCTGTCCGTTGCGCTGACCATAGAATCCGGCGCGGGCCCGTTCGAACAGCGAGGCCGCGAATCCACCACGCTCTTGAATCGATTCTTCGACGCGGCGACGCACGCGTTCGAGAAACATCGGGACGTTCACGAAATAATGCGGTGCCGCCAGTTTCAGCTCATCGGCGAGTTTGAGCAGGTCCGTCGAAAGCAGAAGCATGGTGTGGCGCGACAGGGAAGTGAACAGCAGGATGCGCGCGGCGGCGAAACAGAACGGCGCGTATTGAAAAACGCTCTCCTGCTCGATGCGCGAACCCATCAGCTGGTCGAGGCGCGCGTTGGTGCAGCCGAGCATGAAGCTGATGTTGCCGGCGGTCAGCACCACGCCCTTTGGTTCACCGGAGGTGCCGGACGTGTAGACGATGGTGACGGCGTCGTGGTCGGCGTGGTGACGCACCAGCGACGGCTCACCGGGCTCGTGGCTGAAGACTTCCTCGAGCAGCGCGATGGCCGGAGCCCCCGGGCCGCGAATGCCCGCTGCGGCCGATTCTTCCGCGCAGCAGACCACGGACGGTGTGGAATCGGCGATCACGGCGAGCCAGTCTTTGGCCACCTGCCGCGGATCGAGCGGGACTACGATGACGCCTTCGGCCATGAGCGCGAGATCCAGGGCGACCCAGCGAATGCTGTTGGGGGCCAGCAGCGCGCAGCGGTCGCCGGGCTTCAATCTGCGCGCCACCGCCCATACCCGCGCCTGCGCAACCATGGCGAGCAGCTCGGCGCCCTTGACCGGCACGATCATTCCGTTGCGCAGTTCGCCCAGGACGGGCTCATCGGCCGCACGCGCGAGGTGACCGAAGATGGTTTCAAGGAAGGTCATGCGGCGAGCACTCCGCTGTGATCTTCGAGCAGTTTTCGCAAGTCGGGGCTGAGCGGGGGGAGATATTCCTCCCAGGCGCGCACGCCGGTGCGGACGGGGAACTGCGGATATTGTCGGGCGACGCGCTCTTCCAGATAGACGCCCATGCGGGCCATCAAGCGAAGATTTTGCGCGACGACTTTTTTCATGGAGCAGCGAATCTCGTCGGCCTGGGCGTCGAGTGCGGTGAGCGCGGAGACGATTTTGTCGGCGAGGTCGGGTTCGTCGACGGTCATCATCAGGTGATCGTGGCTGCGCTGGTGCATCAAGTTGCGGATGCGCTCGTCCATGGTGACTCCGGCCGAGGGAACGCCGGCGGCCATGGAGGTGACGATGGCGTGGAAGCGGGAGGAGAGCATGCGGTCGCAGACGCGCAGTATGCTGACCAGCTCGTACATATTGAGCTGGTCGGAGGCGAAGATGGGCGCACCGCCGATTTGCTGCGAGACGCGCTCGCAGGCGTCGCGGTCGAGCATTTCCATGGCCACCAGGATCGGAAAAACAGAGCGAGATTTGCGGTACGACTGGACGCCTTCGGCCATGGCGGAGAGATATTTCGAGTAGGCGGCGTCGACTTCGCGGCCGTCACGATGAAAGTAGATGGTGCGGTAATAGCTCTTCTCGTATGCGCCGGTCAGAGAATGCGTTAGCGACTTTGTGAGCGACGGCTTCACGGGCCACCAGAAGGGATTGATCGGGCAGACGGCGAGAACGGGCGTTAAACCGTCCCATCCGGCGCCGCGAAGGGCTTGGCGACCGTATGCGGGCCCGAGCGGCTCGAACGTCCATGCGGTGTCCGTGCCGAGTTCGGTGGCCACGCCGAGCTTGGCGAGAATTTCCTGCGATTCCGCGTTGCGCGTGATCACCAGCGAATCGTGCAGGTAGCGCTTGCACATTTTTTGCAGGAGCGGGTCCATGGCCCCGGCCTCGCCGCCGTAGGCAACGCTCAATTTATTGTGGGCCGACGCGATGCCGAGCGACCCGACGATCATGGCGGTTAGCGCGTTGGCGAATTTGCTTTTGAACATCGAGCCTTCGCAAGCGATCACGCCGTCGTGTTTCGGGACTTCGGAATGGAGGAACGGCGGGAAGACGTCGGGCAGATGCACCTGCTGCGAATCGCCGAAATAGCCGCGGGTGAGATCGAAATTCTGGGTCATCACCGTAGCGGCGATGTTTTCCGGGCCGAGAACGCGTTGGATTTGGCGAACGATTTCTTCGACGCGAATGTCGGAGCCGGTGTTGCGCGTGCCGTTGTAACCGGCAAAGAGGAGATTCAATTTCTGGCCCGGTTTCCAGGGCTTGCCGGTGCCGAGGACGTATTCGAGCTTGTTGAATTCGATCAGGCCGCTGATCCAGGCCTCGATCGCGATGTCCAGATCGATCATCGGCGGCGGTCCTGCGCGGCGGCGACCGCCTGCACTCGCGCCGCCGGGCCCGGCCGCCAGTCGCGATATTTGTACAAGAAATGATTTGCGCGGCTGAATTTCAGCAGCGGGAAGCAGTATTGCGAGAAGGGCGCGGGCTTGCGGCCCATTTCAGCGACCACACGATGATTGTCAAAGACCGTGTTCCACACGAGGTAGGGCAGAAACACTTTCATCAGGGTCGCGAGGCCGCCGACTTTTCCGGCGCGTCCGGCGAGCGCGTTGACCATTTTTGACGAAGGGCCTTCGAGGCTGGGCATGTAGACGGGGCCGCGCTTGCCCTGAGCTTTGGAGAGCGCGGTGGTCAGCTCGACGAAGGTTTCAGAATCCGTGCCGGACGAGAGATGATAGATCTCGTGGGCGGGATTTTCCTTTTGGTGCAGCGTGGCAATCGCGTCGGCCACGTAGTCAACGGGTACAATGTCGATTTTGTCCGTGGAGCGGAAGGGAAGCGCGGGTAGGCCGGCGAGGAATACGAAGGCCCGGACCATTTCGAACTGGTTGGTTTCCGGGCGGCGGCTGTCTCCGAGGACGATGCTGGGGCGAAAAATACTGCGCGGAACGTCGGGCAGCAACTGGCGAATCATGTGCTCGCAGAATTTCTTGGTGCGGGCGTAGGGATCGTAGTCGGAGCGGTTCCAGTCGATGGCGGTGTCTTCCTCGACGACTTCGTCGGCGCGGTGACCGGCAACGGCGACGGTGCTGACGTGGCTGAAGCGGCGCAGTCCGTGGTCTTCGCGGGCGCGCTGGGCGAGCTGGATAACTTCGAGCGTGCCGCGGAGATTCACGTTGAGGCAGCTTTTTTCGGATTTGCGATTGAGCGAGGCGGCACAGTGAATGACGGAATCGGTCGAGCGGGCAAGCTGACGGTATTCCTCGTCGGGCAGCCCGAAGCGCGCGTCGGTAAGGTCGCCGCGGAAGATGCGGATGCGTTCGCTGAGATAGGCCTCGAATTGCGGGAAATCGAGATGGAGCTGGAGCGAACGCCAGAGGCGGCCGCGGGCTTCGTCGTCATTCGCGGCGCGCACCAACAGGTTGAGCGGCTCGCGCGTGTCGGCGAGCAGGTTCGAGGCAATGTGCGCACCGATGTATCCGGTGCATCCGGTCAGCAAGATGGCCACGATTTTCGGGTGTCAGGGAGTCGGTGCCGGAGCGGTGCCCGCGACTCCGGCGGCGCTCGCTTCGGAGCGAGGAGCGAGACGCACGCTGCGCCGCGGACGAGCTTCCTGGGGACGTCCCTCAATCAGAGGATAGCACCACTTGCGCAGAGCCGGAATGTGGACGTTGATCCAGTAGTCCCACCAATCCAGGGAACGGGCGTCGTAGCCGAAGGCTTCGCGCTCGTCGGGTGGCAGGGAGGCGCTGAGGCGCTCGATGTTGGCGGCTTCGAAGACGTGGTCGTTTTCCAGGATGAACGGTTCGAACAGGGCGACCAGCTTGATGACTTTGTCAAGATCGCGCTCCTGACGTGCGAGCGGGGCGCGGACGAAAGGAAACGGCTCGACGCTTTTGTTGATGGCCTGCACGATCATTTTTTGGGCGGGCGCGGAAAGCCGCTGGTAGCGGGCCTTCGAGACGGGAATGGCGTCGAATTTCAGGCGGATCAGGTGCTGAAGATCGTTTCGCGAGCGGTAGTATTTTCTGTGGCCGAGGCCGGTGAGCTCAATGGAACGGCGCATGTCGCAGGGATTGGCGACGGAGGTGGCGAGATGATAGACACGGTCGTGGCGGCGGGTGACGAGGGCCGCGGCGATGAGGGTCATGCCGCGCGCGACGATGTCCACGGGAATAAGGTCGAGGGCCTTACTTTCGTTGGTCGGCAGTTGGCGAAAGAACGTGCCGAGCAGGTAGGAGAGTGAGGCGGAAGTGTTTACGCCTTCGTTCCAGCCTACGAAAGGCTTTTCGATCGATGACTCGACGATCGAGGGGCGAACGATGGCGATGGCGGTCCTAGGATTCCGGTCGAGAGAGTTGCCGATCATCGATTCGGAGAGGCTCTTGGTGAATGTGTAGGTGTTGGGCCAGCCGAGCTCGTTGGCGCGCTTTGTTCCAGCGTCCATAAGCGACTGGCGGAGCCAGCGGGTTCGGTTTTTGCGGATCTGGTTTTCGAGCGCGACGCCTTGCAGACTCTTGGCGGCTTTCTTCTTGCCGAGGGCTTGCTGCCGAAGCGCCTCGGTTACTTCAGCGGACTCCGAGCGCGCTTCCGTTTCGCGGACGAGATTTTCGAGCGATTCGCTTTCCTTGCGCGCGTCGAAGCCGGGAATACGCGCGGGAGTGTAGTGGGGCGTGAAATCTTCCAGGATGCGGCCGTCGCGGCGGCCGATGGCGTAGCAGGTGGAAAGGTGCAGCAGGGCGGCGTGGTCGCACTCGTGCAGGAACTGCAGCAGATGCTCCATCGCGTGGACGTTCATGGCCAGCGCGTCGCGGAGGTCGGGATTGAAATCCGTGAGGCCGGCGCTGTTAACGACCAGGTCGAGAGAGCGGACCAGGCGCTGGCGGGATTCGGGAGCCAATCCGAGGCCGGGCTTGCTAGCGTCCCCCGCAACGATTTCGACGCGATCGCGGAGGAAATCGGCGAACCGGTCGCCGTGTTTTTCCGCGAGGACGTCGAAAACGGGCGACTCCGATACCATGCGCTCGAATCGTTCGAGAGCCGTGGCCGAGCGGTGGCCGCGGATCAGCAGATGGACTCGGCCAATCTCGGGAAGCTCGGAGAGCAGATTTGCGAGCCAGACTTTGCCGATGAACCCGGTGCCGCCGAGGAGAAGAATCTGTTTGCCGCGCAGGACGTTCCGAACGGAAAGCGGTGGCCGGCCGTTTCTTGAATCAAAATGTACCACGGGCAGAGTGATGCGTGGCGCAGGACGTTGCGCCGGGCGAATCGTGTCGTTCAGCGCTTCGGGCTTTTTGGCGAAACCGAGATCGCGAAGAAGCTTGGTGCGGTCGATGCTGCCGTCCGGTTGGTCCTGGCGGAGTTTCGCCAGCGGACCTCGCGGGCGAATCACCGGATCGAGCAGGCGGCCGGTGGCGATGCCGTCGCGAAAATCGAGGCGGTTGCAGAGAATTTTGCGAACGCCGAGATAATTCGCGAGCGGACGCATGATGTGGTCGAGGCCCTGGCTGACCAGCACTACATCCGCGCCGGAATCGATGAGACGCTTTAGAGCTGCGACGCCACCTGATTTCAGGCGAGGCTTGAGGAAATATTCGAAATATTCCTCGCCGAGGAGATCGAGGCGGTCGCGGCTGGTGTGGCGAAGAACGGCGTGGAGCACGCGCGTGGCGAACACGCGATCGGATGCGTAGAGGAAGGGACGCGCGACGGCGAGCACGCCCATCGTTCCCCGGCGGGCCCAGCGGCCCAGAAAGCTCTGCGCGTTCCAGGTGAAGAATCCCACGGGGCGGACGGCGGTCAGATTCAGCAGACTGCCTTCGACTCGCCAGAAGACGGGCTCGCGGATTTCCAACCCCGGATCGTGCTGCCGACTCGGTGACGGCGATTCGTGGGCAGGCGGAATCGGATTGGAATCGATGAACTTGGACACAGAGTTGGCCGGCAGAACGTCTGCGAGTTGCTACGAGGCGAAGTTAGCATGCTTCGCGCGCGGCAATCAAGGCGCCCGCGCTTCGCGCAATTCTGAATCTCGTTCTAAGAAAAAGAAAACGCCTGAACGGGCGCCCATCCCCTCCAGAACCGCTCAGGCGCTGGTTGTTCGCGTGTCCTGCCACGACTGAGTCGGCCGCGGTGGTCCTTCCATCTCCGTGCCGATGATGTCTTCGATTTTCAGACCCAGGCCCTTGGTAATTCCGGTTCCCTAGGCGGGATCTTCCTTGGAGCCGCCGAAGCGCTTGGGCGATCACGTTGCGCGGTAAATCGACGACACGATGGCAGGAGGCTTTCTGGGGTCCTCGGCGCGCCCAGACCCACGGCCACTAGCGTTCGGTTGCGGACGCGCCGGATTTGAGTGATGCGATCCAGTTGTTGGTGCGGGCGTCGAGGACGTCGAGGGGCAAGGCGCCTCCACTGAGAATCTCGTCGTGGAAGGCGCGTAGGTCGAATTTATCTCCCAGCTGCTCTTGCGCGTGCTGGCGCAGTACCAAAATGTTCAGCTGGCCGATTTTGTAGCTCAGAGCCTGCGCGGGCCAGGAAATGTAACGGTCAGTCTCGGCCTGCAGATCGTCTCCGGTTTCCATGGAATTGTCCTTGAAGAATTGCACCATCTGGTCGCGCGTCCAGTGCTTGTAGTGCACTCCGGTATCCTCTACCAGCCTCGCCGCCCGGAACAGCTCGCTCGCCAGGCGCTCGAAATCGCTGCTGGGATCCTGATAAAACCCAACCTCTTTTCCAAGCCGCTCGGCGTAGAGCGCCCAGCCTTCGATGTAGGCGGTATAAGAGGCGTGCTGGCGAAACGGCGGCAGCTCGGGTAATTCCTGTTGGATCGATAGCTGCATGTGATGGCCGGGAATGCCTTCGTGATAGGCCGTCGCTTCGATTTCGGGCAATTCGCGGTGCTCGAAGTCGCCGGTGTTCACATAGACCTTACCCGGCCGGGAACCATCCGGCGTACCCTGAAAGTAGCTGGCGGCTGCGGCTTCCTTCTCACGGAAGGTTTCGACGGGCACGACTTCGAGGTTCGCTTTCGGAAGCAGCCCGAAAAGCTGAGGCAGTTTCGGCTTCATTTGAGCGACATAACGGCGATAGGAGTTCAGAATCTCGTCGCGCGAGGTGGCCCGGTATTTTGGGTCGGTTTGAATGGTGGTGGCGTAGGCCTTCCAGTCCGGATAGCCCTGCTGTTTGGCGATCACGTTCATTTGCGATTCCCACTGTTTCACTTCCGCCATTCCCAGCTCGTAAATCTGTTCCGGAGTCATGTCCGTGGTGGTCATCTCCCGAATGGCGGCTCGATAGCGAGCATCTCCGTCGGGCAGCGACCAGATGCCGGGCTCGGTGCGACCGTTGGGCGCGTACTCTTCGCGGACAAATTTGGCGAGCTTCGCGTACGCGGGTCGAATTTCCGTATCGATGGCTTTGAGAATCGAGTCATGCAGCCGCCTCTGGTCGGCAGCGGGAATTGCATCGGTGAATTTTTGAAGCGGTGCGGCGAAAGCGTTGGCTTGGTCCGAAGCGGCGGCGATGTCATCGCACTGTTTGGCCACCTGCTCGAGGACAAACTTCGGAGGCATCAGCTTGTCTTTTTCGCCGGCGCGAGCGACTTCGATGACCTGATCGATGGAGCGAGGAATCTGATGAAGGCGCGCGAGGTAATCATCGTAGTGCTGCGTGCTGTCCGTGGGAATTGCCGCAGGGAGTTGCGCGAGGCCGAGATGAATGCCATTGAACTGATCGAGAGGCATCTCGTAGTTTTTGAGCGCCGTATCTTCGATGGACTGGCGAAGCCTGCGCACCAGGAGCGTCTTGTTGAGCTGCTCCTGCTCAGGGAATCCGGTCGTGTCGATGGCTTCGAGGCGGGCGAGAAAATCGTGCGCGGCTTTGTCCTGGCGCAGGGTTTCGGCGATCGAAAGGTCGTCGATGCGGTCGTTGTAGCGATAATCGCCATAGAAGGTCGCGGCGAGGGGGCTTTCGCGGAGTTCGTGCTCCCATTCTTCGGCAATCAATTTTTTCAGTGCCTCGCGGCGCGCGTCGAGGCTACCGCCGGATTGGGCGGGCGCTGCGACAGCGCCGAACGAAACGACACAAAATGCTGCGACCAGAATTGCGGCGCCGGTGACTCGCATGAATCCCCCCTTTGATCGTTCGCGCCGGCTTCGTTGCGGCTCCGGAGCGGAATGAGAAATCTACACTAGGAAGCTTGAGCTTACTGAAACCGGATCCATTTGCTCACCAAGCTCTGACGCTTGAGACGGCAACTCGTTATGCAGGCACCCTCACCGTTGTTCCAGGCTTACTGCTGGGGCTGTTCGCCGGGCTCAGCCTCCGGGATTGGTGTGCGGGTTTTGCCCGTTACGTGTAGTTCGCTTTGCACCAGGCCGGTAAGCCAGTGGATTCGCACCACATCGGCTTCACCGCCGCTCCCAAGTCCGGTGAGAATCTCTGGCGGACCCTGGCCAAGATAACCGGACGAAGCGGGAACGTCCCAAGCCTGGCGTTCGGCGCCCGTGAAAATGTCCAGACGCGTGCCGATGGCCGGCCGGTTATCCGGATCGCCCCTAAGAGCGAGCTTCAGCCAGGAGTTCTTGTTGCCGCCGACATTCTTCAGCAGCACCGGCGGCAGATTGTTCTGCGTGATCAGCAGGTCCGGCGAGCCATCGCCGTCGAAATCGAAGGCGATCACGGCTCGCGGGTTCCGGAGGACGATTTTGTCGAGTCCCGTCTCGTGCGTGACGTCACGAAAGCCTGCGGGACCTTCATTGCGCCATAGCTTGATTCGTCCCTCACCGGCGAACGTCTCGCCCACGGCTACTAAATCAACCCAGCCGTCGTTGTCGTAATCCAACGCCGCGATTCCCCACCCACGCATCCAGCCGGGCTCGACAAGCGGCATGCGCTCGAACGATTGACGGTGCGCGTTTCGCCAGACCGTGACGGCGGGCGAGGCCCAGTGCGTGAAAGCGAGGTCCATCCATCCGTCATTATCGAAATCGGCGGCGACCACACCCGCAGCGGGCCCCGGCATGCTGATCGCCCACGGGCTTGTGTAGCGGAACGGGCCTTCGCGCGTGTTCATGAAAACGCTGGGATATTTCTGCCAGCCGGTGACGACCAGATCGATCGCGTGATTGTTGACGAGATCGCTGCCAATAGCTCCGATCGAGGGAGCGCTGCCGGCAAGGGCGAGGTCCTTCGTTTTGTCGACGAAGGTACCGTTGCCGTTGTTGCGCCAGAGGGTGTTGCCGGGTGCGGCCGCGTCGTCAGCGAATGTGAAGGGCTGCGAGGTGGACTCGATCGGAAAATCACTGAAGCGGGTGACGTAGAGGTCGAGGTCGCCATCGTGGTCGTAGTCGATGAAGGTGGCGCCCATGGCGAGGGTGGCCGGGGCGGATGACGGTTGAAAGTCTGTTGGCGCCGGCGGGCGAAGCCCGGCGGCGGCGGTGACGTCTTGGAACGTGCCATCGCCTTCGTTGTGAAACAGCGTGACGCTGTCGCTCGACGTGACGGCCAGATCGGGATGGCCGTCGTTGTCGTAGTCGCCCACAGCACAGGCCATCCCGGCGCCGTGGAAATCAAGCTTGGCCGCTTTTGTGACATTTACAAATGTGCCTTTGCCTGTGTTTCGGTAGAGCGCGGCGTTGCCTTTGCCGTCGCCGTTGACGAGGAAGATGTCCGGGAGGCCATCACCGTCGTAATCAAGAATGCAGGCGCCGCTACCGAGAAAGCTGGCCAGGGAGGCCCGGTCGCCGCCTCGTCTTGTGCCGGGGCGAAGCCCCGC
>Ga0210404_10000763_pt1 | contig 15098 bp, 13 predicted proteins | sample IncBWH28MmetaG_FD_155455 | JGI IMG/M metagenome (GOLD analysis project Ga0210404, IMG submission 155455) | Forest soil microbial communities from Barre Woods Harvard Forest LTER site, Petersham, Massachusetts, United States - Inc-BW-H-28-M | ecosystem: Environmental > Terrestrial > Soil >... | reverse complement strand
GTGCAGGCACAAATCGCTAGAACGATGCTGGCCAGCGGCGATTGGGTAACCGCGCGCCTCGATGGAGTCCTCTACCTGGAGAAGGCTCCCTTAATTTATTGGCTGATGGCGATTTTTTATAAGTTTTTTGGCGTGTCCGATTGGGTCGCTCGGCTTCCCGTGGCACTCGCCTCGATTGGGCTCGCGCTTCTTTCCACCTTCTTCGGCATGTGGGCCTTCGGAAAACGAGCCGGTTTCTATGCCGGGTTGTGTATGTCCACGTGCATCGGATTATTTCTCTTCACGCGCATCCAGATCCCGGATGTGATGCTCACGTTCACGATCGCGCTTGCCATGTGGGCGTTTTTGCGCGCGCTAGACGAACAAGAAAAACGCCCGCGACTCTGGGCGGCAATTCTTGCCGCAAGCTTGGGCACCGGGCTTTTGCTCAAAAGCCTGATTGGCATCGTGTTCCCGGTCGCGACCGCTCTGCTCTATCTGTTTTTTACGAAACAACTCTTTTCCCGCAGGACCTGGCAGCGGCTGCATCCCGTGAGTGGTTTCTTCATCGTGCTGCTCATCGCCGCCCCTTGGCATGTGTTGGCGACGCTGCGCAATCCTCCCTATTTCGTCTGGACGCTAAAAAGCGGGCCCGGCCTGTACCACGGATTCTTATGGTTCTACTTCATCAATGAACAGCTCCTGCGGTTTCTTAATTTAAGATATCCGCGCGATTACAATACGGTTCCGCGACTCTACTTCTGGCTGTTCCATTTCCTGTGGCTCTTTCCCTGGAGCGTGTATTTGCCGGCGATCGCCAAGCTCTCGTTCAAACCTGTGGACCGCGCTGGACAAACGAGGCTTCTGGCCCTCTGCTGGACAGGCTTCATTCTCGTTTTCTTCACGTTCTCAACCACTCAGGAGTATTACTCGATGCCTTGCTATCCGGCTTTGGCTCTCCTGCTTGGCTCCGCAATGGCAACGGAGTGTAAGTGGATCCGTGGAGGAACACGCGTTTTGGGAGGAATCGCCGCTCTCGCCGCGCTGACTGTCATCGTCATTGCCTTTAGTGTCCGCAATCTGCCCACTCCCGGAGACATTTCCTCCGCGCTATCGCAGCATCCTTCGGCCTACACGTTATCGCTCGGACACATGCTGGATCTGACCGCCGATTCCTTTGCTTATCTTCGCTTGCCGTTATACCTCGCGGGGGCTGCTTTCTTGCTGGGAGCTGTGGGTAATCTGCGCTGGTCAGGCATTCGTGCCTTCTTGGCCTCCGGATTAATGATGGTTCTGTTTTTTCATGCCGCTCGGCTGGCGCTTGTCGTTTTCGATCCGTACCTCTCGTCTCGCCCTCTCGCGGAGGCCTTCCGTACGGCGCCGCCGGGAAAGCTCATCGTTGATCACCACTACTATTCATTCTCTTCCGTCATCTTCTACACCAATCAGGACCCCTTACTATTGAACGGCAAGTTCAACAACTTGGAGTATGGAGCGGCCGCACCAGGTGTGCCGGATGTGTTTATCGACGATGGCCGGTTGAAAGAACTCTGGTTTCAGCCACAGCGCTATTACCTCGTTGCAACGTTGGACCAGCTACCTCGGTTTGACATTCTGCTTGGCATGAAAAATTTTCAGATCATGGGCACAAGCGGTGGCAAAGTGCTGCTGAGCAATGCTCCCTCCCGGGTTCGCTGAACGGCTGACATGCACGCTTGCGCCGGCGCCACTTTCGCCTCTCGTTTCTAGTGGCGGCCCTCGCGCCGCTGCGCAACGACGACGCCGCGCGGCGTCGAAAGCAGGACGGCCGAAATAAGGCCCTCTTCTTCGAGCCGAAGGGCGGTCTCGCGAACAATCTTGAAGTGAGAACTGGCATCATGGATGACCAGCAGGCCGCGCGGGTCCAACTGCGGCAGGAGCCGGCGAATCTCCGCTTCACGGTTCGCGAGATGGCTGTCGCTGTACAGAAGGTCGATCATTCCTTCGATGTTCGTCTCGAGGCTCGACTCCAGCCGTGATTCGATCCAGGGGGCTAATCCGCAAGCTTTGAAGCGTTCCTCGGCCCTTGCGCGAATGGCTGGATCAAACTCGATCGTGATGACCTTGCCGAAACCATTTTCCTTCAAACCTTCCGCGAGCTTTACCGTGCCATGGCCAAGAAACGTGCCCGTCTCGACGACCAGTTTCGGCTTGACCGTGGTGACCAGCGTCTTTAGGAAATCGAGGACTTCGACTTCCGTAGTCTGCGAGTCGAGCATTCTCCACAATTCCGGTTGGGGACATTCGGGAGTGGCCGCCGTGTATTCCGGCTGCGTGATCTGCTCATCCTTTGCGACGCGTTCCAAAATCCGCAATCCTTCGTACTTCTTGATGAATTGCGGTACGACAGCCGCGATGAGCGCACCGCCCGCCAGTATCGAAGGGAGCGCAAAGAGCACAGAACGGTTAATCTGGGCGTCGCCTGGATGGTGAAAAACGAGAAGGAGCAGGATGCGCGCAGCCCCGGCAAAGACCAGCCATTCGGCAAATAACAGCCCAAATGGCCGCTGAAACTGAATCTGCTTGCGCCCTTCTGTCCAAAATATCGGTAAGAAGGCCAGGCAGAGAATCATGCCCAGTGTTGACGGAGAGCGCAGCGGCAATACACCTCGAGCCGAAGCCTCGGGATAAAGGGTCGCGATCAGCGCTGCCACAAAACCAGCCGTCAGGGCAGGCGGCAGAAGGTCAAAGATCGCAAGCACAGGCAGTCGCAATATACCAGCGAGAGCAAGCCGCCTGCGACGAATATCCAGCGCCAGAAGCGTGAAAAAAGCGGCGAATCCAAAAAAAAGTGCAATTGGTGTGAACACTATAAAATCCGTTAAGCCTGAGCATACCCGCATGTTCCCGAGCGCTACAAGACGTTAGTCACCACTAGTGCCTGTCCACTCTTCGGTTGTTTTATACACGAGGTTTGCAGACAGCCGGCCAATAGATATTATTTAGTTGTATCTGGGAAGGGGCTAAGCGCATCAAAACTGCCGTTGGCAAGGGGCACCTCCAGACCGTGGCGACTTACGGAGGGAGATTATTGCGATAACCTCCCCGAGTCGTTCCAGCAATCTGCCAACCGCGCCTCTCCAACCCGTTGTATCCTCATTCCTTCCCTCGCCCATAGGAGACGATGGCCACCACTGAAGCCACACCGAAAGTTGCCACAAGCTCTAACCACGCCGCCCTGCGGAAGACGGTTTTTCTGCTTCTGCGGATGGCCATCGGGATAGCAATTCTTGTCTATCTGGCCAAATCGGGCCAGATCAACTTTGCATCTCTGATACGGCTTTTGCACGCTTGGCCACTAACCCTGACGGCGGTGCTATTCTTGCTCTTGGATATTTTGCTGATGTCGATTCGAGCGTCCCTTTTGTTCCGCACCGCTCGCCTATCTCTGTCTCTGGCGAATTCCGTTCAGCTGAACCTGATCGGCTTTCTTTTCTCCACGTTTCTCCCTGGAGCTGCCGGAGGAGATATAGCCAAGCTTGTGTATGCAACGAGAGAGAATCACGGGAGGCGCGCCGAGGTCGCAACGGTCCTGATTTTGGATCGCCTCGTGGGGATATTTTCGCTGGTCCTGCTTCCTCTCTTGTTTGCCCCTTTCTTCCTCGATCTACTGCGCTCCGTTTCCCTTCTCAGGCAGCTCCTGTATATCGACGCCCTGCTCGCAGCATTTATGCTTGTCAGTGCGGGAGTTGTCATGTTTTTTGCGCCCACACGTTCGTGGGTACCATCGCTCATGGGCAGATGGCCAGGAATCAAGAATCTTGCCCTGCGTGTGCTTGACGCGATGGCCGTGCACGGGAAGGATCGAGGCACGTTGTTCTTCGCATTTCTACTCTCACTCCTGGCGAATCTGGTGCTTGTCGTAGTGACGGCCCTGGGTCTATATGCCGTCAATCCGGTGTCCTTCTCCACGCGGCTGGCGTTGGTTGCGCCGATTGGGCATTTGGTGAATAGCCTACCTTTGACCCCTGGGGGGATCGGCATCGGAGAGACGGCATTCACTGCCTTATTTAGGCTGACCGGAATAAACGGCGGAGCGGAAACCTTGCTGTGTGTCCGTCTATGGAATGTTCTTGTAGGCTTATTGGGCCTCCTTGTGTACCTATTTGGGATGCAGCGAAGCGTCTATCCCTATGCCGAGGAAGTGGGGGGAGCGGAAGCCGGGTACATAGGAGCAGAATCAACCAATTGACTCGGAGTCGGCGAGCGTGGCAATTCTCCACATTGCGGTAAGGCTGGGCTCAAGGATTTCTGCACCACCGGAACCTAATTTGCTCTCGCAGGGAATTGTTTAAGGCCGCCCCAAAACAACGGAGCTGGCAGACGGATCAAAGCCTTACAAAAGGGGACGCTATGAAAGTAATCGTGCTAGGCGGGGACGGGTATTGTGGATGGGCGACCGCTCTATATCTTTCAGCAAAGGGCCACTCGGTCGCAATTGTCGATAACTTTGTCCGCCGTCAATGGGATCACGAACTGGGCGCCCAGACTCTTACACCCATCCTTCCTCTGAGTGACCGTCTCAGGACGTGGGCTCACCTGACCGGCAAGGCCATTGATCTTTTTGTGGGCGATGTAATGGATTACGACTTTTTGCTCTCCACGATCAAACAGTTTGAGCCCGAGACGATCATCCATTTTGCCGAACAGCGCTCGGCCCCCTACTCGATGATCGACCGAAAGCATGCGGTGTTCACGCAGGTGAACAACGTCGTGGGTACACTCAACGTCTTGTTCGCCATCCGGGAAGTGAATCCGGATTGCCACCTGATCAAGCTAGGCACAATGGGAGAATACGGCACCCCGAACATTGATATCGAAGAAGGCTACATCCATATCGAACACAACGGGAGACGCGATCTGGTACCGTTCCCCAAACAGCCCGGCTCCTTTTATCACCTCTCCAAAGTACACGACAGCCACAACATGATGTTCACCTGCAAGATCTGGGGGCTGCGCGCCACCGACCTGAATCAAGGCGTGGTGTACGGCACGATGACGGACGAAATAGCTTTAGACGAAGCCTTGATCAATCGTCTGGATTACGACGAAGTCTTCGGCACGGTTCTGAATCGCTTTTGCGTGCAGGCGGCTATCGGCCAGCCCTTAACTGTCTATGGAAAGGGTGGGCAGACTCGAGGATTTCTGGATATTCGCGACACCGTTCGGTGCATCGAACTCGCCTGCCTCAACCCTGCGGCCAGGGGAGAGTGTCGCGTGTACAACCAATTTACCGAGCAATTCTCCGTTCTGGATATCGCGCGCAAGGTGCACGAAGCAGGAAACAATCTCGGTGTAAAGGTGGAAATTGACCACATCCCGGATCCGCGTGTCGAAGCCGAACAGCACTACTACAACGCGAAGCATTCCAAGCTGCTTGATCTGGGCCTGCAGCCGCACTATCTCTCGGAATCTCTTCTCGATTCGCTTATGAATATCGCCCTGAGGTATCGTGACCGTATAGATCCCACCATCATCCTGCCGCAAGTGAATTGGCGTGAGCCGCGCAATGACCGCCGGCTGCACACCAGCGTCGGTGCTGGAATTTCTGTTGGCGCGGTGCAAGCCAGCGCGGCACGCGTGGGAAACGGCAAACAGAAGAAGCACTAACCAGCACGGCACTGAACACAATCACGTGTCCTAAGAATCGCTTTTGGTGGATGAATCGGGAAGGAAAGAACCCGCAGGCGAAACAAATTGGCCGTTTCGGAGCTGGTAGTCCACGTTACGCCAGCGGATGGACGTTCGTGTGAAACTGGCCAGCCAGATTAGAAATGCCATGGCATCCCACAGTGGAATCAGCGGCATTTTTTCCCAGAGTTCTGCTTGCCTTAGTCCTTGGACGCCGATGAGCCAGGTTATGGCCACGCGGAAGAGCAGATACAAACCGCAATAGGCCACAGCAACGCCCAACGTGGGATGGACCAAAACGGCGAGGATTGCCCATGGCAATCCCCAGGTAAAAAGCAGGCCAATGTGACCCCACGGCCGCATGTTTCTCATCACCGTCATCCAGCGCAGGCGCTTGGCCAGCAACTCGCCAACGCCGTTGAAGTCAGGGACCGTTTCCACGACATAGGGGAGCAGCTTTACTTCGACTCCCTGTTCGGCGATCAGGCGACCAAAGAGCAGATCATCCGCTGGCCGATTTTCCAACACCTGAAAACCCCCGAAGCCACGGATGCGTTGCTTCGTCGACACCATAGTTGGCCCAAGCGCGAAATGTACTCCATCCAGCTGCCACGCCACCAATACGCCGGCATAAAAGTCTGAAATCATCCCAATGGTCTGCAATTTTTCAACGAATGAGCCTTCTTGCGAGGACACGTAGAAACAGGTCACGCCCCCAACCTTGGGATCGCGCAGCGGTGCAACCACTCTGCGCAGATATTCGCTGTCTACGCGCACGTCGGAGTCGTTGATGACTAGATAATCGTAAAGGGCTTCGCGCTCCATCAATCGCAATTTCGCGACTTTGTCGTTGATGGCGGTATGTCCGGCGCTGTAGAGCAGCCGGATCTTTCGCTCCGGGAAGTCCCGCATCAATTTTTGGATTACCGGGACGGAAGGATCGGTCTGGTCCGTGACACAGAAAATAAGCTCGTACTCGGGATAGTCCTGGCGGCAGAAAGTGGCAAAGTTTTCGTAGGCATCCGCGTCCAAACCTCGAACCGGCTTGAGATTGCTTACTGGGGGAGTGAAATCAGGATTTGCTCCGGAGTGATTTCTTGCCTGCCGGAAATATCGCCAGGAACTGTAGATGGCCAGAATGTAAAAGATAGCGGGAATCGCGGCCGCGAACAGGACAACGAACTCTAAGATGTTTGAGGGCACGGCACCTCATTCCCGATTTTAGTGCCGCCAGTCGAGGTTGACTCTGAATTTCACCAAACGGGAGAACGGGAGGCGCGCTGCCCGCTCTAGGATTATATCCTGATCAAGAAAATTCCCGAATGCCGCCGGGCCCTTTCCATGCTGGATATTAGCACAGGCCATCGCGGCAACACGCGCAAAGCTCTTTGGATCATGAAGGCGGTGCTTTGAATTTCGCACGCTTTTTCCGGAAGATTTTTCGCGGCTGTCGGGCCTTTTGTTCTCGTGATTTTTTGCTATTCTGAACCACGGGTTGAAAGAATACGTGACGCACACGCGCAGACTCCAACTGAAAACAATTCCCCTGATTTTGATCTGCATTATTTTGGGACCTCTGGGAAATGTATTTCTCGGCAAGGCCATGAAAAGCATCGGATCGCTCAATTCGACGAGTGTAGCCGAGCTAGTCCCCGTCGCCTCCCGGGTACTGATGTCCGGTTACATATGGTTGGGCATAGCTTGCCTGTTGGGATTTTTTACCGTGCACATGCTGTTGCTGACTTGGGCGGACTACAGTTATGTGCAGCCGGCCGGTTCTCTGTCCTACGTTTCGATCGCCATGCTGAGTTACCTCCTGCTTGGAGAAGCGATCTCCCCGTTACGCTGGCTTGGGGTCGCGGTGATCTGCCTGGGTGTTTTCGTCGTGGGCCGGACCGCGCCGAGCACAACAGGAGCGCGCACAAATGCGTGAAGCGGTCCTTTTCTTTTTCATCGTTGTGGCGGGGACCGCGGGGGAGCTGTGCGTAAGTCGCGCCATGAAAAGTATTGGGGAAGTCCACGACTTCAGTCCCAAATCTCTGCTGCGCTTTGTTCTGCAAGCGCTGCGGTTGCCGTGGATGTGGCTGGGCATCGCGCTGATGAGCGTTGGTTTCTTCTCGCTTCTGGCGATTCTGTCATTTCAGGAAGTGAGTTTTGTAGTTCCGGTCACTGCGTTGAGCTATGCCGCGGGAGCCTTTGGGGCCAAAGCCTTCCTGGGCGAACGCATCAGCGCAAATCGCTGGATGGGCATCGCCGTCGTCTGCCTCGGTGTCACCATCGTCTGGTGGAGCCGCAGATAGCGGTTCGTCCAGACATTTCTTCGCGTGTCCCAAATGAGATGGGCCGGCAGGGTTGAAATCGAAGAAGAGATTACCGTAAACTGCTCACAGTGAAGTTCGTTACTGTGCGCCCGTAGCTCAGTTGGATAGAGCGTCTGGCTACGAACCAGAAGGTCGGGAGTTCGAGTCCCCCCGGGCGCACCACTCTTTTCGATGTTCTTCGTCTACATTCTCCGCAGCGAACGCACCGGCCACCTCTACACCGGGTATACCGAGAACGTGACGCAACGATTAGGCCAGCACAGCGAAGGCCTCACGAAATCGAAAAAAAACCGCGGTGCGTTCCGAACACTCCTTCCACGGCATCTCCACCCCTGTCCTTTAGAAAAAAGGGAAAAAGTGTAACCTATGTGTCCGGTATAAACTGTCACCCATGTGTCAGGCCGCTCAGATGTCGTCTACATTCTCCGCAGCGAACAATGTGACGCATTAGAAGCCGCTAGTAGGTCTTGTAAGGCAGAAATTTGCCGCTCATCACGATCCGGACCCGATCGCCCTTGGGGTCAGGTTGGCGCTGAATATCCATGTCGTAGTCAATCGCGCTCATGATACCGTCGCCGAACTCTTCGTGGATCAGGGCTTTCAGGGTTGTGCCATAGACGCTGACGAGTTCATAGAATCGGTAGATGAGCGGATCGGTGGGGAGCGCAGTGGGGAGGGAGCCCTTGTAGGGCACTTCTTGCAACAGAGCCACGGCCTCTTTTCCAAGCCCAAGCAGTTTGCCCGCCGTTTCGGCTTGTTTCTCGCTCAGCGCCATTTGCCCGAGAAGAGCAGCCGTCGTCCATTCCTTGCTCTGGCCCACCTTCTTGGCAATGTCTGCCCACTTGAGACCTTTGGCAATCTTTGCGGCGACGATAGCCTCGGTCACGTCGAAGCGATTCATCTCAGACTTCTCCTAAGGAGAACTTGAGATCCGGATGCGTCGATTCTATCGGAGTTTGCATGGCTGCACATCGTGAATCTGCAACTCAGTCGTGTCAAAAGCCGAGGACCGTCACCAACTCCGCACTGACGCCGACGATTTTGCAACGCCGCGTTTTCTTCCGCGGTGAGAATATTTGAACTGAGTTCCCCCACACCAACTGTGGTGAATTGCCACAGGGGCGTTCTATGTTGATCTCACGAAACTGCATGCAAACAAGGGAGTTGCCTGAAGAAGCTATTTGGACCATCGCTTGCCCTAGTACCAGAACGATTCGCTTTCTTCAGCACGGGACGGGAATAGGTTTCGTATCGGGTCATCAGTGCTGTGCTTACTGTTCTCATTTCTCAAGCTGTAGCCGGTGTTGACAACCGCGACCAATTCGAAACTGGAGAAGAAAGGACTTGAGGCATGTCATCACAACCCAGAATTCCCGATTTCCCCCTCGCGCGCCGTCGCAGCCAGCGCGTTGTCATGCAGATTCCGATTCGCGTACGCGGAGAAGATGTCGGTGGACATGCGTTTGATGAAGAAACGGAAACTCTGGCCATTAACGCCCACGGAGCGTTCATTCTCCTGCAAGGACGCGTCAGCAGGGGCGTTCAGATCACGCTGAAGCACAATCGCACGGGCGAAGAGCAGGAGTGCCGCGTCCTGCATGTCGGCCCCTTGCGCGACAATAAAGCAGAAGTCGGCCTGGAGTTCTCCTCGCCGCGAGCGCATTTCTGGCGCGTGTATTTTCCTCCGGAAGACTGGACCCCGAAAAGCCTTGAAGCCCGCAGACCCGCTATCCCCTGCCACGAAAAGTAGCATGCCTTTGGCGGGTCTATCCGAAAGAGTTAATCCAGCTGCGCCCGGTTCACTCAGCTACCCGCTTAAGCCTGACGTTAGGCAAGACGAATCCAAGACAGATTTTCGACTATCACCTTCTTGCCTCTCTACGAATCAGAACGCCGGGGCTTCCAGTCCCCCCGGGCGCAGCACTCTAACTAATGGAGGCGTCCCGTCTCGGATGTCCTAGGCTGGTCGCCGGGTTCGCGAAACAGATTTGAACGATTTTGGGCCAGCGCAGTCGAAGTGTTCCTTGATCGACACTGTGTTCAAAAGTTGGACGTTTGCAGGCATCGTCCTAGGCGAATGCCTGCTCAATGCTTGCAACCTTCCTTTTCTAAACAGCTTCGCGCGATGGAGGAAACTACACTGGCCATTTGGCATGGCAAATGCACTCTTCATCCCTCGGAGTGTATACGACGCAAGAAGACCATCGGAGTTTACGGTCGCTCGAATGGCTGAACTTTTTTCTCGCCGACGTGCAAACAGGTCTCGGGCCTTTCATGGCCGCCTATCTTGCTTCGAGCGGATGGAATCCGGGCCGCGTGGGCCTTGCACTGACTCTCGGCGGTTTGGCCGCGGTCGCGATGCAGACTCCGGCAGGAGCGGTGATCGACGCCGTGCATCGCAAACGGACGCTGCTGGCGGTGAGCCTTGGTGTACTGGTTGCGGCGGCCTTTCTCCTCATGGGGCATCGCAGTCCGATGACGGTATATTCCGCGCAGGTCCTTATCGGTGGTTCAGGAGCATTTCTCGCACCCACGGTTGCAGCAATCACACTCGGAATTGTTGGGGCCGGCGCGTTTGATAAGCAGTTTGGGAAGAATCAAGCTTTCAACTCCGCTGGCAATGTGTTCACCGCTTTGCTGATCGCCTACGTCAGCTACAAGTTTGGGTATCGCGCCATCTTCGTGATTGCCGCATTGCTGGCTATTCCCGCAGCCGCCTCTCTCTTTGGTGTAGATGCCAAGCAGATCGACTACGCGCGCGCTCGCGGGTCAATCAAGGACCACGACCGCGCGGAAGCGGAAGGGTTGTCTTCACTGCTGAAAGATCGCGTTCTTCTCAGCTTCCTCGCAACCGCCTTTCTTTTTCACTTGGCCAACGCTGCGATGCTGCCGCAGTTGGGCGAGATGCTATCGAAGGGCAGCCCGAAAGCCGCTGCGCCGTTCATGTCCGCGTGCATCATCGTGACGCAGCTTGTGATAGCGGTCACTGCGGCGTGGATTGGAAGGCGAGCTGCGGCAAAGGGACGAAAATCACTCTTGCTTCTTGGCTTCGGTGTCCTTCCTATACGGGGAGTTCTTTATACCCTGACACATGCTGCTGGAGCTTTGATCGCCATCCAGACGCTCGACGGCGTAGCGAACGCTATATTCGGCATTGTCTCGATCCTGGTTGTCAAAGACAGAACGCAAGGGACAGGCCGCTTCAACATAGCGGCGGGGTCGCTTGCGACGATGGTGGGGATGGGGGCCGCTGTGAGCACAACACTCGGCGGGGTGTTGATTCAGCATCTCGGGTACCGAGCGTCGTTTCTGGGCTTAGCGGGAATCGCCTTGCTTGCTTTTGCTCTGCTTTCCTTCGCCGTCCCTGAAACTCTGCCCGGTACTGCGGCCAGTTCCACAGCCGACAAGCGCGCTGATATTAATTTCCCTTTCGCGGGCCAATGTTCTTGAGGCGGCGGGGATACGGCAAGTATTAACGGTTGCGCTCTTTGAAGGTCAGCGCGCACATGCGACTCACAGCCTTGTCATGAGAAGCTGGAAGTAAGTTTCGCCAGCTCACGGGCAAAGAGCGGGTTTTCCGGAAACTCTGCGGCGAGTTCCGTAAATTCTGTGCGAGCCACTTCTGGTTTCTTCTCACGCAACGCTGTGAGGGCCAGGAGAATTTTCGCGAACGGCCGAAGGTAGTGGCCGCGCATGGCGGCAATCTCAAGTTGCTCCATGCCTTTCTTTTTGTCGCCGTGTATTCCAGCGAACCCAAGGAAGAACTTCTTCGGTCCGGGCAAACTCCCAATGATGTAATTCGCCATGCCCAGGCCAAGGTAGGCATCGGCGGCGTCTGGAGCAACCTTCAACAGTTTGTTCGAGTACGCATCCGCTTCGCGGATTTTTTTCAGGCTGTCGAGCTGACGCTTGTCGATGAGACTGGTATAGTCGGCCTCCATACCCAAGCTCATAGACATCGCAAATAGCGCGTTCGGATTGTCCGGGTTTGTCTTTAATCGAAGCTGAGCCACATCCTGCGCGCGTTTGTTCGCGGCGAAGAATGCTGCCCGTAGCAGAGGGTCCGGTTTGAGAGGGGCCTTTCCGAGAAAACGCTTGTCGTCCAGAAAAAACTCAGAGGTCAACAGGCCTTGCCGATAGCACTCCTCAATCAGATAGCTCGCCGCTTCCGAGGCGTACCCAAGGGAGCCTTCCGGATGGGACTGCTGCCATATCGCGAACTGAGCACGAGCTTCGACAAACCTGAGTTCGTAAAGTAGGCGAAAACCGGCATCGAGTTCCGGGACATGCAGAATGTCGGTCGAAGCCTGCCCGGTTGTTGCTTGCGCCGCTCCAATATCAAGCACCATGACCGCCGCCGCTGTGAGCAGAACCACAACCCTGAGCGAACGGACCAGCGAAAATCCTTTCCTTCTACTTCCAAACATCATTTTTTCTCGGGAACCACGGGTTTGCGCGGCAAGGCTTCTCTGGGGCTGAGACTAAGACTGAGGCAAGGCTTACGCGGATCGCGGTTCTAGCTTCTACTTGTACCGGTATTGATTATAGCGCGTCGGAATGGGCGCCGCAGCAACTTTCGCAGGACTCACCTTCCGATCGTTCATATCGCCATCTTTCCCAGCCGCAGCGGCCCCGGACCCATTGTCCAACGGTCACTGGTTTCTGCTTAAGGTCGAACCGAGCCAATAAGTCCACCTTTTACGCTTCACCACTGGACCCCGGGATAGAAACTGGGAATCCTCTGGCCTCTATACGCATATTGCCCCGCGATCAGCATATGCCAGACAATCTGCGCGCTGCTGTCTTGTGTAACCTCGTAGATGTCCCCTGCCAATCCCGGGCCCCCGGCCGATTCGCAATACTCCACGTTCCGGTTTTTCAGCACGGCACTATTTCCTCCGAAAACCGAATATGTCGGCGCCGTCGGATGGAATGTGAGCGTGGCCGTCTTCGCCATTTCGTCGAGATCTAAAAGCGGCACCGTGCTGTAGAGACAGGGTGGCTCCCCCGTGGTGCCGCACGTCACGCTGGGGGGGAAAACGCGGTCGTTCCCGTTGTCAAACACTGCTAGCGAGAATTTTCCAGTCGTATTTGTGCTGGTAAACGACGGGCCATGCTGCGCGTAGAACCAGTCCGTCGGATCCGTTCCCCCAACCAGCGTGAAATCGCCCTGATAGCCCAGTTTCCAGACAATATCCCCCGCACCCATTCCGTTCGCGTAGTCCACCTTCACCAGCCAGTTCTGGTGCCGGATGGAAATAATCAGGTTGCCGTCGTCGGCCGAATAGAGGACTGCGTTGGTGTGCGTCCAATCGGGAAATTGCGTCGGCTGGCGATTGACGTCCAGGTGATCAAATTCGTTCCATAGCCAAACGGGTTTGTGATTCTGGTCCAGGTCGATAATCACGTCTCCGATTACGGTCGTTCCAGAGATGATCTGCGTGTTCTCGATTGCCGCAATCACAATCAGATGGCCATTAGGAAGCATCACGAAATCGTGGTGTGTCCCCAGGACAGCGATATTGCATCCGTCGCCGCCACACGTCGCCGCGGCCAGTGCGTTGTTGAGGTCCGTCGCCGTCATTTGCCAAATCAGCTGCCCCGTGAGGTCCACTTCCTGTAGTACAGAGTCAACCCCGTCAGGGCTGGGGTTGCTGAAATTGATCAGGAAATGCCCGTTGGGCAGCAGCTTGATCGGATTCGCAACGAGAGGCGCCAGCCCAGGGTTGTAGCTCCAGAGAACATTGCCGCCGAGGTCCGTAACGAGCAGAGGAGAAGTGGCACCCTCAACTAAATCCAATAGCTCCACCCCGCTCTGAGGAGTCATGCCCTCCGTGGTTGTCGCCGTTATCGCAGGTAATTGCGCAGCCGGCAGAGCACCCGTGGTGAACGTTTGGTCCGCATCCATGAATTGTGACCCGTCGCTGAACTGCACCACTCCCCTCATGTGATACAGCGTGTTTCCCTTCATTCCCGCCACGAAGAGATTCACCGCCCCTCCGCCTCTAGGCACCGGCTGCGTCCATGTCGTCAGCCCGTAGTTCGTATCCGGTCCAAATTGCACGGACACGTTCCCCGCCGTCGGCGGCACAATCTTGTAAACCGCCACTTGCACGTTCGCCGTCGCCGACACCTGCCCCGGTGCCACCACGTTGATCCTGGCGCTGGACGACTTGGTCGGGTCTCCCTTACTAGTCGCCGTCACTGCGGCTGTCGTGCTTTGCGGTCCAGCCGGTGCGGTGTAATTACCGTTACCGTCAATCGTTCCTGCAGTGGCTGTCCAAGCGACACCCGTCGAATCGTTGGTCAGCGCGGCTGTGAATTGCATTGTTTGGCCTGTGCCGATTGCCGCTGTCCGTGGGCTGACGGCCACGCTAATAGGCTGCGCCGTGAACGACGAGCCCGCGCAACCTCCAGTTAAGACGGCGACCAGGCAAAGGACACACAAAAAGACAGAAAGGCCGTATAAAGACACGACACACCTGACTTTTGGCTTGTTTGTAAGCTTCTGACGTTCAAGGATTCGTTGCGGGCCGGGGACCCCGAATATTCATATCACAAAATGCCCGAAATGCTTCTCGAACGCTACGCGCTCGGCTGTCCGCGCGACGAGTTTGCTCACTCGGTCGCCTCACCGAACGCCCGACGCCTTCACGAATCAGAGGTCACGTTCCATTGCGGACGAAGCTGCGGCTGTGGTCTTCCTTGCCGCGCCAGAGCAGCACGGTGAGCACGGCGATGGTGACGATCTCGAAGCCGGCGATGGCCCATTGATAGCCGACACGGTCGCGCAGAGCGTATTGAATGGAGTTTGTGGGCGAGGCGAGCAGAATCCCGAGTTGATAAGCGAGGCCGGGCATCAAGCCGCGCGCAGCGTCCGCGGAAAGTTCATTCAAGTGCACTGGGATTACACCCCAGGCGCCTTGCACTCCTGCTTGCATCAAGAAGGCGGACAAGATAATGAGCGGGAGCGTTTGCCCAAACGCCCACAGCGGAATCACAAGAAGCACCAAGCCCAGAGCGGCCATCATGCCTTTGCGCCGGCCGGCGACTTGCGAGAGATGGCCAAAGATGAGGGCGCCGACAATCGCTCCGCAGTTGTAAATGATGGCGGCATTGGCGCGCGTG
>Ga0210404_10000762_pt1 | contig 15099 bp, 12 predicted proteins | sample IncBWH28MmetaG_FD_155455 | JGI IMG/M metagenome (GOLD analysis project Ga0210404, IMG submission 155455) | Forest soil microbial communities from Barre Woods Harvard Forest LTER site, Petersham, Massachusetts, United States - Inc-BW-H-28-M | ecosystem: Environmental > Terrestrial > Soil >... | reverse complement strand
TAAATACCACGCGCCCGCCGATCACCCTTGGAGGAAACCTTGGAAGCGGACAATTCTATCTGGCACAAAACCGGACATTTCTACTTTGCGTTGACAGATGGAGCGTTATCGCTGTGCCGAGCGCCGCCAGCCGCACGTCCTGGTCTTTGCGGGCCACCACGCAGGCCACCATGGTTGACTGCGCAGGCCACTTGCGAGCAAGATACGCCTGTCGCTGGGGTGCTCGCTTCCGTCCGGGGGGAATGGTCAAGCTGGGGCCGCCCGATGGACTTCGATCCTGCCTCTTCAGCCTCACGGTACGCGTGCGCGCGGTTTCGGGCGCTTCGGGGGAGAACCAACGTGAAGAAATTGTACGTGGGCAACCTGTCGTTCAAGGCTACAGAAGAGGATGTGCAGGGACTTTTCACCGAAACAGGTGTGCAACCAGATTCTCTCACTCTGCTTCGTGATCGTTTCACCGGCCAGCCGCGCGGGTTCGGCTTCGCGGAAATTAAAGATGACGCCGAAGCCGAAAAAGTCATCGCCGCGCTGAACGGCAAAGAATTCATGGGCCGCGCTCTGGTCGTCAACGAAGCCCGTCCGCAGCGCGAAGGCGGCGGTGGTGGCGGTGGTGGACGCGGCGGGTACGGTGGTGGTGGCGGCGGCGGACGCGGTGGCCACGGCGGCGGAGGCGGACGCGGAGGTCACGGCGGCGGACGCGACCGCGGCAACTACGGCCGCGACCGGTAACCATCCTCACAAAATCGCTCCACAAGCTACGGCTTCGTTGGGGCATCCGCCGCGGCGGATGCCGGGTGAAAGTGGTTGGCCGTGCGCGTCCGATCTGTCGCCGTTTGGTAGGATCACGATAGATCGTGCCCGGCGATGTTCCCTGGCACCACTCAGCAACCGTAAACCGTTTCTAGGGTGAATCTTTCTGATTTCAGCTAAGCCATCGCCGCGCGCTTCACGTCCGCGCTAACAACCGCCTTGGGCTCGCTCGCCTCCACCCGCCCGCCCACGTACGCAAACCTCTCAACCGTCGCCCCGCGCGCCCCCTGCGTCACCAGCGCCGCCACATCCAGATTCGCCTCGGCCCGGTCCAATTCCTCCCGAGACGCAGACAGCTCCGGCGCCCTGGGCATAAACACCGGGCAGCAATCATGAAACGGCTCCGACGAAATCTCATACGTCCCGATTTTCTTCGCTGTCGCCAGAATCTCCATCTTGTCCGTGCCGATCAGCGGGCGGAACACCGGCATCCGCGCCACCGCATCCACCGCCGCCAGATTCCGCAGCGTCTGCGACGCTACTTGCCCCAAACTGTCGCCCGTCACCAGAGCCAGCGCACGGTCACGCCGCGCAAACACTTCCGCGATCCGCAGCATCATCCGCCGGTAAAGCAGAATTCGCACGCCCTCCGGCGCGGCGCGCACGATCTCCCGCTGGATCGCCTCAAACGGCACGCGGTACAGCTTCGCGCGAAATTGATAGGGCGTCAGCACCCGGGCCAGCCCGCTCGCAACATGCAGCGAGGATTCTCCCGCCCGCGCGCCCATCCCATAAAAATGCACGAAGCTCAGGTGCCCGCCGCGCTTCATCATGTGATAGGCGGCCACAGCCGAATCGTAGCCGCCCGAAAGCAGGCAGGTCATTCGTCCCGCCGTGTTTGCCGGCAATCCGCCCATCCCGGGAATCTTCCGCGCGTAAACCAGCAGCGGCCCTGGCGTCACCTCGATGTGGCAGGTCACCTCGGGGTCTTTCAATTGCACGCGCGCCTCGCGCCCCGCCGCTCGCAGCTTCTCCTGCAGAAACCGTCCCACCACCTTATCGATTTCCATCGACCCATGCGGAAACGATTTGTCGCTCCGCTTCGCCCGCACTGCAAAAGTCCCCAATCGCAGACCCTCGATCTCCTGCCATGCTGCGGCGCAAAGATCCTCCATCGTGCGCTCGGCCGGCCGCGCCACCGCGTAATACGCCACTCCCGGAACGCGCTCGAGTCGCGCCATCGTCTCGTCGATCGGCGCGCCCTCGCCCAGCCGCACGATGTAGCGATCTCCCGGCTGCTCGATGCGCTCGACCGGAATTCCCTGAAGACTCTGGCGCAGCGCCGTGTGCAGTTTTCCCAGAAAGAACCGGCGGTTTCCGCCTTTGAGCCACAGTTCGTGATAATGGACAACGATGACCGGGTTGCTCATGCTGATTTCTCGCGATACAAACATAGGCGTAACAAACAGCCCATAACCTTCCGAAATTATAGCAGCCACGGCCCATAGAGCGTATCGATCGGGCCCATCAGCGATGCCTTTAGGTGCGGCGCCGGCTCTGGCGCTTAAAATGCACTAACCGAATGGATACAAACGTCGATGTTCTGCGACTTTCCACAGCCCGCAGGGTTAGCATTTGTAACGCTCTCGTTGCGGGCGGGAATTTGAGCCGCGGCGCCAAAAAAAGCTATCGAAAGGCGCCTTGGCCGCATCCAATCAGTTGCAATTGGGCGTACTGAAGAAGAGAGGCTGCGATGTGGAACCGTCGGGATTGGGACGATTATTTCGATATCGTGATGAAGCAATCGCGCATGCAGCGCCCGCCGCGCCCGCTTGATCGTTCGCACCGCAACCGTCTCGTGCCCGCGGAAGGTTATAGCCTGGCCGAGCTCGACGACGCCGGACTCAGCATCGAACAGGCCGAAACCCTCGGTCTTCCCGTCGACGCCAGCCGCGTCGGTTCCTACGGCCCTAACATCACCACCCTGCGCGAATACATCCGCGCCACCCGCACCCGTCTCTAACGTAGGCCGGCTCGCCGCGGGACGCCCATCTCCACATTGGCGCTTTCTCGCAATTGCTTGGCTCGCCGCAATCCATCGACCCCGCACCAGCCCCGCCCCCGGAATTCCGCCCCAGACACCGATTTCCTCCGCCTCTGTGTCTGGTGGCAAATGTTTCCGTTGCACGCCCCCGCGTAAACCCGTAATTTAGAAACCCACTTTTGCTCAAGGACGGCCCTGTGCGTAAGAAAATCCGCGTGGTTCAATTCGGCGTCGGCCCCATCGGCGCTTCCATCGTTCGGCTGATGCGCCAGAAACACTCGCTTGAAATCGTGGGCGCCATCGACAACGACCCCGCGAAAATCGGCCGCGATCTCGGCGAAGTCGCCGGCGCAAAAGACGCTCCCTGGGGCATTACCGTCTCCGCCACAGCTTCGAGCATCCTTGCTAAGCCCGTAGACGTGGTCGTCCACACGACGTCGTCATACCTCGCGAACGTGATGGACGAGCTGCTCGAATGCCTCTCCGCCGGCGCTTGCATCGTTTCCACCTGCGAAGAGCTCGCCTATCCCTTTCGCAAGCATCCCGAGCTTTCCGCCCGGCTAGACGCCGCCGCGAAAGACGAAGGCGTCGCACTGGTCGGCACCGGCGTCAATCCCGGCTTCGTGATGGACAAGCTCGTCCTGGTGCTCTCCGCGGCCGCCCAGCGCGTCGATTTCGCCAAAGCCACGCGCATCGTCGACGCATCCAAGCGCCGCCTGCCCCTGCAGAAAAAGATCGGCGCGGGCATGACGCCGGACGAATTCCGCGCCCAAGTCGCCGCCGGCGTGATCAAGCATCACGGCCTGCCCGAATCGATCGCCCTGGTCGCCGATGGTCTCGGCTTCGCGCTCGATGAAATTACGGAAACTATCGAGCCGGTCATCGCCACCGAACTCGTGAAAACCGATTTTCTCGAAGTAGTTCCCGGGCAGGTTGCCGGAGTGCATCAAATCGCGCGCGGCATCTGGGAAGGCGAGGACAAAGTTTTCATGGAGCTTCAGATGTTCGTGGGAGCGAAACAACCGGCCGATACTGTGGAGGTACGCGGCGAGCCGAATCTCACCATGACGATTCCCGGCGGCACCCCCGGCGACATCGCCACCGCAGCCGTGGCCCTCAATGCGATCCCCGCGATTCTCGCAGCTCCAGCAGGCCTGCGCACCGTGCGCGACCTCGCGCTAAAGCTCCTGCCGCCCAACATCACTGCGTAGCAGCGGCACAGCCCGCGGTGCCCGGCAGCTGCTGGGCACGCTGCGCTTACGAGCTTCGAGGAGTCTTTAAGCCGCCGCCGGCATGGTGTGCGCCACCGATGGCATCGTCAGCACCGGAGGCGACGGCAACATGGCCGGCTTGGCATTCGGTTTGGCGGTCGCTCCAGCAGCGGTCGACGCCACGGCGGGCCGCGCCTTCAACGTGAACTTCACCCCGCGCTTGGCGTTCTCATCGATCGACTTCTGCACGTCCACCTGATCGAGTGCGATCTGGCTTTCGCCGCCATACTTCACTGTGTAGTGGAACTGCGCGCCGTCAAGCCAGTAGTCATTCGCCACCAGCATGGTTCCGTCCTTCAGATATACGAGAACGGTTGGTGCGGAAACAGCCACGTTCGCAGTGACCGGATTGGTATCCTCAGACTCCACGGCGAGCGGCGTGCCCGGCTCGGCGTTGCTGTAGCCATTGTTGTTGTCCGAGTACGGGCCGTACGTGGAGTCGTAGTTGCCGCTCGGCGCGCTGGCCGGCGCATTGTAGTCATTGTTGTAGGGAGACTCGAACGGGCCGTTGTAGCTCGGATACGTGTAGCCGTATGGCGGCCAATCCCAGTATGGGTCGTAATAAGCCGGTCCTCCCCACCACCACGGATTCCACCATCCGCCCCAGCCAAATCCTAGACCCCAGCCAAGACCAAGTCCCCAGCCGAAGCCCCATCCAAAGCCGCAGCCCCAGCATCCGCCGCGCCAGCCAAACCCGCGATTCCATCCATAGCCGCCGAACCCGCGGCCGAATTCACCGCCCATGCGGGCGTTCGAAAATGTTGCGTGGCCGAAAGCCCCGCCTCCGTTGAATCGCGAACCGAGCGATGTGCCCGCGCCGCCCCGACCAGCGAAAGTCGATCCGCTCGAACCCAATCCACGCGAGGTGGAACCAAATCCGCGCGAGCTCGATCCGAAGCTACGCGAGCTCGATCCGCCGAAGGAGCGCGCCGTCGAATTCAAACCGCGTGCGGCTGAATTGCCGCCAAAACGCGATGAGCTTGCCGCGTTACCTCCGGCGCTGCGGCTGCCGCCAAAGGAGCGCCACGCGCCATCGGCGCGCGCCGAGTTGGTTGCGCCGCCACGCGAACCGCCGAAGCTCTGCGCGCCCCGGCTGCCCGGACCCGCGCCCGCTCGCGCGCCGCCACCAAAGGAATGCCACTGGCCGTCAGCGATCGCCGAACGCGACCCACTCGAACGCCCAGCACCGCTTCCAAATCCGCGGCCTGTCGAACCGCCGAATCCACGCGCGCTCGACGACGGTCCCCTCATGCCGCCGAACGACCCTCCGCGCGATCCGCCATATGACCGAGCGCCACCGAACGAACCACCGCGCGATCCACCAAAACTGCGCGCGCCTCCGAACGACCCTCCGCCATGGGACGAGCTACCTCCGTGGAAACCGCCTCCACCTCCGTGGGAACCGCCTCCACCTCCGCCATGGCCGCCACGCTGCGCAAACGCAGCTCCCGGCGCGCACGCCAGTGCGATGCTGGCCACAAACCCCAAGGAAATCTTCAAGAGGGTGGAAACTTTCATGTCAGCAACTCCCTTCCAATAGCCGCCGGATCATCGTGATCATCAGCCTCGCAGAGCGAATTTCAGTCCGACGTACTAGCCCGGTCATCTCTAAACCCAACTCATAGATGGCAAGGAGACTGCCATTTGCCACAGCCATTTCGCTCGCCGTAAGCCACACATATTCAAATACTTGGGGACATAATCCAGTCGAGTCTAAGCGTCCCGTCCGCCGACCGGTGGTGGATTTCACGCGCCGCTGGTGCATTTCAACCAGTCCCGGGCTGAGGAAGCCATTTCTCCGTGTGGCGCAGCTTGCAGCCTCGAGTCAAAGCTGCATCCCCTTCGCAGGTCTCCCGCGAAGAGAAGAGATGCTCTTGAGCGCCGAATCGGCGCTTATGATTTCGCTCTTCGCCGCAGCCCAACCAGGAAGGAAACCACAGCGAAGAGCACAACATTCACCGGCACCGCAATCGCGTAGACGGTCCAGAACGGCCAATTGGTTCCGGCGTGGCCCAATCTTGAAAACGGCCACGCGACCAGCGTTCCCGGCAGCAGCACCAGCAGCGAAAGGGCCCAACCGATGGGGTCCTGCAGCCAATACAAACCGCCCAGCCCGCCGGCGGCGCCGACAAGCTGCACCACGCCGAAGATCCCCCAGTGCCGAGGCTTCATGGCCGCGCTGAAAACCTGGCTTTTCTTCCCACCGTTCGCCAGAACAATCGACAACGATCAATGCTTCCAAAATCGCACAACCGCGGAGAAATCGGGATCGTCTTTGGATGAACCCAGCACCGCGGAATAGGTCGCATACGCAGCCTCGCCACACGGCAACTTCACGTCACGCTCGCGGGCCAGCTCGAGCGCCAGCCGTACGTCCTTGTGCATCAGCCGCAACGGAAAGCTGGCCGGAAATTCGCCTTTCACCATCATCGGCGCTTTCACGTCGAGCACGCCCGAGCGCGCCATGCTCGCCTGGAACACTTCCATCAACTTGTCCGCCGAGACGCCCGCGCCGGTGACCAGCGCCAGGCTTTCCGCAAACGCGTCCACTTGCAACGCCAGCAGCAGATTCATTCCCAGCTTCACCGTTTGCCCCGCGCCATTCGGCCCGAGCAGCGGAAATTTCTTCCCCATCGCTTCCAGCACCGGCTTCACGCGCTCCAAAACTTCCGCGTTGCCGCCTACCATGAAAACCAGCTCCCCTTTTTTCGCGCCCCACGTTCCGCCCGTGACCGGCGCGTCCAGAAAATCCACGCCGCGCTCGGCGCACGCCGCCGCCACGCGCCGCGCCAGATCCGGCGACACGGTACTCGAATCGATCAGTGTGCTGCCTCCCCGCATGGCCGCGAGCGCGCCCGAATCTTGGCCCGCGCCGAAAAGCACCTCCTCGAGCGCCGGCGGATCGCTGAGCATGGTGATCAGCACGTCAGCCTGCTCGGCCACGCCGCGCGGGTCCGAAGCGAGCTTCGCGCCGGCGCCTACCAGTTCTTCCGCCTTGGAACTGGTTCGGTTCCAAACAACGAGCGGAAATCCCGCGTGGAGCAGGTTCATCCCCATCGGGGCGCCCATTAACCCCAGTCCGATCAGTCCCACAGTCGGTTTCATGCTCAGCTCCTCAAAGTCATGTCAGTGTTCAGATTAGTGCGAATTCCACGCGATGGCGAATCGGGTCGATGCGCTCGGCGCGCACCTGCACGCGGTCGCCGAGCCGGAACGTTTTCTGCGCCATGGCGCCGCCTCGCCGGCTGCCGCGATGCGGCTCGGTCACGATGGTGTGGTCGCGCTCGCGAAAGACGCAGCGCTGCCCGGTCGATTCCTCCAGGCGGTCGATGCTCACCAGTCCTTCCACGAAAATTTCGGTCAGCTCGACAAAGAATCCGAATTTCTGCACGGAGACGATCAGCGCGTCGTACTCCTCGCCGAGGTGGCTTTCCATGAACTGCGCGGTCTTCCATTCCATCAGCTCGCGTTCGGCAGCCTCGGCGCGGCGCTCCGCTTCCGAACTTTCAGACGCGATGCCTTCGAGCTCCACGCGGCGGTAGGGGCCGAGGAGGGCGACCGTTTGATCGTGCCCCGGTTTCGCGTTTGGATTCGGCGCGCGTACCGGCGCGACCTTCGGATTCTCGAGCGCCCATTTCAACGCGCGATGCACAATCAGGTCCGGATAGCGGCGAATCGGCGAAGTGAAATGCGTGTACTCCTTCGCGGCCAGCGCGAAGTGGCCGAGCAGGTCCGCGGAATAGCGGGCCTGCTTGAGCGAACGCAGCATCAAGTAGGAAAGAATTCGCTCCTGGGGCGTTCCGGCGATTTTTGCGGCGAGCCTCTGGTAATGCTGCGGGCGAATATCGATTTCCTCCGACGCCGGCAAGGTGACGCTCATCGGGCGCATGCGCCCGCGTCCGCTGCCTCCCCGATCGCCCCCAGCCTGCGGGCGGACGAACCCGTGGCGCACGGCCACTCGGCGCTCCGCGAGATCGGGTACGCCGAGGGAATAACCGAAGGCCTGCGCGAGCTCCTCGAATTCGAGGACGCGCTTGGGATCCGGTTTTTCGTGCACGCGGTGCAGCGAGGCGATGCCGCGTTGGTCAAGATACTGCGCGACGGCTTCATTTGCCGCGAGCATGAATTCCTCAATCAGGCGATGGGCCCAATTGCGTTCGCTGCGCACGATGCTCTGCATGCGGCCCAGCGAATCGAATTCGATGACCGGCTCGGGGAGATCGAAATCGATCGAGCCGCGCTCGACGCGGCGGTGATTGAGCAGCAGCGCCAGCTCCTTCATGCGATGAAAATTGGCGACCAGCGGCAGGTAGCGATCGCTCATCTCCTGGTCGTGTTCGAGCACTTTGTTCACGTTGGTGTAGGTCATGCGCTCGACGGAGCGGATCACTCCGCTGGCAAAATCGGCCCCAACCCTCTTTCCGGTCTCGTCCATTTCCAGGATCGCGCTCATCACCAGGCGATCGACTTTGGGATTGAGCGAGCAGATGCCGTTGGAAAGTTCCTCCGGCAGCATGGGCACGGCGCGATTCGGAAAATAAACCGAAGTGCCGCGCAAGCGCGCTTCGCGATCGAGCGGGGAATCGCGGTTCACGTAGTGCGCCACGTCCGCGATGTGAACCTGCAGCTCGAAGTGGCCGTTCGGGAGCGGGCGGACGTAGACGGCGTCGTCAAAATCGCGCGCGGTTTCGCCGTCGATGGTCACAATGGGCAGATCGCGGAAATCGCGGCGGCCGCGCAGCTCCGATTCCGGCACCTGCTGCTCGACAGCCCGGGCCTGCGCCAGCACCTCCGGATCGAACTCCTCCGGCAAATGATGTTTGCGGATGATGATTTCGACGTCGACGCCGATGTCGCCCGGGCGTCCGAGAATTTCGATCACGCGGCCGGTGGGCGCGAGCCCTCCTTTCGGATAGCGTGTGATTTCGACGTTGACGACCCCGCCATCGAGCTCGGGCAGCCGCCTACGACTCATGGCGGAAGGACCTTGGGTGTCCGGGCCGAGTTTCTGGCGCAATTCAGGAGTGAGTTCTTCGCCAGGCGGGATCGCGATCTCGTGCGGAATGCGCGTGTCGTAGGGCAGCACGACATTGCCGTGCGGGCCGTAGCGAAACAGGCCCACGATGGTCAGGTGCTGGCGTTCGACGATTCGCACCACGCGGCCTTCGGCGCGCCCGTCGGGGCGACGGCTCACGACACGCGCCAGGACGTGGTCGCCATTCATCGCGTCGCCCATACTGTCGCGGCCGATGAACAGGTCGCCGTCGACGCGCGGGATCGGATCATCGGGAACGAGGAAGCCGTAGCCGTCACGGTGAGTGACCATGCGGCCGGCAATCAGGTTCGGATCGCGCGAACGAGCGGGCTGCGGCGTCGCGGCGGCCGCCTGCGGTGCGGGCGTCCCGCCAGATTGCGGCGCGCGTTGGGGTTTGCGGCGCGCCGCCTGCCCGGACGTTTTCTGCTCCGGCAAGCGATACCGCCCGCCGTAAATTTCTTCAATATCGCCGCTGCGTTTGAGCTGCTGGACGACCCGCGGAAGGAAGCGGCGGCCGCGATGCTTCAGGTCCAGACCGTGCGCGATCTGGCGGATACTGGCGGCGCCGGACTGCTTGGCCAGGTAAGCGACCACTTCCGCGGGAGTGACCTCCTGCTCCCGGGGTTCTTTCTTATCGACGGTGTGCTGGCGGCGCATGGGGCGTTAATTGGCTCGCAGATAGGCTAACGGAATTGGGGGCGTGTAGCAAAACAAGAGGGCGCGCCAAGCAGCGACCTTACAGATTACTCCTCCGGTTGCTCGACGGTGTCGAAATTGAGGAGAACGATCTTTCCGTCGCTTTCGCGTTCCAGGACGGGGGCGTAATTGCCGAGCAGCTCGCGGCGCCACCAGACGCCTTGCCTGCGCTTGGTCGCCATGTCGGTGAAATCGTAGCGGTAGATCACGGCGCGAACCTGCTTCGGCGGCGCGCCGGCGAACGGATCCGTCTTGAAAAGCTGCAAGACGTCCGGCTCGTTCAGCAGCAACCGCTCCTCGGTCCACAAAACGAAGCGGTATTCGCGCCACGTGCCGAGCGAGGCGAACCACAAATTCCACTCGAATCGCGGCTGGTAGGGCGCGTAAATTCCGGGCGGGCGGTTGACGTCCTGCGGTTTGAAGCGGAAAGGATAGGGCGTCCACTCGATTCCGTTCTGCGAGCCCTGAAATTCAATTTCGTAGCGCGCGTGGGTCATCACGGCGAACAGGCCATAGCGATTGGCGATGCGGAATGGCTCGAGCGCGGTGACGGGCTTTTCCAGCAGTGGAGCGGCCGGCGCAAAGTTGAAAATGAACAATGCCGTGGTGGTGTAGAAGACCCAAAGGAGGAAAATACCGGCGACCGACATGCGCAGCGGCCTGAGTATTTCGCGCCACCGGGCGCGCCAGCTCTTCGCGGGCGATTCCTCGCCCGGCGTCGCGACGGGTGTGCGGTCGATGAGCGCACCTACGCGCCTCGGGAGAACCCATTGGCACACGCGATCGTCGAGCAGCAGCAGGCCGAGGGAAAGAACCAGGTAATTCAGGAACGTATAGTTCGCGGTGAAGATGATGCCGAGCTCGAACGGCGTGACGATGCAGAAGCAGAGGATGCGGACCTTTCGCGGAAGGAAAACCATCCAGACGATGACCAGCTCGATCGCGAGCGTGAGAACCACGGTCGAGGCGTGGAACCAGTGCGGCAGATGTTGCATGTACCAGCCAAGCCAGGTAGGCAGCGGGCCGTTCTGGTAGTAGTCGTCCATGGCCGTGAGATTGCGCCAGGAAAGATCACCGCTCGCGAGCTTGGCCACGCCGGATTCGAAATAGATGCGGAACCATTCCCATCGCAGCAGATACAGGCTGGCGCGCGAGGCGGGATGGGCGCGGCCGAGCCCCGGCAGAAAACCCGGCGGCGCGAAAAACAGACTGATGAATCCGGCCTCCAGGATCATGCCGTCGGACTGATAGCTCGAAAAATCCTGCGCGGCGCAAACGAACGAAAGAAAGCAGACGAAGCAGACGGCCAGCGCCGCGCGCGGCCAGATATTCAGGAACAGCATCAGCGAGGCGACCGCGCCGATCCAGGTGACGATCATGAGTGCGCGGTCGCTCGAGCCGAGCCAATACAGCGTGGGCGCGTACCAGAAACGCAGGCCGTGGAGCGCGCCGGCAACCGCCTGCAGATAATCTCCCGCAGGCAAAATTCCGTTCGGCCCAATCAGGCCTTTGATCTGGAAGATCAGCGAATAGAAAGCCGAGAAATACCAGATAGCTAGCGCGCGGAGGAAGAGCCAGCGAGCCCAGAGGTGGCCGGGGCGTTCTTGAGTGGCATGCTCGGGGCCGAGCAGCCAGTTCGTGAATTGCACGATGCGTTCGAGCATCGTTGGGGATTATACAGTTCGCTCGGGCGATGCGCCGAACAGAGAGATCCCTCCTCTGCGTGACCGGACGAAGTCCGGTCACTTCGCTCCGGATGACGTGGGCGGGAAGTGGCTCGATTGGGCATCTGCCTAACGGGCCCCATCGGGGGATGGGCGGTCCCCCGAGAACACTCCACGATGCTAGGAAGATTCGGTTGGGGCGGGATGCGCTGGGCGGAATTTGACGAAGCTGAGAACCGCGGGAACGGCTCCTAGGGTCTGGCGGCCCTCGGTCAGCTCGATCAGGAATTCCTGTACGTTGAAACGATGTCCATTGCGGAGATGGGCGAGCTTGCGCGCCTCGTGCAGGCGCAGGTATTCGCCGTCGGGCTGCAGGATGCGGGTTTTCAGGTTGTCGGCAAGATAGGGCGTGATGACCTCGGTGAAAATCTGATGGCAGAGCGCGGGGTCTTTCAGACGAAAGATCACTTCCACGCGCTCGTAGATATTTCTCTGCATCCAATCGGCGCTGCCCAGGAACAGCTCGTTTTTGCCGCCATTGCCGAAGACGAAGATGCGGCTGTGTTCGAGAAAGCGCCCGATCACGCTGCGCACACGAATCCGGCTGCTGAGGCCGCGAACGCCGGGGCGCAGCGCGCAGGCGCCGCGCACGATCAGCTCGATCTGCACTCCAGCCTGCGACGCGCGATACAGCGACTGGATGATTTTCTCGTCGAGCAACGAATTGAATTTCGCAAAAATCAACGCCGGGCGGCCGGCGCGCGCGTGTGCGGTCTCGCGTTCGATCAGGCTTAAAAAGTTCTTTCCCAGATCCAGCGGCGCGACGAAGAGCGGCGAATATTGCGAGCGCTCGGAATGCGCGGTCAGATAGTTAAAAACGTGGTGCACGGAGGTGGTCAGCCGGGGGTCGCTGGTGAGCAGGCTCAGGTCGGTATAAAAGCGCGCGGTCGAGGGGTTGTAATTTCCCGTGCCGAGATGCGCGTAGCGCCGAATCTGGCCGTCGGATTCGCGGCGTGCGACCAGCGCAAGCTTGCAGTGCGTCTTCAAGCCCACGACGCCGTGAAACACCTGCACACCGGCTTCCTGCAAATTGCGCGCCCAGCGAATGTTCGACGCTTCATCGAAACGCGCTTTTAACTCGACGACGACCGCAACTTCCTTCTTCGCGGCGGCTTCGATCAGCGCGCGCACGATCGGCGAATTCTCGCTGGTGCGGTAGAGCGTCTGTTTGATCGAAAGAACTTCGGGATCCTGCGCGGCGCTTTCGATGAAGCGGACCACCGTCGAATAGGAATCGTAGGGATGGTGCAGCAGCACGTTGCGTTTGCGAACCAATTCGAAAATCGAGGAATGTCCCGGCTTCAGACCCAGCTCGCGCGGAGAAAACGCGCGATATTTCAAGTCCGGGCGTGGACTTTGCTCGTACAGATGAAAGAGGCGCGAAAGATTGATCGGACCGTTGACACGATAGACCTGCTCCGGCGACAGACGGAAATTCGCTTGAAGGCGGTCGACGATCTCCTGGTTCGCGCCGGCTTCGATTTCCAGGCGCACCGCCGATCCTTTGCGGCGGCGGTGGATTTGCAGGTCGACCGATTCAAGAATGCTCCGCGATTCCTCTTCCTCCAGGTACAGGTTGCTGTTGCGCGTCACTCGAAATGCTGCAGCAGAAAGAATTTCGTAGCCGTGGTAGAGCCGGTCGGCAAAGGCATGCACCACGTCGTGCAGGAACACGTACTCGACGCTATTCTTCGACGATGGCAGTCGCACCAACCTGGGCAAAGCGCGGGGCACCGTGACCACGCCGAGATAAACCTGCGAGGCGCGCCGCTTGCGCTTGAGCAGAAACGCAAGGCACAGAGCCTTGTTCAGGACGTGAGGGAAGGGATGCGCCGGATCAACGGTTACCGGAGTGAGAAGCGGCTCGACCGTCTTTTCGTAAAACTCCGAAATATATTCGCGCGCTTCCGGACGCAGGTCGCTGCGACCGAGCACCCGGATTGCTTCCGAGTCGAGAGCGGGAACCAGATCGTTGCGCCAACATTCGTATTGCTGGTCCACAAACGAATGAATTTTTGCGGTCAACTCGGTAAGGGACTGGTCCGGCGTGCGACCGTCGGCGCTCGGCTCGCGATTGCCGTGCTCGGCCTGCTGCATCAGACCGGCCAGACGCACCTCGACGAACTCATCGAGATTGCTGGCCGTGATTCCCAGGAATTTTACCCGCTCGAGAAGTGGGTTGGTGGGGTCGCGGGCTTCATCGAGAACGCGTTGATTGAACTGCATCCAGGACAAATGCCGATTGAAGAAACGCTGCGAGTCCGGGATGATCGCTCTTTGCGCCATAGGAACCTCTGAGGCGGGCAAGGGTATCGTCTCAATATTGCTGGCGTGTTACTGCTCACGCGATTATTGCGGATAGGCGCTGGGCAGAGAGCGAAGATACGCGATGATCGCCTGGGCGTCGGCGTGATTCATATGGTAGATGTGCATGGGCTGGCGAATCGTTTCACCATTCGGCCCCACGCCTCGTTCGAGAACATCCGCGCCTTGCTCGTCCGTATATCCGCCGAAACCGGCCAGCGGCGGCGCGTTATTCGCCCAGTTCGGATTTGAGTGCACCGGCATGATCCATATCTGCGCGCCCTGCAGCCGGCGCGATTCGTCGAGGTTGCCTTCGGCATCGCGCGGAGTGTGGCACTCTTCGCACATGGCGACGTTTTCCACCAGGTAGTGCCCCCGCTCGACGGCGCCTTGCGCGGGAGCCGGAGCCGAATTCTTCTGAGCCGCACTTTTCACCTGTGCGGCGGATGGCTTCTCACGAGATGAAAGAAGCGATGCCGAAAACGCCGCACCCATCGCAACGGCTGCACAAACAATCACTTGTTTCCTTCGGTTCATAGGATTTCAGTCCTGAGTCTTCTTAGGATCGGCTTGTGCCGGAACGAACACCGTTCACTATCTGAACGGGAAAGTATCGCAAAAAGCGCAATTCGCTGTCTATTGGGTTTTTAAGTTTGTTTCACCGGAAACGGGCGATTTCTCAAGGACCACGCTCGTCTGGGCGGTTTCGCTTCGGGACAAACGCGCCAGCGCCCATCGCGCATGCTCGGAGATTAAAGAATCCTCCGACGTAGCCAGGCGATCCAGCAAGCGCAGGGCGCGAGCGTGCGATTCCTGTCCGGGCGCGAGTTCGGAGTTAGCCAGAGCCAGGCAGGCGTTGCGAACGAGTCCGCGCCATTTTGCCCGCTTCACTGCGCTACCACGAAATAGAGCGCTGAACTCCGGCTGCGAAAGCGAAGCCAGCCATTCGATTTCAGGCACCAGGAGCGATTTCCCAATATCACTCATTTCGCGCGGCCGGAACGCAGGTAGTGGTGTAACCGGCGCCTTGCGATTCCAGGGGCAGACCTCTTGGCAGATATCGCAGCCGATGAGGGCGCGGCCCGTCTCGGCCCGTAGGTCTTCGGGAATCGCGCCGCGCAGCTCGATCGTCAGGTAGGAAATGCAGCGGCGCGCGTCGAGGACGTAAGGCTCGGCAAAGGCCTCGGTCGGGCAGGCGTCGAGGCACCGCGTACAGGTGCCGCAAAGGTCGGCGGGCGGCGGCTGATCGGGCGCAAGGGTCGGCGCAAGATCGAG
>Ga0210404_10000761_pt1 | contig 15104 bp, 15 predicted proteins | sample IncBWH28MmetaG_FD_155455 | JGI IMG/M metagenome (GOLD analysis project Ga0210404, IMG submission 155455) | Forest soil microbial communities from Barre Woods Harvard Forest LTER site, Petersham, Massachusetts, United States - Inc-BW-H-28-M | ecosystem: Environmental > Terrestrial > Soil >... | reverse complement strand
AAGAGGAAGTATTCAGCGCCCTCCAAGCAGCTAAAAGAGTCCATATAGTCTCTCCAATGCACGATTTTTCTGTTCTCAATCGTGATGCCTGAGATAAATCTGTTGTCATAGGGCGCACCGCCCGAAGGAATTTTGCCGTGCACTTCGTATTCGAGGATCACGACGCGACTATCCTGAGAGCGATGCACCACAAGCGCATCGCCGGAGTGAAGCTTGATCGTCTTGCCGTATCCCGAGAAGCTAGCTGTCGGGCGAACGCCCGAATACCTCGGGAAAAAGATCGAATCGTTCGACGTGAAGATGGCCATGCTTTCCGTCATGGCCATCTGCCTAATTGTACTCAGTTTAACGGGCGTGTCGGTCGCGTACGTTTCAACCGCTGCAAACAACGGTTCGGCGTTCGCGGGCCTCAATGCGAATACATACCACATGTGACCGTTTGCCAGGGATGCTGCTGCGGGAACACGGCCAACGGCAGGCCGCCCGTCCCCGTGGACTGACTCAAGAAAGAGTGGCGCGCCAGGGGCTTGCTGAAACGAGTGCAACTCACGATCAGCGGCTGTTTGGGACCATGCGACATCCCCAACGTTGTCACCATTTCGAACGAGAGTGGAACACTCTGGCTCGGGGGCATTGCGGTTTCAACCAGTACCAGGCCCTGGTTGACTGGGCTGCTCGTTCCACAGACGCAGGCAAGTTGCTACCGCTTCCGAAGGAATTTCACCGGCATACATTGCACCCATTCCGCAAACTGGATTCGAGCGCTAGGGCGCGCTCGGTCCTGTAGCAGTGGCACCAACCGCTTCACAAACCAACCCGACGGATCGACATGGAACCCGCAAGCTTCGCCTGTTTCGAATTCCAATCCATGGGTTAAACTAGCTTTACATACCGAATTAATCTAGGTTAATATCTGCGAAGATTTTGGGAGACATGAACCTCACTGCAATTGCCGCCATTTCCCTGATGCTATTTTCCTGCCTGCCGTCGCAGGCAGGAACACCTGAGGGTGTGTGCGGGGTCGTGCAAGATCAAACCGGGGCGTTCGTCAGCGGCGCTGCACTAGAATTGAAGACGGCAAATGCGAGGCTTGATGCGACGACGGATGCAAGCGGACAGTTTTGCTTCCGTCCTCTCGAACCTGGCGAATTTGAGCTCAGCGTTCACGCCCCCGCCTTCCGAGCGGATCGGCAAAAAGTCGTCGTGCATCCTGGAGAATCCGTCCGCCTGACAATCTCCCTGAGCCTGGAAACCGTCGCTGAACAAGTCACCGTGGCGGAAGGATCTGCCGACGTAGGTTCCCTGAATGTCGCTCAGACACAGCTGGGCTCCGGGCTTCTTCATAACTTGCCCAGCGAAAGCGTGAATGCGGCATTGAGTTCTATTTTGACTCTGGCAACGCCGGGTGTCGCGGCAGATTCGAATGGTGTGTTTCACCCGCTCGGCGAACACGCAGAGACGTCCTTCAGCATCGATGGGCAGCCCATCGCAGACCAGCAGAGCCGAATTTTTTCGAACCAGATCTCCGCGAGCACGATTGAGGAAATGCGGACACTCCAAGGCGCTCCTCCCGCCGAGTTTGGCGACAAGACGAGTCTCATTGTGCAGGCGACTACGCGTTCTGGCTTAAACGCCGGAAAGCCCAGCGGCACGATTTCGATGGGTTACGGATCGTTCGAGACCCCTAGTGCAAGCGTCACCCTTGCGTCCGGTTCCAAGACCTTCGGAAATTTCGTGGCGCTGGACGGAGTCGGCAGCCACCGTTTCTTGGACGCGCCAGAATTTCAACCTCTTCATGCGCGTGGAAATACCGAGAATGTATTTGATCGCTTTGACTGGCGACCGAGTGACGCAACCTCGCTCCATTTGAACGCATCCGCCGCGCGGTCTTGGTTTCAGGTCCCCAACACTTACGAGCAACAGGCGGCAGGGCAGGATCAGCGGCAGCATATGACGAGCTTCAATGTAGGATTGGCGTTTTCCCGCGTTCTGAGCCCCGCTCTTCTCCTCACGGCCAACACGTGGGTGCGCCAGGACCGTGTGAACTATTTTCCTTCGGCTCAGTTGTTCGCCGATCAACCGGCGACGCTTTCACAGTCCAGACGGCTAACAAGCACCGGCCTGCGAAGTGACCTCGCGTATTCCCGCAACCGCCACGCCGCAAAGGTTGGAGTACAAGTACAGGTCACTCCGCTCTCTGAAGCCTTCCGCACGGGCTTGACCGACCCGGTCTTCAATTCCCCTTGTGTGGACGCAAGCGGCACTCCGGTTGGCAATCCGTCATTCACCTCTCCCAGCCAATGCGCCGCGGCCGGCTACGCTGACAACGCTTCTTACCAACCTGCGCTATTGCCGTACGACCTGACGCGTGGGGGCGCTCTCTTCCAATTTCGTGGCGCAACCACCGTCTACGAGGAGAGCGCATATCTTCAGGACAGCATTAAGTTCGGCCAGTTGCATCTGAATCTCGGCCTGCGTTATGACCACTACAATGGCTTAAGCAACGGCTCCGGTATTCAGCCGCGTACCGGCATCGCGTATCAGGTACGCTCTACCGGCACCGTGCTTCACGTCTCGCACGCCAGGGTGTTTTTGACGCCCTACAACGAGAATCTCGTGCTCTCCAGCGCAACAGGAGCCGGAGGCCTCGCGAGTGGCTCGCTGGGCGCAACAGGCGTCCAGCCCCTCACTCCAGCCCGGCGGAATCAGTTCAACGCCGGGTTGGAGCAACAGCTAGGATCCAAACTTAGCCTGCAGGCAGAATATTTCTGGAAGTTCACGAGCGGTGCGTACGATTTCAACACCATCCTCAATACTCCGCTCAACTTCCCCATCCAGTTCCGGAAATCGAAGATCGATGGCGCTCTTGTGCGCGCCACCCTCAACAATGTGCATGGCTTCAGCGCCTTCACCGTCTTGGGACACAGCCGATCCCGCCTGTTCAGCCCAGAAATCGGTGGCATCAATTTTGGTACGGCGTATGCTTCCGTGGCCCGTCCGGACCACGATCAAGGATTCGAGCAGACGACAAACCTTCAATATCAATTCTCACAAAGCGCGGTCAGGGGCCTTTGGCTCGGACTGACTTGGCGGTTCGATAGCGGATTGGTAGTCGTCAGCGTTCCAGACTATGCAACGGCACTCACTCTAACAGGCGATGAACAACAGGAGATCGGCCTCTACTGCGGAAATACTTTTGCGACTGTCATTCAACCATTGCGGACCTGCAGCTCGCCCCAGTATGGTGCTGCTCTCATCCACATCGTTCCTCCCGGAACGTACAATGCCGACACCAATCCCTCTCGCATCCGGCCGCGCAACCTTTTCGACATTGCTCTGGGTGCTGACAGCGTATGGAAGAAAGACACGTACTCCTTAGGCGGGAAAATAACTGTGGTGAACCTTACAAACAAAGTGGCACTCTACAATTTTCTTTCCAGTTTTTCGGGTACGCATTACGTAACACCAAGGACTCTCCAGGCGGAGATCGTTCTTCACTTCTAGCGAGGTGCCGGGCCGCGAACCACCTGCACGAACCCATCGGGGCGTATCCACTTCGCAAATGCCAGGCGAACGTCGTCCGCGCTCAAAGAAATGTATCGCTTGGCAGCACGCGCGGCTTCGTCCAATGGCAGATTCAGTTGAGCACGCGCGAGCAAACCGCCCGCTACGGCGTCCTCGCTCGACTCCCCCAAAGGCAGTTGCCGCAAGACCAAAGCTTTCGCCTGTTGAAGCTCTGCCGGCGTCACGTTCTCTTTTTGCATGGACACCAGGTCGCGCTCAATCAGTTGTCTGGCTTTCGATACGTTGGCGGGGTCGCACGCATACGTGATCGCGTACACCGTCCTCGTCTTCGTCGCATTCATGTGCACGTCGACGTTGTAGACGTAACCATTCACCTGCCGCAGGTCATGATAGAGGCGCGTCGCATAGAATCCCCCACCCAGCACGTGATTGCCGAGCTGGAGAGGGTAGTAGTCCGCATCGAACCGCGTTATAGCTACGATCTCTGAGAGATTGACCGAGTTCTGCAGTTGGCTGGGATCCGGGACCGTAACCACCGACACCGCGTTGAGAGGAACGCGCGGAAGCGTGACATCCGGCTTCGGACCAGAGGTCTTCCACTCTCCGCCGAACCATTTCCCGACGACACTCTTTGCCTGTTCGGGAGTCACGTCTCCGATCACTACAATCGTCGTCAGGTCCGGCCGGACGGTCTTGGCGTAGTACTGCTTGACGTCGTCCAACGCCAGCGACGAAACGGTTTCCGGAGTCGCTTCCCGCAACGCTGGGTCCGCCTTGGGTAGTAAGCCCACACTCACGGCACGTCTTACGCGGTATCCGGGACTCTTCCGATTGCCGGCCACAAATTGCGCGCTCTGTTGCCTGATGATGTTGAACGCCTCCTCGGGAAGAGCCGGATGCAACTCGTTGTCGGCGAGCAATTGGACGCCTCGCGAAAAATCCTGCTTCAGGACACGCAAGGAAAAATCGTGCCCTGCCGTTTCATTCGCTGCGATGTCATCCAGCGCTTTCTGAAACGCCAAGCGGTCCAAAGTCTGCGTGCCGTAGGAAAACAACTCGTCGAGCACCGCTTCCACGCCCTCTTTCCCGCGTGGCGCTTGGAGGTCCTCATCGTGCTGAATACTTCCAAGGACGGTTACCGTCGGGCTCGCTTTATCCGTTTTGACGATCAGCCGCATCCCATTGGCCAGCGTCGTATCCGTCCACGACGCATCCAAGGCTGGCACCTTCAATGCCAATAGTTGCGACTCGGCCCAAGACGGCAATGCGACGGGCTTCTTCGGAGAGGAAGTTAGTTGTTCGCTGCCACCGAACCCTTTCTCCGAAACGGCCTCACCCGAGGGAACGGGTTTGAGCTGGGCGGTGATGGCGTTCTGGTCGACGAGGTAGGTCTTCGCCACTCGATTCACATCTTCCAGCGTTACTTGTTTCATCGCCTCGACAATCTCATCCGGAGAATTGCGGCCTTCCGCAGCCAAGGCCTGCGACCATGTGGCCGCCAATCCCGGAATCGAATTCCGCTGGAATTCTGCGTTGGCGACCTCTCCTCGCTTCGCAGCGTCGACGAGTTCCGCCGGAACGCCATGTCCTGCATACTCCAACAAAATCTTGTGCATCTCTTGCGTCGCCGAAGCAGGATCCGAATCTGCCGGCAACGCCAGAACGCTGTAACTCACGCTCGCTTTCGGAAATGTCTCAGCAAGGCCAAACTCGGCCGCCAAGGCTTTCCCTTGGGGAACCAAGGCGTAGAGATTTCCACGCTGGCTGGCGAGTACGTCGCTCAGGATACGGACCGCGGCGAAGTCGCGACTTTCCGTTCCGGGCGTGCGGTAGGCCGTAAATACCAACATGTACGGAAGATTGCTATCGAGAGTGAACGATTCCGTTTTTACCGGTTGGAGAGTGACTTCAGGATGCGCAGGCACGGGACGTTTTTTAATGTTGCCGTACAACTCTTTCACCTTGGCCAGCACGGCATTGGGGTCCACATCGCCCGCGATCACGAGGATCGCATTGTTTGGCGCATACCAATCTTGGTAGAACTTCTTCAGCATCGCTCCGGTCGTGGCCTCGAAGGAATCTTTTGTGCCGAGAGCATCGTGACTGTAGACCGTGCCGGAAAACAGATCCGCATTGAGGCGCGTCAGAAATTTGTAGGTGGGATTTGAAAGGTCGCGCGCCACTTCCTGTTCGATGGCTCCCTTTTCCTGAGCCCATTCTTCCTGAGAGTCCTGAATGTCTTGCATGCAAGCCGCATCCACCCGTAGGGCAATTTCCACGTCGGCGGCAGCCACGGTCGTGAAGTATTGCGTTATGTTCTGCTGCGTGTCTGCGTTTCCCTGCCCACCGAGTTGGGCATAGATGGCGGCGATCTGGTCGGCGGTTAGTCCGGAGCACCCCCGGAAGGCCATATGTTCCTGGGCATGCGCCATCCCGGGAAAACCGTTGGGTGTATCATCGCCGCCAACCAGGTAGTTTTGCTGAACCGTAACGACGGGTGCGAGAGGATCTCGGACGATCACGACGCGCAATCCATTCTCAAGCGTTGCCCTGGTAACCTCATTGTCATGGGCGCTCTTCTGCCCGTACGCGAGCCACGTCGCGCTGAGCATCACCGCCAGAATCCGCAATGTCAGAATCCGCATCCTGCCTCCAATCGGCACGAAGGTTGTAAGCTCGAACGCCGAAAGAAATCACTCATTTTAAGAGAACGCACGAGATCGATCCCGCGATTGTGGCTTCATTCGGACCCACAGTCCTGACCGCGCAACTCCTCGCGCAGTCGTTTGCGCGCCTTGTGCAATTGCGATTTGGTGTTCCCGACGGAACACCCACGCATCTTTGCGATCGCTTTGTGATCGTAGCCATACACGTCATGGAGGAGGAACATCGCCTTATAACCCTCGGGCAGTTGCTCGATGGCGGCTTGCAGGTTGATCCGATCGAACAACCCGCTCAACTGCAAGTCGATAACGGCAATTTCATGTCTGATCGAGCCGCTCTCGTCGTCGGTTTCGGCAGGACTCTCAATCCAGTCCGTCGCCAGCTTCTTCTTGCGAAAGGCCATAAGGACCACGTTGGCGGTCAAGCGGTAGAGCCAAGGCCGCCGCTTCGAGCGGTCCAGAGTCGGCTGGATTCCCGGCGCGGTCGGATTTGCACCAGCGGCTGACGATGTACTCACCATAATGCCGGTACGAGATTCCGTGAGTGGAGAAATTTCTCCAGAGATACCGACCGGTAGGCTCGCCGGGATCGGGAACCTCATCTTCGGCCGAGATGCCCCCAAGCAGAGTGTCTTCGGAATCGTAGGGATGTTCGCTGCTGCGGTAGCCGATCGGCCAAGTCTTATTGATGTAATCGGAAATCGAGGCAGAAGTGGGCCATACGTGCCCATCACCGGAAACGTCGCCGCTATCATAGAAATTATCGAGGACTCCGAATTGACGAGCCAGCTTGTGCTGATTCGGCGTAATGTCCTCGCCACTTCCGAAACGTGCTTGGTGAACGCTTGCAGATTCTCCGGTAAATCATACATCGTCAAGGGTGGATCGCCATCCCCAAAGCCAAGATCACCAAAGACCTGGTCGTAGGTCCGATTTTCTTTGATGATGTAGATGACGTGCCGAATCTTGTTTTCGCCGCCGTCGAAGCGGACACGGTCGGCATTGCCGCGCACGGCGTTCACTTCCGAAACGTGCTTGGTGAACGCTTGCAGATTCGCCGGTAAATCGGCAAGTGCAACGCGCCCCAACGAACCGTTAATGGCACGGAATTTAGCACAGTGCCTGTGGGTGGGGAACCAGAGTCGGCATGGAATAGAAAACCGCTGGTTCGGTGTCGAGCAGATCGTTTCGACAGCCGCAGGTCGCTACCGAATTAAGCCCCTATTGCAACGAAACATCTTGCGTGACGGCCTGAACCCAATCCTGGCCAAGCTCAACTTGAAACAGAATGGAAAGGGTTTCCACAGCTTCCGGCGATTCCGGGTTATGCATCTGCGAAAGAACCGTGTGCCTTGGGACCTCGAAAAATTCTGGATCGGCCACGCAAGCAAAGATGTGACGGACAAGTACGCCGCGCAGTTGAAGGAAGATGTGGAATGGCGCAAAGACGTGGCCGAAAAAACTGGTCTAGGCTTTGCGCTGCCAGCAAGTATTGAAATTTCAATTGGGCAACTTGGGCAACCAGAAGTGTTTAGAAGCGAAGAAGCAAAAGCAGCATAAGTCTAATTGAGGACGGGATTTAAGTTGGCTCCCCGGGCTAGGGCTAGATTCGAACTAGCTCGGTTAACAGCCACTTGAGTTATTTAATCACGTTTTGCCGGAGCGGGAGTTTTCCGAGGAGGATCAGCAAGTTGCGATCAAACGTGAAAGCCAACTTCTCTCCTTTATTCACCTTTTATTCGCAATTCACCGCGATTTGCCTCGACTACCGTGACATTTCTGTGACAGCCGAGCATTCGGTTAACGACCGAATGCTCGGGTACCGTTCTAGCAGCGATTAGCGTACCGCGATCAGGACTGTCTTCGAATGCGCCGTGATCCGTCCCGCAATTGGCGCCGACTGCCAAATGAACCTTCTAACCCCAAGGCACGCGACTTCTGGCGCCAAGCGCAGAGTGAGTGCGCCATTATTCGGGAGCAATCACGGATTTTCTTGCACTCGGCGTTCGGATTAGTTCCTCTATGCCGACTTGAACGAAGCCGCTTTGCGGCGGACTCATTCGCGTGTCGCCGACCCGACGGCCGAGGTGATCTGAGCCAGCTTGGGTCGCAGAGGAGGAACGCTCTGTTACCCATCTACGTCAGATCATGCTTGAGGAGTTGAGGCGCCGCAACTACGCCGAGTCAACCATCGGCACCTACATCCGCACGGTGGAGCATTTCAGTCGCTACTTTCATCGCCCGCCCGATCAGCTTGGCCCAGAACATATTCGCGAGTATCAAGCAGCATTGTTCACCCGGTGGAAGTTGGCATCGAATACCGTAACGCAGCGGCTCGCGGCCTTGCGCTCAAACACTTACCAAGACGCTTCAGAGGCAGATCGGAAGAGAAGCGCAACTGATCAAAGGAGAACAATTAAGCGGCTCGACATGGCATTTTTTCGGCAGTCCATTGACAGGGCAAATTGGCGCTTCGCAGCCCCTTCTTGATGCGCTGTGGGATGCAGGTATAGGGATCGTTTATCATCCGTTGAGCTTGTTGCATTAAAAGCGAAAGGCGTAGCAACATGAGTGATTACTGGACCATTATGGACAAGAACAGCGCATCCTACACAACGATCCAGCCGCCATTTACGCTTAAATTTGAGGAGATGTCCAAGGCGGAACTGAAGGACTACTATCGGTGGTTCCTCTTGAATATCCCTGAGCGAATACAGGAACTAACAGCCGCCGTAAGGCAAACACCGGGATTCGAGAGTTGGGAGCCGGACTATACACGGTCCTCACTCGAAAAGTTAGGCGATTGGTTCAGACGCCAAGTGGAAAGCCGACCGGCTACACCAGAAGAAACGCGCGAAGAGATGGAACAAATGGGGATGCTTTGGAGCGGACCAATCGGAACCCGCAGATTGACAGACAAAACTAAATCTCTGGCTACCGATGTAGGTATGTACGTAAGCCAAGTTTTTGTGCGGAATCATCCTAGCCTCAAATGGGAGCAGCCGCTAGGTTCGAAAAATTATGTTGATTATGGACAGCCTGTTGTTGGCGGCTTCGGGGAAAAGAGAAAGGGGCAATTCAATCCAGTGGGGATAATGCTCGCCCATGCGGCTACGCACGAATTTGGCGGTCGGGGTCCAAAGGATTTGGTTACGCTGTATGAAACTTGGGCAAACACAATTCCGCCAAACCAAGAAACTCAGAGGTAAAGACGAAACGACGAGATCGTGTAGCCGCGTAGAATTTGTTTCCATTCGCATTCCTTAGCCCCTCTTTGCGCGCGGGGTAACTTCGAGAGGCAGGTTGAAAACACGAAAGGCGCGACCTAACTGAACCGCGCCTCGTCCCGGCTCGCGGCAGTTGACCGAAGGATGTACAAATTAGTAAAAGTGGACGAAGTGCTGGTAGGTGAGGAAGATGGCCTTTTGTGGACACATAGGAAGTGTCCTGTGGTTCGCCAAAACTCTGAGAGTACTGCGCTTCGCTCTTTAACAATGTTACAGCCCTGTTTGCAAGCGGTTGATTTAAAGGTTGATCGTCATTTTGGGAAGAGACAAGGCATTGTAGCCGATTGGTGAGTGGGAATTGGGGGTATGAGACCGTTGGTATGTCTCTTGTTATCCCGCGCTTCTCAAGCGCGATAGACTGCTGAAAAGATCTTCGTTGTCAGTTTTTGGCATCTGTGTCCTGGAACAGTTCTCAAGCGCTAGCGCCAGTCTCAGTCGTTGCGCCCTCAATCCAGGCCGAGGAAGTCGGCAACCATGTCTGCGCAAGTCTTTGCCCAAAGAGCAACGACGCGTCGCGCGGAAGTTTGCGCCTGGCCACGCTTCGCCCGACGCTTTCGAGTAGCGTGATCAAAACCTGGGTCCCGAACTTCACGCGTGAGCGCGGTGTCTTTCGAGGAAGCGCCTCACGAACGAAACGCGTGAAACGATTCAAGACCAGCGTATCCATTGCGCGATATTCGGGCTGATCCGCAAAATAGAGTTCAGCCTCCTGGAGAATGGACCCCATCTCCGCTATCTCTTCGGACTCAGCTTGGAAGAAGAAATTCGCAATGCGCAGTACCTTGTGACGCGGGCTCCATCGCTTTTCGTCGAGGATGCCCTGAACTTTGATCCACGCTGCCTCCACTGTGCTAGTAAGGTCGCGGTCGATTCTCGCCCGCACGGAACCGATAGTGTTTTTTCCATCGATACACATCACCAGCTTTCTCGAATTCGTCCTGCTCGGCCAACGCCATCTCGTCGAGCGTACTTTCCACCTCACGCACTGAATAGTGATTAGGCTCGTCCATCGAATCGTGGACCTGTAGCCCGTACCCTCTCCCATCGCTCTCAAACGAGATTTGACCGTCTCGTAGCGCCTGCGGTCGTCCATCTTGTTCCCCAACCCTGCCCTATGATTTTGCACACTATCACAGCACGCAGATAAAATAGAGGCAGGAGACGCCAACATGCAGCCTCGCATTGATTATCGAAAGTATGCTCAAGAACCGCTCAAATCCATGCTGGCCCTTGAAAAATACATTGCCGAAAGCGGTCTGGAGGCAAAGCTCATCCATCTCATCAAAATGCGAGCCTCGCAAATCAACGGCTGCGCATATTGTTTGGATATGCACTCGCTCGATGCGCGTGCGGCGGGGGAAAGCGAGCAACGCCTGTACACGCTGGAGGCTTGGCGCGAGACGCCATTTTTCACAGACCGCGAACGCGCCGCTCTCGGCTGGACCGAAGCTGTCACTCTAATCGCACAAACCCACGCGCCCGATGACGCCTATGAAGCCCTAAAACCGCACTTCAGTGAAAAGGAAATCGTGGACCTGACGTTCGTGGTAGGGGCTATCAATCTGTGGAATCGCTTGGCCATTTCGTTACGGGCCGTTCCCGGCCACTACAGACCCGCCAAAGCCGCCGCCTCGTAGACTTCAAACTACATGTCCCGCCGATCGGCAGGGTCCGCTAACAAGCCAATCCCAACAACAGCAGGTTTGACGTGCTTCAAAGTCTCGTGAAACGTTGCCACGTGGACTCCGACTCAGAACACAACGATATTCTCGGGTTTCAAATGTTCGGGGAATTCGTAATTACGTGCGTCAGGATGTGTCTGGAAAAACATCCGAATGTTTGAGATTGAGATATACACGTCCAAGATTAACTTCTCCTTTTTCGATTGGTACTCGATGGAAAATTCGTCATCGATAAATTTGTGGGCCGGAGCCTGCCGCAGCTTACGAACCGCTTTGAATGGAGCCAAGATAGTAGCCGGGCCATTTTCAGCGTGAATGCGGATTCGCTTGGTCAACCACTCCGCCAACAGCCAAAGAGTTCCTTTAGTCGTCACACTGATGTTTCCATCATTTATTTGCCGTTCTTCCAAGGCGATCCCTTGGGCCGCGAAGAACTCTCGGTTGATGTTCTTTGATATTACTTTGTCTAACACATGCGCGAAACCCTCGCAACCGCAATCAGGCATTTATCCTCGTCCGGTCCTCTGATTCCTGCAAAAAGGATGCCCGAGGCGCTTCGTTTGTCAGGGATGGGTCCTGGCGGCTCGGGTTTGAAACCGAGCGGAGCCAACTCCTGATTCCCAGACCGTCATCGAAGCGAAACGGAGAATATACGCCGCAAACTAATCTTGCGTCGGCCAGTTGCCTGCCCGTGCAAAGAACTCCAGTCCAATAGCAAATCTGCTGCTTGAGAAAGATCTCCAGTAAACCACATGCGCCCGAGCCCAGAAGTCGCTTCGGCGAGACTTGAGGAGCAGACCGCTTCCCGGTTCCCAAACCCGCTGCGTCATCACGCGGGCGCCATGGGAACTGATGTTTTGCGTGCTCGTAGGTTCCGTAATTAACGGCTGCTCCAAGCTGGACAACTGCACGGGCTCCATCGCCGAAATCCGCGCTTCTGACCGGGCGTCTCGGGGAAGTAGCCCTTGCTTCGATGATGTAGAGTCTAACGACACTGTGCCACCTGCTTTCAGGCAACCTTTCACGCAACAATGCGCAACTAATCGGGTTGCTTGGATTCGTCGCGCCGTTGAGATGCAACGCGAATTCTTGTCAGCAAGGCTGCCAGGCGCGGGCGATCTTCAGCTCTTATTGCCGTGAACTTTAGTCCCAGCCCGAAACCGCGTTCTAGGTGCCGGACAAGCGCCTGGGCCCTGATGTGCCCTTCCTGCACAAGAAAATCCAGCTCGATTGTCTCTCCGGCAGGAATGGCCTCAGGCGTTTCAATTAAGAGGCCCTCAATGCTCAGATCATGAATCCGCGAGAGATCGCCATGTATTTTGGAGTGCCAATAGACCCATAGGCCCGAGGGTGAGGCCGTCCGCGACGTAAGCCCTTGGGACGGTTGTTGGCTCTTCAAGCGCGGGCCGCTGTCGGCGGCCGCAACAAGCATCTCACTAGAAATTGGTCCAGCCGACATCGGTCATTCGTTCCAGTCTTCTGAGTTGGGAGCCGGGTTGCCGCCCTTCGTCCTGGAAGAAAACATCGACTGCAACAAATAGAAGCGCGGGGACGGGCTTCCCGTTAAGGAAACTGCCTGAGAATACCAAGCGACGCAATCAGGAAAATACCCGCAATCGAATTCGGGTATTTGCCCTCGAAGACTATAGGACGCCAAGGGCCAGCTCAATCCTTACCTCAATCCTTACAGCGATACACCTATATTTTTCACTGCGAAGACGCGCCCTTCTGAACGGAGAACGGCGCGAACCGTGCGTCTGGACCACTAACTACAATCTGGATCATTAACTACAAGAGGTAACACTGCATGGAAGCTACGCGCACTACTGCAACGAACTCTGGCACGAATGAGTTCTGCATCGGTCGAATGGGCAAAACGAGACTCCGCAAGGTTGGAGCTACGCTAGCCCAAGCGGAAGGGTTGGCGACGAAGAACGGAGTATCTGCGTCCCAATCTGCCGGATTCCTTCTGCTGGACTCCTCACTGAGCCCCGTCTCGTTCAATGGCGAGGCGGCTCAGATTCTAAGCTATCCAGAGAACGTCGAGAACCTAACAAGCTCGGAACTCCTCACAGAAAAGATTCGGTCGAGGTTGACAACCCAGCGGTCTCCGGGTGGATCGGTTTTCGTCAAGGAGTTCCAGTCGGGGAGGCGACATTATTTTTGCCGGGCGTTCCTAATAGATTTGCATTCCAAAGAACCTTGTCAGCCCAGCATAGCGGTCCTGCTGGAACGAGGGCCCTCTGGATTAGTTCCTTTGTCGCAAGTCTGTCAAAAATTCAACCTCACGCAGCGCGAGCAAGAAGTGCTGGAGTACTTGTTGCAAGGTATAAGGAACAAGGAAATCGCAAATAGGATGAATATCAGCCCGAATACAGTGAAGGCCTTTCTGCGATTGATCATGATCAAGACGGGAGTCTCTTCGCGTTCAGCGATTGTGGGGAAAATTATGTTGGCCCAAAGAGACGTTGGGGCCTGAATAGACCATCGTTTTCCTTGACGAATTCGGAAGCACAGGCGAGGAAGCCGCTTACCTCTCCAAACTGTGCAGACTACTCGCGAAAATGAAACCTGATGACCAAAACTTCTTGCTGCACATGGCGCAAAAAGCTGCAAGAGGCTAGCCCCGAACCGCCTATCGATTCTCCAAGGGTGTGTCCTGTTCCGGGAACGTCAGAGGTAGACAGATGAAAGTTGCAAAAACAGCTTTCCTGCTTGCACTCTCCGGGTTCTTTCTCGCTCCTCCGGCAAACAATCAAATCGTTAAGCAAGCCACGAAAGGAACTCCGCAGGCCGGAGGTGGCTCGGTCAACGGGCTGCTAATGTCGATTTCTAATGACGATGCTGCGACGGGTCCAGAGAAAGCCACGCGCCTTATTATCACATTCCGAAATCTAGCTACCGACGATGTAACTCTCGCGCCGGGTACACTCATCGATTGCGGGAGAAGCCCCGCCAAAACTAGCTTAATAAAACTGAATCTAACAGATTCGGAAGGAAGGTCACATCGACACCTACCTTACCTCGGCGAGGGTCCGCCTTACGCGGCATTCTGTGCTGGCCAAATAATACCTTTCGTCGCGGTTCTTCAACCCGGCGCGTCGTTATCGCTTTCCTTAGAGGTTGGCAAATATTTCGATTTCTCTGATTCCAGGGAATATGAGGAGGCGAGATTTCCCGCAGGCACGTACTCGCTCCAGGCGGAACTCACGCGCACGCCGTCTCAGTCCAATGTCGAACGTCCCGCAGCGATAAGGGCTTGGAGTGGAACCGTCAGCTCTAATACATTACAGATTCAGTTTGACAGGGAATTCGCGGCACCTCTGGATAATTACCCTCGGTGAGCCGGGCTCGGCAGCGCCTCGCCGCCCTGCGCGATTGATGGCGGCTCATGTACGAAATAATCGAAGTCGTGTCGGCGGATTTCCTGCTGTAGTGCGTGAGACAACGCGGGTAACCGCTCGGCGCAAAGACGAACCGAATCCGAAATTCAAAGTGAGGTAGCGAGCGTCCGTTGTGCTACAGCTGTTATGATTACAGGTGCAGGAGTATCGCGCATGCGAGCTGAGAGGAATATCCATTGAGCTGCCAAGTGAAGGACGAGCTTGTGAATCAGCTTATCGCGTTAAATAACAAATTGAATTTGCTGAGTCCTGATCTGGTGCAGAGTCCGGAGGAGCGCGCCGAAGTAGAACAGCAACGCGGAAGCTTATACGCCGACCTCAAGCGCCACAGGTCGAAGGGACACGATGGTAAGCCGTGCCCCGCTGCGACGCGTTAGTCAAACTTCAGGCAGCTGTATCTAGGACGATGGAACAATCCGCCACATTCCGTAAGTCCAGGTATTTTCCACACTCAACCCAGTGGCGTAGTGCCGTAAATCCGGACAATTCTCCCGCCCAGCCGCTGCAACACTGAAGACCGAAGACATGAGCGTCGGCGGGTTC